>QLAH01000315.1_pt1 | contig 31370 bp, 28 predicted proteins | sample 4693081 | NCBI WGS metagenome assembly QLAH01 (sample SAMN09425401, study PRJNA476045) | Lake water metagenome, whole genome shotgun sequencing project. | reverse complement strand
GTGCCTTGTGGTTTAACCGGTTAGCGGGGCCTATATCGGCAGCGCGGGCACCCCCACTCTCGCCCGCAGGATCGCGTCTCGGAGCAATCATGGCGGACATTTTCGACCTCACGGTAATCGGCAGCGGACCGGGCGGCTACGTCGCGGCGATCCGCGCCGCCCAGCTCGGCATGAAGGTGGCGGTGGTCGAGAAGTGGCCGACCTTCGGCGGCACCTGCCTCAATATCGGCTGCATTCCGTCGAAGGCGCTGCTGCACGCCTCCGAGCTCTACGAGGAAGCGGGGCACCAGTTCCGCCAGTTCGGCATCGACGTATCGCCCCGCCTCAACCTGCCGCAGATGCTGCAGCACAAGGACGATACCGTCACCGCCAACGTGTCGGGCATCGAATTCCTGTTCAAGAAGAACAAGATCACCGCCTTCCGCGGCACCGGTTCCGTCGTCAATGCCGGCCGCGTGCTGGTGACGCCCGAGAGCGGCCCCGGCATCGCCATCGAAACGAAAAACATCATCATCGCTTCGGGCTCCGTGCCGGCCAGCCTGCCTGGCATCGCCGTCGACGAGGAAAGGGTGGTCACCTCCACCGGTGCGCTGAAGTTCAAGGAAGTGCCGAAGCGGCTACTGGTGATCGGCGGCGGCATCATCGGGCTCGAACTCGGCTCGGTCTGGGGCCGGCTCGGCTCCAAGATCACCGTGGTCGAATTCCTCCCCGCCATCCTGCCCGGCCTCGACAGCGAAGCGGCGCGGCAGACGCAGCGCAACCTGCAGAAGCAGGGCATGGAGTTCCGGCTCTCCACCAAGGTCACCGGCATCGAAAAGCGCGCCGACGGCGTGCTCAACGTCCGGCTCGAGCCGGCGCAGGGCGGCGAGCCTGTTTTCGTCGAGGCCGATGCGGTGCTGGTGGCGGTGGGTCGCAAGCCGTTCACCGACGGGCTCGGGCTGGAGAATGCCGGCGTGGCGCTCGACGAGCTCGGCCGCATCCGCACCGACCATCAGTTCAAGACCAACGTGCCGGGCATCTACGCCATCGGCGACGTGATCGCCGGGGCCATGCTGGCCCACAAGGCGATGGACGAAGGCCACGCGGTGGCCGAGGTGATCGCCGGCCAGAAGCCGCACGTCAACTACGCCAACATCCCCTCGGTGATGTACACGAGCCCGGAAGTCGCCTGGATCGGCAAGTCGGAAGACGAGCTGAAGGCCGCTGGCATCGAGTACAAGGCGGGCAAGTTCCCGTTCACGGCAAACGGCCGCGCCAAGGCGATGCTCGCCACCTCGGGCTACGTGAAGATCCTCGCCGATGTCGCCACCGATCGGGTGCTCGGCGCGCAGATCATTGCGAAAAGTGCCGGCGAGATGATCCACGAGATCGCCGTGCTGATGGAGTTCTCGGGCTCGGCCGAAGATCTCGGCCGCACCACGCACGCCCACCCGACGCTCAGCGAAGCGGTGAAGGAAGCCGCGCTGATGTGCGGCGACGGCGCTATCCACATCTGAGGGATCAGGCCGTCTGCTCCTCCAGCACCTTCACCCGAGGCTTTTGTTTGCGGGTGAAGATGAACACCCCGCCCAGCACCAGAGCGGTGCCGATGGCGTGCCAGATGGTGAAGGCTTCGCCCAGCACGCCGACCGCCAGCACCACCGTCACGATCGGCGAGATGTTGCCGATGATGGCGGTGCGCTCCGGGCCGATCAGCGCGATGCCGCCCGAGATGCAGTACGCGGGTAGCACCGTCGCCACCGTGCCGATCGCCAGCATCAGAAGGAAGCCGTTGCCGGTGATGGCGAGGTCGCCCACCGGGTGGGTGGCAAGGAAGTGCACGATGACGCAGGGGCCGGCGGCGCTCATGGCGATCGAGGTGAACAGCCCCGATCCCAGCTTGTCGATCAGCGGCTTGGCCATGATCTGGTAGCCGGCATAGGCGAGGGCGGAGCCGAACACCAGGGCAGCGCCCAGCACCACGTGCTCGCCCTCGATGTTGAGATCATGCCAGAAGATCAGCGCTATGCCGGCATAGGACACCACCAGTGCGCCGATCATCGCCGGGGTGACGCGGCGCCGGAAGAACACCGCGCCGAACAGCACCACGAAGAAGGGGTAGGTGAGGAGGATCAGCCGGTCGAACTGCGCCGAGATGTATTCGAGCGCTGAGAAATCCAGCAGGCTCGCGATGTAGTAGCCGAGCACGCCGACGCCAAGCGTCTGCAGCAGCACCGGCAGCGTCAGCGGCGATGCGGTGCCGGCCGGCAGGTCGCGCAGCTTGCGGCGATAGCCGAGGATGCCGACGGTGAGGAAGATCGGCACTGCGACAATCATCCGCCAGGCGAGCGTCGTCACCGTGTCGATGTCCTCGCCGAGCGCCAGCTTGATGATGATGCCCTTGGTGGCAAACAGCGCCGCGCCGAGTAGCGCAAGCGCAATGCCGGCCCAGGCCAGGTTCTGGAGGCGGGGAGCAGGCGCGGTGTCGGTCGACATGGGGCAGGTCCGGTTGTAGGCCCTGCCATCAGATCATCGGATACGATCCCGCGCCTGATGGCGGGGCCGGTGAGCGTCGAAGGGTCAGATAGCCGTCGCGTCCCGGTCCCCGAAGGGCCAAAGGCAGGTTTTGCCAATAATTAGGATGCAAGCGGACATGGCTCGATTGCTACCCGGCGGCGGCGGCGAAGTAAAGCTGCTAGCGCAGCGCCTCGATCAGCGGGCCCAGATGCGCCATATAGGGCCGGGCGCTGCCGATGGCGCTGCGATAAAGCGGCTGCCGCACCTGGGCGTGCGAGGCAGTCCGCACCGGGCGTTCGGTGCGGTGGAAGTCGAGGCACCGCTCGTCCCAGGGGAGGTCGCAGAAGGCCAGCAGGTCGCGGGCGCCCGGCTCCAGCGCGCCGACGATATCCTCGTAGCGCACATGCCTGACGAAGCCGGGCAGCACCTCGTCCCAGTGCCGCATCAGGCTGTCATGCAGCTTGAAGTAGGCGCCGATCTCAGCGAGGTCGTAGGCGAAGGTCGGTCCGGGGTCGGAGAAGGACTGGCGGTAGATCGACATGGCGTTGTCGAGCGGGTCGCGCACGCAGTGGATCACCTTGGCTTCGGGGAACATCAGCTTGAGCAGGCCGATGTACCAGAAATTGTCCAGGTACTTGTCGACGAGGCGGGACTTCCTGCCCATCAGCGGCCGGGCGTCGCGGATATAGGCCCGCGCCATCTCGCTGATCCATGAGGGCTGGGCGGCGCTGACGAGGTCGGGCACGGAGGAACGGAAGTGCTTCTTGCGCGCCGCGGCAATGATCTCGGTGGTCAGCGGCAGCTCGTCGCCGCCATGCACCTGCTGGTGGCTGGCGAGGATCTGCTCGATCAGGGTAGATCCCGAGCGCGGCATGCCGACGATGAAGATCGGCTTGAACGTGGTGACGCCGGCGCCTGCCATCCGGTCGAACAGCGGCTGCTGGAACGCCATGCGGACATGCCGCAGCCGCTTCTGGTAAGCGCCGAGCGCAAAGTCGACCCGCTTGCGACGCCCGGAATTTGCGGCGGCGTAGAAGCCGAACGAACGGTCGAACGCGCCGAAGTCGGCAAAGACCTTGCCGAGCGCGAAGTTGAGCAGCATACCCGAATCGCTGTCGGGGTCGGTGCTTGCCGCCAGCTCGACCATCGTGGCGACCTCGGCTGGATCGTGGTCCTTCTCGAGCTTCGTGATATTGGCGAGGGCGGTTATCGAGCGGGGGTTGTCGGCCAGCATCAGGCGGAATACCGCCGCCGCACGTGCCGACCGGCCGAAGCGCAGCAGCAGGGTGGCAATGCCAAGCAGCTCGTCGCTCCCGGTGGCGACCGCGAGCGCCGCGTCGACCGCCGCCAGCGCCTGGTCCGGCTGCTGGCGCACGAAAAGCTGCAGGGCGGAGCCCAGCAGGGACTCGACAGTTGGGGGTGACATGTGGCGCACGACCGGTTTCTAGGTCGCGTCCGCTGAGTCCTGCCATTCAAATAGATGTGAAACCAAATGATGACACGTCAAAGGTCATCACGCCCGCGGGTGCGCGCTGCGATAGGCGTCGAGCAGCCGATCGGTATCCACGGCGGTGTAGATCTGGGTGGTCGACAGCGAGGCGTGGCCCAGCAGTTCCTGGATGGCGCGCAGGTCACCGCCACGTCCGAGAAGGTGCGTGGCGAACGAATGGCGCAGCGCGTGCGGCGTCGCGGTCGGCGGCAGGCCGAGCGCGCCGCGCAACTGTTCCAGCCGCAGCTGGATGAGGCGCGGCGACAGCACGCCGCCCTTCTTGCCGCGGAACATCGGCTCGCCCGGTGCCGGACGATAGGGGCAGAGGCCCAGATACGTCTCGATCGATTGGCGCACCGGGGCGATCAGCGGCACCAGCCGGGTCTTGCCGCCCTTGCCGACAACGCGCAGCGACGCTGATTCGAGGTCGGCGCGGGTGATGCCGAGGGCCTCCGAGATGCGGAGGCCGGCGCCGTAGAGCAGCGAGATCACCGCCATGTCGCGGGCGGCGATCCAGGGCGTGTCCTCGAGTTCGTCGGTGGTGGTGATGGTGGCGCGGGCCTCGAGCACGGTCAGCGCCTTGGGCAGCGAGCGCGGCTGCTTCGGGGTGCGGATGGTGGCCAGCGCCTCCGAGGTCAGGATGCCCTCGCGCTCCAGATAGCCGAAGAAGCTCTTGAGGGCGCTGAGTTCGCGGGCCAGCGAGCGCGAGCCGATATCGTCGTTGCGCCGCTGGGCGAGGAAGGCGCGGATATCGGCCGCCCGCAGGTCGCGCAGCGTCGCCATGCCCACCGCCCCGCCGGTATGGGCCGACAGGAATGTCAGGAACTGGCCGAGGTCACCGAGATAGGCCGAAAGCGTCCGGTTGGCGAGGCGGCGGACGGCGCCGAGTTCGCGCTGCCAGTTGGCGACCTGCGATTGCAGCTCGGCGGTGGTGAGGTGAGCGTAGGACATCCTCTGACGATAGGCCGATCCGGTTAGCGCCGGGTATCCGCAGCGTGGGTGTTGCCTGGCTGCATCGGGTACCGCCTACCGACTACACAGGGGCGTGAGCGGACTGGATTGGGTCCGAATCAGCGACTAGCTCCCGGGCATGGTTCGTTTTCGCGCCCTTTTGCTGTCCCTGCTTGCCGTGCTGGCGCTGATGAGCCCCAGCTTCGCGGTGGGGCTGCATACCGCGCAGGACGGGTGCGGCCCCTACGCCTCGACAGCGTCGCAGGGTGAGCCGTTGCACCTTCCGTCGCCCTGCGAGCTGATGGGTGGCAAGCGGGTGATGCCTGCCGGCGCTGGCCTGCAGGCCCGCCGAACCGTCGAGGTGCCGCGCGCCACCGATGCACAGTGGCAATTCGGCCTCACCAGCGACCCGATCCGCAAGGGCAGGGGGCCGATGACGGAACTGGAACCGCCTCGCGCGGCTTGATGGCTTCCGGCATCACCCTGATTCCCTTCGCAGGCCATCTGGCCTGTCACACGAGATTTTTGACATGACTGACTTCCGTATCGGCCGCCGCGCCCTCCTCGGCGGCGCCGCCAGCCTCGCCGCCCTCACCCTCGCCGGTTGCGCCACCTCCGGGCCATCAACCGTGGACAGCGAGACGACGCGGGTTCCGCCCGACGTGCTGGGCATGTATGCTGCCCAGCCCTTCGAGCGCTTCCCGCTGGCGGCCGCCCGCATCGACCTCGTGCCCCCGCAATACTGGCGGCAGGTGGTGGACGATCCGACGGGCGAGCGCCCCGGCACGCTGGTGGTCGATACCGCCAACCGCTACCTCTACCTGGTGCAGGAAAACGGCAGGGCCATGCGCTACGGCGTCGGCATCGGCCGCGACGGCTTCACCTGGTCGGGCCGCGGCGTCATCCAGTACAAGCGCGAATGGCCGACCTGGACGCCGCCGTCGGAAATGATCGACCGCCAGCCGGAGCTCGAGCCGTACCGCAACGGCATGCCGCCGGGCATCGAGAACCCGCTCGGCGCCCGCGCCCTCTACATCTTCCAGAATGGCAAGGACACCATCTACCGGGTGCATGGCGCCACCGACGAGCGCACCATCGGCGTGGCGATTTCGTCCGGCTGCGTGCGCCTGCTTAACCAGGACATCATCGATCTCTACCAGCGCGTCCCGTCGGGCAGCCCGATCGTCGTCCTGCAGGCCTGACCCCCGCTTCGCGCGCCAGGTGGCAGATTGCCCTTGCAATCGCCACCTGACCCGTGAACAAAGCGGGTACTCATGCTGGATGATCCCGAACAGCTGACCGGCGAAGCCCTCACCGGCGTCGTGGCGGTCATGGTGAGCGTGTCGGTCGAGGGGCCGTACTCGTACCGGGTGCCCTATGGCATGGCGGTCAAGCGCGGCTCCATCGTCGCGGTGCCGCTGGTCGGCCGGCTGACGCTGGGTGTGGTGTGGGGGATGCCGAAGGACAATTTCGCCCACAACCGGCTCAAGGACATCGCCCAGGTCTACGACACGCCGCCGCTCTCCGAGGAACTGCTGAAGACGATCGAGTGGATCAGCCGCTACACGCTCGCGCCGCCGGGTCTGGTGCTGCGCTCGGTGCTGCGCTCTACCGAGGCGCTGGAGCCCGAGCGGACCATCACCGCCTACCGCCGCACCGGCGTCGACCCCGACAAGCTCACCGCGGCGCGGGCGAAGGTGCTCGACGTGCTGATGGACGGGGAGGCGTGGGCCAAGTCCGCCATCGCCGCCGCTGCCGGGGTTTCGACCTCGGTGGTCGACGGGCTGGAGCGGGTCGGCGCGGTCGAGCGAATCGAGACCTTGCCGCCGCCGGTGGCGCTGCCGCCCGACCCGGATGCCGCGGTGCCGACTTTCTCCGCCGACCAGGCGCGGGCACTGGCAGAACTTCGTGGCCTACACGCGCACAAGTTCGGTGTTGCGCTGCTCGATGGCGTCACCGGTGCGGGCAAGACGGAGGTGTTTTTCGAGGCCGTCGCCGACACGATTCGCGCCGGCCGGCAGGCCCTCGTTCTCCTCCCCGAGATCGCGCTGACCTCGGGTTTCGTCTCCCGCTTCACCCGGCGCTTCGGCACCAAGCCGGGCGAGTGGCACTCCGACATGTCGCCACCAATGCGGTCGCGCACCTGGCGGGCCGTGCTCAACGGTGATGTCCGCGTGGTGCTCGGCGCCCGCTCGGCCCTGTTCCTGCCGTTCCGCGAACTCGGGCTGATCGTACTCGACGAAGAGCATGACGGGGCGTTCAAGCAGTCCGACGGGGTGAACTACCATGCCCGCGACATGGCGGTGGTGCGGGCGAAGTTCGCCGAGGCGCGGGTGATCCTGTCGTCGGCGACACCGAGCGTCGAAAGCCGCAACAACGCCAATACCGGCCGCTACAAGCACGTGCTGCTGACCTCGCGCTTCGCCCAGGCGGCAATGCCCGAGATCGCGCCCATCGACATGCGCGAGGAGCGGCCCGAGAAGGGCCAGTGGATCGCGCCGAAGCTGGCGCGCGAGATCTTCGCCACCCTCGACCGAGGCGAGCAGGCGCTGCTGTTCCTCAACCGCCGGGGCTACGCACCGCTGACGCTGTGCAAGAGTTGCGGCCACCAGTACCAGTGCCCGGATTGCTCGGCCTGGCTGGTCGAGCACCGCTTCCGCGGCGTGCTGATGTGCCACCACTGCGGGCATGAAGTCCGCACGCCGAAGGTCTGTACCGCCTGCGGCACCGACGATTCGCTGGTGCCGATCGGGCCCGGCATCGAGCGCGTGGCCGAGGAAGCGGCGGCCCGGTTTCCGGATGCCCGTACCGTGATCCTTTCGTCTGATATGGGCAGCAACCTGCAGCTCAAGGAGAAATTCGAGCAGATCGAGAAGGGCGAGTTCGACCTCGTCATCGGCACCCAGTTGGTCGCCAAGGGGCACCATTTCGAGAAGCTGACGCTGGTCGGCGTGCTCGACGCTGACCTCGGGCTCGACAAGGGTGACCCCCGCGCCGCCGAGCGCACCTTCCAGATCCTCACGCAGGTCACCGGGCGCGCCGGGCGCGCCGGCCGAGCCGGCAAGGCGTTCCTCCAGACCTATCATCCGAGCCACGCGGTGATCCAGGCAATGGTGAAGGGGGATCGCGAAGCGTTCTATGCCCACGAGCTGCTGGCCCGCGAGGCCGGCGGACTGCCGCCCTTCGGGCGGCTGGCGGCGTTGATCGTTTCGGCCAGCGAACGTGACCCGGCCTTCGCCTTCGCCAAGGCGCTGCTCGCCGCCGCGCCGATGGCCGAGGGCCTGAAACTGTTCGGCCCCGCCGACGCACCAATCTCGATGATCCGGGGCCGCCACCGCGTGCGGCTGCTGGCCCAGTCGGGCAAGGATTTCGACCTCTCGGGCTATGTCCGCTTCTGGATGCAGCAGGGCCCGAAGACGACCGGTAACCTGCGCGTACAGGTCGACATTGACCCGCAGAGCTTCCTCTAGTTCTCGCCCTGCGACAAAACTGTCGGCCCGAGTCCTTGCGCCTGCCTTGCGATGGCAAAATTCGCGTGTTAGAGGGGGCGCGAAATCCGGGGGCCGTATGCCTTTTCCGGCGAACAATCATTAGCCAAGCAGCCTCCGGCGACCATTCCTGGCCGGTTCAAGGTTGCGCCAGACGAGGTGACGGGGACTTGGCAGCGCAGGACTCAGTGCTAACCCAGATCGCGCGGCCTTACGCGTCGGCGCTCTTCGATATTGCTCATTCCAGCAATTCCATCCCCCAGGTCGAGGCCGGCCTCAGCGCCCTTGCCTCCCTTGCCACCGACAGTCAGGACTTTTCGCGTTTCCTGCGCTCGCCGGTGATCAATGCCGACCAGAAGGCGACGGCGATCAAGGCGATCCTGACGAAGGCCAAGGCTGACACGACCGTGACGAATTTCGTCAACGTCGTGGCCCGCAATGGCCGGCTGTTCGCGCTGCCCGCCATCATCAAGGCTTTCCGTGAGCGCGCTGCCGAAGCGCGCGGGGAAGTCGTTGCCGATGTGACTTCGGCCGTGCCGCTCAGCGCCGCCCAGGCATCGGCCCTTTCCGATACGCTCAAGGCGAAGATCGGCAAGTCAGTTACTCTCAACCAGCATGTCGATCCCAGCCTGATCGGTGGCCTCGTGGTCAAGGTCGGTAGCCAGATGATCGACAGCTCGCTCAAAACCAAGCTCACGGCGATGAAGATCGCGATGAAAGAGGTCGGATAATGGACATCAAAGCCGCTGAAATCTCTGCGATCCTCAAGGAGCAGATTCAGAATTTCGGCCAGGAAGCGGAAGTTTCCGAAGTCGGCCAGGTTCTGTCGGTTGGCGACGGCATTGCCCGCGTCTATGGCCTCGACAACGTGCAGGCCGGTGAGCTCGTCGAGTTCCCGGGCGCGATCAAGGGCATGGCGCTGAACCTCGAGACCGACAATGTCGGCGTCGTGATCTTCGGCAACGACCGCGGCATCAAGGAAGGCGACACGGTCAAGCGGACCGGTTCCATCGTTGACACCCCGGTCGGCAAGGGTCTGCTCGGCCGCGTCGTCGACGCGCTGGGCAACCCGATCGATGGCAAGGGGCCGATCGAGTACACCGAGCGTCGCCGCGTCGACGTGAAGGCACCGGGCATCCTGCCGCGCAAGTCGGTGCATGAGCCGATGTCGACCGGCATCAAGGCCATCGATGCGCTGATCCCGATCGGCCGTGGCCAGCGCGAGCTGATCATTGGCGACCGCCAGACCGGCAAGACCGCCGTCATTCTCGACACTTTCCTCAACCAGAAGCCGGCGCACACCGCCAACGCTTCGGAGGGCGAGAAGCTCTACTGCATCTACGTCGCCGTCGGCCAGAAGCGCTCGACCGTGGCGCAGTTCGTCAAGGTGCTGGAAGATGCCGGCGCCCTCGAATACTCGATCATCATCGCCGCCACCGCTTCGGACCCGGCGCCGATGCAGTTTCTCGCGCCGATGACCGGTGCCGCCATCGGCGAGTTCTTCCGCGACAACGGCATGCACGCCGTGATCGCCTATGACGATCTCACCAAGCAGGCCGTCGCCTACCGCCAGATGTCGCTGCTGCTGCGCCGTCCGCCGGGCCGCGAAGCCTATCCGGGCGACGTGTTCTACCTGCACTCGCGCCTGCTCGAGCGTGCCGCCAAGCTCAACGAAGACCATGGTCTTGGTTCGCTGACCGCGCTGCCGGTGATCGAGACCCAGGCGAACGACGTGTCCGCCTACATTCCGACCAACGTGATTTCGATCACCGACGGCCAGATCTTCCTCGAGACCAACCTGTTCTTCCAGGGTATCCGCCCGGCGGTGAACGTCGGTATCTCGGTGTCGCGCGTGGGTGGTAACGCCCAGATCAAGGCGATGAAGCAGGTTGCCGGCTCGCTCAAGGGCGAACTCTCGCAGTACCGCGAGATGGCCGCCTTCGCGCAGTTCGGTTCGGACCTCGACGCCGCAACGCAGCGCCTGCTGAACCGTGGTGCCCGCCTCACCGAACTGCTGAAGCAGCCGCAGTTTGCGCCGCTGAAGCCGGAAGAGGAAGTCGCGGTGATCTTCGCCGGCGGCCAGGGCTACCTGGACGACCTGCCGGTCTCCAAGGTCGGCGATTTCGAGAAGGGCCTGCTCAGTGCGCTGCGCGGACGCCATGCCGACCTGCTGACGGCAATTGCCACCGAGAAGGCGCTGTCGGATGACCTCCGCGGCAAGCTCAAGGCTGCGATCGACGGGTTCAAGAAGACCTACGTCGCCTGAGACGAACACACTTCGCACGGCGCCGATGAGGGTGCCGTGCGGTCCATCCAGACGTGAAGCCGGTATACCGGTTTCAGCCTAGGGAGCCAGAGCGGCCCGATGCCCTCGCTAAAGGACCTGAAAAACCGGATCGCCTCGGTCAAATCGACCCAGAAGATCACCAAGGCCATGCAGATGGTGGCCGCCGCCAAGCTGCGCCGCGCGCAGGAAGCGGCGGAAGCCGCGCGCCCCTATGCCGAGCGCATGGGCAAGGTGCTGGCCGCACTTGGCACCGCCTACGCCGGGCGCGAGGACGCGCCCGTGCTGCTCGGCGGCAATGGCCAGGACAAGGTGCATCTGCTGGTCGTCGCGACCGGCGAGCGCGGCCTTGCCGGCGGCTTCAACTCGTCGATCGCTCGCCTTGCCCGCGATGCGGCGATCAAGCTGCTTGGCGAAGGCAAGACGGTCAAGATCCTTACCGTCGGCCGCAAGGGCAACGACATCCTGAAGCGCAGCTTTCCCGACAAGATCGTCGAGGCGATCTCGTTCCGTGAAGTGCGCACGCTGGGCTACGTGCAGGCTGCGCAGGTCGGCGAGAAGGTTCTCGCCATGTATGCGGCCGGCGAGTTCGACGTGGCGACGCTGTTCTATGCGCGCTTCCGCTCGGTGATCAGCCAGATCCCGACCGCGCACCAGCTGATCCCGGCGAAGTTCGAGACCGCTGAAGCGGAGCCCGAAGTGACTTCCAGCGGCGCGATCTACGAGTACGAGCCCGACGAGGAAGCCATCCTCGCCGACCTGCTGCCGCGCAATATCTCGGTGCAGATCTTCCGGGCGCTGCTCGAGAACAATGCGTCGTTCTTCGGCGCGCAGATGAGTGCGATGGACAACGCCACGCGCAACGCCGGCGACATGATCAAGCGGCTGACGCTGGTCTACAACCGGCAGCGCCAGGCGCAGATCACCAAGGAACTCATCGAAATCATCTCGGGCGCGGAAGCGCTCTGACGCCAACACTGGCGCGGAACCACGCGCCGACCAGAAAGTATGCGGGCCCGAGCGCCCGGGAAGGAACGAGGTAAGTCCATGGCTACTCAAGTTACGACGGGCAGAGTTTCCCAGGTCATCGGCGCCGTGGTGGACGTCACCTTCGACGGTCACCTGCCGGCCATCCTGAACGCGCTCGAGACCACCAACAATGGCAGCCGCCTGGTGCTCGAAGTCGCCCAGCACCTGGGTGAGAACGCCGTCCGCACCATCGCCATGGACACCACCGAAGGCCTCGTTCGCGGCGCCCCGGTGAACGACACCGGCGAGCCGATCTCGGTGCCGGTGGGCGACGAGACGCTCGGCCGCATCATGAACGTCATCGGCGAGCCGATCGACGAAGCCGGCCCGGTCAAGACCGCCAGCCGTCGCGCCATCCACCAGGAAGCCCCGAGCTTCACCGAGCAGGCGTCGGAAGCACAGATCCTCGTGACCGGCATCAAGGTGGTGGACCTCATCGCCCCCTATGCTCGTGGCGGCAAGATCGGCCTGTTCGGCGGCGCCGGCGTGGGCAAGACCGTGCTGATCCAGGAACTGATCAACAACGTCGCCAAGGCGCACGGTGGTTACTCGGTGTTCGCCGGCGTCGGCGTGCGCACCCGCGAAGGCAACGATCTCTACCACGAGATGATCGAATCCGGCGTGAACAAGGACCCCAAGGAGAACAACGGCTCGACCGAAGGCTCCAAGTGCGCCCTGGTGTTCGGCCAGATGAACGAGCCGCCGGGTGCGCGTGCCCGCGTCGCGCTGTCGGGCCTCACCGTCGCCGAGCACTTCCGCGACCAGGGCCAGGACGTGCTGTTCTTCGTCGACAATATCTTCCGCTTCACCCAGGCGGGTGCCGAAATGTCGGCACTGCTCGGCCGCATTCCGTCGGCCGTGGGTTACCAGCCGACCCTTTCGACCGACATGGGCGCGCTGCAGGAACGCATCACCACCACCAACAAGGGTTCGATCACCTCGGTGCAGGCCATCTACGTGCCCGCCGACGATCTGACCGACCCGGCCCCGGCCACCTCGTTCGCCCACCTTGACTCGACGACGACGCTGAACCGCGCCATCTCCGAGAAGGGCATCTACCCGGCCGTCGATCCGCTCGACTCGACCTCGCGCATGCTGTCGGCCAACATCGTCGGCGAAGAGCACTACAACACGGCCCGCGAGGTGCAGCAGATCCTCCAGCGCTACAAGGCGCTGCAGGACATCATCGCCATCCTGGGCATGGACGAGTTGTCCGAAGAGGACAAGCTCACCGTGGCGCGCGCCCGCAAGGTCGAGCGCTTCATGAGCCAGCCGTTCCACGTCGCCGAGGCCTTCACCGGCGCGCCCGGCGTCTTCGTGCAGCTCGAAGACACCATCAAGGGCTTCCGTGGCCTCGTCGATGGCAAGTACGATCACCTGCCGGAAGCTGCGTTCTACATGGTCGGCACCATCGAAGATGCCGTCAAGAAGGCGCAGAAGCTCGCCGCCGCCGCCTAAAGGCAGCACCTAGACAATCGGGCTCGCGCGAGCGCGGGCCCAATGCTTACGAGGCAGGACCATGGCCGAAGGCGTCAAACTCGAAATCGTCTCGCCCGAGCGGCTGCTGCTGTCGGAGACCGTGAAGTCGGTCACCGTACCGGGCGTCGAAGGCTACTTCACTGTGCTGGGCGACCATGCGCCGTTCATGACCACGCTGCGTCCGGGCTTTGTCACGGTGACGGACAGCGCCAATGTTGCCCACGTCTACTACGTGCGCGGTGGCTTCGCCGACGTGTCGCCCGAGGGCCTGACGCTGCTGGCCGAAGAGGCCGCAGACATCGCCCAGTTCGATCGGAGCAAGATCGAGGGGCTGATCGCTGCCGGCCTCACCGCGCTCCAGGCGACCAACGTCGCCGATGAAGAGATGCGGCTGCAGCAGGAGATCGATACCTGGCGCAACCTGCTGCTCGAAGCCGCAAATACCAGCGGCCCGGCACACTGACGCCAGCCATCACCAGACTTTCCAACGGCTCCCAGTACAACCGATCAATCGATCGAGTGGCCCGTCAGTAATCCGTCTTCTGCGGCCGCCCCGGCGAGCCTGGCGAGCTGCAGCGGCATGAGTTCGCCCATCGATCGGTTGAACAGCAGACACGACATCACCTCGTCCTCCGGCAGGCTGGGGTTCGAGGAGAAGCCAATGGCGAGGTCGGATACCCGTCCGGTGAACATCGAGATGCACCGTGATGTCGTCGCCCTGCATGCTGGCGCGGAAATCGAGGTAGGGGTCGAGATCGCCCACCAGCATCACCTGACCCTGTTCGAAGGTGGCACGCTGGCCAAGGCGGATGTCGTTGACAGAACCGGTGAGCCTTACCCGCCCGCCCACCTCGGCATCGAGGCTACGGCCACGTACGAAGATCCCGTTGGCCGCTTCAACTGTGACGTCGAGCTGGTTGGCCGACGGGCGTCCACTTGCGGACACCCGCAAGCTGCTCGCCGGCAGTAGGACCGCCGACAAGCTGACCGAGATTCAAGCCGCTTGCGACGACACTGGCCGACGGCACAGCCTAAGTCCGGGTTTCATCATCCCAACCAGCGCTGCAGGAACGGCCTCCGCATCGCCAGAGCGCCCGCAAGACTCCACGGTCATCGGCTGGATCGCCTAGAAGCGACCCTGCACGCCGACGGTGAGACCGCCAAAATACACGCCATTGTTGAAGCGCGGCGTATCTGCAGCCAACTCGCCGCTGCTGTCGTCTTCGCCGATGCCCTGGTAATGCGAGCCCGGCTCGTCAACGCCGTTCAGCCAAAGGAAGGTACCACCGAGCGAGACCTCCAGGTCGTCGGTCACCGCCAGCGCGACCTTCGGAGACAACTCGACACTGGTTGCGAATCCCGTCGCTGAACTATTGGACGTGACCGAGTCAGCACCGAAAGGCGAGAGCCCGGGCTCGTCTGTTGTGGAGGTTCGGCTGAGGGCGGAGTAGTTCACATATACGCCGGCAGCTGCCCTGCCGCCAAAGCTCACAGTGTCGAACACTGGGAACATACCTTCGACGCCAGCCTGCACGCCAAGAAGGTCGTTCGTCGACGAAATCGCAACGCGGTCGATCTCGTCGTCGTCGCCTTCAAAGTCTCCTTCCTCTTCAAAGTACACCGAGTTGAGTTCTGCTTGGTACCGAATCCAGCGCGGCCCGAACAGGAGCTTTACGCCATCGACTAGCGCATAGGTTCCGCTAGCCTCCAGCCCACCAACGCTCGATGACTCACTGAAAGTCATTGCGTAGGCGGTGTCAGACGGTTCAAACTCGAGGTTCCCGGGCGTGGCCTCGTCGTCATAGATGGCGGTAATAAGTTCTTCTTCGCTAATGACGGTGCCACTCGATGAGAACGAGCCGCCCCAGAACCCACCGACCTGCCAACCGAACTGGTCGACCGTTGGACCGCCCGCCGAAAAGCGGATGCCATATCCCATCCCGAGCCCGGCGATATCACGGGTGGAGAAAAGCTCCCTTGTGTCCTCATCAAGGTAGAGTTCGGTATCCGTGGAGGACCTCCACAAGGCCAACGCTTCTACAGAAAAGTAGAAATCCGAGGGCGTTTCCGCAGCATACATGTTCGCGTCAAGCGTAGGCGCGACCAAAATCAGGTCTGCGGCGTGAGTGCCGACGGTGGTCAGCGTCAACGCCGTAGTGGCCAAAAGAAATGCTCTCAAAATTCCCTCACGTGTCCACGCTTTTCTGATCGCAGCCTAGCACCCGCGACCGGGAGCACCTGTAGCGTAACCGCAACTGGGTTCCGGAATAGGCGCAAAGCCATCGACAGGGTAAAGCGGGCATTAATCACAAGGTGGAGCGGTCAACTCTGGGTTCTGGCGAGTCGACGACCAAATGACGCTGAGTACCCGCGCCTCCCCTGAGCCGACGGAAATTAGTGCATGCGGGATGTTGCAGTTGAAGTAGAAACTGTCGCCGGCGCGCAGGCGGAAGGTCCCGGTATCGGCGAGGATCAGGTCGATCGCGTCCTCTAGCACATAGATGAACTCCTGGCCGGGATGCGCCAACAAGGCGCCGAACTGCTCGAGCGAGCGCGCCTTCACCGTGTTGATTACCGGCACCATGCGCCGCATGATATAGTCGGAGCAAAGGTAACTGTACGCGTAGTTGTCGCTGTCGTGCGGCTGTCCTTCGCCGTGCCGTGTCAGCGTCCAGCTGTTCGAGTTCGCGTCGGTGACATCTGGGTGGAACAAGTCGGCAACATCGACGTCGAAGCCGTTGGCGAGCTTGACCAGGTTGCCGAAGGTCAGTGACAACTGATTGTTTTCTATGCGCGAGATCGTGGACAGCGAGAGGCCGCAGCGCCGGCTCGCCTCGGCCAGCGTCCAGCGCCGGACCTCCCGGAGGCGCCGGATCATGTCTCCGAGTTCGCCAAGTCTTTCGTGCGCGGGCGGCACCGCGGGGGAGGCATCGGGAGGAACAGGCGCAGGCGGGCGCAACTTAAGCTTGGGCATGTGGGCGCGGACTGACCTTCTGAATGAGAGTTGCGCGACTATTGGCGCGAGCGAACGCTTCGGAGCGAGACGTACGCCGGATTGAAGTTGTCGTCGAATGGGAAGAGCGGCCGCCCGGCGCGCGGAATGGCAATGTGCTTGAGGTCAGGCGTCGTCGGTCCGGGCGTGTCGAGGATGAAGTAGGCTGCGGCATCCTCGTAGGCCTGCTGGAAGTTGATGGGGTTCTTGACAACGACGAATTTCATCTTGTGCGCCTCAAGGCCCAACGCCCTGAACTGCTCGTCCGCATATTCGTAGCTAGGAAAGCTCGCCACCACGACCTGCGCTGATCCGATGCGCAATAGCACAGAGGGGCCCATCTCTGCGTCGGTATTGCCGTAGATGCCGCCACTGTAGCGGAAGCGACCATCGGCGATGCGCTCAACCCGCGCCCTGCAGGCGAGCGATGACCCGTAGCTAGGGTCCTGCTTGTTTCCCAACGCTACAGCGATCGAGGCGCCGACACCCGCCCCAATCGCCTGCTCGACCGTTTGAGGGTCAACGATGAGGGTGACTGCAGAGGCATCGGGCGCAAGATCGAGCAGTCTTCGCAGTGCCTCGACGCTGTCGCCGGAGGCGCCTCCACCGACGCAGTCGGAGGCATCGACGAGGATCACAGGGCCGCCCTCGACTGCCAGCCCGCGCCGGATCGCGTCGTCCAGCGGGACGATGTCGATGTCGAAGTCGTGGCGCAGCTCCCATCCCCGGTGGGCGATCTGGGTCGCGATGGTGTCGGCGAGTTCGGCATTCGCATCAGTGACAGCAACGCCGGTGAATCCCAGTTCCGGCAGATCAAGCCAGGGCTGGGGCGCGAAGTAGCTCACGGCCAGCGCCCCGGTCCCGGCTTCGTAGCTGCGTGCCAGCCGGTAAAGCTGGACCATGGGGGTTTGGCCCTTGGTGCGCTGCTTGAGACTCGGAATGATGGCCGGGACCCGGCACATGCTTGTCACCGGACGGATTTCGCCATCAAGAGTTCTCAGTAGCAGGCCGACGGCGCGTTGCCCGGTCTCGAAGCCGTCGTCATGCGGATAAAGCTGATAGGCGAGCGTTATGTCTGCCGCATCGAGCATCCGCCTTGTAAGGTGCCCGTGCAGGTCGTAGCTGACCGCAACCGGTACCGTGCCCACGATCTTTCGCACTTCCTCGAGGATCTCTCCCTCCGGGTCGTCCACCCCTTCGCAGAGCATCGCCCCGTGAAGCGCAAGATAGACGCCGTCGACCGGCAAGGCTCTCTGTAGCCGCGTCAGCAGCTCTGTCTTCAGGTCCGCCCAGCAGTCGCGCGTGACCCTCCCACCGGCGCCGCCATGCGTCGCAATGAGGGGAACGATGTCGGCCCCGCGCACCCGAAGCACGGCCAGTGCGCCGGCGTGCTCGGTGGTGGTGTCGGCAAGGTCGGTGATGATCTCGTCGCCGACCTTGAGGTATTTCTGTTCGAAAGACGCCCGCGTCGAACGCATTGGCGACAGAGAGTTCCCCTCGAAAGCGATCCCACCAATGGCAATGCGGTAGCGGCGCTGCAACGACATGGTCCCGTCCCCTTTGTGTTCCCCCGATGCCACGCGCAACGGCTCGCCACATCGCCATGTTTTCGTATGCGCAAATCGTGGGTGAATCAAGTCCGTTGCCAAGGGGTAGCAGGATCGGCAGATCCCTGCTTGATCGGACCGCAGAATCGCACTGGAAGGCTACAGAGCCTGAACCATCCGCGTGGATATCTCTGCCCTTGATGAGCGGATCGGCTGCCAGCACCCTGGGTATCCGAGAGCGTCATTTTGCGGATACGGAAGAACAATGTTGACCACATGTTGGCCTCCCGATACCGTTTGAGGCGACAGGGGGGTGTGCCGTGCACATTGACGACATTCGTGTGACGAACTTGGTGTACCCGTATCCGGAGGAAGACAGGTTTCGCTACGCAGGCGGCAAGTGCACGCACCGCGTGACGTCGCTGGTCGAGGTGGTAACCGACTCCGGGCTGGTCGGTGTCGGCTCCGCCTATTCTCATCCGCGACTTGTCGCCACCGTCATTGAGGACCAGATCCTGCCGCTACTGCGCGGCGAGGTCATCGACGACGTCAGGCGCCTTTGGCGGGCGATGTATGCCGGCACGAGATGGTTCGGGCGCAAGGGCGCCGTGATGTCGGCGATAGGCGCGGTCGACGTCGCCCTCTGGGATCTGCTCGGCAAGCAGAAGGGGCTCCCCGTCCACAGGCTCCTCGGTGGTACGGGCGCCCGCTCGGTTCCGGCCTATGCCAGCGCACTGTTGTGGGCCGACCAACTGTCTGACCTAACGGCGGAGGCCGAACGCCACCGTAACGCCGGCTTCAGGCGGATGAAGATGCGCCTCGGTCGCAGTTCGGAGTACGATCTCTCGGCACTTGATGCGGTGATAGCCGGGGCGGGAAAGGATGCCGACGTGATCGTGGATGGCTCGATGCGCTACAGCGTCGAGCAAGCTGCTTCATTCAGCCTCGAGCTGGCGCATCGCAAGGTGTTCTGGTTCGAAGAGCCCCTGCAGCCCGAAAACATTGACGGCTTTGCCCGGTTGCGCCCGCAGTCCGCGGTGCCAATCGCGGCCGGCGAGAACGAGTTCGGGGTGCAGGGTTTCGCCGAGTTGCTACGTAGCGATGCCGTCGACATCGTCCAGCCCGACGTGTCGCGCTGCGGCGGCATAAGCGAGGCCCATGCCGTTGCCGAAATGGCCGCAAAAGCAGGCAAGAGGTTTGCACCGCACAGCTGGTCGGATGCCATTGCGGTGGTGGCGAATGCCCATGTCGTGGCGAGCATGTCCAACGGTATCACGGTCGAAATCGATCAGACCAGGAACCCGATGGTCGACGGCCTTCTGACCTCGCGCCTTTCGGTCCGGGACGGTCTGCTCGAGCTCTCGGACGCGCCGGGTCTCGGCATCGAGCTCCGACAGGACGTCGTCGAGCGCTATCGCCTTGCGGACGGGACCCAACCGCCGGCCGGGACCTATTCCGACATGATCTTCGGCGGCGAGCGGCTCCACCAGATCGCTCCTTACAGGTGAGGCGGGAGAAGGAGCTCGAGGCGGAGAACGCCCGGCTGCAGAAAGGCGGTGGCGGACCTGACGCTGTACAAGATGATCCTCGCCGACGCCGCCGGGGGAAACTACTAAGCCCCGCGCGTCGCCGGGCCTGCGTTGATCATGTTGTGTCTGAACTGGATGTCTCCGAGCGACGGGCATGCGGGTTCTGGGGCAGTATTGATCGACGCAACGCAAGGTTCCCGGAACACCCGATGATGAGGCGGCCTTGACCGCCGACATCATTGCCCTTGCCACCCAGTATGGCCGCTATGGCTATTGCCGGATCACGGCGCTGCTGCAGCAGACGGGCTGGCTGGTGGGAATCAAGCGGGTGCACCGGATCTGGCAACGCGAGGGGCTAAAGGTTCCTCACAGCAACCCAAGCTCGGGCGGCTCCGGCTCCCCGCCGCCGCCTGCCGCATTCTCGCCGCGGCGGTGGTTAACGACATCTCAACGTAAGACGCCTAACCCGAAGATGTCATGATTGCTCGCCGCTTCGCATCGCTGCTCGCCATGCTCTGCGTCTTGTTGGCGGCGGCAGTGTCGCTGGCCCAGCCGGTCGCCGTGGCGGGAACGCACCTGCATCATGATGCTGAGCTGATATCGGCGGCCCTCGATCACGGCCACGCCCACGACTCCGACCTGCCCGACCACGATTCCGCCGATCACACCCACGACGTCGCCTCCGACGCCCACCCGCTCATGGTGCCGATGCTGACCTGGGCATCGTCGTGGACGGGTGACAGCAGCCCCCGGCCCGTTCCGGGCGCCGGACGCGGGTATGACCGACCCCCGAGACATCCGGTCACGACCTGACCGAAGCGGGCCACCGGCCCTATTGTCACTCAAGGCGGATACGTCTCATGCACCTGATTGCACGACCTGCGTGGCCCCCGGCCATTCGCACCACCCTGCCATGGGCGGGAGCGCTGCTGCTCCTGCTCTTCCTCACCGGCCTTGCCGAAGCCCACGGCGTTGCCGAAGGCGACAAGGGCTACATCCAGGAAATCACGGGCGTCCACATTCTCCCGTTCATCTATCTCGGCGCCAAGCACATGGTCACCGGCTATGATCACCTGCTGTTCCTGCTCGGCGTCATCTTCTTCCTCTACCGCCTCAAGCATATCACCACCTACGTGACGCTGTTCGCCGTCGGCCACTCGACCACCATGCTGGCCGGCGTGTTCTTCAACATCGCCATGAGCTCCTACATCATCGACGCCATCATCGGACTTTCGGTGGTCTACAAGGCGCTCGACAATATCGGCGCGTTCCAGCGCTGGTTCGGCTACCAGCCCAATACCAAGGTGGCGACGCTGGTCTTCGGGCTGTTCCACGGCTTCGGGCTCTCGACCAAGATCCTCGACTACGAGATCTCGCCCGATGGGCTGCTGCCCAACCTCATCGCCTTCAATGTCGGCGTCGAGATCGGCCAGTTGCTGGCCCTCGCCGGGATCCTCATCCTCATGGGCTTCTGGCGCCGGACGGAATCGTTCTGGCGCCACGCCTACACCGCCAATGTCGCCATGATGTGCGCCGGCTTCGTGCTGATGGGCTACCAGCTCGTCGGCTTGTTCGTGATGCCGTAGGAGACCAGACAAATGTTCAATACCGACTTTCCCGATCGCGCCGACCTCCCGAGCACGGCCAAGCTCATCCGCTCGACCATCATTGCGGGCGTCGCCTCACTGGTCATCCTTGTCACCATCGTCTTGCCCTCCGAATACGGCATCGACCCCACCCGCGTCGGCAGCCTGCTCGGGCTGACGCCGATGGGCGAGATCAAGGTGCAACTGGCCGAGGAAGCAGCAGCCGAAGCCCAGGTCGCCGCTGCGCCGGTATCAGCCGTCGTCATCCCGCCTACCGCTCCGGCGGCATCGGCAGAACAGACCGCCCTCGTTCAAGCTCTCGAGGAGCGGGTGTCGGCGCTCGAGGCACTTGTAGCGCCTGCAGCTCCGATGCCCGCCGAACCGGCTGCCGAGGTGGCAGTGGCCGAGCCGGTGGCACCCGCGGCCCAACCTGAAGTGGCGGCGTCGCCCTGGCGCGACGAGATTAGCTTCACCCTCACGCCCGGCCAGGGCACCGAATACAAGCTGGTCATGGCGGCCGGTGCCATCGCCACCTACGAGTTTGTGGCAGACGGCGGCGTCATCAACTACGACCAGCATGGCGAGGGCCAGGGGCAATCGTTCAGCTACGAAGTCGTGCGCGGGGTCGAGGGCGACAGCGGCACGTTCCAGGCGCCGGTCGAAGGCACGCATGGCTGGTTCTTCCGCAACCGCGGCACGAGCGACGTCGTCGTGACGCTGCGTACCGGCGGAGACTACGTCGAGCTGCGAAAGCTCATCTGACTGGGAAAGGGGCCGGGTCGCCGGCCCCTTTCCTCAGGCGTGGCCGACCGTCAGCCCCAAATGTCCGTGGTAGCCGGCATAGAGGCCGACGAGGATGATGATCGCCCCGCTGAGATAGGGCGTCCGCGCCGCGACGACCGACAGCCAGGGAAAGCGCTTCGTCGCCTGCCGTGAGCCCACCGCCGCAATCGCCCCCACCGTCACCAGCGTGATGGCAACCCCGATCGAAAAGCACAGCACCATCACCGCGCCGAACGGGATTTCCTTGAGCTGCAAGCAGATCAGCAACACCGTGATCGCCGCCGGACAGGGCAGCAACCCGCCGCTGATACCGAACAGCACGATCTGCCAGTTCGTAACCTTTTGGTCGGAGAACCGGCGGCGGGAAAACGAACGCGGGCATGGGAACCATGTATCGCTCCCAACACGGGCACATCGGCGTGTTTAAGTAAGGCCAGGCCCCTCACCTCAACAATTTCGGCCTGGGCGAGACATCTGCTCGGGGTTCTGAGGGGTCGCTACGAAGCACCTGACTGTTGATTTCCGCCGAGAACTGCCCCGGGATTTCCAGCGAGAAGTGACCCGCCTCTAGGTATGTTTGGGGTCGGGTTTGATGGTGAAGGTTCTGGCTTTCTCCTTTGTGGTTTTGAGATGGTGAGCGGAGCTGTTCTTGAAGCGGAAGCTGTCGTTTCCGGTTTCGAGGATGTGGCAGTCATGGGTCAGGCGATCGAGCAGCGCGGTGGTCATCTTGGCATCGCCGAAGACGCTGGCCCATTCGCTGAAGCTGAGGTTGGTGGTGATGACGACCGACTGTTCGCACATTGGAGTTCGACTAATGCCGCCTGAAACAATGGACCATCGCATTTTGCTGGGCGCGATTGGCCCCGACGCTCTGGCGAATGCGCCGGTTCCCGCTGGCCTCGACTACCGGCTGGTGCAGGGCCAGACGCCGGAATTCCAGTTCCTGCACGAGGCACGGCTGGACGTGTATGAGGGGACACTCTTCATCAACTTCTCCAACGCGCCACTTCGCGAGAGTGAGCCGGCCCAAGTAATGCGCGGCCGCCGCAGCGGCGACCTCGGCGACACCTGGGAGCCGGTAGAAACCGTTATCGCGGGTTTTCCCGACGGGCGCCGCCGCCGTGAAACCGCGCCGCTGCTCGCCCGGCCAGATGGCCTCTGGGCCTTTGTCGGCCGCTATGATTTCGGCAGCAAGAACAGCCTCGGGATGGAAATCTACAGGCTGCCGCCGGGCGGCACGCGCTTCGAGCCGCTGTCGGACGACCTCGCGCTGCCCAGCTTCGTGCCGTTCGTGCGGCCGCAGCGCCTCACGAACGGCAACTGGATCATTGCGGGGCATATCAACCATGTGTCGCAAGCGGCCGTTGCTATCAGCAAGGGCGACGACCTCACCAACTGGCGCGTCGTGCCCATCGGTTACCACCTGCAATCGGATTTCCCGGAGACCGCCCTGATCGTTGCTGGCAGCACGGTGCTGGCGCTTATCCGCCCCGATCGCGGCCACCGCTATGCCGGCGTCGCCATCAGCTTCGACCATGGCGAGAGCTTCGGGCCGACCACGCCGAGCGACCTGCCGGTGATCGACAGCAAGCTGTTCAGCGGCACCCTCTCGACTGGTCACCACTATGTAATCTTCAACCACTCCGACCGAGCGGGGCTGGAGGGGGAACTGCCGCGCCACCGCCTGTTGATCGGCCTGATGGCCCCCGGCGCCATCGGTCCCATGTCAGGCGTTGCGACAATCATTGACGGCGCGCCGCCGGCGATCGCCGCGCAACTTTCTGACTTGGGCGAGACGAGCCCCCTCCACGCTTGGGCCTATCCCGAAGCGGTGGAGCATGGCGGCGTTCTCTACGTAGTCTTCTCCATGAACAAGCGACATTGCTGGTTGGCGCGATTGCCAATCAGCGGTCTCTTGGATGTGGCAGGCTGATACATGCTAACGAAGTGACGCTCGGCCGTCCAACGTGGGACGGCCGTAACGATGTGTAGGCGGGCGTGCCGCAAGTTCGGGAGACGCGTCAGCTCGGGCGTGGGGCCCCGCGCGCCAGCACTAGGCGACCTTGGTGTACAAAAGACATGTTTCGGGGGACCGCGTGAAACGGACCTCCGCTATCATCGCTCCCCCGTCCCGAGGATGGCGAGGCGCCCGATCACCTGAACTTCCACTGCGTTGTTGGGCGCGTCTATGGTCACCACCCTGTCGACCAACTCGCGGAGCGCCGCGATTGTCTCGGCGTCGGCGCCGGGCGTCGAGCGTCGAGCGTCTACATCCGGCCACCGAGATCATCGACCGCGGCCCTGTATTTGTTCACCGCCTGCGGGTGGAGCTCGATGGCAGCAGGGGCATCATGCGCGGCCAACTCGCCCCGGAGCTGCTTGCGTAACTGCTCACGTGGTCGGTTTCAGAGGGTCTGGGCGGGGGGCTGGAAGAGCGTAGCGGCGATATTGCGGTTGTTGTGGCGATACGAGCGGTGCAGGTGACCGATCTGTAGCCGGCGTGGATGCTGGGACCCCATTCGGATCGGAAGCCGCCTGTGACGTTGCGAAACACGACGGAGGGGCGGATTTCGCGCTCGGCGACCTTGTTTGTGGGGCTGACCCGCCGATCCTGGATAAAGGCGAAGTACCTGGTTCGCCAGGCCTTCACCGGCGCCTGCAAGGTACGGCCGGATGGGATGGGGGTGTGGCCAGCAGCCGGCCGAGCCGACAGTCCGCCTTGCTCCGGTATTGCCGCTGGGTGCTGTCCTTCAGTTCGCCGCGTCGTCTGCCGATGGCGATCGTCCAGGCCAGCAGCCTGGTCAGCGACGGCGCGAACACTGTGTCACCGCTGTCGATGGCGTACTGCACGTCGCGCAGCACATGGGCAAGGCAGACCTGATGGGCAGCGGCCATCTCCTGCTGGCCGGCCGTAGCGGTCGGAAACCCAGACAGCGGGCTTGTGGTCGCCCATCACGTCCTGGGCTACCGCCCTGGCGCGACGCGGGGCAATCTCATGGAGCACCGTGTAAGGCAGAGGCAAGCTCGATCTGCTCCAGGCCAGACTGATCGGAGCAGTCGGATGCAACGATCATCAAATGTGCGTCAGGGTCGAAGAAGGACCCCGTTAGCGGGGTTTTTTCGCAAAAAGGATGTCGCTCGGCTCTATCCGTGGATCACCGAGGCCAGTCCCAGTTTGATCGCCTCTTTCGCCAGGGGCATCACCAACGACAAATCCGCCGTCAGGAGCACCACGCCGCCACAAAATATCAGCGAGAGTGAGTCAGAGCCCTTCTTCCACGCCGATCCACAGGATGCGGGCGGAACGAAGGACTGGCCGGGATAGACAAAACTAGGTCGTAACGTTCGTCCGGTATTCGGGTAGAACGCGGCGCAGCGCAGAACGCCTGCCGAGCAACATGAGATCGGGAAGATAGGCGATCCCCAGCTCGTTTTCGGTCATTGCCCGCGCATAACCAACGCGACCGTTCGCCGTCAACCGGACTTGGCCGTCTGGGCGCGCGTTCGTCCCTAAGCGCCCCCACGCGGCGGAACCAACGCGCTGGCCGCGGCTACGATAGCTTCGACTTCCGGGATCAGCGCGTTCTGCAGCATCGGGCTGGCCGGCATCCGCACGTCCGGCGTCGTCAGCCGACGGACGGTAAGCGGCGTCCTAGTTGTGTTCATCTCCGCAAGTCGAAAGGCGACCTCGCCGGCAAATCCGCCCGTCCGCACCGCTTCGTGGAGAATGAGAATGCGTCCGCCCACCGCCGCTGCAAGTTCGGAGAGTTCGGCCTCATCAAGCGGATTAAGCCAGCGCAAATCGAGCACTGCTGCCTCAATACCAGCCGTGCTGAGTTTCTCCGCAGCCTTCAGTGCGCGCGGCACCATGGTGCCCCACGTCACGATGCCGACATCGGTCCCGGCGCGCCGCAGCCGTGCTTTGCCTACGGGCTCGGCTCCGCTTGTCAGTTGCACCTCGCCTTTCTCGGCGTAGAGGCTGCGAGCCTCGATGACTATGCACGGGTCGGGATCGGCCGCCGCGGCGCGCAGCAACGCGTAGGCGTCGTGCGGCGACGCCGCGAGCGCCACTTTGAGTCCCGGGATATGCGCTAAGAGCGCCTCGAGCGATTGAGAATGTTGGGCGCATGAACCAGGCGTCGCGCCCTGCTGCATTCTCACCACCATCGGCACCATTGAGCGGCCGCCGGTAACGTAGCGCACGTTCGATGCCTGGTTCACGAGTTGGTCAAGTGCTACCAGCATGAAGTCCGACCACATGATTTCGACGATTGGCCTCATGCCGCTCACCGCCGCGCCCACGGCCGAACCGAGTATCGCGTTCTCGGCGATCGGAGTGTCGAAGACGCGCTCGACCCCAAAGTCGCGCTGCAGGTTGCGGCTCGCCCCGAATACGCCGCCCGGCTTGCCTACGTCCTCGCCATAAACCAGCGTTCGGCCGTCTGTTTCGAGCTCTGCTCGCAGCGCTGCATTGACTGCGTCAATAAAGCTCAGTTCCTTGCGCTCAATGACCTTCAGATTGCTTGCATTAGGACGTGCGGTCACATGGTCAAGTGCCGCCGCGGGCTTGGGGTCGGGTGAGGCCATTACCCGTTCGGTCATCTCCTCTACCAAAGCCGTTTGACGAGCGATGATCTCGTCGACTTCCGATCGCACCAAAATCTCCGACGCGACGATACGGTCGCTTAGTGTCGATAGCGGGTCGCGCGACTCGGCGCTCTCCTTGTCCGCCTTGCTGCGGTAGTGCTCGATGTCGCGGTGGTAGTGGCCCCAGAGCCGCGGCACCAAGCACTCAATGAGGCATGGCCCGCGCCCCAGGCGCGCCGCCGCTGCCGCTATGCCAAAGCTGTCTCGCACCGCGAGCGGGTCGGTGCCGTCGATGGTCGCGGCGACGATGCCATAGCCGGCGGCCCGTTTTGCTAACCGGTCGGTGCGGAACATCTCGCTCGTCGGCGTGAGCTCCGACCAGCCATTGTTTTCGACCACGAAAATCACAGGCAGCGACTTCGCCGCGGCGAACGCAAGCGCCTCGTGCACCGAACCCTGGTTCATCGCGCCATCGCCAATCGCGACTACGACGACCCGGCCGTTCTTCTGCGCCAGGTTGGCGAGGGCGACACCACACGCTGCCGTCGTGCCTGCGCCAACGATGGAGTTCTCCCCGATGAAGCGGGTGTGTGGCGCCATGATATACGCAGAGCCGGCACGCCCGCCGTTAATCCCGATAGCCTTCTGGCAGATTTCGCCCATCACCTCATCGGGTGCTAGACCGGCCGCCAGCGCCCAGCCGTGGCCACGATAGGTGGCGATGATCTGGTCGTCATCGCGCAGCGCTGCGACGGCCGCCAAAGGGACCGCTTCCTGCCCAGCGCAGAAATGCATCGATCCTGCGACACGCGGCGGGTTGGTCTGCGTCAACGCCCAAGCTTTTGTTTCAAATGCTCGAACGTGCGCAATCTGCGCCAGCATCTCGCGCACAAACCCACGCTCCTCCCAAGGGATCGTGCCCCTTCCAGTTTGGCCCGCCATCGCTCATATCTCCGTTCACCGCTATCTTTTATAGATTATAATTTATGTTGTACAGGCGCCTGCGGCCCGCTAAGGATAGTGAATTCACGGAGCCTTTCCGCCAGCATGCCATCGCACGTTATCGACTCCCGTCTGCTTCGCGACCTTTACGGCACACCGGCCATGCGCCGCGTGTTCGACGACGAGGGTCTACTGCAGAAGTGGCTCGACTACGAAGCTGCGTTGGCCCGCGCCGAGGCCAATGTCGGGATGATACCAGTCGCCGCCGCCGACGAGATCGCGCGTAAGTCTAAGGCCGAACTGTTCGACCTCGACACGATCAAGGCCGGCATTGACCGGTCTGTCCATCCGTTGGTCCCGGTCATCTGGCAACTCTCCGAACTTTGCGACGGCGATGCCGGGGGCTTTGTGCACTGGGGGGCCACCACCCAGGATGTCATGGACACCGCACTAATCCTCCAGATCCGCGACGCCCTGCAGTTGCTCGAGGCGACGCTCAGCGAGATTATCGGCACGCTCGCCGACATGGCGCGCCGACACCGCGATACTCCGATGGTGGGCCGCACCCATGGCCAGCAGGCGCTACCCATGACCTTCGGCTTCAAGGTCGCCATTTGGCTGGCCGAGTGCCTCCGCCACCGCGAGCGGCTGGTAGCCTGCAAGCCCCGCGTGCTGGTCGGTGAGTTCGGCGGCGCCGTCGGCACGCTCGCCAGCATTTCCGGGCAGGGCCTCGAAGTTCAGTCCGAACTGATGCGGCTGCTGGGCCTCGGGCAGCCGCTTATCGCCTGGCATTCGAGCCGCGACCACATCGCCGAATTCGCCGCCGTTGCCACCTCGATGGCGGCCACCATGGGCAAGATCGCCCACGAGATCATTAATCTGCAGATGCTGGAGATAGGGGAAGTCGAGGAGCGCTGGGAAGAGGGCAAAGTCGGCTCCAGCACGATGCCGCAAAAGCGCAACCCAATGCTCTGCGAAGCCATCCTTACGCTGGCCCGCCTCACCCGCCACCACGCCTCCCTTTCGCTCGATGGCATGCTGCACGATTTTGAGCGCGACTGGTCGAGCGTCCAGCTCGAATGGGAAATGGTGCCCGAAATGTGCATCATGACGCACGGTGCGCTGAGCATGTCGGCCCGCGTTCTCGCCAACCTGGCCGTCCACCCCGATCGCATGCTGCGCAACCTGCACCTGTCGGGTGGCCAACTTGTGGCCGAGCGGGTGATGTTTGCTCTCGCCGACCGCATGGGCCGCCAAAAGGCGCACGATGTCGTCCACGAAATCTCGATGGCGACCTTTAATGCGCCGACCTCGTTTGGCGAGGGCCTCAAGGGCCATCCCGCTGTCTCGGCGCTACTCACCACCGATGAGATAGAAGCGCTGCTCGATCCCACCACCTACATTGGCCTGTCAGTTGAATTCGTCGATCGCGTCCTCGCTACGCTGCCGGGGGAATCCGAATGAGCGTCGTCCCCATCTCGCGCTCGCGCAAGGTCGAGTCCGTCGGCGGCCAAGTGCTCGAGTACATTCGCGACGCGATCCTTTCCGGTCGCCTCGCGGCCGGTACCCGTATCGATCAGCACGCCATCGCAGACGAACTGGGGGTCAGCATCATTCCAGTGCGCGAGAGCCTGCGGCAGCTAGAAGCCGAGGGCCTGATTGAGAAGCGCCCGTATCGCGGCGCGTTCGTCTCGACCCTCTCCCTTACCGAGCTGATGGACATCTACGTGACGCGCGAGGCCCTGGAAGAGCTTGCGGCGCGCATTGCCGTGCAGCGTATGACTCCCGAGGCGCTCGCCAACCTTGATAGTCTCTTGGCTGAGATGGAAAACGCCACTGCGCTTGGCGACCGTAGCGCGTTGTTTGATCTAAACGGCGCATTCCATTTCACGCTCTACACCGCCAGCCAGAACACCATCTTATGCCAGTTGATCGAGAGCCTTTGGGAACGCTCTACCGTCTACCGGCGCCGCTTTACCTTCATGCCCGAGCGCGCCGCACAGGCGCTCGCCGAGCATCGGGAAATCCTCGATGCCTGCCATCGTGGCGATGCCGACGCCGCGGGCCGCGCCGTGCGCGTCAACGTTGCGCAGACGACCAAAGCAATTTCGGGGAGCAGCGCCGGCTCAGATGAGACCGGCCTGTACCGGATGGACGACCAGAAACGATAGTTTTCATTGGGAGGAAAGTTATGACCACACTACTCAAGGCGGGCAGCCTGCTTGGCGCAGCCGCCGTAGCCGCCATGCTGGCCGCCGCGCCGGCACTCGCCCAGGCCGCACCGGCCGATTTCGTCAGCGAGACGGCCAACTGCGACGGCGTCACATACGACAAGATCGGCTACTCGCCGCTGACCATGGAGTTCGACTACTTCCAGTTCATCGAAACCGGAATGAAGCAGATCGCCGAGCAGTGCAAGGTCGAGGTCATCACTGCCGACCCGCGCGTTGATGCGACCAAGCAGGTCTCAGACATAGAGTCGATGGTCTCCGGCGGTGTCGACTCCGTCGCCATCTACTCGGTTGATCCGGTTGCCGTACTCACCGCCGTCGATGCCGCCAAGGCTGCCGGCGTCAAGGTGATCGCCGCCGTCTCGGTGTTCGAAGGCTCCGACGTGTCCGTCGGCATCTCCGATCGCGATTTCGGCTACGCCCAGGGCGTCCTCGCCGGCCCGGTCCTTATGGAGCGCAAGCCCGGACAGGCTACCTACAAGGTCGCCATCCTCAATGCCGACTCGCTCGGTCCCAACCTGCTCGACCGCAAGCAGGGTCTGATCGATGGTCTCAAGACCACCGTCACCAACTTCGAGGTCGTCACTGACGTCGAGGCGTGGGCTGAAGACACCGCGCTCAGTGCCGTAGAGACCATCCTCCAGGCTCACCCCGATCTCGACATCATCCTCACCGTCAACGACCCGGGCTCGCTCGGCGCTGCCAATGCCGTCGAAGCTGCTGGCAAGGATCTCAAGACCGGCACCATCGTCATGGGTCTCGGTATCGACAAGCGCGTGCTCGAAGGCGTGCTAGATGGCACCTTCCCCGGTTCGGTCAGCCCCGAGCCGATCGCTACGGGCCGTGCACTGGCGGCTGTTTCGTTCGCGCTCAACCGCGGCGACACGGTGCCCGCTAACGTCGTCGTTCCGGTCGTCACCATCACGACCGAGAACGCTCAGTCGATCATCGACGCGCTCTACGCCAAGTAGTGCTCGCATAGAGTAGCTTGATGAACAACTCGTCACTCCACAGCAGTACGATTGTCGGGACAGTGGTCCCGGCAATCGCCGCTGCCGCCATCCGAAAGCGCTTCGGCGGTGTCGAAGCGTTGCGCGGCGCGTCGATCGCTGTTCATCCCGGCGAAATCGTCGGGCTCGTCGGCCACAATGGTGCAGGCAAGTCGACCCTCGTGCGGATCCTTCACGGTGATCTCCAGCCCGACGAAGGCGAACTGCGCCTGAACGGCAGCATCGTCCGCCTGACCTCCATCTCCGATGCCCTCAACAAGGGTCTTGGTGTCGTCCGCCAGGAACTCGAACTCGTCCCTGATCTCACTATTGCCGAGAACATCTACCTCGGCGACGAGGCCGCCTTCGCCACCGCCGGCCTGCTCGATCGCCGCAAGATGCGCGACAGTGCCGCGCCGCTCCTCAGGCGCGTGGGCCTCTCGGCCGATCCGGGGACGCGCCTCGGCACCCTCGCCATCGGCGACCAGCAGCTGGTCGCCGCCGCCCGCGCCCTCCGCCGCGCCGCCTCCGTGCTGCTGCTCGATGAGCCGACCTCCTCGCTGAGCCCGCACGAGGCCGAACGGCTGTTCGAACAAGTCCGTGCCCTCGCGGCCTCCGGCGTGGCCATCATCTACATCTCGCACCGCATCGACGAAGTCGCCGCCCTCTGCCACCGTGTGGTCGTGCTGCGCGATGGTCAGGCAGTCGGCGAGTTCCCCGATCCGCCGCGCCAACAGCGCGACATCATCGCCACCATGGCCCCCGGCAGTTCGACCACCGCCAGCGCCGAAGTCCGTGCTCTCGGCGCGCCGCTGCTCGCCGTGAAGGACCTGCACACGGGTCGCCACGGCCCCTGCTCGTTCACCCTCAGGTCCGGCGAAATCCTCGGCCTGTTTGGCCTCGTCGGCGCCGGCCGCACCACCATGGGGCGCACCCTCGTCGGCGATCTGCGCCGCTCCGCCGGGGAC
>QLAH01000314.1_pt1 | contig 31374 bp, 26 predicted proteins | sample 4693081 | NCBI WGS metagenome assembly QLAH01 (sample SAMN09425401, study PRJNA476045) | Lake water metagenome, whole genome shotgun sequencing project. | reverse complement strand
CGATTCAGGAAGGGCTGGAGAAAATCTGGCCCGCCCCGGCGCTGGTCGCCGAACTGGGCCGCGCCATGGTACTCGGCCTGCAAGGCACGCCAGATACGCCCGCATTTCTCGATCAGACCCGCGTGATCGCCACAGCCAAGCATTTCTTCGGCGATGGCGGGACCGGCGGGCTCGATCGCGGCGACACCCGCGGTGATCCGGATGAGGTCTACCGCGTTCACGCCTCGCCTTACCCGCCCTCGATCGCGGCGGGTGTGCAGAGCGTGATGGCGAGCTTTTCCTCGGTCAATGGCGCCAAGATGCATGGCAGCAAGGCGCATCTGACCGATATCCTGCGCGGCCAGATGGGCTTTGATGGCCTCGTGGTGGGTGACTGGAATGGCCATGGCGACTTGGCTGGATGCAGCAACACCAATTGCCCCCAATCGCTGATGGCCGGGCTTGATGTCTATATGGTGCCCGAAGACTGGAAGGGGCTTTACGAAAGCCTGCTGGCCGAGGTGAAGGATGGCACGATCCCGATGGCGCGGCTTGATCAAGCAGTGCGGCGGGTGCTTCTGGTCAAGCAGCGCTATGGGCTGATGGCCAAGCCCAAGCCTTCGGCGCGGGCGCTTGGCGGCAAGTGGGACATGCTCGGTGCGCCCGAACACCGCGCGGTCGCGCGCGAAGCGGTGCGCAAGTCGCTGGTGCTGCTCAAGAATGAAGGCGTTCTGCCGCTCAAGCCCTCGGCCAACCTGCTGGTCGCCGGCAGCGGTGCGGATAGCGTGCCCCTGCAATCGGGCGGCTGGTCGATCACCTGGCAGGGCGGCGGCACCCTGACCAATGCGGATTTCCCCGGTGCGACGTCGATCTACGCCGGGATTGCGGAGGCCTTGCAGGCTGGTGGCGGCGCGGCGACCCTGTCGCCCGATGGCCGCTACACCGCCAAGCCCGATGCTGCCATCGTCGTCTTTGGCGAACAGCCCTATGCCGAATTCGTCGGTGACCGCGAAGATCTCGCCTTCCGCGACGAGGAAGGGCTCAAACTGCTGCGGCGCTATCGCGCAGCGGGGATCCCGACCGTGGCGGTGTTCCTGTCAGGCCGGGCGATGTGGGTGAACCGCGAATTGGTCGAAGCCGATGCCTTTGTCGCCGCGTGGTTGCCGGGCAGCGAAGGGGCGGGCGTGGCCGATGTGCTGATTGCCGATGGCGCTGGCCAGCCGCGCCATGATTTCACCGGCAAGCTTGCCTTTGATTGGCCTGCGGGCTGCGCGCCCGGATCGCCTGCCCTTGCCCCCTTCGGCTTTGGCAGCAGCTATGCTGCACCCGCCAGCCTGCCGCGCTTCGATACCACTTGCGCGCTCCTCGATCCCGACCCTGCAAAGGGACTGGCGATTTTCACCCGCGGCCTGTCGCAAGCGGTGACCGCGAACAGCGAGGGCGCCGCGCTGGCCAATCTGGTCGGCAAGGGGCGTTCGGGGGCACTGACTATCAGCGCCTTTGACATTGCCGCACAGGAAGATGGCCGCCGCCTCCGCTGGAGCGCGCCCGCTGCGCTGTCCTTGGCGTGGAACCCGATCACCCTGCCCGCAACCGCCGGGCTCACGATCCGGTACCGGCTCGACGCAATCCCGACTGCGGCGATCACGCTCACCGGCAAGGACACGCTTGATCTCACTTCCAGCTTCACGCTGGGCGCGGGCAAAGGCTGGCGCACCATGCAGGTTCCGCTTGCCTGCCTTGGCACAGGCGAACTCGGCGGGATCACCCTGTCATCGGCGGCTGCATTCGAATTCGAATTGGAATCGCTGGCGCTTGTGCCACAAACCACCGGACAGGATTGCCGCGGGCCGTTCTAGAGCGCGCGCACCAAGGGGGAGAATAGCAGACCATGGCAATGGCACCCGATCTGTCGGCAAGCGCCGCGCTGGACGAAACCACCGCAGACACCGCGCAGGTCGATGCGCCTGGCCTCAATACCTTCGTCTTCGCGCTGTTTTTCATCTTCGGCGGGATCACCTCCCTCAATGATGTGATCATCCCCAAGCTGAAAGAACTCTTCACGCTCAGCTTCCTCGAGGCGAGCCTTGTGCAGTTCTGTTTCTTCATTGCCTATGCCGTGGTGGGGATACCGGGTGCGCGGCTGGTGAAGCGATTGGGCTATATGCGCGGCGCGGTGGCGGGCCTGCTGACGATGATGGCGGGCTGCCTGCTGTTCATCCCGGCGAGCCAGACCGCGCTGTTCCCGATGTTCCTGTTTGCCTATTTCATCCTCGCCACTGGCGTGGTGCTGGTGCAGATCGTTGCCAATCCGCTGATCAGCCTGCTCGGCCCGGCGCGCACGACGCGACACCACCCATTCTCGCCACACGGTAAACAGCCCGGCACCGACGACAATCACGGCGCCCACCACCGTGTTCCAGCGCAACACTTCGCCAAAGACGGTAACCGCGATCATCGCGCCCAGCACCAACTGCCAATAGGAGATCGGCTGGACGATCACGGCGTCGAGGTTCTCATAGGCCTTGATCAGCGCCAAATGGCCGATGATCCCGGTGCAGCAGAGCCCGATCATCAAGCTCCATCCGACCGGCGTGAACGGCGTCCAGAAGAAGGGGCCGAGCAGATTGGAGCCGATGAAGCCGACGATAGCGAGATAGAAGAAACTGGTCGACGGCTGGTCGTCGCTGACCGACTCGAAGGTGCGGCACGTCTCGGCAGGATTGCGCAGCCACGACTCGTACTCGCGGCTGGATATCTGCGGTCCCTTGTCGGCGACGGGGCGCGTGCGGCGCTTGGCGGCCGCTCGTCGCTGCTTGGCGGCCGACTCGGCGGCGGCGGCGACGCCGGGCTTGCCGGTGGCGTCGATCACCACGTCGATCAGTGGGTTCGTCACCATGGTCTCGACCGAGGTGACGGCCATCTTGCCCGCCTCGATGGCGGCGGTGACCTTGGACTGGGTGTCGGCCTCAATGGCGTGGCTGTCGTCGCCGTAGGCGATGGTGGCAGCCTCGCGCGCGGTGTGCGGGCGGCGGGTGGCGATGGCGGCGATCTCGATGCCGCGCATCAGCGCGCCCTGGGTAACGAGGTCGGTGCCCATTTCGCCAGAACCGATCACGCCGATGCGGATCGGCCGGCCTGCGTCGGCGCGAGCCTTGAGGTCGCGGGCGATGCCGGTGAGGTGGACGTTGGCGAGTGAAACTGGGGGAGTGTTTGCCTTCATGGCCTCGTGCTTTATCACTCCACGCAAGCCATTGGAACCGAGCATCAAATGACCGGACAACTCGACATCAGCCGCGAGGACAATCTTGGCATCATCGCCCTCAACCGGCCCGAGGCGATCAATGCGCTGAACGCCGAGATGATCGGCGGCATCATTCGCACGCTGGAGCAGTGGCGCGACGATGACGGCATCCGCGTGGTGCTGTTCGAGGGGCGCGGGGCCCGCGGCTTCTGTGCCGGCGGCGATGTGCGGGCGGTGCGGCAGCTGGTGCTCGACGGGCGGCTGGACGAAGCCGACGCGTTCTTTGCCGCCGAGTATTTCATGAACGGGCTGATCGCCACGTTTCCGAAACCAACCGTCGCCGTGTCGCATGGTGTGGTGATGGGCGGCGGCATCGGCATCGCCGGGCACTGCCGCTACCGCTTCACGACGCCAGATAGCAAATGGGCCATGCCGGAGGCGGCGATCGGTTTTGTCGCCGATATCGGCATCAACCAGATCCTGGCGCAGGCGCCGCTGCACCGGGCGCTCGCCTTCCTGATGAGTGGGGTCACGGTCGGCCCGGCCGATGCGCTGGCGCTGGGGCTGGCCGACTGCATCCACGATCCGGCGCGTCGGGAAGCCCTGCTCGACGGCATTGCGGCCGCGGCGCGCCATCCCAATCCGGATGCAGCGCTGGCGCACCTGGTGCAGGCCGAGATGCTGGCGGGGGGCGACGCGGCTTTCGTGCGGGCAGCCGATGGCTGTGCCACCATCGACTGGAGCAACGCCGCCGCCGTCGTTGCAGCCATCGCCGACCCGGGGCTCGCGGCAGCGCTGCGGTCGCGGTCGCCGACCAGCCTGGTCGCCATCCTCGAGAGCCACCTGGTGGCGCGAAAGCTGCCTGGCATCCGCGAGGTGCTGGCGGTCGACCTGGGGTTGGCGCAGCTGCTTTGCCGCTGGCCGGACTTCGCCGAGGGGGTCCGGGCGGTGCTGGTCGACAAGGACCAGCGGCCGGTCTGGCACCCGCAGGACCTCGCAACAGTCCCGGCCGGAGCGATACGCGCCGCTATCGCCGCTGCTATTGGTTCGAAACCGGTCTGAGCTTAGCACTTCTTAAACCGTTACCGCCGATGCTGATGCAGATCAGACCGGAAGGTTTGGGGACCAGAAGGTTAGGGGCATCTCGGGGCATGGCCCAGTCACGCAGCAAAACCGTCGCCTTGCCGGCGATCGTCGATCTCGACTCGCTCGATCCCATTCGCGACGAGCTGATCGACGCCGTGGAATCAGGGCCTGTGAAGGTCAAGGGTGCCGCTGTTGAGCGCGTGGCGACCAATGCATTGTTCATGTTGATGAGTGCGGCCGAGACCGCCCGTCGCAACAATTTCGCTTTCGCGGTGACCGAGCCCAGCGAGCCGTTCCGGCTCGCGGTGGAACGTCTTGGACTCGCCGGCGAGTTCGCCGCGATCATGGAAGGATAATCCTCAAAAAATGCGCGTTCTTACTGTCGACGATTCCCGCACCATTCTCGCGATGCTGCACCACACCCTCTCCAATGCGGGCTTTGAAGTGCTGCAGGCCGAGGACGGCCAGAAGGGCCTCGACGTGCTCCGGAACGAGAGCGTCGACGTGGTCATCACCGACATCAACATGCCGGTGATGGACGGCATCGAGTTCATCAAGAACGTGCGTGCCTCGGGCATGCACAACTCGCTCCCCATCCTGATCCTCACCACCGAAACCAGCCAGGACAAGCGCGACCAGGGCCGCGCTGCCGGCGGTACGGGCTGGATCGTGAAGCCGTTCGATCCTCAGAAGCTAATCTCGGTCATCCACCGCGTCGTCCACTGACGAGCCGGTCTGGCTGACCGTCCCCAAGTGCCCAGAAGGGTTTCGACTGGACTATGAGCGACCTCGACGACTTCAAGGCCACATACTTCGATGAGTGCTCCGAGCTGCTGCTCGAGCTCGAGGAGCAGTTCCATGCCATCGAGGACGGGGACCGCTCGGCAAACCGGCTGAACGCGGTGTTCCGCGCCATCCACTCGATCAAGGGTGGCGGCGGCGCCTTCGGCTTTGCCGACCTCGTCGCCTTCGCCCATGCCTACGAAACGCTGCTCGACCATGTCCGCGACGGCCGTATCGAGCTGGCCGATCATGTCGCGGTGCTGTGCATCCGCGCCAATGACATCGTCGCCGACTTCGTCGCGGCAGCCAAGGACGGGGTGCAACTGGCTCCCGGCTACGGCGACGACGAGAAGGCGCAGTTCGACGCCCTCACCTCCGGCAACGACCCCGACATGGCGGGTGAGCCGATGGAGGAGTTCGACATCGATTTCGTGCCGGTGATGGTACAGCTCGGTGGTGCCGACGATGCGCCCGAGCCGATCACGCTGGCGCCGCCGGCCGTCGACAGCTTCGAGGCCGCGCCGATGATCGAGGGCAACCGCTGGATCATCCGCTTCACGCCGCACTCCGAACTCTACGCCCGCGCCAACGATCCGCTGCTGCTGTTCCGCGAACTGTCGACGCTCGGCCAGCTCGAGGTTCGCACGCGGATCGACGAGATTCCGCCGCTGGCCGATTTCGAGCCGTTCGGCGTCTATTGCAGCTGGGAGATCACGCTGACCTCGGCAACGGCCGGCGAGGCGCAGATCGCCGAGGTGTTCGAGTTCGTCGACGGCAATTGCGACCTCGAGATCGTGTCTGTCGTTGCGGCGGCGACGCCGGTTGCCGCCACGGACGACGCGATGCCGAGCTTTGCCGAACTGGCCGGCATCGAGCCCAGCGAGGACAATCTCGACGCCGAGGTCGAGGAACTGGCAGCGGCCCAGCCGGGCAACCTTTTGAGCTTCGCCGACCTGGCCGAGGCGATGAAGCCGGCGCTGAAAGCCGCGCCGCCGGTGATGCCGAAGCCGCTCGCCGCTGCGCCGGCAGTCGCCGCCGACGACCATGATGGCGACAATGATCGCCGCAACGGCTCCGAAGACCGCCGCAACGGCGTGCAGTCGATCCGCGTCGACCTCGACAAGATCGACCGCGTCGTCAACATGGTGGGCGAGCTGGTGATTACCCAGTCCATGCTCACCCAGCAGATGGATGAGACGCTGCGTGCCCGCTACCAGGAACTGGTGCGCGGCATCGAGGTGCTGGCCCAGACGACGCGCGGCCTGCAGGACTCGGTGATGGCGATTCGCGCGCAACCGGTGAAGACCGTGTTCAGCCGCATGCCGCGCCTCGTGCGTGAGCTTGCCAGCAAGACCGGCAAGAAGATCCGGCTAGAGACCATCGGTGAGAACACCGAGATCGACAAGACGATCATCGAGCAGCTTTCTGACCCGCTCACCCACATGATCCGCAACTCGGCCGACCACGGCATCGAGGTGCCGGCGCAGCGCAGTGCGGCGGGCAAGGGTGAGACGGGCGTCATTCGCCTGTCGGCCGAGCAGGCGGGCGGCAACATCCTCATCGCGGTGGAAGACGATGGCGGCGGCATCAATCGCGAACGCGTGCTGCAGGTGGCGCGCGACCGCGGCGTCGTCGGGCCCGAGCAGACGCTGACCGACGAGCAGGTCGACCAGCTGATCTTCGCCCCCGGCTTCTCGACGGCCGCCGAAGTGAGCGACATTTCCGGCCGCGGCGTCGGCATGGACGTGGTGCTGAGTAACATCAAGAAGATCGGCGGCTCGGTGCACGTGAAGAGCTGGACCGGCAAGGGCACGCGGATGACGCTGCGCCTGCCGCTCACGCTGGCGGTGCTCGACGTCATGCTGGTGAAGGTGGCGGGTTCGCCCTACGTGATCCCGCTGTCGTCGATCGTCGAAACCATCCAGTGCGCGCGGGCCAATTTCTCGCGCATGCCGACCGGCGGCCAGGTGCTGCAGGTGCGCGGCGAATACGTGCAGGTCGTCGACCTCGCGAGCCGCTTCGAGATGGATACCAGCACAGACCGCGAAAATCGCTTCGTGGTGCTCTGCGAGGCCGAAGGTGGCGTCAAGATCGCGCTGATCGTCGATGACATCATCGGCCAGCAGCAGGTGGTGATCAAGTCGCTCGAAGAGAACTTCCAGTCCATCGAGGGTATCGCCGGCGGCACCATCCTGGGCGATGGCAACGTGGCGCTGATCGTGGACGTACAGGGACTGAAGACTTCAACCGCGACGCACAAGAGCGCCGCCTGAGACAAGCATTGGCCACGCAGAAGCGCGGCAGAAAAGGCCAGAAACCATGGAATCGCTCGCGTTCAAGGACGACGTCTCCGCCAGCAGCGTCGCCGCTGCCAACTCGCTGCAACTGATCGCCTTCTCGATCGGCGAGCAGACCTACGGCGTCGAGATAACCACGGTGCGCGAGATCCGCGCCTGGAACGGCGCCACCCCGCTGCCCAATACCCGCGAGTTCGTGCGTGGCGTGATCAACCTGCGCGGCACGATCGTGCCGATCTTCGACCTGCGTGCCCGCTTCGGCGAAGGCGTCACCTCGCCGACCAAGAACCACGTCGTGGTGGTGATGTCGGTGGGCGACAAGTGGGTCGGCATCCTGGTCGATGCGGTGTCGGACATCCTGACCGTCTCCAAGGACGAGATCCACAATGTGCCCGAGGGCAACTCGATCGACACCGAGCTGCTCAACGGCATCGTCACCCATGACAGCCGCATGGTCGGGCTCATCGACCTGCACGCGGTGGTGTCGGGCGCGAAGATGGACAGCTGACGCTCACCAGCGGCTGCGAGGGTTTCTAAGGGCGCCGGCTGGCGCCCTTTTGCATTCGTGCTGTTCCACGTGAATCAGGGTCGCCGCAGCTGTCAGTGTGAGACGGTGCCGTCGCGTCATCCATTTGGATATTTGTCCCGCCGGCCCATGATTCGCCGCAGTTCTGGGCCTGTGTCGCCCTTGCACCACGGGGAGCTTTCCCTCATGTTCGAAACATCCCAAATTCAACCAGTTACAGGGTAATACCCCGCCGGAGGTCCGCAACGATGCCCCACAGCACCCCCCTGATCTCCACGATCGTCGCGGGTCTGGTTCTAGCCTTTATCTTCGGGGCCATCGCCAATCGCTTCCGCATGCCGCCGCTGGTCGGCTACCTCATCGCCGGTGTGATGGTGGGACCGTATACGCCGGGCTTCGTCGCCGATGGGGACCTGGCGCTCGAACTGAGCGAAATCGGCGTCATCCTGCTGATGTTCGGCGTGGGGTTGCACTTCTCGCTGAAGGACCTGCTGAGTGTCCGCGCCCTCGCCATACCCGGCGCGCTGGCGCAGATCGGCGGCGCGACCCTGCTCGGCCTTGGCCTGGCACTGCTGCTCGGCTGGTCGGTCGGCGCGGGCCTGATATTCGGCCTGGCGCTGTCGGTGGCGTCCACGGTGGTGCTGCTGAAGGCGCTGCAGGACCGGCACATGGTCGAAAGCGAGAAGGGCAAGATCGCGGTCGGCTGGCTCATCGTCGAAGACATGGCGATGGTGCTGGCGCTGGTGCTGATCCCGGCGGTCGCCTCGGTCAACGGGGTGGAGGCGGCGACCCTGCACGATCCGTTCGTCGACTTCGTCGAGCGCTTCACCGGGCCGCTCGGCATTGTCGGGATCCTCGTGGTCACCATCGTCAAGCTCGCCGCCTTTGTCGGCTTCATGCTGGTGGTCGGCCGGCGGGTGATCCCGTTCGTGCTGCACTACACCGCCCATACCGGCAGCCGCGAACTGTTCCGGCTGGCCGTGCTCGCCATCGCGCTCGGGGTCGCGGCCGGCTCCGCCTACCTGTTCGGCGTGTCGCTGGCGCTCGGCGCATTCTTTGCGGGCATGATCCTTTCCGAAAGCGAACTGTCGCACCGGGCGGCGCAGGAGAGCCTGCCGCTGCGCGACGCGTTCGCGGTGCTGTTCTTCGTGTCAGTCGGTATGCTGTTCGACCCCAGCGTGCTGATTACCGATCCGCTGCCGGTGATCACCACGGTGCTGATCATCGTGGTGGGCAAGTCGATCATCTCGTTCCTGATCGTGCTCGCCTTCCGGCACCCGATCTCGACGGCGCTGACCATCTCGGCCAGCCTCGCGCAGATTGGCGAGTTCTCGTTCATTCTCGCGGCGCTGGGCGTCGGGCTTGGCATCCTGCCTCCCGAGGGGCGGGACCTGATCCTCGCCGGCGCGATCATCTCGATCGTGATCAATCCGCTGATCTTCATGGCGCTCGATGCGCTGAGGCCGCGGCTCGAGCGCAGGTTCGGGACCACTGTGCCGGCGTACACGGGCGCTGCCCCCCGCACCGAGCCGGGCTTCGCGCCCGCTTCGCCGGTGGTCGTCGAGCCAGCGGAGGAGGACGCGGAGGAACCGGCGCGCGCGACGGTCAAGACCGGGCATATCGTGCTGGTCGGCTATGGCCGGGTCGGCACCGTAATCGCCGATTCGCTGAAGGAGCGGCAGGCGAGCTTCGTCGTGGTCGAGGATGCGGAGTCACGGGTCGACGCGGCCCGGGCGAAAGGTTTCGAGGTAGTCGTCGGCAACGCTGCAGCGGTGTGGGTGCTGAACCTTGCCAATGTGGACATGGCTGCAACGGTGGTCGTCGCCATCCCCAACGCCTTCGAGGCTGGTCGGGCGGTAGAGCAGGCGCGCAAGTCCAACCCGAAGGCGCTGATCGTGGCGCGGGCCCATTCCGACCAGGAAGTGGGCCATCTCAAGACGCTCGGCGCCAATGTGGTGATCCTCGGTGAGCGCGAGATCGCGCTCGGCATGGTCGATGTGGTCAACCGCGACTCGAGCGCCATCGCCGAGATCACCGCCGCCGACGCGGTGGCATCGGCGCTCGGCCCGCTCGCAGCGGCAGCGACCGAGCGGAAGCTCGCCGCCGATTCCAACCTGCTGGCCGAAGCGATCGGAGCGACCCATGTACAGCATGCCGATAGCGGTCCGGCAGAGCCGCCCTATGTGGTGTCGTCGCTGGGCGAGGAGCCCGATCCCGAGCCTTTGGCTGAGGTCGAGGTGGAAGCGGAGCAGCCCGCGTCGGAACTGGTCGAGATGACGCCCGAGCAACGCCTGGCGCCGCTGGTGCCGTCGGGGCCGCGACCGGCCCTGCCGGCCACCAGGCCGGGCGACCTGTTCAACCCTGAAGTGCCGCCGCCCGTGGAAGAGAAGGCGTGACGCCGTTCACCGCCTTGCCGATTGGCGGTGGCGGGCGGGCGGCAGTCGTCCTATAGCTCAGTGAAGACGGGGTGATCGTGCGCCCCGAGTGCCTCGACCGATGATTTCGCAAAAAGCCAAATATGCGCTCCGGGCCCTCGTGGCGCTCTGCCGGGTCCCGCCGGGTGAATCGCTGATGATCTCGGAGATTTCGCGCGAGCAGGCGATCCCCAAGAAGTTCCTCGAGCAGATTCTGCTGGAGCTGAAGCGGGCCGGCATCGTGATGAGCCGTCGCGGCCGCCTCGGCGGCTATGTGCTGCTGCGCTCACCTGACCAGGTGACCTTCGGCGAGGTGCTGCGGCTGATCGACGGGCCGATCGCGCCGTTGCCGTGTCTTTCGAAGATCGCCTATCGCCGCTGCACCGATTGCGCCGACGAGGGCACCTGCGAAATCCGCCACGTGTTCGCCCGTGTCACGCTGGCCACCCGCGAGGTGCTCGACACCACCACGCTGGCCGACGCCGTGAAGAGCCGCACCGAGGACGTGCTGCTGGCCTGAGGCTGCCGATGTTGGGCGCCCCCTCCACCACGCATCTTGCGATGCGCGGTCCCCCTCCCCCGCGGCTTCGCCGCAGTGGAGGAGCACTCGAACCGCAGCGCCCTCAAAGGCGGCAAACACAAGCGTCGAGGGGCTCCTCAACCGCTTCACCGGGGGAGGGGCGTCCGGCCTCATCAGGTTGTCCTCAGTGGAAGTTGCGGCCGCGGGGGAGGGCGGCGCGGGCCTGGCGCTGCAGCATGTCCTGGCGCTGCCGTTCGGTGTCGTCGCGGGGACGCGGTGGGCCAGATTTGCCTTCGTCGGGCCGCATCAGCATCTGGTCGCCGAGGTCGATGCCCTGCGCGATCTCGATGAGCCGGGGGGTGAGGTCGTAGAAGTCGTGCGCGATGATGTGCACCACCAGCCCCTCGCGCTGCAGCTTGCCGCGGACCGCCATGACGCGTGAGCCGAGCACCACCTTGCGATGCTTATGGAAGGTTTTCGGCCAGACGATGATGTTGGCGACGCCCGTCTCATCCTCCAGCGTCGCGAAGATGACGCCCGAGGCGGTGCCGGGCTGCTGGCGCACCAGCACCAGTCCGGCCACTTCGACCCAGGCGCCGTCGCGCTGGTCGATCAGGTTGGCGCAGCGCACTGCGCGGCGGCGGTCGAGTTCGGCGCGCATGAAGCTCAGCGGATGGCCCTTCAGCGACAGCGTCATGGTGCGGTAGTCGTGTACTACGCCTTCGCCTGCCGGCATCAGCGGCAGGTCGCCCTGCGCGTCGTCGGCCTGGGGCGGGCGCTCGCCGGTGGAGAACAGCGGCAAGCGTTCCGCTCCGGCCGTGCCGCGCAGTCCGCGGACCGTCCACAGCGCCTCGCGGCGGCTGAGCCCAAGCGAGCCAAAGGCGTCGGCCTCGGCCAGTTTCTCCAGCGTCTCGACCGGAGTGCCGGTGCGGAGCCACAGGTCGCGGATCGAGGCATAGCCGGTGCCGCGCCGCGCGACGATCAGGTTGGCATGCGCTTCCCTCAGCCCGGTGACCTGCTTGAAGCCGAGGCGGATGGCGCGGTTGGACCAGATGTCGTCCCGCATTTCGGCATGCTGCTTGCGGAGCCGGTCGCGGGCGGGAACCCCGTCCTCGAGCACATGGATGGTGTCGGAGCGGTTGATATCGACATCGCGCACCTCGACGCCATGCTCGATGGCATCGCGGACGATCTGCGCCGGAGCGTAAAACCCCATCGGCTGGCTGTTGAGCAGGGCGCAGGCGAACACATCGGGGTAGTGGCACTTGAACCAGCACGAGGCATAGACGAGGAGCGCGAAGCTCGCCGCGTGGCTTTCGGGAAAGCCGTATTCGCCGAACCCCTGGATCTGGGCGAAGCAGCGCTTGGCGAAATCCTCGGTGTAGCCGTTGCGGATCATGCCGCAGATGAACTCATCGCCGAACTGGGCGAGCTTGCCGCTGCGCTTCCAGGCCGCCATGGCGCGACGCAGCTGGTCGGCCTTGCCGGGCGAAAAGCCGGCGCCTTCGATCGCCATCTGCATGGCCTGTTCCTGGAACAACGGCACGCCGAGGGTGCGCTTCAGCACGGCGGTGAGTTTTTCGCCCATCGGCTCGACCTCTTCCAGCCCCTGCCGGCGGCGCAGGTAGGGATGCACCATGCCGCCCTGGATCGGGCCGGGACGGACGATCGCCACCTCGATGACGAGGTCGTAGAACTCCACCGGCTTCAGCCGCGGCAGCATCGACATCTGCGCCCGGCTCTCGATCTGGAACACCCCGATGGTGTCGGCGCGGTGCGTCATGCGGTAGACCGGCGCCCGGACCTCGGGCTCGGCCTCCTCGGCCATCAGGTCGGCCAGCTCCAGGTCGCGGCCGTAATGCTGGTGCAGCAGCTCGAAGGAGCGGCGCAGGCAGCTCAGCATGCCGAGCGCCAGGATATCGACCTTGAGGATGCCCAGCGCGTCGATATCGTCCTTGTCCCACTCGACGATGGTGCGGCTGTCCATCGCGGTCTTGCCGATCGGCACCAGGCTTTCGAGCGAATCGCGGGTGATGACGAAGCCGCCGACATGCTGGCTGAGGTGACGCGGAAACCCCTTGAGCACGCTCACCACGTCGAACAGCTGGGCCAGCGTCGGATCGTCCGGATCGAGCCCGGCGATGCGGATGCCGCTGAGGTCGGCGGCGTGGCCCCAGCCCCAGTGCAATTGGTTGATGGCGGCGATGGTGTCGTCGGAAAGGCCGAACACCTTGGCGGTTTCGCGCACGGCGCTCCTCGAGCGATAGGAAATCACCGTGGCGGTGAGGCCGGTACGGTGCCCGCCGTATTTCTTGTAGACATATTGCATCACCTCCTCGCGGCGCTCGTGCTCGAAATCGACGTCGATGTCGGGCGGTTCGTTGCGCTCGGTGGAGAGGAAGCGGCCGAACACCAGGTTGACCTTGGAGGGGTCCACCTCGGTGATGCCGAGGCAGTAGCAGACGGCGGAGTTGGCGGCCGAGCCGCGCCCCTGGCAGAGGATGCCCCGGTCCTCCCGGGCATAGCGGACGATGTCCTGCACGGTGAGGAAGTAGGAGGCGTATTTCAGCTGTTCGATCAGCGCGATCTCGGAGTGGAGCGCCGCCACGACCTTGTCCGGTGTGCCAGCCGGGTAGCGCTTCCGGGCGCCTTCCCAGGTGAGGCGCACCAGCGTTTCCTGCGCAGTCTCGCCATTGCCGATGGTTTCGACAGGGTAGTTGTAGCGCAGCTGGTCGAGCGAAAAGCCGATGCGGCCGAGCACCACCTGCGTTTCTTCGAGCGCCTCGGGGTGGTCGGCGAAGAGGCGGGCCATTTCGTCGGGCGGCTTGAGGTGACGCTCGGCGTTCTGCTCCAGCCGGCGGCCGGCGGTTTCGAGCGTCAGGTGCTGGCGGATGCAGGTGACGACATCCTGCACGATGCGGCGGCCGGGCTCGTGGTAAAGCACGTCGTTGACGGCGAGCAGCGGTACACCGGTAACTGCCGCGGTATGGGCGAGGCGGTTGAGCCGGGCGCGGTCATTGCCCTTGAATGTCGGCGCGGCGGCGAGCCAGACATTGCCGGGCGCAATGGCCGCCAGTTGCTGCAGGTAGTCCACCGAGACATCCCAGCGGCTCTCGTCGAGGTGGAAGACGAAGAGCTGGCCTTCGGCGAACTCCTCTAGGTCATCGAACAGCACCACCGGGTTACCCTTTTCGCTCTCCTCCCGGAGGTTGGCGCGGCTGAGCAGGCGGCAGAGCCTGCCATAGGCCTCGCGGTCCGAGGGGTAGGCGAGGATGTCGGGCGCGCCATCGGCAAAGACGAGGCGGACGCCGACGACGTAGCGGAAGCCTGGGTGCTGCTCGCGCATGTCGCGGTGGGCGACATAGCCTCGGACCACGCCGGCAAAGGTGTTGCGGTCGGCGAGGCCGATGCCGCCCAGCCCCAGCGCCATGGCAGCCGCGACCAGTTCCTCCGGATGCGAGCCGGAGCGCAGGAACGAGAAGTTGCTGGTCGCCATCAGCTCGGCATAGGCGGGCCTGCTCATGCGAAAAAGCCGTGCAGGTACCAGCGGGGCGGGCTTGCGGCGCCATAGAGGCCGACGCGGAACACCCAGAAGCGGCGGCCGCCCTCGTCCTCGACGACATAATAGTCGCGCACGGTGGTCTCGGGGTCGAAGCTTTCGAGCTTGCTGATGTGCTGGGCCGGCGGCTCCGCCCTGACCGGCTTCTTGGTCGGATCGGTGTGGTCCTGCGGGGCGATCTCGGCTTCGCCAAAGACAGGTGGGGTGAGGATCGCCAGCCTCTTTCCGGTACGCCACCACTCGGCCTCGATGCGTTCAGGGCCGGAGGCCTTCAGCACGCGGTAGGAGACGCGCCGCCAGATCATGCGCAGCGGCGGGCCGTGCGGCACCTCGGCGATCACTTCGACCGGTTCAGGGCTGGGCAGCAGGCGGAGCGGGCGGAGAGGGGGATCGAGCAGGGCATTCGGATCGTCCAGGGTGCGGGCGATCACCGGCTCCAGCTTGACCGCGCGCTCGGGGATATGGGTATCGAAGGGCTTGCTCCGCACCACGGCGAGCGGGCCGAGGCGGCTGGTCATCCGGTCGTAGAGGCGGGCTAGGTCCTCGGCGCCATCGTCGATCTCGAAGGCGCCGACCTGCACATCCTGGGTGGGTGAGAGCGAGCCCGCCGCCAGCCGGATCATGTCGATGCCGAAGCCGGCGTCGTACTCGCCTTCGAGCCGCTCGGAGCGGTTGACGAAGAGCTGGGCGATGTGGCCCGGGTCGCGGGTGGCGCGGCCGGCATTGACCGACAGGGTCATCACCTTGTGGTCGACCCGGTAGAGGAACAGGTGAAAGCTCTGGGCGCCGAGCGCTTGTGTCCCCAGCCGCACGCCGAGCTGGATGGCGAGGTCGCGCACCGTCATCAGCACATCGTCGAGATAGCCGATCGGTTCGGCGAAGCGGCGCTCGGCATGATACTCGGCGATGGGAATGCGGGGGGTGACGCGCTCCTCGATGCCGCCCAGCGCCTGGTCCAGCCGGAGGATCAGCGTGGCGCCGAAGCGGGCCTGCAGCGCCTTGCGGTCGCGGCCAGCAAGCTGGCCGATGGTTTTCAGCCCCATCTGGTTGAGGCCAGCCACCTGGGCTTCGCTCAGCCGCAGGGCGTTGACGGGCAGGTCGGCGAGGCTGGCTTCGAGTTCGGCTTCGGGCACGATGCGGCCGGGGTCGAAATGGGCGAAGGCCCACGCCGCTCCCACCGTGTCGGCGATCGCGCCCTCGGTGCTGTAGCCGATGGCCCGCAGCCGTCCGATCAGCGTCGAAAGCATCCGCTCTTCGCCGCCGAACAGGTGTGACACGCCGGTGATGTCGAGGATCAGGTCGCCGTATGGCGCCATAGTATCGTGCACGGCGACGATCGGGCTGGCGTTCGAGTGCCAGTCGGCAAATTCGGAGAACACATGCGCGGTGAAATCGGGGTCGTGCTCGTGCACCAGCAGGCCGGGGACCAGCGCGCGCGCATCGGTGATGTTCTGCCCGACCGAAAGACCAGCGCGGCTCGCGGCGAGATCGAGCGCGGCGATCCTCATGCCGCCCTTGAGCTTCTCCCACAACACCAGCGGCCGGTCGCGCGGAATCCCGGGGTCAGCTCGCCTCAGACAGTCGGTCGCCCAGCGCGGCAGGCTGAGGGCGAGATGGCGCCGCCGGTCGGCGAAGCGGAGCGAGGGGACGCTTGAGGGGATCGACTGAAACGAAGCCATTGTCTGTCCAGTCCACGATCAGGTGATGCTGTTCTGTCTTCCGGGCCTGCCCCAGCCGGAGCTTTTCGATCTCGATGGCAAAGCGCGGATGGCCCGGAGCACTCGCATCGAAGGGTTGGCCGGCACTCACCCCCGGCTTGATGTGCCATCGGAGCCGTGCGGCGCTTGCTTCGCGCCCGGTGCCGTAGCGGATGAGGAAGGCCGAGGTGCCCGCGGCGGCAGCGCGCATCGAGATGCGGCGCGACGCGGTGAAATCGAGCGCCTTGGGGTGGCTGGCGAGATCGACGATCACCCCGGCGACAGCGCGGCAGGCGAGCGATTCCTCCAGCGCCCAGAGCAGTTCTGGCACCGTGCCGATGCGGCCGATGACCAGCGTGTCTGGGGTGAGGCCTAAGCGCGAAAAACCGATGCCATAGGGCAGGCCGATCTCCTGCGCCTCGGCGCTCAATTGCAGGTAGATCAGCGCCTGCCGGTTCTCGGCGATCAGCGAGCGGGCCAGCCCGAGGGTGAAGCCGAGCGCAGCGCCCGACTGCCGGTGCTCGTCGGCAAAGACTTCGTGCAGCAGGCCGGGTGGGGCTTGCAGCAGGCCGAGCAGTTCGTTTTCGCCGGTGGCGCGCCGGGAAACCGAGGCAGCGGTATCCGCCAGAACCGGCCGCTTTTCGAGGGCGGCGATCTGGGCGCGGAGGGCGTCGAGATCGGGTTTTGGACGGGTCATGGCGGCTACTCGACAGGCAACGGGATGGTGTGCGATGAGAACAAATAAAGAACACACGAGTCCGGTTGTGGAGTCAACCTGAGAATCTTTTCCTGCCCGGCGCGACGATCAGGGCCCTTTCGCGTTTGCCCTGCTGCACCTATCTTTGAGCTTCAACCCCGAGGTCACCGCATGTTCGAAGCGCTGCGTTCCATCTTCCAGAGGCCCGATGCGACGCTGCTGTCGATGGAGCCGAAACTGGCGACGGCGGCGCTGCTCGTCCACCTTGCCGCCATCGACGGCACCGTCAGCACTGCCGAGCGCTTGGCGCTGCGCGGCACGCTGATGGATTACTACAGCCTCAGCGAAGCCGAGGTGGACCGGCTCATTGCCGAGGCGACCCGGCGCGACCAGGAATCGGTGGATTTCTACCGCTTCACCTCGGCGCTCTCCTCGCTCGACGACAGCGAAAAGCTCGAGATCATCCGGATGATGTGGCAGGTAGTGTTTGCCGACAGGCAGAACCACGAGCTCGAGGACAACATGGTGTGGCGCATCGCCGAACTGATCGGCGTTTCCGCCCGCGACCGGACGGTGTTGCGCACGCAGATGGCGAGGAGCTGAGCATGGTGATCATTTCGACCACGCCGACCCTCGAAGGCCGGCCGATCCGCGACTACCTGGGTATCGTCACCGGCGAGGTGATTGTCGGCGCCAACATCTTCAAGGACCTGTTCGCCGGCATCCGCGACATCGTCGGCGGCCGCGCTGGAGCCTATGAGGGCGCGCTGCGCGATGCCCGCCGCCAGGCGTTCGAGGAGCTACGCTACGAGGCGGAGCGGGTTGGCGCAGATGCCGTTGTCGGGGTCGATATCGACTACGAGGTGGTGGGCGCCAACGGCTCGATGCTGATGGTGTCGGTGTCGGGCACGGCGGTGAAGCTGTAGGGCCCGATCGCCTCTCCCGAGGGATCACTCCGGAGAGTCCTGCCTGCGCGGGGTCAGCCTCGGCAACAGCAGCTCGATCGGCACCGGCTCCCCTTGCGGTGTCTGCCCGCGCCGGAACAGCGACAGCTGCGCGTAGCCGTGCACGGTCGACCACACCTTGAGCTCATTGATTCCCGGCCCCGCTTCGTCGGGCTCGAACAGCGCACAGACGTCTGCCAGCACAAGGTAGGCCCGCAGCGATGCAGCCTGCAGGTCGCCCTCCGGATGGTTCTTGTACTCGACGCTGAAATTCAGCTGGAACAGGGCCGATTGCTCGCGCGAGAACCTCAGATAGCCCCGCGATATCCCCTCGAGCTGAGCCTGCGGCGATCGCCCCGCCGCATAGCGCTCAGCCTCCATATAATCGCGGAAGCGGTCGAACCCGTGCGCCGCAATGGCCACGAACAGCCCCTCGCGATTGCCGAAATGATGCGCCGGCGCCGCATGCGATACGCCGGCCCGCGCCGCCACCTTGCGCAGGGTCAGCGCCTCGAGCCCCTCCTGCTCCAGCACCTCGAGCCCGGCAAGGATCAGCGCATTGCGCAGGTCACCATGATGATAGTCCGCGTTCGTCAGGCTGCCCTCCCATTCTTGACATTGTAAAGATGCTGGGTTAGACGAACTTTACACCGTCAAGATAGAGGCGTGAAGTGCTCGGCGTGATCATTGGACTCTCTCGCGGACTGTTCTGGTTCTTCTCGGCGGCAATCGCATCTTTTTCGCTGGTCGTCGTCGGTCTGTCGCTCACATCCGGCCTCGCGGAAGCAGCGCCGCATCTTGCCCATTATGCCAGCGACCGCCTGCCGCTCTACCTGCACATGATCTTCGGCCCGCTTGCGCTGGCCCTGGCGCCGTTCCAGTTCTGGACGCGCCTGCGCAATCGCCATCGCCGCGTCCACCGCGTCATCGGCTACACCTACGCCGTCTCGATCGCCATCGCGGCGGCCAGTGCGCTCGTGCTGCTGCCCCGCTTCGCCGGCTCGGCCTGGGCCACTACCGGCTTCGCGCTGCTGGCGCTCGCCTGGTTCGGCACCACGGCGCGATCGGTCTTCCTCGCCCGCGCCCGCCGCATCGAGGCGCACCGCGCCTGGATGCTGCGCTCGGCCGCGCTCACGTTTGCCGCTGTCGTCCTGCGCCTCATGACCATTCCACTGATGGGCACCGGCCTGACGCTCACGCAGTCCTATGACGTCACCGCCTGGGCAAGCTGGCTGCTGCCGCTGATCGTCACCGAACTCATGCTGCGCCGCCCTGCTACCCGCCGGCTGCCTGCGTAGCGCGCGGAAGCGGATTGCTAGCTCAGCGCCTTCAGCAGATTGCCCGAGACATGGCCGTCGGGCAGCAGGCCGGCGCGGCTTTGCCAGTCGATCACGGCGGCGCGGGTTTTTGGACCGATCACGCCGTCGGGCGAGCCGATCTGGTAGCCCTTGCGCAGCAGCAGCGACTGCACCCGTTCGCGGTCAGCCTTGGTCAGCGCCGTGTCATTCGGCCAGGACGAGACAAAACCCTTAACGCCGAGGATGCGGTCGGCGAGGTGGCCGACGGCAAGGGCGTAGCTGTCGGAATTGTTGTAGCGCTTGATGACGTCGAAGTTCGGCAGCACGGCGAAGACCGGGCCGTTTCCGCCCATCGGCATGTAGAGCCGCGCCGTGTCACCGGCTCGCGGAAACGCCTTGCCGTTGGCGCGGGTGACGCCGATGCCATGCCAGTCGCCGAGCGTGGCGTTGATGCCGCCCCAGACGTTCTGGTAGTTGAAGCCGGTGGGCAGCTTCACCTCGTAGCCCCAGGTCTCGCCGGCCCGCCAGCCGAAGGATTTCAGGTAGTTGGCGATCGAGGCGAGCGCGTCGGGCACCGAACCCCAGATGTCCTCATGGCCATCGCCCTTGAAGTCGACGGCATACCTGGTGAAGCTCGAGGGCATGAATTGCGGATGCCCCATGGCGCCGGCCCATGAGCCGACCATGTTGGACGGCGCGACGTGCCCGGCCTGCAGGATTTCGAGCGAGGTGATCAGTTCGGCGCCGAAATAGCTGGCGCGGTAGCCGCCATAGGCGAGCGTGGCGAGCGCGTGCGGCGTGCGGTTGCCGCCCATGTAGCCGCCGTAATTGGTCTCGATGCCCCAGATGGCGAGGATCGCTTCGGGCTGCACGCCGTAGCGCTCGGCGATGACGCCCAGCGTCTTGGTCCACTCGGCCCGCATGCCCTGGCCCTTGCCGGCCTGCCCGTCGGTGACGCGCTTGCCGATATAGTCGGCGGCAGTGGAGACGAACTCGGGCTGCTTCCTCGACAGCTCCAGCACCTTGGTGACCGGGGCGAAGTCGCCCATCGCGGCGTTGAAGATCTTTCTCGACACGCCGCGGGCCTGGGCCTTGGCCCAGGTGGAATCGACGAAGCCCTCGACGGCCTTGCCGAAGGCGGGGGGGATGATGCTGGATGCAGCCAGCGCGGTGGCGCCGATCAACAGGTGGCGGCGGTTCAATGCCGGCGCGGCGGGCACGAAAGCTCGGAACATGGTCGGACCTCGGACACAGAACAAACACGAGTGCCGCGACCTGCCCCCAAGGCGCGGCTGATCCCTTGATTTTGGCGATCGAACTTAAGATCGCGTTAAGCAGGTGGCTTTTTGGCGGAGACGGGGCGCACGAGTGCGTGAGGACGCCCGCTATTGCTCCCACGCGGCGAACGTGCCGATGATTTCAGGCTCTGCCGCGCAGTCGAAATCCTGCGCCTTCTCGTCGGCGGCCTGGCGGGCCAGCTTCTCGGCGTCGGGGCTGGCGGTGTCGACATAGGCGACGTGGCAGGTGGCACCCGGCGCGACCCTGGTCACAACCAGCACTGCGCCAGTCGCCTTGCCGTCCGTTTCCACGTCGAACTTCACGATGGTGGCGAAGGGCTTGTAGCTGCCCTCGGCGTTCGAGACCCGCCACTCGATCTCCTCACCGGGGGTGTTCACCGGCGGCAGCGTCTGGTCGGCGGCCTTCTCGGTGGTCGAGGTCAGCCCGTAGGAGATGCGGAAGCGGCGTTCGCTTTCGCGCACCATCACCGGCAGGCCCTTCAGCCCCGGGCAGGCCCAGGTGGAGCCGAAATCGTCGGTCGAAACCACGGTGCAGTCCTCGAACTTCAGCTCGCTCCAGGCCGAATTGAAGAGCTGTGCGTAGGCCGGTGCCGGCAGGGCAAGCAGCGCAAGCGCGAGGGTGGCAGCGGTCAGTGGCCTGATGAGCATTTCTTTTCCCGCATGGGCGATGAGGCGTTTTGATGCCTTGCAATGATGGCCATCGATGGGCCACAACCCGGACGAAATCCTCCCCCTCAAGCCCATCTCCCAAGGTTACCCAGATGAATATTGACGCCATTCCGATCGGCAAGAACCCTCCCGACGACCTCAACGTGATCATCGAGGTGCCGATGGGCGGCGAGCCGATCAAGTACGAGATCGACAAGGCTTCGGGCGCGCTGTTCGTCGATCGCTTTCTCTACACCCCGATGCGCTATCCGGGGAACTATGGCTTCGTGCCGCACACCCTGTGCGGTGACGGCGACCCGCTCGACGTCATCGTGATGAACTCCCGCCCGCTGGTGCCCGGCGCCGTGGTGCGCTGCCGGCCGTTCGGCGTGCTGTTCATGGAAGACGATGGCGGCACCGACGAGAAGATTCTGGCCGTTCCGGTTTCCAAGCTCACCAAGATGTATGACGGGATCAAGGATGTCGGCGACATGCAGCCGATCCAGATCGAGCGGGTGAAGCACTTCTTCACCCACTACAAGGACCTCGAGCCCGGCAAGTGGGCGAAGATCGACCGGATCGGCAATGCCGCCGACGCGCGCCAGGTGATCCTCGACTCGATCGCACGGGCCAACGCCGAAAAGGCCTGACCCGGTCGCCGAGCTGCCCCCGGGGGCGCCTCTTGAAACCGTCGCCGGCCGGCCTATCTATTGGTCAACGGTCGGTTTGACCGGGCGATGCTCCCTCCCGTCAGCCTGGTCCCGATCCCAAAGCAAAGGCGCTCCCCGCAAGGGTCGAGCGCCTTTCGTTTTTTGGGCTGTGCCCAACGAAACGGGCGCCGGAGTTGCCCCAGGCGCCCGATGATTCACGTGAAGCGCTTGCCCGGCGCTCAGTGGCCGCCCGCGTGCCCCATGCCCGGCTGTGCCGGCGGCTTCTTGACGAAGAAGGCGAAGACGATCGCCACCAGCGAGATCGCCGCGGCGCAGAAGAAGGCCAGCTGCACGCCAGCATTTACCGCGACGGCGCGTTCCGCACCCCCGGCAATCAGCGCATCGCCGCGGATCGTCATCAGCGCCACGAACAGGGCCACGCCGGCGGCACCCGCCACCTGCTGCACCGAGCCGAGGATGGCGCTGCCATGCGAGTAGAGCGGCGGCGGCAGCGAGCTGAGGCTGGCCGTGAACAGCGGCGTGAACATCAGCGCCAGGCCGGTCGACATCAGCATGTGCGAGGCGACGATTAGCCAGACCGGCGTGGTGCCGCTGAGCAGGGTGAAGCTCCACAGCACGGCGCTGAGCAGCACCGTGCCCGGCACCAAGAGGCGCGTCGTGCCCCAGCGGTCGTAGAGGCGGCCGATCACCGGACCCAGCAGGCCCATGACGAGGCTGCCCGGCAGCAGCATCATCCCGACCTGCAGCGGATTGAGGGCCAGCACGTTCTGGAGGAACAGCGGCAGCAGGATGATGACGCCGAACAGAGCCATGAACGCCACCCCCATCATCGCCACCGACAGGCTGTAATTGCGGATGGCAAAGGCGCGCAGGTCGAGCAGGGCCCGGTCCTTGAGGCCGAACTGGCGCCAGACGAACACCACCATGGCGACGAGGCCGATGCCGAGCGGCACGAAGGGCGACATGCCACCGCCGCCCGCATGCGCGGCTTCGCCGAAGCCGGACAGGCCGTAGACGATGCCGCCGAAGGCCAGGATCGAGAGCACGACGGAGATGAAGTCGAGCGGGATCGCGCGGGGCTCGGAGACGTTCTTCATCAGCGCCGCGCCAAGCGCCAGCGCGCCCAACGAAATCGGCAGCACGAGGATGAACATCCAGCGCCAGTCGAGATTGGTGAGGATGAAGCCGCCGATGGTCGGGCCGATGGCGGGGGCCACCGAGATGACGATCGAAATGTTGCCCATCACCTTGCCGCGCGCTTCGGGCGGCACCAGGGTCATCACCGTGGTCATCAGCAGCGGCATCATGATGGCAGTGCCGGTTGCCTGGATGACGCGACCGAAGACCAGCAGTTCGAGGCCGGGCGACACGGCGCAGATCAGCGTGCCGACGCTGAAGATGCCCATGGCGAGGATGTAGATCGGCCGGGTGTTGATCCGCTGCAGCAGGAAGCCGGTGATGGGGATCACCACGGCCATGGTCAGCAGGAACGCCGTGGTCAGCCACTGGGCCGCCGAGGCGGTGACGCCGAGATCGGTCATCAGCGGCTGGATGGCGACGCTCATGATGGTTTCGTTGAGGAAAACCACGAAGGTCGAGACCAGCAGCAGGGCAATGACCAGCCGGTTGCGCGCCGCGTTCGATGCATGGTGCGGCCCGACGGCGGGGATAGCGACGTCGTCGATTGCAGCTTCAGAGCTCATGATGACCCGCTTTCAAATGCGCGACTAAAATGGGGGCGATTCCTGCCACGGTGGAGGGGGTAGGCGCTACCCCCTCCAATGCATGGTGCGAATGCAGCGGCAAACCATGGTCGAGGGGCATTCGGGGCGTCCTTGCTGTGGGTTCATGCCGGTATGACGAACCACACATGGCGGAATCGACAGGCGAGGGCAGAATTCGCTTAAGCGTTTGCTTATCTATCGCTTGCCCATCACTTAAGTCAACGATGAAGTGTTGCATCACAATTCCTTTTCCGCCAATGCCCTGAAGGCGTCCGGTACCGTCTCGCGCGGTTCGAGCGCCACGTCGCCGTAGCCGATGGCTTCGCGGCCGAAGCGGGTGCGGATGCGGTCGATGGCGTGGTCGGCGGTGAGGCGGGCGCCGCCCTGGCGGCTGCCGGTACGGCGGGCCTCGTCGGAGAGGCCGAACGGCAATTCGAGCTGCAGCAGCGTGTCGCGCACGAGGTGGGCGACCGAGATGCGAGAAGCGTGATGGTCTGCTGGTCGGGATGGTCGGTACGGACGATGCGCACGAGGTCCTCGGCGATCTCGGCGAGGCTGGTAGTGGCGGCGAGCGGCGAGTCGATCGCCGCCGAGCGGGTGACGGCGGTCATGTCGCGGAAGCGGACGCGCACGGTGATGGTGTAGCCGAACCAGGATTTCGCCCGCAGCCGCGTGGCGATGCGGTCGGCGAGGTGGATCAGGGCAGGGCGCCATACGGCCTCGGTGAAGGGTTTTCGCCCCAATGCCGACTGGGCTCCGGCCGAGCGGGCGCGCTGGCGGACGATGATCTCGCGCGGATCGCGGTTCCAGGCCAGCTGGCTCAGTTTTTCGCCCACGGCGTTGCCGAGCAGGCGCTGCACCCAGTGGGTGTGCTTTTCTGCCAGCTGCCCGATGGTGGTGATGCCCTCGTCCTCGAGCTTGCCTTCTGTCACCGGGCCGACGCCCCACATCAGCCCGACCGGCAGGGGGTGCAGGAATTCGAGTTCGGTTTCGGGAGGCACGACCACCAGCCCGTCGGGCTTGGCTACCTGCGAAGCGACCTTGGCGAGGTGCTTGGTCCGGGCGATGCCGACCGAGATGGGCAGCCCGAGTTCGTCGCGCACGCGTGCCCGGATGGTGCGGGCGATGGTTTCGGGCGAGCCGAACAGGTGCTCGCAGCCGGCGACATCGGCGAAGGCCTCGTCGATCGAGATGCGCTCGACCAGCGGGGTGAAGTCACCGAGCACCTTGATGGCGGCATCGCCGAGGCGCTGGTATTCCTCGAAGTGGCCGCCGGTGAAGATCAGTTCGGGGCAGAGTTCCTTCGCCGCCCAGCCCGACATGCCGCCATGCACCCCGTACGCCTTCGCCTGATAGGACGCGGCCAGCACCACGCCGCCGCCGACCGCGATCGGCTTGCCGCGCAGCTCCGGGTTCAGCAGTTGCTCGACCGAGGCGTAGAACGCGTCAAGATCGGCATGGAGGATGGTGGCACGCGACATGGGTCCGGACTCGCCGTGGCATTTAAGAACATAACCGGAACATTGAGCAAAGAGTCAAGCGGCGACCTTCGCCATATGGACCGTTCCAACTGCCGGCCTGTTGCGCTAGTTTCCGCCAAAATCGAGAGGGTCTTCTCCAGTGAACGTTTCCAGCATTTTCGCGCAGGTGGTGGCGCTTGTCGGCGGCACCATGGTGCACCTGCGGCACAAGGGCACCAATCTTCCGCAGGCCATCGGTGCCAGCCCGACCATTCCGGCGGCGGTGCCCCAGGGCACGCTGCCCACGCTGAAGATGCCCACGGCACGCGGCTGGTCTGACGGTAAGAAGCCGATCGCGGCGCCGGGGCTCAAGGTCAACGCCTTCGCCACCGACCTGGTGCATCCGCGCTGGATCGAGGTGCTGCCGAACGGCGACGTGCTGGTGGCCGAGGCGCTGAACGAGCCGGGCAAGCCGAACTCGATCTTCGGCTGGGCCATGCAGGTGACGATGGAGCGGGCCAAGGCGGTCGGCAGCAACCCCAACCGCATCACGCTGCTGCGCGACGCGAACCGCGATGGCGTGGCCGAGGTGCGGCACGACTACATCACCGGGCTCAACATGCCGTTCGGCATGGCGCTGGTGGATGGCACGCTCTATGTCGGCAATACCGACGGCATGGTGTCGTTTCCCTATGTCGAGGGTGAAACGAAGATTGCCGCCAAGGGCAAGCGGCTTACCACCTACAAGCCCGGCGGGCACTGGACGCGGTCGATCCTGCGCAACAGGGCCGGCACCAAGCTCTATGTCGGCGTCGGCTCGCAGAGCAACATCGCCGAGAACGGCTTTCCGGCCGAAGTTGGCCGCGCCATGGTCTACGAGTACGACATCGTCTCTGGCACGCAGCGCGAGTTCGCCACCGGGCTGCGCAACCCGGTCGGCCTCGCCTGGGAGCCGGCGAGCGAGACGCTGTTCACGGTGGTGAACGAGCGCGACGGCATCGGCGACGAGACGCCGCCCGACTACCTGACCTCGGTGCGGGACGGGGCCTTCTACGGCTGGCCCTACAGCTACTGGAACCGGATCGTCGACGATCGCGTGCAGCCGCAGGATGCGGCCAAGGTCGCGGCCTCGACGCAGCCGGATTTCGCGCTTGGCGGCCACACCGCCTCGCTCGGCCTCTGCTGGCTGCCGGCCGGCACGCTGCCCGGCTACGGCGAGGGCATGGTGATCGGCCAGCACGGCTCGTGGAACCGCTCCAAGCTCTCGGGCTACCGGGTGATCCATGTGCCGTTCAAGGATGGCAAGCCGGTTGGTCCGGCCAAGGACATCCTCACCGGCTTCCTGTCGGACGACGAGAACGACAGCTGGGGCCGCCCGGTGGGCGTACAGATCGGCCCGGATGGCTCGCTGCTGGTCGCCGACGACGTGGGCGACGTGATCTGGCGCGTCACCGGCGCCTGATGCGGCTGCGCGGGGCACCGCCGAAGCCGTTCCAGATCGGTATCAAGCCGCTCGACTTCTCCGAGTGGATCGATGCCGATGAACGGCTCGGCGCGTATCTCGATGAAAAGGCGCGGCTCTGGACCGCGCATCGCAACGAGGTGTTCGCCGCGGAGGCGGACACCGATGCGGCCCAGGCCGAAGTGCTGTCGCTGCTCGCAGACCACCTGCCGGGGCGGTTCCCGCAGGTCTACCGGCGCGATAGCGCGGCGATGAATGTCGCCGGGCACCATGTTGCGCTCGATGGTTCCGAGCCGCCGCTCGCCATCGCCGCCAGCCTCGTGCAGGAGGATCTGGTGCTGATGCGGCGCGGCGCCGACCACTGGCGGCTCAGTGCCGCGTCGCTCTGTTTTCCGTCGGCCTGGCGCCTCGCCGACAAGTTCGGCCGCCCGATGCACGAGGTGCACGGCCCGGTGCCGGGTTTTTCCGAAGGCACCCGCAATGCCCAGTTGATCGAGCGGATGTTCGACAGCCTGCGGCCGGAAACGGGCATGATCCGCTGGAACTGGTCGCTGTTCGGCGATGGCCGGCTGTTCCACCCCGCCAGCCACGCCGGCGGGCCGCGCTTCGGTGCCGGGGCACAGTCGGCATGGTTCCGGCTCGAACGGCAGACGTTCCGCAAGCTGCCGGTTTCGGGCGACGTGCTCTTCACCATCCGCATCTATCTCGAGCCCCTGGCGGCGCTTGCCCAGTTGCCGGAAGGACCGGCCATCGCCGCGAGCCTCAGCGAGCAGCTTGGGTCGCTCACGCCGGAGCAGGCGGACTACAAGGGCCTCCTCGCCGAGCGGGACACGCTGCTTGCGCGTCTGGCAGGGCTGATGGTCCGCTGAGGGGATTTGCCTTCGGCGCGGGATGGACTATCTAGAGCCTGTGGGGACGACCCCGCCCCAGAACGGGTATGCACTGCCGGGACGGCCCGGTTTTTCAAGGACCGTCACCATGCGCACCGTTCGCGACCGTATCCGCCATGCCCTGAGCTTCGAGATCATCGGGCTCATCCTCATCATCCCGCTCGGCGCCCTCGTCTTCCACCATCCGATGGAGGATATCGGCGTCGTTACCGTTGTCGCCTCGATCGTCGCGACGGTGTGGAACTACCTCTACAACTGGGGGTTCGACCACGCCCTGAAGCGCTATACCGGCTCGGTGCAGAAGTCGCTGCCGGTGCGGGTGGGGCACGCCGTGCTGTTCGAGCTCGGGCTGGTCGCCCTGCTGACGCCGTTCGTCGCCTGGTACCTCGGCATCGGCATCATCGAGGCGCTGCTGCTCGATGTGTCGATCGCGGTGTTCTACATGGTCTACGCGTTCGTCTTCAACTGGGCCTACGACCGGGTGTTCCCGATCCCCGGCGAAGCGAAGCGCGCGAGCTAAGCGCCCGCGCGTTTCACGTGAATCCCGCCAGGATCTAGGTCAGCAGCTTGTAGGTCGAGACGACGTTGCCCTTGGATGTCGTCTCGCTCGACGCCAGCTCCAGCCGCGTCGTGCCGGTGCCATCGGGGAACAGTTTTCGATACTTGCCGCCGGCCAGCACCGGGTGGGTGATGAGCGTCAACTCGTCGAGCAGGCCGGCGAGGAAAAGGTGGTTCACCACCGAAATCGAGGCCATCACCGCGATCTCGCCGCCGTCTTTCGCCTTCAGCTCGCGGACGAAAGTATCGAGGTCGCCCGCGATGATCGACGAATTCTGCCAGGCCGGCAGGGTCGTCAGCGTCCGGGTGGCGACATGCTTCGGCACCGCGTTGATGAAATCGGCGAAGCCGGCATCGACTTCGGCGTTCGGCCAGTAGCCGGCCCACTCCGAAAAACCCTTGCGGCCCATGATGACGGTATCGGTGCGGCCGAGCACACCGGTGAGCAGGCCACCCAGCTCGTCATCGAAGCGATCGAACTGCCATTCGTGCGGCGCTTCCACGGCGCCATCGAGGGAGTGGAACAGGCCGGCGGTGACTTTACGCATTGTCGTATCCTCGTTCGTGGCACCGTCCATCCGGCGCCTTCATCATCACGACGAGCGGCTGGCACGGGGATCGACACGGGGTGGGTGAAAAGTTTGAAGTGCTCGCTGCGGTCTCACACCCCCGACGTGTCATCCCCGCGCACGCGGGGACCCAACTGAAATCAGCGCGGGTGGCGAGGTGGGTCCCTTTTTTCGCAGGGATGACACCGTTGTGGAACGGTCGACAGCCGTGGCCCGTGGCCGGGTGATGGCCCTCGTCGTCCTCAGTATTCCCCACCCGTCTCGATGATGCCCTTGGTGATGGAACCGGTGGCCGGGAACAGCGGGATGAGGCAGGCCTGGAGCGCGTGGTAGATGTCGCCCTTGCCCGCGAACAGCGAGTAGGCGGGCTTCATGTCCTCGGTCAGCTGCTCGTGCCAGGCGCCATTGACCTCGTCGATATGGTGGCGGGCGATGACGTCCCAGATGTTGCGGTACCAGCTCTCGTAGAGCGGGTCGTCGACATGCTCCATCAGGAAGGCGGCGGCAGCGGCGCCTTCGCTGGCCGGCCACCACAGCTTGTGGCGCATGTCCGGCTTGTCGTCCCAGTCGAGATTGTAGAAGAAGCCGCCGTGCTTGTCGTCCCAGCCGATGGTGATCGACTGGTGGAACAGTGACTGCGCCGCTTCCGTCATCCAGTCGTGCTGGCGCTCGCCCAGCACCCACAGTTGCATGAGGAGGCGCGACCATTCGAGCCAGTGGCCCGGCGTGGTGCCCGAGGGGCGGAACATCTGGTCGCCGATATAGCCCTTGTCGACATTCCAGCTGCCATCGAAGTGCTCGGCGATGCGGAAGCCGTTTTCGCGCGCCTTGGTGTTGATGATCAGGTTGGCGATGCTCTCGGCCTTGCGCAGATACCCGGTCTCGCCGGTGGCCTCGAAGGCGGCCATCAGCGCCTCGGTCATGTGCATGTTGGAGTTCTGGCCGTGGTAGGGCGAGATCGGCGACCAGTCGGCGTGGAACTCCTCGTCGATGGCGCCATGCGCCGTGTTCCAGAAGCGCTCTTCGATCACCTCGGTCACGTCGGCGATCATGGTGTCGGCGAGCGGATGGCCGACGAGGCTGGCGCTCGAGGCGGCGAGCAGCACGAAGGCGTGGCCATAGGCCTGCTTGCGGCCATTGTCGGCGGCGCCGTTATCGTCCACGGCCCAGAAATAGCCGCCCTTGTCGGCGTCGCGATGCGTGTTCCACAGGTAGTGCATGCCGTGGTCGACGATCTGGTCCGACCCCGGCCGCCCGAGCAGGCTGCCGATGGCAAAGCAGTGCACCATGCGCGCCGTGCCATGGATGCCGCGCACCGGGTTCACCGGCTTGATCGGCGTCCCCGTCGCGGTCAGCTCGAAGAACCCCCCCTTGGGGTTGAAGCTGCGATTGCCGTAGAACGCAAACAGCGCCTCAGCCTGATCCCGCAGCCACTGACGATGGTACGGCCGGGTGAGCCACGGGGTATCGGGGTTGGGCAATGACATGGCGGGGCTCCCTCGGTTTGGTCGTTCGGCACTCGGTGGCCTATGGCTACAGGGGCGGAGCGGAGGGGGCAATATGGTGGACGTCCTATCCCTCGGTGATCCACGCGGCCGCAATCGCCGAGAAGTCGCCGAAGGTCATTTCTGAGACATCCAGCATTCGCGCCGCGAGGATCGCCGGCAAGTCTCGATGGAATTGATCGTACTCAGCGGCGACGGCTTGCCCACCCGGGATAGTCGTCACGCGCGACTGCTGCCGCAACCAGGTGGTCACTGCTGCGATAGCGTTGGCCGGATCGCCATTGTGGGACACGATGTCCTGCCCGGCGATGTCCGATATCAGTCGCTGATAGCGATACTGTTCGCGGTCGAGAATGAGGGCTCGCTTGCGCCTCTGGCTCGTGTCGCCGTAGCGCTTTGCACCAAGGAACACGCCCAGTTCGAGCGGCATATTGAACCGCGGCAACGGAGGACTGCCGTCACTCTCGGTCCGCGAGATATCGTGAATGCCGTAGCGGCACTGCTCGATGATCTGCTGAATCTTGGCAAAGCGCGTCTCCGCGCCATCCTGCGTTTCCAGAGCGCAGCGCGCCCGAAAGCCGGAACGGATGATTGCAAAGACGATCCCATGGAAGATTGGCTGGAAGCCACTGTCGAACGCGCAATTAACGAAGACGTCGCGGGTCGACGCCATTAGCGTCTCTTGCTATCCCGGCTGTCTGGAACACGCTCAACGAACTGTCCGGTGCGTGCGTCGCGAACGATGTCGACAGTCTTCTCGATCTGGGTCTGCGTGAAGTGCTTCGGCCCAACCGGAGGGCGCAGAATCAAAACACCATCTGCCGCGCGACCCAACGATGCGGATTGACCTGTCTTGGCGATGCGGGCGGAGGATTTTTCCATGACTCGAATATGGGGCATTCCGTTGACGGGATCAATGGGGAGGATGCGCCGGCCCTATCCTCCGACAAGACGCGCAGGGGCCCGGGATCGCTCCCGGGCCTCTTTCATTCGCAACGATCCTCAGTGGATCAAGCCACCCCACCCATATGCGCCAGCACTGCGACCAGCAGTAGGGCCACGATGTTGGTGATCTTGATCATCGGGTTTACGGCCGGGCCGGCGGTGTCCTTGTAGGGGTCGCCGACGGTGTCGCCGGTGACCGAGGCCTTGTGGGCGTCCGAGCCCTTGTAGTGCTTGACGCCGTGGCTGTCGGTGAACCCGTCTTCGAACGACTTCTTGGCGTTGTCCCAGGCGCCGCCGCCGGCCGTCATCGAGATGGCGACGAAGAGGCCGGTGACGATGACACCCATCAGCATGGCGCCGAGGGCCGAGAAGGCGGCGGCGGGGCCGGCGATCCAGTTGATGGCGACGAACACCAGGATCGGCGACAGCACCGGCAGCAGGCTCGGCACGATCATTTCCTTGATCGCCGCCTTGGTCAGCATGTCGACGGCCCGGGCATAGTCGGGCTTGGACGTGCCGGCCATGATGCCGGGATCGGCCTTGAACTGGCGGCGGACTTCCACCACCACGCTCATGGCGGCGCGACCGACGGCGGTCATC
>QLAH01000313.1_pt1 | contig 31463 bp, 31 predicted proteins | sample 4693081 | NCBI WGS metagenome assembly QLAH01 (sample SAMN09425401, study PRJNA476045) | Lake water metagenome, whole genome shotgun sequencing project. | reverse complement strand
CCCGTCATGGTGGCGATGAGTTTTGCTTCGTCGTCCGCGCCGATGGCATAGGCCTGCCCGTCGGCGACGACAATGGTGCGGCCGGGCTTGGTGACCGAGCCTCGAAACAGGAACCGGACCCCTCTACCCGGGGCCCGGAGGTTGACCTTGAACTCGATCGTCAGCACCGCGGCGTTTTCCGGCATGATGGAGAGCGCCGCATAGCCGCAGGCCGAATCGAGCGCGGCTGAAATGACGCCAGCATGCAGGAAGCCGTGTTGCTGCGTAAGTGCATCCGCGAACGGCATCTCGATCTCGACGATGCCCGGTGTGCTGCCCACGAGCGTCGCCGCCTGGATGAAGCGGGTGAGGAGCACGAGGCCAAAGTACCAGCCCAGCATGACCAGAAGGCCGGGCACGCTGGCGTTGAAACGCTCAATCCCGGTGCCCTTTGGACCGATCAGGTCGAGCCAGCCGATGGCGGCATCGCGCAGTTCAATGAAGGGCTTCATGCGAAATAATCCCGGATGAAGGCAGCATAGAGCGCCGCGAGGCCGGTCACATCGTCCACCGCCACGCTCTCATTGGCCTTGTGCATGGTCTGACCAGGTAGGCCGAATTCGACCACCGGGCAGTAGGCAGCGACAAAGCGCGCATCGGACGTGCCACCGCCGGTCGAGAGCTCCGGGCGCTTGCCGGTGACGCCCGCGATGGTGGTGCAGAGCGTTTCCACGGCGCCGCTGAGGGGCGAGAGGAACGAGCGCGATGGGCGCCCCGAGACCTCGAAGGCGATGGAGCACTCCATCTCGGCGGCGATCTCGTCGAGCTCGGCGCGGATAGAGCTTTCGAGCGCTTCTGGCGTCCAGCCATCGTTGAAACGGACATTGAAGCGGGCGGAGGCGCTGGCCGGGATGACGTTGGTGGTTTCGTTGCCAACGTCGAGCGAGGTGAATTCGAGATTGGAGGGCGGGAACTGGGCGTTGCCATCGTCAAGCTTGCCGCTCAGCGCCAGCACGGCCTGGGCGAGGACTGGCAGCGGATTGCGCGCCTTGTCGGGGTAGGCGACATGCCCCTGGACGCCGGTGACGACCAGCCGGCCATTGAGTGAGCCGCGGCGGCCGACCTTGATGCTGTCGCCCAGGGTGATAGTGGCGCTGGGTTCGCCGACAATGGCGAAATCGAAGACATGGCCCTGCGCCTTGGCCCAGGCCAAGAGCTTGTCGGTGCCGTTGATGCCATCGGCTTCCTCGTCATTGGTGATGGCGAGCGAAATGGTGCCGGTCTCGGGAGCTTCGGCGCAGGCCGCGACGAAGGCGGCGACGCCGGACTTCATATCGGCCGAGCCACGCCCGAAGATGCGGCCGTCGCGGATCGTCGGCTTGAACGGATCGGAGATCCACTGCGCCCGGTCCCCGGGCGGCACGACGTCGGTATGTCCGGCAAACAGCAGGTGGCGACCGCCCTGCCCGCGAGTCGCGAACAGGTTTTCGACGGGATAGGAGCCGTCGCCGTCAAAGGTCAGGCGGGTAGTCGTAAAGCCGAGCGGCACGAGCGCTGCTTCCAGCACATCAAAGACACCGGCCGAGGCGGGCGTCACCGACGGGCAGGCGATGAGGTCGGCGAGTAGCCGGACGGGATCGATGGTGGTCAAAGTCGTGCGGTCCCGTCCTAGCCGGTTGAGGTGGTCAGCCGCCGAGCGGATCGGGGCCAAAATCGTTGGGGCCGGCGGTTCCCTTGAGGAAGCCGAGCACCACCAGCATATAGATGCCGAAAATGCCGGCAATCAGGCCAAGCACCATGTAAACCGCACTTGGCTGCGGGACGGAAATCCCACCAATCTCGCCCATCGTGTAGCCAAAACCGAGCGCCTGGACCAGCAGCAGCAACAGCGTCAGGCCGAAATAAATGAGCACGTCCTGGCCGGCATTGTTCTTGTCGTGGCGCCTTTTAACGGAAAGGCAATAGGCCGGGTAGGCCATGAGCACGAAGACCACAAGGCTACCCCAGGCAGCGCCTTGCATCGCCCCGCTGAGTGCCGCCGAAATAGCCGCCGCATCGGCTCCGCCGGCTGCGAGCTTGGCCATGTCGGGCATGCCCAGGCCGAAGATCGGCAGGATCAACAGGGTGATGACAATGTTGGTGACGCCGAGAATCACCGCGCCGATCCACCAAGTCTGGCGCGAGATTCGTCCATCTGTCGTCGTGTAGAGTGCCTTGAAATCCATGATTTCCCCCTCGGGTTCGGCAGGTGCGCAGCCCCCCGCGCGAAGGGGAGGCTACTCCAGCCGCGAGGGCGGAGCCAGCAGCTGCTTCAGTCGCGCAGCAGGTCGTTCACCGACGTCTTGGAGCGGGTCTTCTCGTCGACACGCTTGACGATGACCGCGCAGTACAGGTTCGGACCGGGCGAGCCATCGGGGAGCGGCTTGCCGGGCAGGCTGCCCGAGACGACCACCGAATAGGGCGGCACCTTGCCGATAAAGATCTCGCCGGTAGTGCGGTCGATCACCTTGGTGGAGGAGGTGATGAAGACGCCCATCGAGATCACCGAGCCTTCGCCGACGACCACGCCTTCGACGATCTCGGAGCGGGCGCCGATAAAGCAGTTGTCTTCGATGATCACCGGACCGGCCTGCAGCGGCTCGAGCACGCCGCCGATGCCGACGCCGCCCGACAGGTGCACATGCTTGCCAATCTGGGCGCAGGACCCGACGGTCACCCAGGTGTCCACCATAGTGCCCTCGCCGACATTGGCGCCGAGATTGACGAAGGACGGCATCAGGATGGCGCCCTTGGCGATATAGGCGGAGTGGCGGACGATGGCGCCGGGCACGGCACGGAAGCCGGCCTCGCGGAAGCGGTTCTCGCTCCAGCCGGCAAACTTGGACGGGACCTTGTCCCACCAGCGCGCGCCGCCGGGGCCGCCTTCGATCAGCGTGTTGTCGTTCAGGCGGAAGCTGAGGAGCACGGCCTTCTTCAGCCACTGGTTCACCTGCCAGCTGCCGTCGGCAGCCTTTTCGGCCACCCGGGCTTCACCATTGTCGAGCAGGTTCAGCGCCGTTTCGACGGCGTCGCGGACTTCGCCCTTGGTGGCAAAGTTGAGCTCGGCACGGGCCTCGAAGGCAGCGTCGATGGTCTTCTGCAGGTCTTGGTGGGCCACGGCATGCTCCTTTACGCGTTGCGCGCGGACATTACCCGCCGCCCCCGACCTGTCAACGATCCTTAACCGGCGGCGTGCGAACCTTATCGGCCTTCAACGGAGAGCCAGAATGGCCAAACGCCGCCCGACACCGCTCCGCACTTCAGGACAGGACCTTGCCGCGACGCGACGCGTGCCCGTGACGCCGCAGTCGGAATCGTCCGCCTATCGGCTAGCCTTCTCGGACGAAGAGTTCATGACCGCCGAGGAGGCGCGCGGCATCCGCTTCCAGCTCGAGTACCTCAAGGCGGATGTGCGGTTGCGCGAGCGCGGCATCAACTCGACGGTCGTGCTTTTCGGAGGCGCGCGCATTCCGGAACCCGGCAAGGCGGCCTGGGCAGCGCGAAACGAGACGCAACGAGCCAATCTCGAGTTGGCCTCACGCTACTATGACGAAGCGCGGCGCTTCGCGCAGTTCGCGTCGTCGACATCGAAAGCGACGGAGTACAAGGATTTCGTGGTGGTCACCGGCGGCGGACCGGGGGTGATGGAAGCGGGCAACCGCGGCGCCGACGATGTCGGCGCGCCGAGCATCTGGCTCAACATCGTGCTGCCGCATGAGCAGGCGCCGAACACCTATGTGACGCCCGAACTCAGCTTCAACTTCCACTATTTTGCGATGCGCAAGGTGCATTTCCTACTGCGGGCGCGCGCCGTGGCGATTTTTCCGGGCGGGTTCGGCACGCTCGACGAGTTCTTCGAGACACTGACGCTGATCCAGACCGGACGCATGGAGCGCATCCCGGTACTGCTGTTCGGCATCGACTTCTGGAACCAGGTGATCAACTTCCGCGCCTTGGCCGACGCCGGCACGATCAGCCCCGACGATCCGAACCTTTTTACGGTGGTCGACTCGGCCGAAGAGGGATGGAGTGTCGTGCGCGACTACTACAACCTGCCCGAAATCGGGCTCGGCTGAGGCTCAGGCCTTCGGGGCGAAAGTGCTATCGAAATGGTTCCGCAACTGGCAGGGATTGCCGTCGGGATCGTGGAACAGGCCCGTGATGCCCCAGGGATTGGCCTGCACGTCGACCGCGACACCAAGGGCGCGCAGCTTTCCCGCAACGGCGTCGACGTCCGCGACATTGAAGCGCAGGATCGCAGGATTGTCGACGCGTGATTTCTGCGCGCGCGCCGTACCGCCCGGCTCGATCATCAGATAGCCGGCGCCGAAGCCCAGGATGATGATGTCGCCCTGATCCTTGATCAGCGGCAGTTCAAGCACGTTGCGGTAGAAGGCGACGCAGGCGTCGTAGTTTTCGACAAAGAGCACCAGACCAGTCTGCACCAGCCAGTCGTTGCTCACGGCAGGCGACGCAGGAACCCTGCAAGGTCAGAGGTGACATGATGCACATGGGAGCCGCCGCGCTGCTCGAGTTCCCATGCCTCGACCTGATCGTGCGCAAATTCCGGGCCAGCGACGACCTGCACCGTGCGCATGCCGCGCTCGTGCGGCACCAGCAGGTTCTTTTCGAGATCATCGAACATGGCGGCGCGCTCGACATCGATGCCGTGGGTGGCAAAGAACGCCTCATAGGCCTCGGGCAGAGGCTTGGGCGTGTACTTCATGGCCCGGATGTCGAAGATATCCTCGAAAAGATCGTCTGCCTTGCCCAGGCGGCCAAGGACTGCGCGGGCATGGCCGACATCGCCATTCGTAAGGATGAACTTGCGGCCTGGCAGGGCGCGGATCGCTTCGATCAACCCGTCATGGGCGGCGACGGGTGAATAGTCGATGGCGTGAACGGTGTTGAGGAAGTGGTCCGGATCGACTTGATGCTTGTGCATCAGCCCGTTCAGCGTGGTGCCGTACTCGCGGTAATAGGTCTTTTGCAGTGCCCGAGCCTCGTCGAACGCTAGGTTGGTGACCGAAACCATGTAGTGCGAGATCAGGATATCGATCTGGGCAAACAGATTGCATTCACGCGGATAGAGCGTGTTGTCGAGGTCGAAAACCCATTCGGTGACGTGTGAGAGCGAGCGGTCGGGCGTATTGGTCAAATCGGTCATATCGCCATCCTATCCCAAGACGCCCGAGATTTCACCCACGCCCGCCCCGCCTACATGGCGCCGGCGGGATAGACGCCGAGGACGCGGAACTGGTCGGTGAAAAACTTGAGTTCCTCAAAGGCCAGCTGCACCGACGGATCGGACGGACGACCCTCGATATCGGCATAGAACTGCGTGGCGGTGAACGAGCCGTCGAGCATGTAGCTCTCGAGCTTGGTCATGTTGACGCCGTTGGTGGCAAAGCCGCCCATCGCCTTGTAGAGCGCCGCCGGCACGTTGCGGACGCGGAAGACGAAGGTGGTTTTCACCTTGCCCGCATCGGCGGCCGGCTCTTCCGCCGTCTTCGAGATCACGAGGAAGCGGGTGGTGTTATGCGTCGCATCCTCGATATTGGAGGCGAGGATATCGAGCCCGTAGACCTCGGCAGCAAAACGCGAAGCGATTGCAGCGACGGTCTTGTCGCCCTTTTCGGCGATTTCGCGGGCCGATCCGGCGGTGTCGACGGCGTTGATGGTCTTGAGCTTGTGTTCGGCGATGAACTTCCGGCACTGGCCCAGCGCTACCGACAGCGACTGCACCGCCTTGACGTCCTCGAGCTTGGTGCCCGGCACGCCGAGCAGGTTCATCTGCACCCGCAGGAAGTGCTCGCCAACGATATGGAGGCCGCTCTCGGGCAGCAGGTGATAGATGTCGGTGATGCGGCCGTAGAGCGAGTTCTCCACCGGCACCACTCCGAACTCGGCTCGCCCCTGCTGCACGGCAGCAATGGTGTCCTCGAAGGTGGTGCAGGGCAGCGCGTCGTCGGCCGGAAACAGCGCGTGCGCCGCGGCGTGGCTGAATGCCCCCGGCTCACCCTGAAACGCGATCTTCCGCACCATCTGCATTACTCCCCTGCCTTCGGCGGGCGCCTTAATGCGACCGGGCGGGCCTCAAGTCAATGTTGAGCAAAACCGTCCGATTTTCTCTATTGTCGCAGCCCTGCCTAACCCGTTGCGCGCCGGATGGCGACGGACTATCTTCCGCCCGCGTCGGGACAGGGGTTTACGCGCCCAAGGGGTGTGCTTGAGCTTGCTTGGGCTCAGGAAACGCTGTACCGCCGCTCTGCACACCGGCGGTCAAAGGCTCAGATACCCGCGATGGATTCGTTAGAACTCAACAAAATTTTCGGCGCCATCCTGGGCACCCTGCTGTTTGTCATGGGCCTCGGGTTCCTGGCGCAGGCCATCTACCACCCCATCGAAGGCCGCGGTCCGGGCTACGTGCTGGCCGAAGCCGAAGAAGGCGCCGGTGGCGGTGAGGAAGAAGGCCCTGTCGTCGTTGCCGACATCGGCACGCTGCTGGCAAGCGCCGATGCGGCCGCCGGCCAGGCAGGGGTCCGCGTCTGTTCGTCCTGCCACAGCTTCACGCCCGACGGCAAGAACGGCGCTGGCCCCGGCCTCTACGACGTCGTCGGCCGCCTCGTGGGCAGCCACGAGGGCTACGCCTATTCGGCCGCGCTCATCGAGCACAAGGATCGGGGCGACGTCTGGACGTACGAGAACCTCAATGCCTTCATCACCAATCCCAAGGGCTACGCGCCGGGGACCAAGATGAGCTACGGCGGCATGAAGAACGACGAGCAGCGCGCCAACCTGATCGCTTATCTCGGCAGCCTGTCGGCCTCGCCGGTGGCCTACCCCGTGCCGGCCGCCGCCGAGGCTCCGGCCGAAGCGGCTCCTGCTGCAGAGGCTCCCGCCCCCGAAGCTCCCGCGGCGGAGGCTCCTGCTGCTGAAGCTCCTGCTATGGAAGCTCCGGCCGCCGAGGCCGCTCCGGCCGTCGAAACGCCCACCACCACCGACGCCGAGACCATGGTCGAAGGCACTCCGGTTCAGGCCACTCCCGACACGACCACGCCGGCTCCTTGAAGCCGGCGCCTCCGGACGATCTTTCGAGCCGCGTCCGCACACCGGGCGCGGCTCTCTGTTTTTCCAAGGGACCATTTCCGATGACGCTGCTGCTCCACCTTGCCGATTTCAACGAGCGCCGCTGGGCCGACGGCTTTGCCGCAGCCCTGCCCGGCCGCAAGGTGGTGACGCGGGCCGACCAGTATGATCCGGCCGAGGTCGAGTACATCTTCATCTGGAAGCCCAAGCCCGATGCGTTCGAGGGTCTCGTCAACCTCAAGGCCGTGCTGTCGCTCGGCGCCGGCGTCGATGCGCTCCTGCGCCACCCGGCCCTGCCGCAGGGCGTCCCGATCGTGCGCTTCATGGACGAGGACCTGACGCAGCGGATGAGCGACTACGTGCTGGCCGAAGTGACCCGTCACCACCGGCTTGGCACGCGCTTCAAGCGCGATCAGGCGGCCAGGCGCTGGGTGCAGCTCTATCCGGCTCCCGCCTGGGACGCCAATGTCGGCGTCATGGGCCTTGGCCAGCTCGGCATGGATGCGATTCGCCACCTCAAGGTGTTCGGCTACAAGCTACGCGGCTGGAGCCGCACGCCCAAGGACGTCGAGGGGGTCGAGGTGTTCCACGGTGCCGAGCAGTTCGAGGCGTTCCTCAACGGCACCGACATCCTCGTCAACCTGCTGCCGCTGACGCCCGAGACGCACGGCATCCTCAACTACGACACCTTCTCGAAGCTGCGCCAGGGTGGGCTCGATGGCGAGGGCCCGGTGGTGATCAACGCGGCGCGCGGTGGCCACCAGAAGGAAGCCGATATCGTCCGCGCCCTCGATGACGGCACGCTGAAGGCCGCCAGCCTCGACGTGTTCGAGGTCGAGCCGCTGCCGCAGGACTCGCCGCTCTGGGGCCGCGACGACGTCTACATTACCCCGCACATCGCCGCAGCGTCCTCCGAGCGCACCGGCGTCCGCTACTTCAGCCGGGTCATCAAGGACCACGAAACCGGCAAGCCGCTGCCCAACGTCGTTGATCCCGGCCGGGGCTACTGAGCCGTTCATCGGGTCGTCAGACACCGGTCAGACAGAGTAGATTTCTACGGTAGCCAGTCTGACCTATCCGGTCGCACGCGGGCGAGTCCTTGAAGTGCACTCCCGCACGTTCGAAGGCTGCAAAGCCGCGCCGGACCTGCCTTTCGTCCACTTATCCCCCACCGCCGGCACCATGCGATAATGCACTCTCGATCGAGGCAAGAGCATCGCAATTGGGCACCACAGAATTGAATGTAAACAGGCGTTCGCTACAGCGCGAGTTCCCAGTACTCGCCGACCAGGTCCTTTCCGAAGCTCCGGTGCGGCCGGCTGTCGACCATGGTGAAGCCGGCGTCGGCGTAGACGCGACGGGCGGCGGTCAGGCTCTCCTGTGTCCACAGCCGGACCTTGCTGTAGCCCTTGTCGCGGCTGAACCGCACGACCTGGTCGACCAGCAGCCTGCCGATCCCGAGCCCGCGCGCGCCGGGCTCGACATAGAGCAGGCGCAACTGCGCCACGCCCTTGCCGGCGTCGACGACGAAGATGGAGCCGGCGAGGTCACCCCGCCACTCGGCGATCCAGCAGGCCTCCCGCTCCGGGTCACGGGCCTGCATGAACTTGCCGGCGATCTCGGCCGCCAGCCCCTCGTAGCTGGCGTCCCAGCCGAACTCGGCGGCATAGACCTGCGACTGTCGCGACACGACGAGCGCGATCTCGCCCAGCCGGGGCGGGCGGATCAGCACGGGCGACGCTGGCAGGTCATCGCCGAGCAGGGTGCGGATGGTCCACATCGCCTCGGCGAGCCGCCGACGATCCTTGAGTGTAAGCGGCGCCAACATTCTGCCCACCGCCTGCTCGGCCGCCTCGCGCAGGCCGGCATAGGCCACGTCACCATCGCGCGTCAGCGCAATGAAGTTGCCGCGCCTGTCACCGGGGTTGGGTGCGTAGCTGACCAGTCCCCGGGCGCTGAAGCCCTGCAGGATGCGCGTCAGGTAGGCCCGGTCGAGTTCCAGCGCCTTCGCCAGTTCGCTGCCGGTGGTGTGGCCGCGCGCAGACAGCTCATGCAGCACCCGCGCCTCGGCGAGGCTGAACGGGCTGTCGGTCAGGTGTTCGTCCAGTACGCCGATCAGCCGCGTGTAGAAGCGGTTGAAGGCCCGGGTCTCGTCGATCAGGTGGTCGGCGGGTGTGTCATCCATGATGGATGCCACGATCACGCGGTTTGTTGACTATGTCAACTATATCGCTGCTTCAGGTATCCGTACACGGCCCGGATACCCTGATCGGTCCCGCCGAACGGCCGGCCAGCGCGCGCTTCAGGGGCCCAGGCGAAGATATCGAGATGCGCCCAGTCCTTGGCCTGCTTGACGAACCGTTTGAGGAACAGCGCCGCCGTGATCGACCCGGCGAAGCCACCCTGCCCGGCATTGTTGATGTCGGCGATCTTGCTCGACAGCATCGTCTGGTAGGGCATGTGGAGCGGCAGCCGCCAGAGATGGTCGTCCGTCTTCAGACCCGAGGCCATCAGCCCGGCCGCCAGGTCGTCGCTGAGCGTATAGAGCGGCGGCAGTTCCGGCCCGAGCGCCACCCGCGCCGCGCCGGTCAGCGTCGCCAGGTCGACGATCAGTTCCGGCGCCTCTTCGTCGGCCAGCGCCAGCGCGTCGCCCAGGATCAGCCGGCCCTCGCAATCGGTATTGCCGATCTCGACCGTGCTGCCATTGCGGGCGCGGAGGATGTCTCCCGGCCGGAACGCCGGGCCGGAGATGGCGTTCTCGACGATCGGGATCAGCACCCTGAGCCGCACCGGCAGGCCCGCATCGATGATCGCATGGGCCAGCCCCAGCACATTGGCCGCGCCGCCCATGTCCTTCTTCATCAGCAGCATGCCCGAGGCGGGCTTGATGTCGAGGCCGCCGGTATCGAAGGTTACGCCCTTGCCCACCAGCGTCACCCTGGGGTCGCCCGTCCTGCCCCAGGTGAAATCGACCAGGCGAGGCGCTTCCGCCGCAGCCCGGCCGACGGCATGGATCATCGGGAAGTTCTCTTTCAGCAGCTCGTCCCCGGCGATCACCTTGACCTCCAGCTTGTGACGTCTGGCGAACTCACGGATTTCCGCTTCGAGCGCATCCGGCCCGAGGTCGCTGGCCGGGGTGTTGACCAGGTCGCGGGCGAGGTATGCCGCATCCACCAGCCGCTCCACCTCGGCGGCATCGGCACCCTCTGGCAGCTCCAGTTCCACCGGGTCGCGGCGCTTGCGGTAGCGGTCGAAGCGATAGGCACCGAGACGAAAGCCCAGCGCCGCGATCGTCGGGTCACCCAGCGCGCCGGCGAGCCGATAGCGGCCAGGCTCCAGCGCGGCCGCGGCAAGGCCCTGCACCAGCTTCGGCCGGTCGGCAGCGGCACCGACGCCGAACAGATAGCCGGCGAGACTGCCATCCTCACCGGGCAGCGGCAGCAACCGGCCGCGCTGGCCGGTGAAGCCGTTGGCGCTGGCCCAGGTCGCATGCGCCGGGGTCAGGCCTTCGGCAACGCTCCCCTCTTCGATGGCGGTGAGGGTAAGCGGCTGAGACTTGGCCATGGCGCGGATCCGGATGCAGCGGGAGTGCAACGATTACGCGCGCCGCGACCGTCGCGCAATGCTGGCGACGGCCGGTTTAACCCGCTGTTAGGGTTAATCAATTATTGCTCGATCCGGGCTCGGGACTTGCACCCGGAGGACTTTGTTCGTGTTGCGTCGATTTTCACTGAAGCCGTTCGTGTCGCTGCTCTGCACCGGCGTCGCCGTGCTGGCACTCAGCGCCTGCGCGGCCAACCCCACGACCACCGGGTCGATCGGCCAGGCCGATCCCATCACCATTCCGGCCGACCAGCGGGCTGCCGCCATCGGCCAGCTTGCGGCGCGCTACAAGCAGAACCCCGGCGACAGGAACACCGCGCTCTACTATGCCGCGGCGCTGCGCAGCAACGGACAGGCCGAGCAGGCCATCGCCGTGCTGCAGGGTACCGTCGGCAAGTATCCGCGCGATCCCGAAGTCGCGGTCGAGTACGCCAAGGCCCTCTCGGCCGCCGGCCGCTTCGACCAGGCGCTTGCGATCGTCGATCGCGCCATCGATCCCACCGCGCCCAACTGGAACGCACTGCTGGTAAAAGGCGCAGTCCTCGACCAGCAGGGCCAGAACGCCGAAGCGCGGAAGCTCTACCAGACGGCCCTGAAGGTGGCGCCGGATCAACCCTCGATCCACGCCAATCTCGGCCTCTCCTACGCGATGACCAACGATCTGACGTCAGCGGAGAAATCGCTGCGGCTGGCGGTATCGCTGCGTGGCGCCAACACCCAGGTCCGGCAAAACCTCGCGCTCGTGATCGGCCTGCAGGGCCGCTTCGACGAGGCGCAGCGGCTGTTCGCTGCAGAACTGCCGCCGGCGCAGGTCGAGGCCAACATGGCCTATATCCGGGCGCTACTGACCCAGCAGAACCGCTGGGACCGGATCAAGGGCGAAGGCTGAGGCGCTGAAGCGCGGCTGAAATGAAACGGGCGCCCACTGGGCGCCCTTCTTGTTTCACGGGGCGGGTCTCCCGCTCTCACCCGAAGCTGACGTTGTTCTGCATCACCTTGATGATGGCCGGCGAGATGATGACGATGAACAGCACCGGCAGGAAGAACACGATCAGTGGCACGGTGAGCTTGGGCGGCAGGGCGGCAGCCTTCTTTTCGGCGTCCATCATGCGGGTCTCTCGACCTTCCTCGGCCATCACGCGCAGCGATGTACCCACCGAGGTGCCGTAGCGTTCGGCCTGGATCAGCGCCTGCATGACCGACTTGACGTTGTCGAGGCCGGTGCGGCGGCCGAGATTGTCATAGGCGCGGGTCCGATCCTCGAGGAAGCTCAGCTCGGCGGTGGCCAGCGTCAGCTCCTCGGCGAGAGGCACCGAAGCCATGCCGATTTCCTTCGATACGCGCTTGAAGGCATGCTCGATCGACATGCCGGATTCGACGCAGAGCAGCATCAGGTCGAGGGCATCGGGCCAGGCGCGCTTGATTGACAGCTGGCGCTTCTGCGTCTGGTTGCGCAGGAACAGGATCGGCAGGTAGGCGCCGACGAGGCCGAGAAACAGCGCGTAGATCGCGCTCATGTAAAGCGGGCTGTCCTTCATCACCGTCAGGGCGAGGTAGGCGAAAGTCAGGGCGAACAGGGCGAACGGGGTGATGAAGCGGGAGAACAGGTAAGTCGTCACTACCGCCTGGCCGCGGTAGCCGGCGCGGGCCAGCGCATCGATGGTGTTGTCGTCCATGAACGCCTTTTCGAGCGAGAAGCGCTCGACGACGTTCTTCATGTAGTCGCGGCCAGCCGCGTGGCGGATACTGCGGGCTGGCGCATCGGCACTGGCGCCGGTGCCGCGCAGGCGTGCCATTTCCTCGGCGCGCATCTTCTCGCGCTCGAGCGCAACACGCCGGATGCGCTGCTTGATGTTGCTGCCCGACGAAAAGAACGTGGCACCGAGCGAGAACACCACCGCCGCGGCAGCGATCGCCGCAAACAGCGCGGTGAGAAACTTCGGGTCGGTCAGGGTATCTACAAGGTTGTCCATTGGCGCAGCTCCCTCAGATGTCGAACTGGACCATCTTGACCATGATGAAAACGCCCATCGACATGAGGATCGCGGCGATGCCGAGCATGATCAGGCCGATGTCGGTGGTGAACAGCGGCATCATGTAACTCGGCGTGGTGAGCGTGACGAGCAGCGCCACGATGAAGGGCAGCGAGCCGATGATGCCCGCCGAGGCCTTGGCTTCCGACGACATCGCCTTGATCTTCTGCTTCATCTTCTTGCGGTTGCGCAGCACCTTGGCGAGGTTGCCCAGCGCTTCGGACAGATTGCCGCCCGCCTGCTGCTGCACGGTGATGACGACGACGAAGAAATTCACTTCGGGCAGCGGCACGCGATCGTAGAGCGTCGAGACCGCCTCCATCATCGACTTGCCGAGCGACTGCTGATCGAGCACGCGCTGGAAGTCGGACTTGATGGGCTCCTTGGCCTCCTTGGCGACGAGGCGCATCGAGTCATTGAGCGGCAGGCCGGATTTCACGCCACGCACGATGGCTTCCACCGCGTTGGGAAGCTCGTCGAGGAAGGCGTTCTGGTACTTCTTGCGGCGATGGCCGAGATACATGCGCGGCAGCAGGTAGCCGCCAGCGAGGCCGAACACGGTGCAGTAGATCAGGTCGACCTGCAGCACCCAGGTGCCGGCGAACAGGACAATGCCCACGATGATCGAGTTGCGGATGAAGGCCCCGCGCTTCAGCTTCATGCCCGCCTGGTAGAGCTGGTCCTGCAGCGGCACGCGCTTCTTGCGCTTCTGCAGCGTGTCGGTCTGGGCGCGGAGGGTCTGCTGGATGTCCTTGCGGCGCGTCTCGCGGGTGCGGGTGGCCGTCAGCTCGCGGCGGTTCGCCTGGATGTCGCCCTGCAACGCCTTGATGCGCTTGTCGGCGCGGCCGCTGCCGAGCATCGAGGGCACCAGGGCGAAGCCGGCGGCTCCGACGCAGACGATGGCGAGAATGGCGATGATCAGTGGGCTCATCGGATTGCCTTACGCACCCAGGATTTCGTGCTGCTCGACATTGGCCTTCTCAAGCGCATCGACGAGGTTTGCCTCTTCGTTGAAGTATTTGGCACGCTCGTTGAACTGCGGCTTGGTGATGCCGGTGGAGCGGTGGCGGCCCAGCAGGTTGCCGGAGGAATCCTCGCCCATGATGTCATAGAGGAAGATGTCCTGGGTCACGATCACGTCGCCTTCCATGCCCAGCACCTCGGAGATGTGGGTGATGCGGCGCGAACCGTCGCGCAGGCGGGCGGCCTGCACGATCACGTCGATCGACGACACGATCATCTCGCGGATGGTGCGGCTGGGCAGCGAGTAGCCGCCCATGGTGATCATCGACTCAAGACGGCTGAGCGCCTCGCGCGGCGAGTTGGCGTGGAGCGTGCCCATCGAGCCGTCGTGGCCGGTGTTCATGGCCTGCAGCAGATCGAAGGCCTCGGGTCCGCGCACTTCGCCCACGATGATGCGCTCCGGGCGCATACGCAGGCAGTTCTTGACGAGGTCGCGCATGGTGATCTCGCCTTCGCCCTCGAGGTTGGGCGGGCGGGTTTCGAGGCGCACCACGTGCGGCTGCTGCAGCTGCAGTTCGGCCGAGTCCTCGCAGGTGATGACGCGCTCGTCTTTCTCGATGAAGGCGGTGAGGCAGTTCAGCAGCGTGGTCTTGCCCGAACCGGTACCGCCCGAGATCAGCACGTTGGCCCGAACGCGGCCAAGGATGCGCAGCACCTCGGCGCCTTCGGGCGAGATCGAGTTGTACTTGACCAGTTGCGGAAGGGTCAGCTTGTCCTTCTTGAACTTGCGAATGGTGAGCGCCGCGCCATCGATGGCCAGCGGCGGGGCGATCACGTTGACGCGCGAGCCATCCGGCAGGCGGGCGTCACAGATGGGGGAGCTTTCATCGACGCGGCGGCCGACCTGGGACACGATGCGCTGGCAGACGTTCATCAGGTGCGCGTCGTCGCGGAAGCGGACATTGGTGAGCTTCACCTTGCCCGCGACCTCAATGTAGCACTTCTGCGACCCGTTCACCATGATGTCGGCGATGTCGTCGCGGGCCAGCAGCGGCTCGAGCGGGCCGTAGCCCAGCACGTCGTTGCAGATGTCCTCGAGCAGGTCTTCCTGCTCGGAGATAGACATGATGATCGACTTGAGCGCGATGATTTCCGCGACGATGTCGCGGATTTCCTCGCGCGCCGTCTCCATTTCCATGGTGGCGAGCTGGCTGAGGTCGATCGAGTCGATCAGCGCGTTGAAGATCGCCGACTTGGTCTGGAAGTATTCCTTGTCGCGCTGCGCGGCCTCCGGGCTGCGCACGTCGATGACCTCTTCGGCGCGCTTGGGCTCAGGCGAGCGCGACAGCTCGCGGCTTGCGGCCTGCACCACCGGCGCAGGCGTCGGTCGGGAGGCCGGCGTGTTGGCTCCCGGGGTGTTGCCGCCGAACGTGGTACGCTTGCCGAACATCTAGGCCTCTCAGGCGCGCTTCTTGAGGAACGGGATCTTCAGGCCGGATTTGCTGGCGACCCGTTCGGGCGTGTTGCGGCCGGTGACATGCATGCCGATCAGCCGGAACATCTCGTTGGCGCGGTTATTGGCGGCGACCTCGGCGATCATCTGGCCGTTATTGGCCGCCGTGCCGAAGGTCTGCGCGTCGAAGGTCACCTGGCCGAGCAGCTTGCACTCGACCGAGGTGGCGAACTCGTTGGCCGGGATTTCCGGCCGGCGCGGCACACCGACCTTGTTCAGCACCAGCAGCGGCTCGGCCTCGGTCGGTCGCAGCGCCTTGATGGTATCGGACAGGTTCTTGGCATTGCGCAGGTTGGCGAGGTCGGGCTCGGCGACGATGATGATCTCGTCGATGGTGGCGATGGTGTGCCGGACCCACGCGCTCCAGATGTGCGGGATATCGAGGATCACCACCGGCGTCGACTTCTGGCTCACCTCGATGATCTGCTCGAACTCGCGTTCCTCGAAATCGAAGGTCTTGTCGAGCACCACCGGGGCGGTGAGCAGGCTCACATGGTTGGCGGCCTTGGAGCTCAGGCGATCGAGCAGCGTCTGGTCCATCTTCTGGCTGGCGCCGATGGCATCGGCGATGCCGTGCGGCGGGTCCTGGTTGAAGTTCAGCCCGGCAGTGCCGAAGGCGAAGTCCATGTCGAGGATCAGTACGTCCTGCCGGAGGCTCTGCGAGATGGCCCAGCCGACATTGTGGCTGATGGTCGAGGCACCCGAACCGCCCTTGGCAGAGATGAAGCCGATGGTGCGGCCTATCGGCGCCGCGCCTTCGGCGGCAAACAGCTCGGTGATGACCGAAACGATGGCCTGCGACGAGGTGGGCAGCACGATGTATTCGGAGACGCCCGAGCGGATCAGTTCGCGGTAGAGCACCACGTCGTTGACGTGCCCGAGCACGATCAGGCGGGTTGCCGCGTCGCAGACTTCGGCGAGACGTTCCAGCGCGCGCGGGATATCCTCGGTCGGCAGCGTCGTCTCGACGATGATGAGGTTCGGCGTCGGGTTCGCCTTGTAGGTCTCGATGGCGCCCTCGAGGCCGCCATTGTGGGTGGTGAGCGCAACCTTGCTCATGCGGCGATCATGCACCGCCGCCTCGACCAGCTGGGCGGTCTGGGAGTGCTCGCAGAAGGCCTGGATGGTGATGCGCGGAATCAGCCGCGCACCGTTCGCCACCTCGATCGCGGGCTCTTCCGACTGCCTGCCGCCGTCGATCTTCAGGAAACTCATGGTACTGTTACTCCGTCAATCCAGCAGGAAGCCGATCGAGCCGTCATAGCTGCCGCGCATGCCGTCCGGCCCGACGCCGTAGATGGTTTCAATATGGCCCAGGAACATTGCCTCCGCGTCACCAGCGAAGTGAAGGTTGTCGGTAGGCAGCTCGGGCATCTGGGACTTGGCGCGGGCGTAGTAGGGGGTGACGAGGAACACCAGCTCGGTGCGGTCGCTCGTATATTCGCGGGAGCGGAACAGCGCACCGAGGATCGGGATGTCGCCCAGGCCCGGCAGGCGGTCGATCTGCTGGCGCGAGCGCTCCGACAGCATGCCGCCGATCGACAGGGTCTGGCCGACGCCGAGCTGCACCGTAGTTTCCACGTCGCGGGTGTTGAGGGCCTGGCCGTTCGGCTCGGAGACCGTGCTCTTGACCTCGAGCTGGATAGTGCCATCCGACTTGATGGTCGGGGTGAAGGCGAGTTGCACGCCGTAGGGCTTGAACTCGGTGATCGTACGACCGCTGTCATCGGTGGTGGTGTAGGGAAGTTCGCCGCCGGCGAGGAAGGTTGCGGGCTTGCCCGAGAGGGCGGTGAGCACCGGCTCGGCGAGCGTGCGGATGCCGCCGCGGGCCTCGAGTGCGCGGAGCTCGACATTGATCGAACCGGCGCTGAAGGGAATGGTGGTGTTGCCGCCGACGACCGGGATCTCCGCGTTCGTGGCCATCGGAGTGTTGAAGCCGCTGGTCAGGTTGCCGACCGAGAAGCTACCCGAGAGATTGATGCCGAGCTGCTTGGCGAGACTGCGCTGCACTTCGGCAACCGTCACCTTCAGCATGACCTGCTGCGGACCGGCAATGGTGATGACGCTGGCGACGTTCTCGGGGGCGCCGGCAAACTGCCCGGCGATCGACAGCGCCTTCTCGGCGTCCTCGGCGGAGTTGACCGAGCCCGACAGCACGACGCGATTGATGGTGTTGCCCTCGCCGTCGACAAGGCTGACGGACTCCACATTGATGGCCGAGCCCGGGATGATCCGTTCATAGGCATCGCGCAGGGCGGCGGCGACGTTGGAGGTCGGGCCCTTCACGGCGACGTCGAGGACCACGATGGTGCGGCCGTTGGCATCGAGGAAGATCATGTTGGTGTCGCCCGCACCGGTCGACTGCAGCACGGCGCGGCGCTTGGAGCGCAGGATGGCGTTGGCAACGCTCGGCTGCGAGACGATCACTTCCTTCACGTCCACAGGCAGGTCGAGGATGATCGACTTGTTCGGGCCGATGCTGACACTGCGGGTGGACCCGAAGGCGCTGCCGTTGATGGTGATGTGCGCCGTGTCGGCGCCCAGCACCTGGCCGAGCCCGAGCGGCGCAAGGCCGATGGTGAGGCCGAGGAGCGCCGCAAGCGCGGTCATCTTCAGGGTGTCGTACATCAGGCGCCTCGTGAAGACCGACCGGGTGACTTCTTGCTGAGTGGACATCATTCCCCCGTCGACTGCGTTTCGCCGTTGCCAAAGCTGGCATCGGTGACTTCGGCCTCGGTCGCGGCCGTAATGTCCTGGTTGCGCCCGAAGCGGATCATCCGGATGGGGCGATTGACGCTGTTTCTGCGCTCCGTCTCGACGGTCTGCGCGTAGTCGGCGATGGAGCGCAGGACCAGCGAGAGCGTGCCGAGGCGGGTGGAGTTGATCACCGTCTCGCCCTGCACCGGATTGAGTTCCAGCACGGCAATGGTATCGGCGAAAACGTTGGCGCTCGGGTCCTCAGGGTCAGCCTGTGCCCCGGTGGTCCCAGCCTCGCCGAGCCGCGTGCCGATGGCCAGCACCTTGACGTTCTCGAGAATGGTGTTGGAGATCGAGCCGCTGGCGCCGGCGCTGCTCAGCACCACGTCGACCCGGTCATTGGGCAGGATGTAGCCGCCCGAGGCCGAGGCGGCGCTGACCTGCACCGGAATGGCGCGCATGCCCTTGGGCAGCACCGCCGAGAGGTAGCCCTGGTCGGAATGGACCAGCTTGACCTGCATGATCGGCTCGCCGGGGAAGAATTCGAAGCGCGCCACGGCGCCATCCATCTCGGTGAGGGCATCGGGAAGGGCTGCGTCGGTGATGTATTCGGGGCGGACGGCCAGCTCCGGCCAGTCCTGCCACTCGATCGTCGCCTCGCTCAGCCGCTGTCCGACGCCGATCTGCGTCCTGGCGACGAGGATCCGCGCCTTGCGCTCCTGGATGACCTGGGTCGGCCCCTCGACCACAACCTGCTGCGGAGTATTGGTCGTGGCAACGAAGAAGTAGGCTGCAAGCCCACCTGCCAGAAGGGCGACCAGGAGCAAGATGATGCGCGATGCTCTCATCGCCGGTACTCCACTGAACCAAGGACGCAGAAGCGCCTGACTAACTCGTCCGTCGACTATCGGCGCAAAGGGTCAAAGTTTGGTTAATCGATGCTTGTGAAATACGGCTAACAAGCCGTTAACAACTTGCAGCGACGACACATTCAGGCGAGGAAGCGCTGGAAGATCACGCTGTCGGAGTAGACGAGGAGGCCGGCGATGGCGAGCGCGATGCCGTAGGGCACGCCGGTCTTGCTATCGTGCAGCCGGTCGATCCAGCTCACGGCGCGCAGGCGCTGCGGCAGCGGGTAGCGCCGCGCGGCGAGCAGGATAAGGGTCAGCGCCCCGCCCAGCAGCGAGGCGTAGATGAGATAGGGCAGCAGCAGGCCAAGACCCAGCCACAGCGCCGTGGCCGCGACCAGCTTGCCGTCGCCGCCACCGATCCAGCCGAAATTGAAGAAGATCAGCGCCACCACGAGCACCCCGGCAGCGCAGGCGACGTGCATGCCGATCACGTCGAGCGGCAGTCCGACAAGCAGCGCCAGCGCGAAGAACGCGACGATCACGGCCAGCACCAGCTTGTTCGAGATGCGCATGGTGAACAGGTCCGAGAAGGCGGCAAACGCCATCAGCAACGGAAAGATCACAAGGGCGGGGAGCAAGATGGGAGACATGGGTGCCGGAGCTGGGGTGGACGCGCGTGATGCGCGGCGGGCAGTTTCGGCGCGGCATGGTTAACAAAGCGGCAACGGGCAGCGATCCGGAGAGGCCGTCGTCAGGGCGATGCGAAACGCTAGCGGCATTTGCGAAATGTTCACCATTCCGGGCAACACTCCGTTCAGCGTATCAGTCAAGTAACCCGGGGTTCGTCCCATGATGTTCCGCAAGAGTTTCGCGGTTGTCCTCAGTGCCGGCATCATGCTCGGCAACCTCGCTCCGGCCGTGGCTGCCGACAGCGCGCCCGTCAGCGTGAAGGTCAACATGGCGCGGATCCTCAGGATCGACGCCCCTGCCTCGACCGTCATCATCGGCAATCCGGGCATTGCCGACATCACCATCCAGGACCCGCAGACGCTGGTGCTGACCGGCAAGAGCTACGGGCAGACCAACCTGATCATCCTCGATGCCAACGGCAACCCGATCGCCGACACGATGATCGAGGTTACCCAGGACATGGCCGATGTCGTCACCGTCTATGTCGGCGACAAGCGGCAGAGTTACAGCTGCGAGCCGGTCTGCCAGTCGGTCATCATGATGGGTGACGATCCGGCCTTCACCGGCGAAGCCGTCGGCTCGTCGCAGACGGTCGCCGGGGTCGCGCAAAGCAACTGAGGGCGCCGTTAAGGCCCCTTGAACCATCGTCGCAACTTGCGGCCGGGAGCTAACCTTCGTTTAGCGCCCGCACGCTAGTCTGCCGTTCGAGGGAGCGGACCGCCGACACGCCATGACAAAACGCAGATCCTGGCTCAGATGGATGCTGGCCCCGGCGCTGAGGGGCGCATACCGGTTCCGCCGCGACGACCGCGGCGTGACAGCCGTCGAGTTCGGCATCCTTGCCCTGCCGTTCTTCACGCTGATCGCGGCGATCCTCGAAACCAGCCTGATCTTCTTTGCCAGCCAGATCCTCGACAGTTCCGTGCAGGATGCCAGCCGCGTGATCCGCACCGGGCAGCTCCAGACGGGCGCGTCGGCCAACAACACGCTGGCCGCCTTCCGCACCCGGATCTGCAACAACCTCTACAACATGATGACCTGCGCCAACGTGAAGGTGAAGGTTTCGGTGGTCGCAAACTTCGGCAGCGCCACCGTCACCTACCCGATCCAGACCGGCAATGACTGTACCACCACCAACGGCGTCAAGACCTGCAACTGGACCATCACCGAGAGCTATGCGCCAGGCGCCGGTGGCGACGTCGTGCTGATCCAGGCGTACTACAAGTGGCCCACCATCGTCCGCCTGCCGGGCTTCAACCTGCAGGATCAGGTTGACGGCACCCGCCTGCTGGGCGCCGTGCGGGTGTTCCGCAACGAACCGTTCGGGTGTTCCAATTGCACCTGAGGCGCACCTTGCCGGGCCGGTTCCTGCGCGATGCCAGGGGTGTGGCGGCCGTCGAGTTCGCGCTCATCCTGCCGCTGCTGGTGCTGCTGTATTTCGGTACCGTCGAATCCGCCTCGCTCTATTCGGTCGACCGGCGCGTCTCCACGGTGGCGAGCACCATGGCGGACCTCGTGTCGCGCGAGCAGAGGTGCATCACCACTGCGAAGCTCGACAGCTATTTCGCTGCCGCCGCGGCGATCATGCAGCCGTTCCCGACGACGAACCTGAAGCAGGTGGTGTCGTTCATGCAGATCAGTTCGGCCGGCACCGTGACCATCAAGTGGAGCAAGCCCTACGGCACCGGCGCGACGGCGCGCACTCTCGGTACCACCACGGCAATCGGCACCCCGACGAACATCAACACCCTGGCCCGCACCAGGGGCTGGCTGGTGGCTGCCGAGATCCAGTACCCCTACCAGCCGCTGTTCGGCATCGTGATCAAGACCATCAACCTGGGGCACACCGAATACTACCTGCCGCGCTACGAGGAAGAGATCACCACCTCGGCCAGTTGCTGAGGCTGCATCCTGCCGAGGCCGCTTGCCGCCGCAGGGCGGGCCATGATAGCCGGGGCATCCCAAACCCTAGGATGCCGCCATGCAGGACACCATCATTCCCGTCTTCGACCTTGGCGGCGTCTTCGTCGAATGGAACCCGATGTTCCTGTTCCGCAAGCTCTTCGATACCGAAGAGGAAGCGCAGTGGTTCCTCGACAACATCTGCACGAAGGACTGGAACCTCGAGTTCGACGCCGGCGACATCTTCTCCGAGGGCGTAGCGCGGCTGATCACCCGCTATCCGCGCTACTGGCGCGAAATCCAGGCCTTCGACCTGCGCTGGAAGGAAACGGTTGGGGAGTTCATCCCCGGCACCATCGCCATCCATGACGAGCTGATCGCCAACGAGATCCCGACCTTCGCCATCACCAACTTCTCTTGGGAGAAGTGGGTGAGCTGCCTGCCGACCTGGTCGTTCCTCGAGAAGTTCGACGGCGTGGTGGTGAGCGGGCTAGAGGGCCTCGTGAAGCCCGACCCGCGGCTCTACCGCGTGTTCTGCGAGCGCTATGGCCTGTCGCCAGAAACCTGTGTGTTCATCGACGACAGCGAGCCCAACGTGGTGTCGGCCCGCAAGTTCGGCATGCAGGCGATCCACTTCACCGGCGACACCAAGGCGCTCCGCAAGGAACTCATCGGCCTCGGCCTGCCGCTGAAGAAGTAAGGCGGGCTCTCAGAGTCAGGCGGACGCGGGACGAGCGGAGCGAGGACCCCGCGCGTGGCGCGCCCCGTCCGGAGCGCGACCAGCGCGTGAGGACCTACTTCGTGCCGTACATGCGGTCGCCGGCGTCGCCGAGGCCCGGGACGATGTAGCCCTTCTCGTTGAGATGGCTGTCGATGGCGGCGGTAAAGATCGGCACGTCGGGATGGGCGGCGGAGAATTTCTCGATGCCCTCGGGGGCGGCCAGCAGGCAGAGGAAGCGCAGGTTGTTGGCGCCCCGCTCCTTCAGCTTGTCGATGGCGGCAATCGACGAATTGCCCGTCGCCAACATCGGGTCGACGACGATGATCAGCCGGTTCTCCAGCTCGGACGGCGCCTTGTAGTAGTATTCCACCGGCTGCAGCGTCTCATGGTCGCGATAGATGCCGATATGGGCGACGCGGGCTGCCGGGACCAGATCGAGCATGCCATCGAGCAGGCCGTTACCGGCGCGCAGGATGGAGGCGAAGACCAGCTTCTTGCCCTTGATGGTGGGGGCATCCATCATCATCATCGGCGTCTCGATCGGGATCATCTCGAGCTGCAGGTCGCGGGTGACCTCGTAGCACATGAGATGCGCGATCTCGCGCAGCAGGCGACGGAACCCGGCTATCGAGGTGTCCTTGTCGCGCATGATCGTCAGCTTGTGCTGGATCAGCGGGTGATCGACAACCGTTACGCCACGCATGGGGGACACCTGAGCCGCTAGAGGAAGGATTTGCCGTGCTGTCCGGGCGCGAGGCCGAGCCAGTGGGCGATGCTTTCTCCTATATCCGCAAAGGTGTGGCGGATGCCAAGGGTTCCTGCCGCGAGGCTTGGGGAAAAGACCATGATCGGCACCTGTTCGCGGGTGTGATCGGAGCCGCGCCAGGTCGGATCGTTGCCGTGGTCGGCCGTGAGCACCACAAGATCGGTCGGCTGCATCGCGCTGATCAGGCCGGGCAGGCGCGCATCGAACGCCTCGAGCGCCTGCGCATAGCCGGGCACGTCGCGGCGGTGGCCGTAGTCCTGATCGAAATCGACGAAGTTGGTCATGATGAACGCCCCGTCGGCGGCCATTTCCATGGCCTCCAGCGTGCGGTCGAACAGGGCCATGTTGCCGGTGGCCTTCATCTTGTGGGTGACGCCGTGGCCGGCGTAGATGTCCGAGATCTTGCCGATGGCGTAGACCTGCCGGCCCGCATCCTTGGCGCGATCGAGCAGCGTCGGCTCGGGGGGAGCGATGGCGAAGTCGCGGCGGTTGCCGGTGCGCTTGAAGGTTTCCGCCGTTTCGCCGACGAAGGGGCGGGCGATGACGCGGCCGATGTTGAGCGGGGCCGTGAGTTCGAATGCCGTTTCGCAGAGCTTGTAGAGCCGGTCGAGGCCGAAATGCTGCTCGTGGGCGGCGATCTGGAACACCGAATCGATCGAGGTGTAGCAGATGGGTTTTCGAGTGCGGATCGACTTCTCGCCGAGTTCGGCGATGATGGTGGTGCCGGAGGCGTGCTTGTCGCCGAGGATGCCGGGAATGCCAGAGCGTTCAACCAGTTGGGCGATGAGATCAGGCGGGAAGGTGGGCTCGGTGTGGGGGAAGTAACCCCAGTCGAACGGCACCGGCACGCCGGCGATCTCCCAGTGGCCGGACGGCGTGTCCTTGCCTTTCGACACCTCGCGGCCGACGCCCCAGCGACCACCCTTCGGCTGGTCGGTCAGGCCGCGCGGGATGCTGCCGGTCGAGAGCTTCGCCGCGGCGCCGAGGCCGAGCGCATCGAGATTGGGCAGCGATATCGGGTAGTTGGCGGCGATGTGGCCGAGCGTGTCGGCGCCGGTGTCGCCATAGTCGGCCGCGTCGGGGGCGCCGCCGATGCCGAACGAATCGAGGATGCAGAGGATGGCGCGGGACATCACGGGGCTCCGATGTGGTCGGCGATGAGCGGGTGCTGGGGAGCTTCGCCATCGGTGATGGTGTAGGCGGCCAGGAGCCGATCGGTCACGTCGGCCGCCATGCTTTCGTCGCGCAGATGAACGCGGGCCAACGGGGTCTGAACGTCGACTGTGTGACCGAGGCCAAGCAGTTGGTCGAAACCGACGGCAAAGTCGATGCTGTCGGTAGGGAGGCGCCGGCCGCCGCCTGCTGCGACAACGGCCATGCCGACGCCGCGCGTGTCGATGGCGGTGACGGTACCGGCGCGCGGCGCGAATATCTCACGGACGATCGGCGCAGGGACAAGGTAGGCGTCCATGCGCCCGACGAAGTCGATGGGGCCGCCGAGCAGCGCCACCATCTTCGAAAAGTGCTCCAGCGCCGTGCCGGTATCGAGGGCGCGGGTGACGGCGGCGAGCGCGTCGGTGCGACCGGTCAGTTCGAGGGCGGCGGCAGCAAGCGCCAGCGTGACCTCGCGCAGGCGCAGGTCCTGGTGCCGGCCGGTGAGGAAGTCGACGGCGTTGCGGACTTCGAGGGCGTTGCCGGCGGCCGAGGCCAGGGGCTCGTTCATATCGGTGATGAGCGCGGCAGTCTTGAGCCCGGCGCCATTGGCGACAGAGACGAGGCTTTCGGCCAGGGCGCGCGACTTTTCCAGCGTCGGCATGAAGGCGCCGGAGCCGGTCTTGACGTCGAGGATAAGCGCCCCGAGGCCGGCGGCGAGTTTCTTCGACAGGATCGATGCGGTGATCAGCGGGATGGACTCGACCGTCGCCGTCACGTCGCGGATCGAGTACAGCACCTTGTCGGCCGGAGCGAGGTCGGCGGTCTGGCCGATGATGGCGCAGCCGGCAGCTCTCACGACCCTACGAAATAACGCGTTATCAGGGCTGGTGGTGTAACCGGGAATGGCATCGAACTTGTCGAGCGTGCCGCCGGTATGGCCGAGGCCGCGGCCCGAGATCATCGGCACATAGACGCCGCAGGCCGCAAGAATCGGTGCCAGCATCAGCGAGGTGTTGTCCCCTACCCCGCCGGTCGAGTGCTTGTCGGCGACGGGGCCATCGAGGTCGGACCAGTCGAGCACGGTGCCGCTGTCGCGCATCGCGAGGGTGAGTGCCACGCGCTCGGGCGTGGTCATGTCGCGGAAGAACACCGCCATGGCAAAGGCGGCGGCCTGGGCGTGGCTGACGCTGCCATCGGTCAGTCCGGCGATGAAGGCGCCGATTTCACCGGCATTCAGGTCCTGGCCATCGCGCTTTTTCGCGATGACCTCTTGCGGGAGGAAAGGCATGTGCATGCTCTCGTTCTGTTTGCCGCGAATCTAGAGCGGCGGCACGGCACAAGCAATCAGCCCGCCGTGGGCAACCCGTCGGCGGGAGCGGGCTTGCGCTCGGCGAGGCCGCGGTTGAGCAGCGCCACCGCCGCAGCAGCAAGGCTGAGGGCGCCGAGGATGAGGTAGCCGGCCTGAGGGCCCCAGTCGTAAAGCGCACCTGCAAGGACCGGACCGACGACGCGGCCAAGGGCCGAGAAGGCCTGGTTGATGCCGACATATTTGCCGGTGGCGCCGGCCGGGGCGAGGCGGCTGGCCATCGAGGCGGTGATGTTGGTGAGCGCGCCCTGCGCCGCGCCGACGATGCACACACCGGCGAGGAACACCACGAACGGGGTGAGCGGCAGGGTCGCCAACGCCACGGCGATGAGGACGGCCGCGCCGGCGGCGACGTTCCAGTCGCCGAAGCGGGCGCTCAGCCGCCAGACGAGGCCGGCCTGGGCGATGATCGAGGCGATGCCGGCGAGGGTCAGCAGCCAGCCGAGACCGGAGGCGGTGATGGCGAAGCGATCGTAGACGAGGAGGCCAAGGGTGGTCTCCATGCCGACGAACACCACCATGGCGAGGCCGGTGAGGATCAGCAGCCGCCAGAAGCCGGGGGTGAGCTTCTGATCGGGGGCGGCGACAGCAGGCCGGCGCGTCGCATGCGGCAGCATCCAGATGGCAGCGACGAAGTTGACGGCGGCGATGGCAGCACCGATCAGGCAGATGGCCGAAAAGCCGAGCGGCGCGGCGAGCGCCCCGATGGCGGGCCCGACGGTGAAGGCGAGACCGATGGCGGCGCCGCCCATGCCCATGACGCGGGTGCGCTTGTCAGGTTCGCTGAGATCGGAAAGCGTCGCCATGGCGACCGAGATCGAGCCGCCGAACAGGCCTCCGAGGACGCGGGCACCGATCAGCACCCAGATGTTGTCGGCGAGCGCGCAGACGATCAGCGACAACGTGGTCCCGAGCAATGCCGCAATCAGCAGCGGGCGGCGGCCGATCCGGTCGGAGAGGCGCCCGAGGATGGGCGCGGCGATGAACTGGGCGAGCGAGTAGCCGGTGAACAGCAAGCCGAGCGTCAGGCCAGTGCCGCCATACTGCGTCACCACGAAAGGCAGCGACGGGATGACGAGGCTGAACGCCAGCATGTCGGTGAAGATCACCGCGCAGAGGATCAGCAGGCTGGATTTGGACGGCATCGGCTACCCGGGCAAGTTCGGCGGGGTTGTGCACTGTTCTCGCCGCGGTGGCCAGAGGACAGAGGGTCGCGAGTGGGTTTAGCGCGGGGTCGTCACGGGGCTTTGATGTGGGACAAGGGGGTGAGGGGCGGGAAGGCACGCCTCGGCCACGACGTGTCATCCCCGCGAAAGCAGGGACGCAAACGTTGAGGACGTTCGGTCGGCAGCGGCTCGTGACTTCGTCGGCCCGATCCAGCACAGTGCTGCAGATTTTGGAGTGAACCATGTCGCGGCCGCTGCTTGTCATCGATGGGGATTCGTTTGCGCACCGGGCGTATCACGGCTTGCCCAAGACGGTGCGGCGCGCCGGGAACAAAGGGGGCGGGGCGATCGTCGGGTTTGCCAACTACCTGATCAAGCTCATCACCGAGGAGCAACCGCGCGCCGTGGTCGTCGGCTGGGATACGCTCGAGGTGCCCAACTGGCGGGCGCTGGAGCTCGAGGGTTATCAGGGCGGGCGGGTGTTCGAGGACGAGATCGTCGAACAGTTGAGCGTGCTGCCAGAGTTCGTCGCGGCATTCGGCTGCGTGGTCGGCAAGGGCGCCAGCTTCGAGGCGGATGACTTCCTCTCGACCGCCGTGGCGCGCGAGGAAGCGCGCGGCGGTACGGTGCTGGTGGCGACGGGCGACCGCGACGCGTTCCAGCTCGCCTCGGAGCGGACGACCATCCTGCAGCCGGTGAAGGCGGGGCAGATCGCGCGCATCGACCCGGCCGGAGTGCGCGAACGCTACGATGTGGAGCCGGCGCAGGTGCCGGACTTCATCGCGCTGCGCGGCGACCCGTCGGACAAGATTCCCGGCGCCAGGGGCGTCGGCGAAAAGACCGCGGCGAGCCTGCTGAAGCGCTACCCGGACCTCGAAGCCATGCTCGCCGACAACCGCTTCCCCGGCCAGGAGAACAACCTCCGGCTCTACAAGCGCATCGCCACCATGGTGACGAACGCCCCGCTCGGAGACGTGCCCGACGCAGAGCCGACCTGGAGCAAGGCGGCCGAACTGGCCAGTGCCTGGGAGCTCAAGGGCCTGAGCGAACGGCTGGCAGCGCTGGCGGGCTAGTCTGATGCGGTGTTGCCTATCGGCAACCGACGGAGGCGCATGCGTGAGCCTTTCAGGCTCAACACGGCGCCAGCGGCAAGTTCGTGTTCGACTTGCCGCAGGGCACTGGCTACCAGTTTTGCGAACTCATCGCTGAACCTGTCCTGTCGACGAAGGTGGACCACGCTTGGAGCAAGGCCGCTGGTTGCAGCCAGAATGGTGCTGAAATCGATGTCTCGCGTCAGAACGACGTGCCCGTGCGCAGACGCGTAGCGCATGATTTCCTCGTCCGACGACGAGGCTTCGCCGAGTGTGGACCAGTGGACCGCAACAATGCCCTGTTCGCGAAGGGCATCGCCCCATCGCGTGGACATGTTCATATCCACCAGAACTTTCATGTGCCGGTCAGGTCGAGCTCACGCTCCTGCGCCAACCAGGCGCCGTAGCGAATGGCCTGCAGAATGTCCTCACGTTCAAGGTAGGGGAAATCGGCCAGGATTTCCTCGATAGTTGCGCCGGAGCCAAGTTCTCCCAGGATCATGCCGACAGTCACCCGCATGCCGCGGATGCAGGCCTTGCCACCCATGACGGCGGGGTTGTGAGTAATGCGATCGAGTTGCGCCATGCGGAGCTCCTTGGCTTCTCCATAGCAATTTGCAGGTCCGGACGCAAAGTGCCGCGAATTCTCAGCCCAGCGGATCGGGGTCAAGCGGCCACATGGGCCTTGGAATGCGCTTGAACGGGATGCTCTGCCAGTCGGGCGGGCAGGCGCCGGGGGTGGCGACGTAGAGCTGGCCCCGGACCAGTGGCGCGAAGATATCGGTGTGGCGGAACAGGTTCTTCAGCCCGATCACCTGCTTGCCCTCGAGCACGATGCCGTGGCGGGTGAACATGGTGGGTGAGAACACCCCGGTGCGGCGGGTGTTGAGCAGCACCTCGATGCCGTTGACCCGCACCACCGCCACATCGCCGATCGGCACACGCTCGTTGCTCAGCTGGTCCTGCCAAGTGTTCGGCGCGAGGTGCAGCACTTCGGCGTCGACGTCCATCGAGGGGCCGGAATAGGGCTCGTACTTGCCGCCGATGCGCAGTTTCAGCTTCGCGCCGACGCCCACGGACATGCAGATGCCGACCGCCAGCGGGTCCCAGAGCGGGCCATAGACGGCGTTGGTGATGCCCGCCTCGATCAGGGCGCGCAGCATGTGCGTGGTGTCGCCAGGGGCGCCGCCGCCGGTCTGGTCGGAAGTATCGGCGAGGAGCAGCGGCTTGTCGCCGCCGCGCTGCGCTTCGGCGATGGCGTCGGGGAGCGAGGTGAAGGGCAGCGTCGCCTCGGCGCGGATGGCATAGAAGCGGCGACCGAAGCCCTCGGCAGCGCGACGGGCGATGGCGGGATCGCGGTCGGCGACGGCCAGCATCTTGGCCCCGGCATGCGGGACATCGGCCCAAGGGAAGCCGTGGTTCAGCGACAGCGACAGAATGCCGTCCTTGCCTTCGGCGGCGAACATGTCGGCCACGAAGCCGGGCATCGGGCCCTTTCGCGTGGTGGGGAACAACCCCATCGTCTTGCAGTCGAACAGCGCCATCACCGGCTCGATTTCACCGGCCAGGGTGCGCCGCATCAGGGCGAAGAGGTCGTCGGCGCGCTCGGCGTAGTCGATGTGCGGATAGGCCTTGTAGAAGACGATGAGGTCGGTAACGTCGAGCAGGCGGTGATCGATATGGGCGTGGAGGTCGAGCTCAAGCCCGATGCGCGTGCCCCTGCCCACCTGCTCCCGCATGCGGGTGACGAAATCGGCCTCGCAGTCGTCGTAGCCATCGGCAACCATGGCGCCGTGGAGGAACATCAGCACCGCATCGACAGGGCCTGCCGCCGCGAGATCGGCGAGGATGCGGTCGCGCATGTGCTCGTAGGCCGAGCGGACGGTGGGGCCGGCGGGCTCGGCGAAGGCGTGGAGCGACTGGATGACCTCCCAGCCCAAATCGTTGGCGTGGGTGAGCCAGCGCTGCGCCGGGATGGCCCAGGGGCTGCCGGGGATGCTGCCGACATCGCCCTCGTTCCAGAAGCCGCGGCGGAAATCGTCGAGGCCGGTCGGAAACGACGCGAAGGTATTGGTTTCGGTGCCGAGCGTGGCGATGAACAGGCGCATTGGGGTCCCCTCCCGTTGCGGTTCAGGAGGCTGAGGGCGTTGACGCCCTCCACCACCCTGCCGCTGGGCCATTCGAGCATAGCTCTCATGGCCTTCTCACCTAAAATCGCTCCGCTGGAGCGATTTTGCCTCCGGCACGGGCTCGAAGCCCCTCCGCCGCTTTGCGGTGGAGGATCACCTCCACGTCGGTGCCACGGCTATACGACCTTTGTCGGCGGTGCCATCAGTGACGGTGGCTGCTCTGTTTGGCAAAAAGCAGGAGGACGGTGTGGGGGAATTGCGGTTCGAGAAGTCGGCGGCGGCGATTGCCGAGGCGGGGCGGTGGATTGCTGGCGGAGTGAACAGCCACTTTCGCGCCGGCATGGCGCCGGGGCCGCTGGTGTTCACGCATGGCGAGGGGCCGTATCTGTTTGACGTCGATGGCAACCGGCTGATCGACTATTACTGCGGCATGGGCGCCATGGTGCTGGGCCACAGCCCGGCCGGGGTGCGCGAGGCGGTGAAGGCGCAGGTGGACAAGGGCATCCTGTTCGCCGGGCAATCGCCGATCGAGGCCGAGGCGGCGCGCATGCTGTGCGAGCGGATCCCCTCGGCGGAGCGTATTCGCTTCGGCTCGTCGGGGTCGGAAGTGGCGCAGGCGGCGATGCGGCTGATGCGGGCCGTGACTGGGCGGCGGACGATCCTGAAGTTCGAGGGGCATTATCACGGCTGGTTCGACAACATCCTGTGGTCGACGGCCCCTGCCCTCAACGCCGCCGGTCCCGAGGACGCGCCGGTGCCGGTCGCCGGCAGCGCCGGGCAGGACGCCTCGGAGGCGGACGGCCTCGAAGTGATGGGGTGGAACGACCTTCCCCGGCTCGAGGCGCGGCTCGCACGCGGCGATATCGCCGGGGTGCTGATGGAGCCGGCCATGTGCAACCAGGGCGCCATGCGGCCAGCACCGGGCTATCTCGAGGGGGCGCTCGCGGCATGCCGGGCGAGCGGCACCATCCTCTGCTTCGACGAGGTGATCACCGGCTTCCGGCTGGCGGCAGGCGGGGCGCAGGAACTGTTCAGGGTGACGCCGGATATCTCGGTCTTCGCCAAGGCGATCGCCAACGGCTTTCCGGTAGCGGCCATCGCCGGGCGGGCTGAGCTGATCGACAGGTTTTCCACCGCGGGCGTGCTGCATGGCGGCACCTTCAACGCCCAGCCCGTCGCCATCGCGGCGATGGTGGCGACGCAGCAGGCGCTGACGGCAGAGCATTTCGCCACGGCCGGGGCGCGGGGGCAGCGGCTGCAGGACGGGGTGCGCGACGCCCTCGCCGGGGCTGGCATCACCGCGCAGGTGATGGGCTTCCCGCTGATGTTCCACGTCTCGTTCGGGCTCGATCAGCCGCCGCGCAACTACCGCGAGATCGCGGCGGCCTACAAGCGCGGCTACTCGGCCTTCGCACTGGCGCTGCTGAAGCGCGGCGTACGGGTGCTGGAGCGCGGCGCATGGTTCGTCTCGTCGGAGCACGACGACGCGGTGATCGACGCAACGCTGGCGGTGGTGCGCGAGGCAGCGCTGGAGGTTGCGCCGGGGCTCAGCCGCTAGACCGTTTCACGTTTAGGTTGCCGCTTATCCTGCGTTTGCGATGTAGTTTGCGCATTCGTCTGGCCCGATTGTCTGGACGAGTTTTCCGATGTGTCGCCAGGTGTCGTCGACGGATCGGCGCTGGGCCATGCGCATCCAGTGCTTGATCTTTG
>QLAH01000312.1_pt1 | contig 31568 bp, 41 predicted proteins | sample 4693081 | NCBI WGS metagenome assembly QLAH01 (sample SAMN09425401, study PRJNA476045) | Lake water metagenome, whole genome shotgun sequencing project. | reverse complement strand
GCCATCGATGGGCGCACCACCCGTCACGAGGGCTACGCCAAGTCGATCAACGCCCGCCGCGGCATCGAGAAGGTGTTTGGCTGGATCAAGCAGTGGGGCGGTCTGCGCCAGTTCAAGCTGCGCGGCAAAGGCAAGGTGAGTGCAGTGTTCGGTCTGCACGTGATCGCCTACAACCTGATTCGCTTGGGCAACCTGCTCAGGCCAGCGATGGCAGTGGCATGAACAGTGAATTGCCCAGAGGTGTGCCCAATCGGCAGCGATCAGGGAGCCTCAACGGGGCAGATCGGCTGAAATCAGGCCTCCTGAGACGTTGACACCCTGAAATCCAGCCCGCAGGGAGAACGATCAGCTCTCAGGAGGGAGAAACGGGGCTTCTCAGGCGGTTTTTCCGCAAACTCCTAAGTGCCAAGCTACGCAAAGGCGGCAAGACCGGCGCTGGGATCCTGCGTGCCAAGCCCGGCACCATCAAGTGGGCGAAGGACAGGGGCAAGGAGCCAATGCGCTCCAAAGATGTCTTCCCCTGGTTCTGGGGCTGGGATGAAAACAGCCCAGCCATGGCCACTGATTTCGGCGCCCCAGTTCCAGGCGCACCGCCTGCAGGCGACAGCTTCGACGGCAACCGCTGGAACGACCTGCACTACACCCGTGCGGCCAAGGAAGCGGCCAGGGCTCGTCATCGAGGTGAGGGTTGAGGCATGCGGATCCGCAGCCAGCCATTCCCCGACGCAGCAGCGTTGCCCTACTGGCTGTGGGACGACGACCAAGCGCTCAAGGCCCATCCCTCCTACCGCCAGGCCAAAGCCGGTGAGCAAGACGCTGCCATTGATCTGGTCTGGGATCTGGCCATCGACTTCCTCAGCGACCTGCAAGCCAAGCTCCCGCTGGAGCTCACCTACGTGGCCCCTCATGCACGCGAGGCCACGGGCGACAACGCCATCCCCCTAGTGCTCGCCAGTGCCTGCGCAGAGGTGTTGCACGGAGAGGTGGAAACCGAGATCGTGCAGGCCTCCCGCGTGTTTCACACCGGTGCCAAGGCAATGGAGCGCCTGTTGCTGCGTCCCCAGTTCGATGGGCCGGTCACAGCAGGCACGGCCTACGTGTTGGTGGACGACGTGACCTGCCTGGGCGGCACCCTGGCCGAACTGGCCGACTACGTCCAGGCCGGTGGCGGCCAGGTTGCTGCTGTCATTACGCTGGTGAATGCCGGCCGGCTCAAGCCCCTCAAGCCTGAAGCCCTGGTGATCCGCCGTTTGCGCGAGAAGTTCCCTGATGCCATCCACCACACCTTCGGCATCGACCCCGGTGCCCTCAGCGCTAACGAAGCCAGCTATCTCAGTGGTTTCCGAACGGCTGACGAGCTCCGAAATCGAGCAGCTAAGGCAGCAGAAGAGATCGATCTCCGCCTACGCGCAAAAGGTTTTCAGCTTGAGGCTCAGCCAGCGCCCCTGAGCCAGGAGGGCGATACCTGATGGTCATGCCCCGCACCCTGCTCGAATCCCTGATCCAAAAGCTCCGCGGCTGCAACGTCCATGGCGATGCAGAGGAGTCGCCGGTCGCCATCCTCTGGACTGACCCCCGCAGCGAGTGGAAACCGCTGCTTCCCCTCCTGCGGCAGCAGTTACCCGAGCTGCTTTGCCTAGGCGACTACGACCCCGAGCACCAGCAGGGCCCGGCGCTGTGGCTGCGCTGCAGCGTCGATCGCAGCCTGCCTGCTGCAGAAACGGCCGCAGGTCAGATCCCGGTGATCTATCTGCCTGGCATCAGCCGGCAGGAGTTGCGTGCCGGCGAGGGTTGTCCCTGGGCCCTGGAGCCACTGATCGAGCTGATGTTCCGCGGCAGCCTCTGGCTCCAGCGCAATGGACGCGACTGGACCCTGGCCGCCTTCCTCAGCTCCAGTGATGCCCTGGGCCTCGATCTGGCCGGCGATCAGGGCACCAAAGCAGCTCTCAGCCGCGCCCTTGCTGAAGTGGCCTCCGTGCCGCTGGAGCAGCTGCGCGGCAAGCGGCTGGAGGCGGAAGACTTCAACGCTTACTTGGTTCCTGATGCGATCCGCGACCTCCTGCAGTGGATGGCGGATCCACCGGCGTTCCAGCAACGCTGCAGCCAAGAACAGTGGACAGTTCTTACCTCCACCTGGAAAAAAGACCTCAAGTTCGATCCCGCCAAAGACGGTGAGCTCTCCGCTGCCGAACGGCTTACCAAAGGCAAGGGCGGTTGGGACAAGGTCTGGCAGCGCTTTGCAGAAAACCCCACCGCCTTCCCGGGCATTCCTGAGCTGCTGCGCCGGGTTGAGCCCGAGCAGATGGGCCTGGCCGTCGGCGGGCAAGACCTCTCCCGCTGGCCCTCCCACAACGCCGCCTGCGAAGACCAGGTGCTCTCAGATCTCCAGGGCCTGGCCGGCAAATCTCACGCTGAGGCTTGTCGGTGCGTGCGGGAGCTTGAGGCCCAGCACAGCGAGCGGCGCAGCTGGATCTGGGCCCAGCTCGGGCTCTCACCCATGGCAAAGCTGCTTGAGCCGCTCGGTCTGCTTGCCCAACGCGCCGATCAACCTCTAGTCGGGGTCACCCCTGAGGAGTTCATCGCGCCCTACACAACCGATGGCTGGGAGGCTGATCTGAGCGCCTGGCAGGCAGTGGCGATGGCCAGCACCGCCGAGGAAGACGTGGTGCGTAGGGCAGTCGCAGCCTTGCTACGGATCTGGCTGAATGACACCGCCAGCTGCTTCCAAAAAGCTGTCGCCAGCAGCGGCCTGCCGACTCCAGCAGACCAAGGAGCCATCACCGCAGCACCCGGCGAGGTGTTGTTTTTTGCTGATGGCCTCCGCTACGACGTTGCCCGGCTGCTGCAGAAGTCGTTGGAGGTGATGGGCATCACCGGCAGCCTCACCACCCGCTGGGCGGGACTACCCACCGTCACCGCCACAGCCAAGCCCGCGATCACCCCCCTGATCGGCGAGATCCAGGGGCAGGCGCTACCGGAAGATTTCGCTCCAACCTTCTGCTCTGGCAAACCCACCAGTGCCGCCGAGCTGCGCAAGGCCCTCACCGCCCAGGGCTACACCGTCCTGGGCGACGACGAGCTGAACATCCCATCCGGCCCAGAGGCACGCGGCTGGCTGGAGATCGGTGATCTCGATCACCGCGGGCATCAACTCCAAAACGACCTGCCGAGTCAGATCCAGCCGGAGATCGAACGGCTGGCACTCCGTATCCAGAAACTGCTGGAAGCCGGTTGGCGCTCCGTCAAGATCGTCACCGACCACGGCTGGCTGTTCTGCCCCAATGGCCTGCCTACCGCCGAGCTGCCCAAGCACCTCACCGCCAGCAAGTGGGCCCGCTGCGCCGCCATCAAGGGCAACTCCCAGGTGCCAGTCCCCACCGCAGCCTGGAGCTGGAACCCCAGCGAGCAGTTCGCTACCCCGAGCGGCGCTGCCTGCTTCAACACCGGGGGCAGCTACTCCTATGCCCATGGCGGCATCAGCCTGCAGGAATGCCTCACCCCAGTGTTGGTGGTCTCCGGTGGAACCAGCAGCCCCCCTGCCGCAGCTATCACCGAAATCAGCTGGAAGGGCCTGCGCTGCAACCTGGAGGTGAGCGGCGGCACGGCCGGCATGACAGCCGACCTGCGCCGCGAAGCCGCTGGTGGCCCCTCGGTGGCCACCACGGCCAAACCGATCGACGATGGCGGTGCCCGCCTGCTGGTGGAAGATGACGAGCTGGAAGGTGCAGTGGTGGTGGCTGTGCTCTTGAGCCCTGATAGCCGGGTGATCGCCCAACGCCGCACCGTGGTGGGAGGAGAGAACCCATGAGCAGCACCGACATCGCCGCCACCAGCGAAATGGACCATCTCGATCAGCTCGGAGCCAAGGCCTTCGATGGCTTCCTTGTCCGCAAAGACCTGGTGCGCAAATACTCCCGCCAGTACCCGGTGCCCACCTACGTGGTGGAGTTCCTGCTGGGCCGCTATTGCGCCAGCACTGATCCCGCCGAGATCGAAGAAGGCCTACAGATTGTGGAGAAGCAGCTCCAGGGGCGCACGGTACGCACCGGAGAGGAGGAGCTGTTCAAGGCCCGCTCCCGTGATCAGGGCAGCGTCAAGATCATCGACATCGTTCGGGCCCGTCTCGACACCCGCAGCGATTCCTACGCCGCAGAGGTCCCAAGCCTGGCCATCAAGGACGCCCAGATCGATGACGAACTGGTGCGTGCCAACGAGCGCATGCTTACCGATGGCTTCTACGCCGAGGTGACGCTCGAATACGACCCGGTGATCGCCCAGGAGCGCAACGGCCGGCCGTTCAGCATCGCCGGGCTGCGGCCGATCCAGATGTCCAACCCCAACGTGCTGGGGATATTGGCCAAGGGCCGAGCTGCTTTCACCACAGATGAGTGGCGCGACTTCCTAATCCGCTCGATCGGCATTGAGCCAACCGCCCTTGATGAGCGGGCCAAGATGGTGGTGCTGCTGCGCATGGTTCCCTTTGTGGAGCGCAACTTCAACCTGGTGGAGCTGGGCCCCCGCGGCACAGGCAAGAGCCACCTGTTCCAGCAGATCTCGCCCTACTCCCACCTGATCTCGGGCGGTAAGGCCACCGTCGCCAAGATGTTCGTCAACAACGGCAATGGCCAGCGCGGGCTGGTCTGCCAGTACGACGTGGTCTGCTTCGACGAGGTGGCTGGTGTGTCGTTTGACCAGAAGGACGGCGTCAACATCCTCAAGGGCTACATGGCCTCCGGCGAGTTCAGCCGAGGCAAGGAGAGCATCCGTGCTGAGGGCGGGATCGTGATGGTGGGCAACTTCGATGTCGATGTAGAACAGCAGCAGCGCATCGGTCACTTGCTCAGCCCCTTGCCCCGCGAGATGCGGGATGACACGGCCTTCCAGGACCGCATCCACGCCTATGCCCCAGGCTGGGACTTCCCCAAGCTCAACCCCAACGAGCACCTCACTAGCCACTTCGGTCTGGTGAGTGACTTCCTCAGCGAGTGCTGGAGCCGCCTCCGCGATGGCAGCCGCCTGGCGGCAATGCAGAACCGCATCCACCTCGGCGGTGCCCTCAGCGGCCGCGACATCGAGGGGGTCAACAAAACAGTGAGCGCCCTGATCAAGCTGCTGTTCCCCGATCCCGAGATGGGGATCCCCGACGAGGATCTTGAATGGATCGTGCGCCTGGCGCTGGAATCACGCCGCCGCGTCAAGGAGCAGCAGAAGCGCTGCCTCAAGAGTGAGTTCCGCAACACCCACTTCAGCTACACCCTCGGCCTCGATGGGGTCGAGAAGTTCGTGGCCACACCCGAGCTCCACAGCGATGACGCCATTGATGGTGATCCCTTGCCGCCAGGCCAGGTCTGGGCGATCAGCCCCGGCACCGGTGAAACCGGGCCCAGTCTCTACCGCATCGAAGTGGCCGTTGGCCCTGGCAGCGGCGCCAAGATTCTCAATCAGCCCGTTCCGCCACCTTTCCGCGAAAGCACAAAGGTGGGCGAGCAGAACCTTTATGGGCGTGCCAAGGGTCTTGTCGGTGATCGCGATCCTCGCGGTCATGAGTTCTCCATCCAGCTGCGCGCCATGGACAACGACCGCAGTGGAGCCGGTCTGGGCCTGCCTGTGATGGTCGCCATGGTCGGCGGCTTGCTCGACCGCAATACACGCGGTGGCACCCTCATCGTGGGCTCCCTCAACCTAGGAGGCTCAATCGAAATGATTCCAAACGCCGTCGCAATCGCCGAATTGGCCGTCGAGAAGCAGGCGAAGGTCCTCCTCATGCCCGTTTCCGCCCGCCGCGGGCTCAACGACCTACCCGATGACCTCTGGACCAAGATCTCGATTGAGTTCTACAAGGATCCGGAGGATGCGGTGTTTAAGGGTCTGGAAGAATAGGAATTAGCATATGCAGCTGAGCGAATAAAGTGCTGATCCAATTTAACTCCTAGCACAACCTAAGACGGCAGGGCCTGACTTGATCACTCATGAACTCTCCATGGTCAGACCCACTCCCAATCGAGAGATATTCTGAAGCCCCGCGAGACAAAGGGCTCTATCTTATAGGAACAAGCAATATCGATAGCCTCCCAGTAGTGCCTGGCGATTCTAGCGATATGTTCTTGGGCGCCAATTTCCCGGATAATTTCTTTATGTTTTACGTAGGGCAGTCAATAGATGGAGATAGCACTGTAAGGGCCAGGATCTCTGCGCATTTCCATGGCAGAGGCAATAAATACATTGGAGCCCTTGTTCGGGCCAGCTACCCCATGTTCTTCGTCACGCGCATTGGGCGCGAGGTTGCCGAGCATGAGGTCGGATTCCTAATCGGCATAGATCCACCGCCTATCTTTAATGTTCGGGACGAAAGGAAGCGGTCGTCCTTGCGATTATATAGAGAAACATACGCAGACATGACCGAGGATGAGAAAGCCCGATTGGAACGCCAAATGTCCGTGGATGACGAATTTGATCCCTATTGACTTTAAGCAGTTATCGCCACCATGGTTTGGCGCGTTCTTTTCAGGTAAGCCGTGCAACGCGACTTATTCTGCTAGCGAGTGGCTTTAGAGGAAGCCTTCTGCGTTCCGCTCACCATGGTCCTCGCTCACGCCCACGCCACCCGTCGCCTTCAGTTCTCCACCAGCAGCGATAGTTTGCTGATCTGGCTCAGAGAGGAGTACTGAGGTAGGGGGCTGATTCGACTCGCCGGGCTACTCGATGATCAGCTCTCCAAGCGCCAGGCCGAGCAAATTGAGCCGGTCCTTGATCCAGAGCTGGAGGCACTGTTGCATTTATGGGGGCTTGGGGACAGGCCCCCTACAGCGGAACGTTGTGGGTCTAACAATGGCACCGCGGAGCTGGGCATCGAGGCAACTGGCGCGGCCGATTGCTCTGGCGTTCGTGGTCGTAGATCGCACCCGGACCGGCGCACACCCACCGCATCCCTCGGCCAATCCTCTCGCCGCGGCAAGGATCGGGCCAGGCGCCCTCCGATGTCGGGCGTCCTTGTCACGGCGCTGCGGCCGGCCGGTGGGGGTGGGGTTCTCCGCCGTCCCTCAGGTGGCTTCCCCCGCTTCCTCCCCCCGCCGCCAGCAGCAGTCCCCGCTTCTCAGTCGTTCTGCCCTGCGTGCCCGCGATGCCTTGGTGCTGGAGCACCTTCCGCTCGCTGATGCCCTGGCTTCCGCCGCCGCCCGGCGTCTGTTCCCGCTGGTGGAGCGGGAGGATCTGATCCAGGTGGCCCGTGAGGCCCTGGTTCGCTCTGCTCCCCGCTGCAAAGCAGGCGAGCCCGCTGGGCCCTATCTGCGCCGCTGCATCACCGGGGCCCTGCAGCACCATCTCCGCGATCGCGTCCGCCTGGTGCGCATCTCCCGCCGGGAGCACGAGAAGGGCACCTGGCCGCTCGGCCACACCAGCCTCGATGCCCCCGCTGCTGGTGAGCACTCCCTGCTCGATCAGCTGGAGGCTCCAGCCGCTGAGACGGCGCTGGAGCCTTCCCTCGCCGGGCCGGCCCTGGAGCAGATGGTGGAGCAGCTTCCGGCAGCGCTGGCCACGGCCCTGCGGCTCACCGTTCTCGAGGGCCTCTCCCTGCGAGCCGCCGCGGCGCAGCTGCAGATCAGCCCGATGGCCGTTCAGCGGGCCCAGAAGAAGGCCCTCGCCGCCCTGCGCCAGCAGTTGGTGGGGGCGGGCTGAGGCACCCACTGGGTTCCTGCCAGGGCTGTGGCAAGAGCCAGAGGACCCGCCACCCCCTGGCCCCATGGCTCCCCTCACGCGGCTGGCCGCTGCCGCTGCCTCCAATGGCCTGCTGACCGGTCAGATCCTTTTCTCCCTGGCCTTTGTGGGCAGTTGCGAGCTGCCCAACTGGATCAACGGGCCGAGGGAGACGAACGCCTGCCTTGAGCGCTGGATGACGATCAGCGCGCTGTTCTTCCCCTCAGGCATGCAAGGCGCCATCGGGAAGAACGAGCCTGCACTGGCACCCGGCCGACGGGGGGTGTTCCGATGAGCCGCCCCATCCCCGCTGGTGACTACGTCGCGCACTTCGATCCCGCGCTACCGCACCACCGGGCCTGGTTGCTGGCGGTGCTGGAGCAGCTGGTGGCCCATGAGCCCCAGGCCCTGGAGGAGGGCGGAACGCTGCGGCGGCTCTGGACGGCCCAGCAGGACGGGGTTGCTTCGTCCCCGGGCCCATCACTGCCTATCCCAGCACCACCGCCAAAGCCCCCCAGCCGAGCCAACCCACTGCCGGTGCCCTGGTTCGCCCAGCTGGATTCCGCCACTGATGAGGGCCGGCGGATGTGCTTCTCCTCCAGCTGCGCCATGCTCCTGGCGTTCCTCAAGCCCGGCGTCCTCAGCGGGGCCAATGGCGACGACCAGTACCTCGCCAGGGTCCGCCAGTACGGCGACACCACTGATCCGGCGGCCCAGATCCAGGCCCTGGCCAGCTACAGCATCAGCGCACGGTTCAGTAAGAAGGCGAGCTTCTCCACGCTGGAGCAGCAGATCGCGGCCGGCATTCCAGTGCCCTGTGGGTACCTGCACCGCGGCCCGGTCAGCAGCCCGGCCGGCGGTGGCCACTGGCTGATCGTCGTCGGCATCAGCCCCACCCACCTGATCGTGCACGACCCTCTGGGGGAGGCGGACCTCGTGCACGGCAACACCCTCGGAGGTACTGCACGGTTCTGTCGCTACAGCCGTCAGAATTTCGGACGGCGCTGGATGGTGGAGGGCGTCGGCAGCGGCTGGGCAGTGCTGGTGCAGGGGTGAGGCACGGTCCGCTCAGGGTCTGGATCTGGTTCGGCGGCTGATCGACGCCACCTGCGGCCGCAGGGGTTGGGGGATCTGCGGCCGGTGGCTTGAGATGTCACGCCCGTGTGGCGCCTTGCGCCGGCCCTCTCCAGGCTATGGCCCTCCTGATGTCGGGCCATGGCTGGGATCGGTCCCGTCGCTGCGCCCCCGGCGCACTTCACCCATGGTTGTCACGGCCGCTCCTTCTCCGTTCTGCTCTCCGGAGGAGGATCCGTTCCTGCTGCTGCAGTCCACCCTCAGCTGCGTGGAGCGAATCCTGCAGCGCTCATCCGGCCGGCCGTTGCGCCGCACCTGGATTGAGTTCCCCTATGGGGAGGAGGAGATCACCCTGCTGGAAGAGGAGGTGATCCCCGCGATTCAGCAGTGCCTGCAGCGTGTCGATGCGATCGATGCCGCCCTCCAGGAGAAGCAAGAGGCACGGATCGCGATTGAGCAGCTGCGCCAGCAGCTGGCAGCTGTAGCCGAGGGCAGCGATGCACTTGAGGAGCCTCTGCCCCTCTGATCGCATGGGCCTGCCGGGAGCCCTGATCCCGGCTTCTTCTCATGCCCCAGGGCGACGGTCAGAGCGGGCAGACGGCTTGCAGAAACGCTGCTGAGGTCGCGGTCGGACCTGGTGGTGCTCGCCCATCAGGGTCGGAGGTGATCAGATGGCCCGGAGTGATGCGGGGCCTGGGTTCCCGGCAGGACGGTGCAGCTTGCCCCGGGCGGTCGAACGCCGCCTGGGCCTGCACCGGCGCGGGCCGTCCGGCAAGGGCTGGCGTGAATCCCTCGCAGGCTCGGGACCCTTGCCGGCCGACTCCTTGCCGGTGCGGATCGGCCCGGTCGTTCGCCTTTCCTGCCATGGCCTTCCCTTCCCCCTCCCGGCCTTGCTGCGCCATCCGCATCGTCTCGGTGCATCTGGTTGATGCCGCCGGCCAGCTGCTTCGCGTGCTGTTCCTCGATCGCGAGGGCCACATCAGCGCCGAGCCGCACTACGTGCCCCGCGCCGAGGCCCTGATCCTGGCCTCGAATCAGCAGATCGTGCTCGGGTCTCAGGCCCAGGTGCGGGTGCTCTGAGCCCTTGCCACCCCTGCGGTGCCGGCTTCTCGTGGCCTGGCCCGCAGGGGTTTGCCGCATCAGCAGCGAGGCGACATCGAAAACTGAGCCACTTGAGGATCATTCCGCAGGCTTGGACTCCGACTCGATGGCCCTCGGGGTGCCCGGCCGAGTCCGCAGGCCGCCCCAGGATCCGCGCCGCGGCAAGGGTCAGGCCGGGCTCGCCGATGATGCTTTGGGCGCTGGCGCGCCATCGGGATGTGGCGAGCCCTTGACCTGCGGCGCGGTCGGGGGCGGGGTCCTGCGTCCCCTCAGCCGTGGCCCCTGCCGAGTCTCATCGCGCTGCCCTCAGCTTTCCCAGCGGCAATGCCAAAACCGGCCCGATCGCCGTCTCCAGCACCAGCCGGCTCACCTGCCCCTCCTCCTGCTCCCTGGCCAATGATCAGGGCTGCTATGCCGAGGCCGGCTTCCACACGCGGCTGCACTGGGATCGGCTCAGTGCCGGGCGGGTCGGCACCACAGCGGCAGCCTTCATCCAGCAGGTAGCGGGCTTGCCTGCCGGCGTCATGTTCCGCCACTGCGTGGCAGGGGATCAGTGGCCCGATCCGGCCGATCCGCTGCGCATCGATCAGGGCCTGCTCCTCCAGCTGGCCCGCGCCACTCGGCACCTGCGGGCGGCCTGGTCCTACACCCACTTCCCCATGGGCCCCGCCAATCAAGCCACCCTCCGTCTGGCGGCGGCCCAGGGCCTGGTGATCAATGCCTCCACTGAATCGCGATGCCAGGCGGCTGAGCTGCAGAGGCAGGGCAGACCGGCGGTCTGTGTCGTGCCGTTAAATGCGCCAGCGATGTTCAGCCATCAGGGCGTACGGTTCGTGGCCTGCCCGGCCTCCAGGCCCGGCAGCGGGGTGCAGTGCAGCTCGTGCGGTGGCCGCTGGGGGTTGCCGCTCTGCGCTCAGGCCGCTCGCAGCTTCGTGATCACCTTTCCGGCCCATGGCGCGCGGGCGTTGGCGGCAGCCCGGCACTGCAGCTGAGCGCTGGATTGTTCGGAGCAGCGATCAGCATGCGCAGCGCCTCGCCGTAGCTCGGCAGGGTGGGAAGCGGAGGAGCACCATGACGCTCCAGAACCAAGGCGATACGGCGCGTGGCCAGGGGCAGACGCTCACTGGGAATCGAGGGGAAGGCATGGTGGGCGCCGTGGTGAGGCAGCCCTCCCATCAGGGCATTGATCCAGCGGCCTGCGTTGATGGTGCGGGTCGCATAGAGCTGCGTCAGCAGCTGGGCCTCCCTGGATCGCCACAACAGGTGATGTTCCACCAAGCCGCGAAACTGCACAATCGCGCCGATCACACGCTCCAGCAGCAGCCAGAACAGCAGGTAGCGCCATAACTCCCCCTGGGTGAGAGCGATCAGGAGCATGGCCGTGTGCAGGGCCATCACGCCGGCCCCGTCGATGAACCGCGCCTGCACCAGGCCTTGATCCTGCCGCTGGAGCCAGAAGCCTTTGCGCGCTGTATCCGCGATCAAGCCCACGCCGCCCAGCACGCCAATGCGCCAGAAGAGCAGATGGCGCTGCACCAGGCGCCTCAGCGGTCCTGCCGCCAGGCGCTCGTGAGGGAGGGGCGTGGTGCGCTCCGGATCCCGGGGATCGCAGCCATTCCAACGGTGATGCAGATGATGCAACCGTGCGTAGGTGAGATAGGGCCAGGCCATCGGCCAGCTGAGCAGACAGGCCAGCCACTGCTCCAGTGTCCGGTAGCCAAGCAGGGTGCCGTGCACCATTTCATGGGTGGCGATCAGCAGCAGGCCATAGGCCACACCTGCGATGAGGACGGCCCCGATGGCGGCTCCTCCCAGGGGCAGACGCCAGTAGAGCCAGGCGCCGCCAAGTAGCAAGGCGCTCAGCATCATCAGGCGGAGGGCGGCCCTGGCTCTCTCGCCGGGGGAGGGAGCAGCTCCGAGGTCCCTCACTACAGCGCAGAGATCACGGACCAGGGCTGTAGCGGCCAGCGACGCCATCGTTTCCGGCGGGTAACCCATACTGTTCCAGATATCGCCTTAAGGGCGGCCTCGACACTGCTGTGATTCAGATCAGCGTGCCCATGGTCTGGTGGACGCCGATCAAGACGCCGCCGGCCCTTCCCATGCTGCGGCGCTCGCGCAAGGGTTCCACGAGCTGGCCGCCACAGGGCCTCGTTCCCCTTGGGTTGCGACTGCATCGGATCCTGGCCAGCCCTTGCGCGGCGCCGCCTTTGGGTCGGGTCCTCCGCCGTTATGGCCATGGCCCAGGTCCAGGTTCTCCACGATGTGCTCCAGAGCGGGATCCGCTGGCGCGTCACCCTCCATGCCTGCCCCGATCAGGGCTCCCTGGTGCGCTTTGAGAAAAGCGGCAAGGGCGGGCGGCTGTTGCATCAGGAATCTGCCCAATGGAATCAGCTGGCTGGGGGCTTCCTGCTTCCCCGTGAGCAGGTAGCGGGCGGGATGGTGCCCAAATACCTGGTGGAGCGCATCGAAGCCATCCTGCGGGGGTCGCCCCTGCCGGCAAGGCGCGCCGAGCGGGAGCAGGTGCGCGGAAGGTTGGTGCGGGCCCGGTAGGGGTTGGCCGGGTGGGCTGCAGATCCCCGCCTGCCCGTCACTCGGCCTTTCATCCAGGCCGTGCGCGACAGGCTGCGGCGATCAGGGCCCATAGGATCACCAGCTCTTGGAGGGTGTGCAGTGGTCCAGCCCGATCAGGTCATGGCAACACGCGGCCCAGGCGGTGACCGGGATTATGCGTTGTACGCCATGCTGATCAGCCCTGGTGGAATGCGATCGCTGTTCATTGCCGATCGATTACCAACACTGAGGGAGGTGAACATAGCCTTTGCTCATGTGTGGCAAGGCCTTGGCCATGAGCAGGGCTATCTGCTTGCCGAAGTGGTCGATCCGGTTGTCCTGGTCAAAAGCACCGGCGCTCGACTTCTGGATCGACTGTTTGCTGCGATTGAGCCCTGGCTTGCTGGTGGCGCAGATCCGTTGGCGGCGTTGGGGGACATTTTGCTGACAGTGCAGGCCTGCAGCGTGACCTTGGAAGTGGAAGGTGATGTTGCTCTGAATTGGCGCCGCCTGAGTGCAGAAGGATTCCAGCCCGCCTTCCGGCGCCTTGGCAGTCATGAGCCTTACGACCCGCGCCAGCTGCTGAAACGCCAGCCGCGCAAGGGTGACGCCAAAGGGTTCCGCTGATGCCCTGGAGATGAACCGGCAGCTGCGTATCGGTGTTGATTCAATCTCTCCCAGGGGCGGACAACGCTCGCCTCACACCCCCCGAGGCCAAAGCAGCCCTGAGGTGGGCCTGGCCAGAGCGCCGCTGCCATCTCCCCCGTCACCCCCACCCCCAGGACTGGAGAGCAGCGGCCCCTGCTGCGGGTGCTGGCGGGTGCCGGCCGCACTCATCGGCGGGAAGTTGCGGATGAAATCCGCCGTGCCCGTCACCAGCTGCAGACCCACAGGCGGCAGGCCCCCAGGGGGCAGGCCGCTGATGAAGTGGAGCTCGTTGCACTCCCGCCAGTAGCTCAGGGCAAAGACCGACATCCAGGGGCTGGCCTGGCTGTGGCTGGTGCCGCTGGGCAGCCAGAGCCAGATGTCGTGGGCGAGGGAGCGCTGGCCCAGCTGCAGCATCACCCCATCGGAGCGGGTGACCTTGCCGAAATGGGTGCTGGCGCCGCGGATCGTGGTGGAGCCGATGAACAACGGCGCCGGCAGCTGGATCAGGGGCGGCGGGCTATCGAGCAGCCCCTGGGACTCGAGGGTGAAGTCGTAATGGCCGATGGCGATGCCACTGCGCAGCTGGTGGCCATTGCTGTGGAGGCTGGTGCTGAGGGCGGAAGGAAGGCTGCCAAAGCGATTGCCGCTGTAACCATGCAGCGCCACCGTCTCGTAGGGCTGCCGGCTGGTCCTGGGGAAGACGGCCAGTGAGCACCAGCCCGTCGTGCCGGGGCTCTTGAAGAGGGCATGGCAGCAGTCGCGGTGCAGCTCGTCGTTGCCGCCGGTGGTCTTGAGGGCCCAGCAGAAGAACTCACGGCCGGGGGTGGTGTCCTGGGCGATCAGCAGGATCGCGCCGATCGAGCTGGCGCCTGTGATCGTGCTGTCGATGTAGGCAAGCCCGGCGCTGTTGGCGACGGAGTTGCTGTAGGAGCCGTAGCCGCCGTTGCTGGTGTTGTTGGAGAAGGTGCTGGCCTTGGCGGAGCCGAACTGCCCAGAGCTGTAGGTCTGCGTATCGCCCTGGAGGGTGACACCGCTGGCGGTGGGACTCTCGACGTGAAACCAGAGGTGGGCGGGCTCGATCGGGTGGCCGAGCTGCCAGGTGTAACCCCAGCGGGTGGCGGTGGCATCGGCGTGGGAGCGGATGACCGAGAGGGGGGTATCGGCATTGCCGGGCAGGGCATTGACGGTCGCCGCGAACGCCCGAAACGCCGCGTCGAGGCGCATGCCTACGCCGGCGGGGTCCTTGCTGGTCCATTTCCAGCTGCCGGCGGGGAACACCTGGCAGAACACCTGATAGGTCATGGCAGCGGGCCCCCTTGGGTCGTCTGGGGGGAGCCGGCAGGTTCTTTCGTGCGCAGCAGCAGGCCATGGGCGCCGATCGCCAGCCACTCGTTGCCATCGGCGGGTTTGTAGTAGCTCATCGCCGCACTGCTCAGGTTCACCGAGGCGAAATCAGGGGGCAGGATCAGCGGCTCCCAGAACTGGGCCGGTTCGTTAGCGCTCTCGTAGTAGCTCCAGTCGGTGGTAGCGAGCACCAGCTCGGCGGGCCGGCGGATCTGCACCGTGATGCTGGTGAGCTCGCGCAGGAGGGTGCGGGAGCCTGCGGGCTGGCCGGAGCGGCGGTTCCAGCTCACCGCCCGCAGCCCGTCGCTAGTGGAAGGCGGCGAGGCCGCCAGGATCCAGTGGCCAGAAACCTGATCGCGGGCAATCAACAGCGGCACCGCCTGGCGGTTGGTGAAACGGTGCTGGCTGTAGGCGAACAAGAAGTATTCAGCTCCCGGTACAAGCGACCAACCCACCTGCGAGGTCAGGGGCAACGGTGTGGTGCTCCAGGCCCCGTTGCTGTTGCTGACATCGGCGGCCGGATACACCCAGCCCTGCTGGGAATCAGCCCCGACGAACGGCTCGCTGTTGGCGATGCCTGGCCTGATCTGAAAAGCCGTGCCGGTGAGGAACACCTCGAGAAGCAGCACCGCCGGAACACCGCCGGGGGTTCGCTGCGACAGGGTCGCCTCCACGCGCCAGCCACAGGAATCGGATGCGGTGGCATTGGGGTTAGGGGTGGTGGCCAGGCGCAGCTGGTGCTGACTCACCTGGGCGTTGGCGGCGGTGATCCAGTTGGCCAGGTACCCCTGCACCTCCACCGCCACCGAGGGCCAGGTGACGGCAGTGCCCTGGCGGCTGATGTCGATCAGGGTGCGGCTCATGGGCAGTCGCTCATGGGGCCAGCACGACAACGCTGACGGTGAGGGAGATCGCCGCCTGCGCGGGGCCGGTGTTGCGCACCAGGGCACGCAGCACGGGCTCAGCCGAGGGCTCGCTGCAGAAGTAGGTCCCCCCGGGCGGCGCGGTGATCGTCAAGGCGCCGGTGCTGGTGGCCAGATCGAGCAGCACGCCGCTGCCGGGAGCCGGGTCCTGGCTGTAGCGGCGGCCGGCATCGCCCTGGCGGGCGGCTGCGGAGCAGTAGAAGCTCACCCAGGCCGGGGCATCGGTGCTGATCGCCACGAAGTGCCCCAGGCGTCCCAGGCCCTGGAAATCGAGGGCGGCCGACGCCCCCGGCAGCAGGGGAGCAGTGCTGCGGGTGAGGCTCAGGGGCCTGGGGGGTGCGGCGGTCCGCGGCTGCCAGCTGGGCATGAAGATCAACGCCCCGTCGTCACGGTTTGACCTGCACGCGGCGGATGGCGCGCACCGCCGTCGCCGTGGCCAGGGTCTTGCTCTCGGCGAATTGGGTGCCCATGTAGGTCGTCCTCTGGAACGCTGTGCCAGCAGCGGCCTGGGTGCAGGTCCAGTGGAAGAAGGGATCGTCGCCGTAGTTCTCGTCGAAGTGATGCAGCGACTCGGCCCCACCGGCCCGGAACGCCAGCACCGAGGTCAGCGCCGGATTGCTGTCGGTGTAGTTCCCCCCCTGCGGCACCGCATAGGGGTTGGCGCCATAGGCCGTTCCCAAGTAGGTGCCGTTCGCGGTCGCCTCCGGCTTGAAGGACCGCCAGAGGATGTCCCACTCCTGGGTAGCGGGCAGATACCAGTCGTCGTAGTCACCGATGGTGAGGCCGCAGCAGAACTGCGCCGCCGGATGGCTGGCGTTGTTCATCGCCTCGCTATTCGCCCACCCGTCGAAGACGCTCGTCGTGCCGGTGGTGGAGGTGTTGGCGGTCTTCCAGGCCAGGTTCAGTGCAAAGCCACTCGCCCGCGGCGAGACGATCAGCGCATGGGTGGGCACACCGTTGGCGGTGTGGCTGATCAGCCCGGCGTAGTAGCCGCCCTGGAAGACGGTGCCGACCGCCGGTAGGTCCGCCACTCGGATCGGACCGAGCTGATACACGGTGCCGGTGAGCAGATCGAGGTAGAGATCGCCATCGACGGCCCCGGCGATCGTGGCCGGCGGGACCCCGGTGCCGGTGAACCAGCCGGTGCCGCGAGGGCCGATCTGGCCGTCCACACCAGCGGGGCCCTGCATGCCCTGCGGACCCTGCGGGCCGGCCGGGCCCTGGGTGCCAGCCGCACCAGCAGGGCCGGCGACACCAGCCGGGCCCTGAGGCCCCTGGATCGAGCCGCCATTCACCCAGCTGTTTGTGCTGGCGTCCCAGACCCGCAGCGAGTCATCGGCCTGCACCAGGTAGGCATCGCCCTGGACAGCGCCTGAGGGCAGGGCAGCAAGGGTGGCGACCTGACCCTTGAAGTTGATGCCGATCCCCGCCGGCCCTTGGATCCCCTGCGGGCCGGTCGGACCTGCAGGTCCGCTGGAGCCCGCCGGGCCAACTGGCCCCTGCACACCCGCGGGACCCTGAGGCCCGGTGGGGCCGGCTGGACCCTGGGGGCCCTGCACCCCTGGCGAACCCTGCGCCCCAGGGGGGCCCTCAGGGCCGCGGATCGAGCCGGTCGAGTTCCATGAACCCATGGCAGCTGTGGGAGGGGCTCAGCCCCTGTGTCATCACCTGCTCTTGCCAGGGATCGATCCGGGCCACCACGGCGTAGCTGGTGAACCCCGCTAATCGGAGGAGCTGCTGGGGCACCAGGTCAGCTGAACCGCACTGCCACCGTCAGGGCTATGGGGGAACCGGAAACGGCCGTGACCTCCAGCCAGAGCCAGTGATCGGCTGGCACGGCTGGGGTCAGGAAGCTGGTGAGCACCGTGCCGGTGCTGGTGCCGCCGGTGCTGCTGCTGATCACCAGTGGCGAGCTCAGCAGAGCTGTTCCAGCAGCCGACACGTCAGGACCATGGCGCAGCTGCAGGCTGAGGCTGGGGTTACTGCCGCCACTGAGCACCGCATCCAGTCGGGCGATCGTGAGCGACTGGGGTGCTCGCAGCAGGATGCGGCGATCCCCCACCTGCGGGCTGGCGATGGTGCTCACCAGCGGGGAAGACGGCCCGGGCGGTCCGAGCAGTGAGGCGAGCTGTCGCCAGAATAGATCCATCAGGCCGGCGGGCAGCTGTCACCCTCTGTTGCCGTCGCGGCATTCAAGCCGCGAGTTCGTAGACCTGCCCGCTGAGGCGATCGAGGTAAAAGTCCCCCACCACCGGCGTCGGCTGCAGCGTGGTGGGTGGCGGGCCATCGCCCGAGTACCAGCGGGTGGCGCGACGGCCGACGCTGGATTCCTGCACCACTGCCAGGGCGGGCTCACCACTGGCCGGATCGGGGAGCAGGCCCAGGCCGCCGTTGGGATGGAGGCGCAGGCGCCAGAGCACCGCATGGCGACCATCAAAGGCCTCGCCGGCCAGGCCACCGCTGGGGATGAGCGGTTGCACCTGAGCAGCCGTGCTGCCGCCGCCATCGCGCTGTTGCAGCAGCTGCCTCGGGGGTACGGGACAACCGAGCAGGGCGACGGGGAGGGAGGCGATCCGCAGGCCGATCTGCACCTGCACCGTCACATCGGAGCGTTCGCCGTAGAGGTGCCGCAGACGCGGGGCCTGCCGGGCGGTGGCGGGCCAGGGGATGGTCTCGCTGCTGCCATCGCCCCAGGTCACCTGGATGGCGGCGGTGATCGGCTGGCGCGGCTGGATCAGCAGCTCGATCGGCACCGCGCCGACCGGTTCGTTCCAGCGCGGATCGGCCGGCAGCCAGGCCAGCTCCAGCGGATCGGCCGGGACAGGGCCACGTCGGTAGCCGAGCTCCAGCCAGCCGGGCAGGTCCATCGGCAGCACCCACTGCTCGCTGCCGGGGCAGCCGGGCGGGGGGAGCAGCCGGACCCGGGGTGTGGCCGTGCCCAAGGGGGACTCCGGCAGGGGGTAGGGCATGGCCGATCAGAAGCGGAGGGTCCAGCCCTTCATCACGGGCGGTGGCTGGCCTCAGGCCGTGGCCCAGGGCGGCGCGGTCCGCCGGTCTGCTCGGGCTTGGGCTGGGGCAGCGGCAGGTTGTGATGGGCGTAGGCCGCCTCAGCGGTGTCGAACCAGTCCCAGCCGTCCTTGGGTAGGGCGATACGGGCCCGATCGCTGCGGGAGAGGATGTAACCGGTGGCATGCACCACGTTGGGTGCGAACTGGAGAGCATCGCCCTGGAGGCGGTAGAAGCCGCTGGTGTTCAGCAGTCGTGCGGTCAGCACGGCGGGTGGGGGCAGGGGCTGGCTGGAGCTGTTGTCGGCGGTGCCGGTGTCTGCGGCCATGGCGAATCAGGAGTGATAGAAGAGTGGAGAAGGGCCAGAGGATCAGTAGGCGATTGTCCAGCCCTTGCTGGTGGCCAGCTGCGGCTGGTGCTCCGGCTGCTGCGAGCCGGGGGTGCCATCGATCTCGATCGTGCCGCTGAAGGTGATCGGCTCAAGGCTGCGGTAGAGGTCATTGAGGGCCTCGCCATCGAGCGCGGTCCAGCTGAGATCCACACTGATCGGACCCTGGTTGGAGGCACCGATCCCCACCGCCTCGATGCGCCGCAGGGCAAACGAGGCCCCGAAGCTGATCGGACCCCGCAGACCGGAGAGATCGAGGCGCGGCAGCACCGGCAGGGAGGTGCCGCTGAACATCCACTCGAACTCACGGCCGTTGCTGGTGTCGAGCGGTGGCAGGGCGGAGAGGCGGCCGCCGTCGTCGCTGATCCAGGAGAACATGCGACTGAAGACCTCGCCCTGGCTGGTGTCGAGCGGTGGCAGCTCGGTGAGAGCGGAGCAGTAAGAGAACATCTCCGAGAAGTCGCGGCCGTTGCTGGTATCGAGCGACGGCAGCTGCTGTAGGGAGGTGCAGGTGAAAAAGCAGCGGCGGAAGGAGGTGATCGCAGCGGTGTCGATCTCCACCGCCTGCAGGGCATAGCAGTTCTGAAACAGCCGCTCCGCGCTGCCCAGCTGATGGGAGAGCAGGCGCACGCGCTCCAGCAGGTTGATCTCCAGCATCAGCGCTCTCCGATGATCAGGGACTGCAGGGAGGGAGCCGCGATCGCCACGTCCAGCCAGGCGCTGAAGGTGCGCTGCTCCCAGACCTTGTTCTGCAGGCTCAGGGCGGTGAGCTGCTCGCCGGGCAGTGGGGTGAGGCAGAGCAGCGCCTGGCGGTAGCCGCGGCGGCAGTCGCTGCCCGCCAGGGCCGGATTGTCGTGGCGGTAGGTGTGGCGCACCAGGGTGGGGCTGAGCACGGCATCGAGGTAAAGCCAGTGGATCTCCAGCCACCAGCCGCCTTGGATGGAAAGGGCCGGCTCAAACAGCAGCACCACCTGGCCGTCCTCCACGACGGTGAGAACACGATCGGGGGGTAGGGGATCAAGGCCGCTCCAGCGGATGCGCTGGCTGGCGGGATCGCGCTGCGTCCAGGCCGGATCGGTGGCGGCGATGTTGAGGGAGTAGCGGCTGAGCGCCTGATCAGTCCAGAAGGAGGCGTGGAAGCGCTCGGTGGCCTGGGAGGGGGAGAGCACCTGCTGGCTGTGGCCATCGCCCCAGTCGATGAGGAAGCTGCCGGCGGCGGCGATGCACACCTCGTTGTCGGCGGGGAAAACGGCGACCAGGGCGATGACCTTCTGCTCCTCGGGGCTGAGGGATGGCATGGGCAGCCAGTCGGCCGGCCGTTGCCAGCCGCCGCTGGCAGCTGGAGGTGAATCAGGTGAATCGGCGGAGCTGCCGTAGCGGACGCTCCAGCCGGGTAGGGGAGGCTCGGCCGCAGGGGAAAGAGGCGGAGCTGGAGGAGAGGGGATGGCCATCGGCAGCGGCAGTCCTCTGCTGTTGCCATTGGGTCCGAGAAACGCATCGGCAGAGGGGTTCACGGGGGGCGATCAGGCCCCCTCCAGCAACAGACCGAGGCGGCGGGCGAGGAGCATCAGCTGCTCACGCTGGCGGCGCTGCAGCAGTTCCCGGGCCGCCAAGGCGTTACCAGCCGGCAACGGTTCTGGGAGCACCGCGCTGCTGGGGCGGTCATAGAGGGCGACCAGCAGGCCGGTGGGTCTGGCCTTGGCGGTGCAGCCGATCGGGCAGATCATCAAGGTGGCGCCTTGGGGCAGCTCGGCTTCATCGAGGTTGAGGGCCAACGGTCGCTCGCTCTCGCAGAGGCCCAGGGCGGCATGGCCGAGCACCTTGGCCATCGCCACGTTCACCAGCGCTTCCTGCCCCGGCTGTAGCGGCAGCTGGGGGGTGCGGCCCTCGGCGGCCAGCACCTGGAGCGTGGCGGCGCCATCCCAGTCGGCGATCACCAGGTTGTTGAGCCCAAAGGGCTCGGCGGCGATCGCCGAACGCAGCAGGGTCTGCACCTGTTCACGGTGCAGGCCGTAGCGCTGGGCGAGGCTCTGGCCGGTGGGCAGCATCAGCCGCTTGGCCAGATCAGGCTGAACCACCACCAGGATCCAGCCCAGATAAAGCACCAGGCCAAGGAAGACGATGCGGCTGAGGCGATAGAGCAGCTGCCAGGGGCTCCTGGCATCGAGCACCTCACTGATCGCCTTGTTGAGGGCATCGGTGGTGGCGCGGCTGAACACCTCCACCCGCTCGAAGAGCCTGCTTTTCGGGGTGCTCATGCAGGCCCTGGCGATATGGAGGAGATCGGAGACGGGAAGAGAGAGGGATCAGAGGAGGGGATCGATCCCAAAGGGGTCGTCACCGGCGGGGAAGAGCAGCGAGGCTGGGTTCTGCTGATCCCCGGTGTTCTCACTGGCGGAGGGCTGCTCCTGCTCAGGGGTTTCCGCCACGGTCTCCGTCCCTGGTTCGGGTTGGGCCTCGGGCTGGGCCTCTGGACGGGCCTTGCGGGGCCGACCGCGGCGGGTAGGAGCTTGTGCTTGCTGCGGATCCGGGGCCTGGGGAGCCTCTGGGGAAGGATCCGTAGCAGCAGCAGTGGGGTCCGCGTTCTGAAGAGCAGCAGCAGCCGGTTCCAGAGCTGCGAGTTCAGCGGGGGCATCCAGCGAGGCCGCATCAGCAACCAGGCCCTCGATGCCAGCTGGAGCACCAGCCACATGGTCGCTACCGGCAAACAATGCAGAACCTGCATCATTCCGCTCGGAATCGTTCTGGGAAGGGGCTTCTGGCGGTGCCGGCTCAAGGTCGAAATCGAGCAGGTTGGTGGGCAGGTGGGCATCAAGGGGCTCACGCTCCGGCCCAGCCAGCACGGCTTTTTGCGGCTCCGGTACAGCCGGCGAGGTTCCCATCGGCACGGCCAAAGGCGGCTCCGCACCAGGGCGCTGAGGGATCGCCTGGCCTGCTGTGGCACCCTGGGGAGGCCGTGGTTCCTCGCCAGTGCGCCAGCCGCTGCTGAGCCAGCCGGCGAGATGCACCGGCCAGACGTAGCGCACCTCGGCGCCGCGGTGGATGCGCACCATCCCCTGCTGGGCAGCAGTTGCAACGATGGTGGTGGGGAAGCGATCGGTCATGGATCCGCTCCGCTCAGGCCGGCAGGGTGGCGGTCAGGCCGACCACCATCCCCACAGGGGTGGAGGGGGAGACGAGGGCGCGGGCAAAGCAGAGGGAGGCGCCATCGACGTTGTCCCGGTCGGCCGCATCCAGCTGGATGTCCTTGCCGGAGATGTAGGCCTCCACCCGGCCACCTTCTGCCGGAATGGCGACCGTCGCCACCGCCACGAAGGTGCCCATGGTGCCATCGCGCAGCAGGGGAGCAAGTTCGAGCTGGGTTTCCACCGCCACTTCACTGCCGGGATGGGAGACCATCAGGGTGAAGTGGAGGGTGGCATCGAGCTTGGTGTTGAGCCGCACCACCTCACCGCTGCCGAACAGCTGCTCGGTGCCCCGGGTGGCGGAGCGATTGGTCCAGCCGACGAGCACGGTGGCAGCGTCGAGGAGGGGATTGGCTTTGTAGGCACTCATGAGTTGTTCTCCAGTGAGAGGGGATCAAGGAATCGAGGCGAAATGGTGGAGGGACAGGGTTGCCCTCCCCGGCCAGCTGCAACACCTCAGCCCGCAGCCAGCACCCCCGTTACAAAGGGGGCCCTGCCCCCCCTAGGTGATGGGGGCGATGTTGTGGAGGCGGCCAGCGGCGCGGGGGTGCATGACGCCAAAGCCGACGTACCAGTCGATGCGGGTGCGGAAGACGGGGGCGTCGGGGACTTCACCGAGATCGCGCACCGAAATGCCGTAGCGGCCCTGGAAAGGGCCCTGCAGGCCGGTGACGCCCTGATCACCAAAGGTGCAGCAGTAGATCGAGCTGGTGCCGCCCGCTTCTCCATAGCCAAGAACTTCCTGGCCCTGGGCGTCACGGTCGACGGTGAGGATCTGGCACTCCTGGTAGTGATGCACCATCACCCCCAGGTTGTTGGTGGTGACGTTGTAGACGCCCTGGCCGACGGTGGCTCTGGCGAGGGCATTGAGCTGGCGGCGCATCGCCTTGCTCATCACCAGGTATTTCATGCCGCCGTAGGAGTTGACCGAGTCGATCAGCTCATCGAGCTTGTCGAAGTCCAGAGCGGTGGCGCCGTTGTTAATCGCCATCTCAGCGCCGGGGGTGAGGCGCTTGGCGAGACCGTCAAAGCCGCGGGCCTGGCTGGCGGTGGCATCCCCGTTGATCAGGGTTGCCTCCAGGGTCAGGCGCATCGAGCGGACTTTCATTTCGACCTGGGAGGCACGGGCCTCGGGCCCCTGCAGGTCAACGATCGAGCGATCCACATCGACGTCGCCGCCAAAGAGGTGCACGGCTTCTGATTGGGGATCGACGACGCCGTAGCTCTGCTTGTAGCCCTCGTTCACGGCCCGGAAGCCGACTGAGGGGAGTTCTTTTTCGACGGAATAGAACAGGCCGCCGCCGGCGATGTTCATGAACGGCAGCCGCGAGAGCAGTTCCCCCTCGCTGAAGGTCTTGATCACCGCCAGGTGCTCCAGGCGGCTCTCGTACTTGGCTGCCTCGATCAAGGTGAGGCCCATCGGTGCTGCACTCCCGGGGATCGGCCCCAGTCACGTCACGGGCTATTACCAGCGATGGCTGCAATCCTCCGCAGCGGTCTCCACCAGCTCCTGAACGGGCTCCGCTCCGGCCCTCTTCATGGTCGGGGGGCGCCTCAAGGGTTGAAACATGCCCGCCGGTGCTGGCGTTGGCTGCGCTGCGCTCCGCATCCCAGTCGCGGCCGGGCCCTTGACCCGCCCCCCGCCGGCTGAAGGGTCCTATGCGGAGCCCTCCCATGGCCCCTCTGTCCCGCAAAGCCCGCCTGCAGCAGTTCTCCTGGCAGGTGCTCGATGAGCTGGCGTTGTGCAGCGAGCGCTATCCCCGGCTGGCTGAGCTGGCGGCCCAGCTGCTGTTCGAGCAGCAGGCGGCCCAGCCGCTGGCGCCGGTTGATCCGGTGTTGGAGGCCCTGATCCCCTTCTGATCTCAGCCGCCACGCAGGGCCCCAGGGGGGCCTCTTTTTTTGGTCGCTGGGCCAGGGGCAGTGCGGGGCAGCTGGACAAGCAGCGCTGCCGGCGGCGGGCGACGACCCCACTGGCGGAGAACTTCAGCACTACCGGGGACCGGAGCCATCACAGTCGGCGAGGGGGGAGGACTGCACCGCTGCCCCGGCTGTCTCGCCCCGTTCGGTCGCTACAGCCGAGGCCTGACGCGGGTGTCCCTCGCCTCTCTCGTGATGGCTTCCTCTTTCCCCTGCTGCGAAATCCGCCAGCTCCTGGTGCACGTCTATCCCGGTGGCAGCAAGTGCCCCGGTGCTGAGCGCATCACGGTCTTCTATGGCCGCCGCGGTCGCCCGGTCAAAAAGCCCCGCTTCATCCCGGCTGAGCTGGCCCATCAGTGGGCGCGCAAGCTGCAGGCCCGGCGCCTCGGCACCGTCTCGGTGCTCTGAGCCGTTGGGCTCCGGCTCAGCCCCGGCGGGTCAGCAGCTCGCCGGGGCTTTCGCTGCTCTCAGCGCAGCGACTCACTCCGCTGCCAGTTCCGCTCCAGCGAGGCTCGAAAACGCTCCCTCCCCCAGGAGCTGTTACGCACCTGACGGTTGATCAATCGGGACACCTTCCAGGTCTTGAGCCCAACGGCAATGGCGAACACCAGCCAGGGCAGCAGGCGCCCGATCGGGTGGGCCATCAGAGCGGTAGCGGCGTCCTGGTTCTTCTACAGCGTTTGCTCTCTTGGTGCTGGCGGAGGGTCCACTGGTTTCCCTTGATCGCCAGGCCGCAGTGCTCGCAGATCGTCACGGGGCGACTCCTGCACCATTGCGCCGGCCGCTCGCCCACCAGCTCCCGGCGGCTGGGGTCAATGCCACGGCCCTGCTGGTAGCGGGTGAGGGCTGGGGCCGTGGTGACAAAACCAGTGTCCAGACAGCGGAACAGCAGGGACTGCCCCCGCAGGTTCTGCAGGTTGAAGCTGGTGACTGCCATCAGCTCTGGATCCCCTTGCTCCACCCATGGTGGCACCGAGGGCGCCTGGACACCACAGGTAGAGCAGGACACCGGCGCCCCGCTGCTGATGGCTGATTAGGGCAGCAGGGCGACGAAGTGATTTCCCGGAACTGAGAAATTTTCCGAGCGGCTCTGCAGCCGTTTCCAGAAACAGGGGAATACCCCTCCGGTTTTGATTCTTCTACGCGCTTCTGCAGGGGCTTGCAAGGAGTTGCAGGGAGTTGATTTTGAAAGTGAAAATACGAGGAGAATTTTTGATTTTTTCTGCGTTGTTTTCTCCTCTTTTTGAGGGTTGGTTGTTGCGCTGCTGCTGAATTCCGGTGACGACGGAGAAGTCAGTGATCGCCTGGTTGGTTTGGTGTGGCTACGGCTGGCTGTGTCCGTGTCGGCGGGCGATCAGGCTTGACGCTCAGCAGCATCCATTCGCCGGGCGACCGTGCGGGCCCAGCGCTGGCCGGGATCACCGCCCCAGCCATCCCAGGCCTGGCGGCCCTTGCCGTAGGCGCCCCAGCTGGAGCCCTGCTTGTCGACTTCGTGGCGAGCGAAGTAGCTCACCATCCGATCGACGGTGCTAGGCGAGAGCTCTTGGCGATTGGCGAGCTGCCGAGCCCGGGCCAGGCCCACCGGTGTCATCCCGCGGTTGGACGGTGGCTGCTGGGCCCGCCGTTCGAGCGCGCGACGGGCAGCAGCGGCGACAGGAGCCGGCGGCTGGAAGGAGATGCCGCCATAGAACTGCTTGCCCCGGCGCGGCATGGTGATCAGGCCAACGGGGGCTGATCGGGGCTGCTGCCGATCTCGGGGTCAGCAGCGCCCAGCCCAAGGGCAGGATCGGCAGCGGCAGCGCTGGCCTGCGATTCATCGGCGCCGTGGCTGTCGCCGGCGACAACCTCCGGTTCAGCAGGCTCCGCCGCGGTACCGCCAGCAGGGAGAGCAGACCCATCGGGCTGCTCGGTGAGCGCCGGTACGAACTGATCGATGTAGGCGCCGATGGCCTGCAGCTGGGTGTCGGTGTCCCGGGCACTGGCCTGCAGCTGGGCCATCAGCGCCTCGGCGGTGGCGGCCCGCTCCACGGCTACGAGGGCATCGCGCTGGGCGGCTGCGATGGCGGCGTCATCGGCCGCGTCATCAGCCAGGGCCTCGGCCAGTTGCTGACGGAGGCTGGCCTCACGGGACTGGAAGCCGGCGATCACGCCGACGATGCGATCGAGCAGGGCAGTCATGGCTCTGAAGGGCGAGAGGAAGTGATGAAGGAGGAGTCGGAGGGTCACGGGACACCTCGGGGTTAGGCAGAGGGGCGAGGGCGATATCGCCCAGCCCCCTCTCTCCCTTGCCGACTGGTCGCGCCGTGAGTCAGAGATCCCCACGAAAAGGGGGCTCTGCCCCCCCCCCGCCTCAGGGGCGACGCGACTGGGTACGGCCGTTGACCGCGAAGGAGGCCCGGTAGAGCTCCGAGGCCGACATCGCCTGGGGGTTGAGCGGTTCGCCGTTGCTGGCGATGCCGGAGGCGGTCATGGCACCGGCGGCCTGCATCCCGGCCGGGCCCCGCTGCTGGAAGAGGAAGCCGTAGACGGGATGCACCCGCATCTCATCGAGGAAGTCGGCGGTGGTCAGCGGCCGGCCGTCATCACCAAGGAGGGGTTTGCCCTGGCCATCGAGTGGTTCGAGCACGTCCTTGCCTTCCTTGTCGGTCCCCAGGCGGAAGCAAGCGCCGAGTTGCCCCTTGAAGATGTCGAAGAACGTTCCGCGCCGATCACCACCATTGCGGCCCTCGGCCTGGGAGAAGGCCCGCTCCAGCAGGCGGTCCTTGCGGAGCTGGAGCACCTGTTGCTTGGCCTCATCGCGCTCGGCGGCGACGGCAGCCACCCTCTGGGCGGAGGCCTCCTCCATCTGGCGTTCGCGCAGCTCCATGCGCTCCTCGAGGACTTGCTTTTGGCGTTCGGCCTCCTGGAGGCGGGAGTATTCCTCGGGGTTGATCTCCGAGAAGCGGTTCAGCTGCTGCCGCAGGGTGCGGATTTCTTTTTCGAGCTGGTTGTTCTTGCGGCGCTCGGCCTTGAGCGGATCGGCAGAGCGGCTGTCGTCGCTGCCGGGATCCCCGAGGGGAGTGGCAGCAGCCGGGGGCTGAGCCGTGGTAGGCGGATCACCGGGGAGGTTGTCGCCGCCCTGGGGATCAGCACCGCCATCGGCGCTGGAGCTGGAGGCGTAGTTGTCGTCAGCGCCCTGGCCGCTGGAGGCGGCGGGGCTGGAGGTGGAAGAAGCAGAGGTGGCAGTGGCCATGACCCATCGCGGCTGTCGTGGAATGAGCACCCCATCACGGGCTGTGCTCACGACCTATTGCCTGGCCCGGCCGACAATGCCCCCGGTTCTCAATCACCCCGCCATGGCCAGCGGCATCACCGTGACCTCCAGCCCTGATCCGGCTCAGCTGCAGAGCCTGGGGGTGACGAGCTGGCCGACCTGGGGCTGCGGGGTCAGCACCTTCCCCTGGACCTACGACGAGCAGGAGACCTGCCTGCTGCTAGAGGGAGACGTGACCGTCACGCCCGATGGCGGAGAGCCGGTGCAGTTCGGCGCTGGTGATCTGGTGGTGTTTGATGCCGGGCTGAGATGCACCTGGGAGGTGCAGGCCCCGGTGCGCAAGCACTACCGCTTTGGTTGAACGCCCGCGGCAGACTGGAGCGGATGCAGATTCCGCCCCGGACCACACCCCGCGAGACCACCGAGGTGATGGTGCGCAACATCAGCCGGAAGGTGCGTGAACTCAAGGCCGCCCTGGCCGGCTGCCGCGGCGATCTAGTCGCCGAGCCGAAGGTCATGGCGGCGCTGCTCACCCACCTGCTGGTGAGCAGACGGGAGCTGCTGCAGAACCAGCCGATCGACACCGCCCGGCGGCCGCTGCAGATCAAGGACTCAGCGCTAGATGTAAACGACTCGACGGACTAGCTTGGTCCGCATGATTGGCGACTAGGATGAGCAACCAAGTTACTTGATCTCGCTTCGAGTGATTTCTGAGGCCATGCGTTTTGCTCCTCTCGCCCTAGCTCTTTTTGCTTGCTTTACAGGTAGCCTTTTGGGGGCCGCCAGGGCGCAACAAGAGTCCGCTCATTGCTCAGAGGAGATCTTTAATGTCAGTCAGGAGATGCACCAGAAGTACAGCCTAAACCTCTCTCGGCCAGAAGTGGTATTGACCAGTGATAGTGCGAACCCGTTCCCAGGCTCTTACGAAAGAATATTTTCAATGATTACGCAATATAACTCCGATAGCCAGTATGTGAGAAGAGTCACTTTTAATGCGGAGAACTTTATGAACAGCACAGGCATTCAGCTTCGTCTCGCCAAGAGGGTGATGGAGGCGTGCCCGTCAACTAGCAAGGTTCGCTTTGGATTTGCCAATAGTAGTTACTCGATTGACTACTACCGCATGCCTTCTGGCCAGATTCGCGAAGGCATACAGATTAACTGCAGCAGGGATGGTGGCAATACCGTTTTGCAATGGGGGTATTACTATTCTTGTTCATGACTGATCTTTGTCGTCAATACGTCAGCGGTAGGCCTCACCCCCGCGAAAGCTCCAGCTGCCTGGCCAGCCACAGCTCCACGTCCTCGTAGGTGTAGCGGACCAGGTTGCCCAGCTTCACGAAGGGAGGGCCGTAGCCGCTGGAGTTCCAGCTGTAGATCGTGGAGGTGGAGACCCCCAAATAGGTGGCCAGGGTTTCAGGCGTGTAGAAACCGGCCGGCAGGCTGGTGGTACTGGTGTCGGCGTTGGCAGCGGCGCGGCGCTTGGGGATGAACAGCCAGCTGCCCACCGGCAGCGGATCGGAGGGCTTCCCGGTGAGGGTGGGGTTCAGCCCCCGCAGGGTGGTGACGGTGGTGAGGTGCCGCTCGGCCAGCACGTTGAGGCTCTCGCCGGTGCCGACGACCACGACGCGGTTGGGCTTGAGCGCGGCCTGGACCCGTTCGCCCAGCAGCGGCTGGGTCAACGAGCCGATGCCCCCAGCGCCGTAGAGACCGCCGAACTCGGTCACCGAGAAGGCCCCCAGCTGCCCGCGGCTGGGGGAGGGCAGCAGGCCGGGGGTGCGCAGCTCCGCCAGTGGACCCAGCCACACGGCACCGAAGCACGGAGCCAGCAACGCAGGCGTGGTGCCAGATACCGGACGGATGCCGGTGGTGCTCCAGCTGATGGCCGGCGCCAGCCAGTCCCACGGCTGCGAGGGCGTCAACGGCAGCAGTGCCCCACGGGTGAGGTAGCCCTCGTAGGTGAAGTCACCCGTGTCCAGGCCGGGGGCGTTCTCCTTGCTGGAGATCCCGCGGAGGCGCTTGAGGAACCCCTCAAACAGGAAGCGCCCAGTGCGATCGGAATCGAGAACGCCGGGGATGGCGTTGGAGAAGAGCAGGATGCGGGCATTGGCATAGGGCTGCAGAGCCGAGGGGGGCAAAGCCCCCGCCCCTGGGGTGCTGGGCACGCTTCACCCCCGCTCCAGCGCTGCGGTGAAGCCACCGCCCTGACCGCTGAGTTGGGGATCCCGACTCCAGTTCGCCAGGGTGGGGAGCATCAGCAGCAGCGCCTGGGCATGGCTGCCCCGCTGGCGCCGGAGAGCGGCCTCAATGGAGAGGCCCTCGCCGTAGCGGGTGATGGTCTCCTCCCGCAGCAGCTCGGTGTCGAACTCGATCACGTCGGCCTTCCTCACCGGCAGGGTGCCGTCCTCGGGCAGGGCATCAGGGCTGACGGCCTTGCGGCGGGTCTCGATCGGTGCCTGCAGCTGCTCGGGGCCCAGCCCCGCCAGCTCGGTGTCGATGGCGGCGATGGCATCCAGCTCCCTGCGGGCGGTGGGGATAGCATCGGGGTAGAGCTGCTCCAGATCCGCCATGGCGTCGTTGATCGCCCGGATCGCCGGCAGCCGGGCCGGAATCGAGAGGGCACCGCGAACCCCCTCCAGGTCAGCAGCCCGCCAGCGATAGGGCGAGTCGACAGGGGTCTGGCTCATGCGACTGCAGGCGCGGCTGACTCCTCTTGCCTGAGGGGCATCGGCGCCGAGCGTTCTGGAGCCAGGGGCTCTGGAGCGCTGCTCCCCTCCCCCGCCCTGGTGGCGGGGCTGTCATCAAGAGTCGGGCTGCTGATGGCGTTGGCCGTGGCCAAGGCCAGCTGGTGCCGCAACTCCTCCCGGCTGATGACGCCCTTGTCGAAGAGCTCTATCCACTCCTTCACCTGGGGCTGCGGCTGAATCGGCGGGGTGAGCGGGCTCACCGTCACCTGCAGACCGGCGCCGGGGGTGAGGGGCTCACCGGTCAGGGCTGTCCAGTGCTGGAGGAGCGTGGAGAACAGTGACGCCTTCTGGATCGCCATCGCCTGCAGCAGCGCATAGCTCTGGGATGCCGTCAGGCTGATCTCCATCTCGGTGCGGGCGGCACCGCGGTTCTGCGATGGGATCAGGGCATCGCGGCGCATGGTGTCATCAAGGATCTGCAGCCAGGCCCGGTGCTCCGCCAGGGACCGGGCCCGGATCTCCACGAACTCGAACGAGGCATCCGAGGGCAGGTCCATGCAGGTGTTCGGGCCCAGCACCACCGGGCCGGCCTGGCTGTTGCCCATGGCGTCGACCATCCCTTTGCGCACCCCCACCGGCAGGGCAGTGCGGGAGAGCAGCTCCTCGTACTCGCTCTTGCAGCGGAAGTGGTTGAGGTACTGGTGGGCCAGGCCCAGGTGGGGCAGGTCTCCCTCCCCGAAGGCCGAGCCATCGGAGGTGTACCAGCAGGCCGGCAGACGAGTGATGCCCTCGAAGGTGGTGATCACGGGGTCGTCGCAGCGCCAGCCACTGGTGGCTTGGGGGTCAGCGCAGACGGGGTGGTGGGCCAGCTGCAGGCCGGTGACGGCCCCGCCCCTGGCGGTCCCAGCCTTGGTGGCGTCGCCGGAGGAGAGCAGCGACAGGCTGCGGAAGTGCCAGCGGTCGGGGGCGTCGGCATCGCCCAGCAGGGCGTTGATTTGCTCGGCTACCGCTCTTTCTAGGCCGGATGGTTCAGCACTGATCGGGCGGTTCACCGGCTCCCGCCAGATGATCTGGCCCGGCAGCCCATAGGAGACGGGGAGCTCCCAGTTCAGGCAGTTGGCCCGAGGCACCAACTGCAGCCGGGGGAGGGAGAGGCGATCGCCTCGGCGCAGGGCTTCCTGACGGTCGCCCTCGCTGGGCCAGCTGTGCTCGGGGGGAAGCACCAGCACCAGAGCGGCGCCATCGCGCAGCACCAGCAGGTCAGCGGCAGCCAGGAACACGCCCAGGTCGGTGCCCCGGCCATCCACGTCGGTGAGCACCGAGCTCAGGCTGGCCGGGAGGCTGATCCAGCTCCCCCGGCTGAGCATCCCGGCATAGGTACGCAAGGCGTCTCGAAAGAACCCTGAGGGGCGGGCGGCATCCAGACGCTTGCGGTAGGCGGTCTCCGGTTCCCGCTCCCCCTTGGGGAGGTACTGCTCCTTGCGGCTGCTGCCATCAGGGGCGGCGAGAAGGGCCCAGCAGTCGGCGGTGATCTGCAGGGAGGGCCCAAGGGCGGTCAGGGTGGGGTGCAGGGTCCAGGGGGCATAGGGGCCAGTAGCTGGCAGGGCGGGGGTTGGGGGCACTGGGCGCCGGCGGGGCTACTGGCTTTTGCCAGCGCGAAACCGACAGGGGGTAGCGCCCCTTCAAGTGGTGTAACTCAGGAGGTCCTGTGTCCCTCTCCGGAGGGTGAACAGGGGCAGTCAGGGAATGACTGCCTGAAAGCTGATCGCTCAGCTCCATTGATTCACTATGAACCAT
>QLAH01000311.1_pt1 | contig 31625 bp, 34 predicted proteins | sample 4693081 | NCBI WGS metagenome assembly QLAH01 (sample SAMN09425401, study PRJNA476045) | Lake water metagenome, whole genome shotgun sequencing project. | reverse complement strand
AAAGCGGCAGAAGACGCTGATGCCGTCGGGCGCCGAGGAACTGCTTTCGGGCTCGCCCGAAGGTGGCGTGGATGCGCGCGGCATCCAGCCCTTCTATACCGGTATCCTCGCCCGGATGACCGATATGGAGATCAAGATCTGGATCGAAGACAGCGTCTTCAACTTCACCGCCACGCCCAAGGCCGTCGCCGCAGCCGCGTAAAACTACGGGAATATTTGTCGCATTTAGCGATCGATAACCATTCGTAGGGAGTTTTGCGGGATAGTCGTTTCAAGCGTCTATCTTTGCGGACACATCAGTGGAACGGCCCCATGAAGTCCTGCCTTATCGTCGATGACTCAACCGTGGTGCGCAAGGTGGCACGCCGTATCCTCGAGGATATGGATTTCATCGTCGACGAGGCGGAAGATGGCCAGGAAGCCTTCGACAAGTGCCGGCAGGAAATGCCGGACACGATCCTGCTCGACTGGCAGATGCCGATCATGAGTGGGCTGGAATTCCTCAAGCTGTTAAGGGCTTACGTTGGCGGGACGACCGCCCGGGTGGTCTATTGCGTCACCGAATACGATGTCGGCCAGATCGCGCTGGCCAAGAAGGCCGGCGCGAACGAGTACATCATGAAGCCGTTCGACCGCGAGACGCTGGAAGCTGCCTTCGCCAGTGACATGGAAGCGCGTCGCGCCAGCTGAGCGCCTATTCCTCGCTGCCTTGAGCCAGCGAAATGCCGGTGAGCACGTCACGTTCAAAGCGCAAAGTTACGTTGGTTGTGACGTAGGGCGCAGCGTATTGCATGCCGAAGATCGTCACGAAATTCTGCTGCTTGTCTGTGGTCGTGCCGTAACGCGCTTCGATCCGAGCGCGGGTCATGCCGATGGACGGAACTTTCGGGCCCGGCGCCAGCATGGCCAGCGGCTGTTCTGTGCAGCCATAGCCGGCGTTGAAAGCCGGGTCCGCGGTCTCGACCACCAGCCAGTCGACGAGGCCGCGCGGTGCGTCATCCGAACCGTCGTTGGTGAAGAGCCACAGGCGCATGTCGCCCGACGTGTAGCAGAGCCAGTCGTGGTAGTAGCCGGCATTGCTAAAGTGCTGCACCTCGCCGCCATAGAGTCCGGCGAAGTAGGAGAGCGGCCGCATCGACAGCTGGAACTCCAGGCCGCCGACGGTGCTAAGCTGACTGAACGTCGCTTCCGGGGAAAGTTCGAGATAGTCGCTGGGCCAGAGACGCTCGATATCGGCGATCATCCCGTCCCTGGCGAAGGAATATCCGGAGGCTTGGGCCGGATGGGCGAAGCCAGCGATGGCAAGAGCGGTGAGGGCAGCGGCGCGGAGCGGGGACATGTTCGATCCTGAGAATAAACTGCGCGCCTGCTAGCGGTGGCCCGTTGAACGCAAACTGAATGGCCGCCCCCTCTTCTTCCAGCGACGGCGGACGCTATGCCCGGGGATGACGGTGCTGAGTTTCCGTACCCCGGCGCTTGCCGCATCAGGACGTCAAAACGAAAACCCCGTGCCTTCTGGCACGGGGTTTTCTTTGGTTCGCCGCAACTCGCGAACGATAAAGGGGGGCAGTCGATGCTTAGGCGAGTGTCCCGGTCGGTTAAGCCACGCTCTCGGCGAAGGCTTCGTTCTCGTCGGGCTCGCGCAGCACATAGCCGCGGCCCCAGACGGTTTCGATGTAGTTCTTGCCGCCGGTGGCGACGCTGAGCTTCTTGCGCAGCTTGCAGATGAACACGTCGATGATCTTGAGTTCAGGCTCGTCCATGCCGCCATAGAGATGATTGAGGAACATCTCCTTGGTCAGCGTCGTGCCCTTGCGCAGCGAGAGCAGCTCGAGCATCTGGTATTCCTTGCCCGTCAGGTGGACGCGGGCGCCAGTCACTTCGACGGTCTTGGTGTCGAGATTGACGGTCAGGTCGCCGGTCGAGATCACCGACTGGGCATGGCCCTTGGAACGGCGCACGATGGCGTGGATGCGGGCAACCAGTTCGTCCTTGTGGAACGGCTTGGTCATGTAGTCGTCGGCGCCGAAGCCGAGACCGCGCACCTTGTCCTCGATGCCGGCGAGGCCGGACAGGATGAGGATGGGGGTTTGCACCTTCGCGACGCGCAGGGTGCGCAGAACCTCGTAGCCCGACATGTCGGGGAGGTTCAAATCGAGAAGGATGATGTCGTAGTCATAGAGTTTGCCGAGGTCGACGCCTTCTTCGCCGAGATCCGTCGTATAGACGTTGAAGCTCTCGGACTTGAGCATCAGTTCGATGCTCTGCGCCGTTGCACTGTCGTCCTCGATCAAGAGTACACGCATGCCGTCGATCCCTTTAAACCGTTCCTCGCTGGAACCGGCCGAAGCGGTGATCGCTCCGAGCCCTAACCGAACCCTACTGGATATGACTCAAAGCTAACCGCAATTAGTTAACAAAGTTTAATTCTGATCCGCAAGATGCAAACGTCAAGGTGCTAACGATAAGTTAAGTCATTGAAAATGCTACGTAATTTGGCAGTTCGCGACTTAATTTTTTAGGTTAAGAAGCCCTTGCAATCGACTCTGCTGACTCAAGGATTTGCTGGGGATGGAGATGGGGAAGGCAGGTTCCGGAGCACTCGGAAAATCCCTGCTCAAAGCCCAAGGTTAGTGCTTCATGCTTAATGGTCGGTTAACCTGAAAAGCAAGCGATTCGAGACTTTTGAGCCCCATGCAGACCCTCGTGGCGATGATCGATGCGATTGACGAGGTCGAGGTGTTCGGCCGCGTCCGCACGGTACAGGGGCTGCTGATCGAAGTGGTTGGCCCGGTTCGCGAATTGCGCATCGGCGGGCGCGTCGCGATCGAGACGACCGACAACCAGACACTGAACGCCGAGATCATCGGCTTCCGTGACGGTCATGCGCTCTGCCTGCCGTTCGGGCCGCTGACCGGGGTGCGGCTGGGCTGCAAGGCGGTGTTCAAGTCGCATGCCGGCTCGGTGCAGCCATCGAACGCGTGGCTCGGCCGGGTGGTGAACGCGGAGGGCAAGCCGATCGACGGCAAGGGGCCGATCCTCAACGGCTCCGATCCCTATCCGCTGAAGCAGACGCCGCTGCCGGCGCATGAGCGGACGCGGGTCGGCGCGCCGATCGACATGGGGGTGCGAACGCTGAACACCTTCACCACCATGTGCGACGGGCAGCGCATGGGCATTTTCGCCGGCTCGGGCGTCGGCAAATCGGTGCTGATGAGTATGCTGGCGCGCAACGCGCAGGTCGACGTGGCGGTGATCGGGCTGATCGGCGAGCGCGGCCGCGAGGTGCAGGAGTTCGTCACCGAGTATCTGGGCGAAGTCGGGCTGCAGCAGGCGGTGGTGGTGGTGGCCACTTCGGACGAGGCGGCGCTGATGCGGCGGCAGGCGGCCTACCTGACGCTGACGCTTTCCGAGTATTTCCGCGACCAGGGCAAGCGCGTGCTGTGCATGATGGACAGCCTCACCCGCTTTGCCATGGCGCAGCGCGAGATCGGCCTCGCCATCGGCGAGCCGCCGACTGCCAAGGGCTATCCGCCGACGGTTTTCACCGAACTTCCCCGGCTGCTCGAAAGGGCAGGGCCGGGGCTGCATGGCTCGGGTTCCATTACGGGTCTGTTTACCGTTTTGGTGGAAGGTGATGATCACAATGAGCCCATCGCCGATGCCGTTCGCGGCATTATCGATGGACACATCGTGATGGAGCGTTCGATTGCCGAGCGGGGTCGCTACCCGGCGGTGAACGTTCTGAGGTCGATCTCGCGAACGATGCCAGGATGTGTGCCGGTAGGTTTCCGGCCCATCCTGCAGAAGGCGCGGGAACTCATGTCGACATATGCCGACATGGAGGAACTGATCCGGCTGGGGGCTTACCGGAAGGGATCGGATCCAGGCGTCGACCGTGCCATTGCGATCAACCCGGCGCTGGAGGCGTTCTTGAGCCAGCAGCGGGAAGAACGCACCTCGATTGCCGACGGCTATGTGATGCTGCAGGCGATCGTTGAAAAGGCCGGCGCGTGAGTAGTTTGAGTGACTTGTTGTGTAAGGAGTACAAGTCGTGAAGTCGCGCAGCGAGAGCCTGATCCGGCTCAAGAAATTCCAGGTCGACGAGAAGCGTCGCTCGGTTACGCAGATCGAAATGATGATCGCGGACTTCGAGCGGATGGCGGCTGAGCTCGACCAGCAGATCGAGATCGAACAGCAGAAGACCGGCATCTCGGATATCGCGCATTTCGCGTATTCGACCTTCGCCAAGGCGGCCATCGCCCGGCGAGACAACCTGCTGAACTCGGCCCGCGACATGAAGGGCACGCTCGAGACGGCGCAGGACGCGCTGGCGGAGGCGGTCGAGGACCTCAAGAAGGTCGAGCTGCTCGACCAGCGCGAGCACGGCCGCGAGGCCGAGGCGGCGGCAAAATCCGAGCAGGCCGACTACGACGAGATCGCGCGGCTGCGGCACATGACGCGTCGGTGAGGGTTTCGCTGTGGGGTGATGGAGGGGGTCCGCGGTGCGGGCCCTTTTTGCGTTGGGGGGTGGGGTTCCGCGGGATGGACCCAGTGGCTATTGTGGCGGGGTATCTCGCGCCAGCCGGTTAGATGACAGCACCCGCCCGACCGCCATCGTTCTTCAACAGCCTCACCGGCCGGGATGTGGACTTTCCGGCGTCGCTGCGGGAGCCCGGCTTCCTGATCGATGACCTGGCCGGTGATGCCAGAAACTGGCCGAACTGGTTGCTCGACGACGACAGCCAGCGCCGGATTACCCTCAGCCTCATTGAGCATGTGACGGAAGAGAGGGTGGTGATCGGCTTTGTCGTCGATCGCGTGCAGGGAACCGTCACCGCAACTCCCGACCCATCGGGATATCTGCGGGTGGTGGTGACATTCGAGGGCGCCGACTACCTCACCCTGTTCGTGGAGCGGATCTGGGAAGAGTACGAACTCTGGCCACCCGGAGCGGCGGCGGCGATCGGCGAGGAGGCTCCGGGCCACATGGGGAAGCACCGAAGCTGGATATCGATCTCGGCTGCCGGATGGCCGGTGCTCGCAGCGATTGCCAGCAGCCACGGGTGGCTGAACGTGCGGCAGCTCGAATAGACGATGCTGGTTCACGCCGCCGGCGGTTCGGTGACGAAGGGCATGATGTCGATGGCGTCGCCGGGGAAGGGGCCGATATGGGGGTGGTTTTCGAAGATCTTCGCGGCGGCTTCGATGGTTTCTGCTTCGACGACCAGGTAGCCGCAGATCGGATTGGTGGCGGGGGCGGTGCCGGTGCGGGAAACGCGCAGGGTCTTGCCGACCATGCCGCCGGGGTCGGCGAAGGCGGCGGCGTGCTGCTGCTCCCATACCTTCCAGAGCGCGATGCCCTCGGCGTCGATGCGGTTCTGTTCTGATTTCGGCAGGGCGCGGAACTTGGCGAGGTCTTCGGGTTGCAGGGAGTAGACGGCGAGGAAGCGGGGCATGGCGGTGCCTTTCGGTGGTGACTGACCGCAGGCTAGCGCATACCACTTGCGATACGCAAGTGGATGGTGCGATTGAGGCGAAGTTAATCAAGTTTGCGCAGGGTCGTTTACCGGCTGGAACGCGGGGCGTGCCACAGGTGAGGCTCCGCTGAGGAGAGTGATGTGTCCGCACTGTCGATTGCCGCTGCCGGCATGAATGCCGCGACCGCCCGGTTCGAGCGCAACGCCACCAACATCACGCGTGCCGCTTCGGGAACGCCGGAGGGGCAGGGGGTGGACCTCGCGACGGAGATGGTCGACATGCTGGCGACCCAGCGCCAGTTCGAGATGCTGGCCGCCGTGGTGCGGCGGGCCGGCGAAATGAGCAAGACCGGGATCGATATCCTGGCTTGATCGGGTAGCCGTTCCTGCAGCTCGACCATCCGACCAATGGCCCATGGTCATCGCCCGCCACACCGCTAGCTTGGCGCTCCTGAAAACGAGGAGATTGCCGTGGCTTATCGTGGGGATGTGCTGGAGTGGGGCCATGGGGCGCGGGTGTTCGAGGTGTTTCTCGAGCCGACCTGCCCCTATTCGGCGAAGGCGTTCGGGAAGCTCGAGGCGCTGCTCGTGGCGGTGGGCGAGGACAAGGTAACGGTGAAGATCCGGCTCCATTCGCAGCCCTGGCACATGTTCTCGCCGGTGCTGGTGCGCGCCATCCTGACGGCTGCGGCCGTGGGCGGGAAGGATGCGGCGAAGGCGGTGATGGCGGCGATCTATGCGCGTATCCCGGAGTTCGAATTCGAGCGGCATGCGACCGGGCCGAACCGCGATGCGACCCCGAACGACCTGATCCGGCGGATCGAGGGCTATACCGGGCTCGCGCTGATGGCAGCGTTCGACGACGTGGAGCTCGACAAGGGCACGCGCTGGGAGACGAAGTACGCCCGGCAGAACGGTATCCATGTGTCGCCGAGCTTCATGATCGACGGGATTTTCCAGGCCGACCTGAGCAGCGGGGATGACGTGGCGAAGTGGGCGGAGCGGCTGGCCTAGGTTGAGGTGGGCGGCTGGCGCAAGCGCCCCCTCCGCCAGCTTCGCTGGTTCCCCTCCCCGCTTCGCCGTGGAGGACTGGCCTCCGCGCAAAAAAAAGAGGCCCGCCGGAGCGGGCCTCTCGTTTGACCTGGCGATGCAGACTACATCGCGTTGGTGCGGAGGTACTGCGTGTTGCGGTCGGCATCGAACGTGGCGGCATCATAGGCCGGAGCCTGGTCGAGCTGCTCACGCGTGACGTTCACGAACAGATACTCGTTGCGGTTCTCGTCGAGGGCGTAGCGCAGGTTCTCGATGGAGACCGCCACCGGCTTGGTGCCGATGCCGAGGAAGCCGCCGAAGTCGATGATCACGCCTTCGACCGAGCTGGCGTCGGCGCCGAGGATCACGTCACCGATGGCGCCGAGGTGTTCATCGGCCGGGCCATAGGCATTGGTGCCGATCAGTTCTTCTGCCGTGAGCGGCGCATCGGTCAGCGTGGTGCGATCGATCGGGCCGGTGACAGGCGCCATGGCGGTGTTGTCGGCCGGAGCCATGGCGTTGTTATCCGCCGGTGCCATCGCATTGTTGTCGACCGGAGCGGCCGGGGCCATGGCGCCGTCAGCCGGAGCCATGGTGCCATCGGCCGGAGCCATGTTGTCCTCGGTCGGACGCGTCTGGTCCTCGGCGCGGAAGTCCGGCGCCGCCTCGAGCGCTTCCTTGCTGGTTGGCAGGATATAGCGCTCTGTGTTGTCCTCAGCCACGACCCATTCCAGCTCGGAGTACTTCACGGCGACGTTCTTTTCGCCGATGCCGAGGAACCCGCCGACGCCGATGACCACTGCGGCCACCTGGCCGTTGTCGCCGATGACGAGGTTGTTGATGTCGCCGATGTGCTCGGCGTCATCGGACTGCGACGAGTAGACCTGGCGACCGATGATCTCGGTGGCTAGGTTGTCAACGTCGGTGACGGTGTAACCCGTGGCGAGGATGGAAGTGGGAGCCTGGACCGTGGTGTCGGTCATGGTGGAATCGGCCGGGGCCATCGGAGCTTCGGTGGCCGGGGCTGCGTTCGGATCGACCGGAGTGGTGGTCTCTTGGGCGAAGGCGCCGGCGCTGAGCAGGGTCACGATAGCGGTACTGGCAAGCAGGGTGCGGATCATAGTATGGTCCTTCCGTTCTAGTTTTCAGAACAAGGCCGTGCGGCACAACGCTTGGCTGTGGGGTGTCGCACGGCTCGATGATCACTAAACGTGCTGACCGGCGGAGTGTTCCCGGTGCGTCAATCGTGCGGGAAAAAAAGACCGGCCCCGTTATCCGAGGTCCGGCCTTTTGCGCCTCCCAGGCGTCGGTGGGGATACCGCGCCTCGCCGCGCAGGCCTCCCCGATGGCGCCGACACTAGCGCGGAAATCGGGTTTGGCGAGCGGCACCCGGGTTAACCGGTGAATGCAAGGTTAATTCAATATGTCCGCATCTCCACGTGCAGGATGCCGGAGCCGTCGTCGGCGGGATCGCTGACGGGGTGGAAGCCGAAGGTTTCGTAGAAGCCGGTCTTGTCGTGCTGGGCGTTGAGGGCGAAGCGGGTTTGGCCGGCGGCGCGGGCGTGGTCCATCGCATGCTGCATCAGCTGTCGGCCGAGGCCCAGGCCACGGGCGGACTTCGCTACGGCGACGCGGCCGATCTTGATGTGCTCCGCCGTTTCAATGAGACGCAGCGTGCCGACCACGGCGCCCTCGACGATGGCGACGAAGTGGGTGGCGGTGAGATCGTGGGCGTCGAACTCCTCGTCCTCGACCTGCTGCTCATCGATGAAGACGGCGCGGCGGAGCGCGAAGGCGAGATTGCAGAGCGGGGAGAAGACGGGGACGGCGAGGATGGTGAGGTCGGTCATGCGCCATAGAGTGCATCGAACCGCCTTGCGCGTGAAGGCGTGTGGCGCCGACGCGACCGGCTCGCGGCGGCGGCTGCCGCGATGAGCATCAGGCCCACCGCGGCACTACGCTACCTGTCTGCGTCACACGCGGACTTGCAATCGCAGTCGGTCGGCCGTTGCAGCAGCGTCTGCTGCCGAGGACGTGCGGGGCCAAGTCCAGGCTGAGCGCAGGATGAAGGCGAGGAGCAGCACCTCAAGTCCGATGGAGAGGCCGAAAAAGTAGGTCCAGGACTCGCCCACCGCGTTGAAGATCGAGAAGGGGATGTACAGCGTTGCCGCGACGATGTTCGTAACGCGGTTCATGCGGGCGGGCAGAGTCATCGAGAGCACGATCATCAGGATCGGGATGGCCAGCAATGCGATCGACGTGGTCACAAATGTCTCGCTGATCTCGAACTCCCAGACTATTCCCGCCAGGATGTTCTCGACGACGCCTGGTTTGTACAGGAACAAGTAGTCCACGTAGATGTAGAAGAACATGAAGCTCGTCCACGCTGCGGCGAGCTTGAACTGTACCGGGATCTGGGGGGTATCGAGCGGTCGGGAGGTATTGGCCTGTGTCGTCATGATCTGGTCCTTCCGGAGGTCGTCCGCGGAGTGGCGGCCGAGTTAAGTGTGCGCTAACTGAGGCGGGTCGACCCAACGTCAGGGGGGACGGCAACCTCACACGATGCGATCACCGTACACTGTACGATGCATGCGCGATCGATAACCGTACACCGTACGCCTTGTCAAGTTCGCGATTGAAGGGGAGCCCACATGGGTGCAAATGCCGGATCAAGCCCAGGAGCTTCTGTCCCGCTGAGCAAGGAGCGGGTCATGCGCCAAGCCCTGGCTCTCGCCGACAACGAGGGCATCGACGCGCTCAGCATGCGCAGGCTAGGTCGAGAGCTCGATGCCGGTGCGATGTCGCTGTACCACCACGTCGCCAACAAGGAGGAGTTGCTCGACGGCATGGTGGACCTGGTCTTCGCTGAGATTCACCTGCCGGAGGGAGGGGATGATTGGCGGGCGACGATGCGAGCGCGGGCTGTGTCTGCAAGGGAAGTGCTGGCCCGTCATTCCTGGGCGATCCCTCTCATGGAGTCACGAACCACTCCAGGACCTGCCAACCTGCGGCACCGAGAGGCGGTGACGGCCTCCCTGCGCAAAGCTGGCTTCTCCATTCGCATGGCGACCCATGCAAACTGGCTTCTCGACAGCTACATCTACGGTTTCGCTCTGCAGCAGGCGAGTCTCCCCTTCGCCGACACCGACCAGCTCGCGAACATGACCAACGAGGTGTTCCTGCCGCAGTTGCCCACGGACGAGTACCCGTACCTGAACGAGTCCGCCTCAGAACTCATGCAGAGCGGCTACGATCCCGCAGACGAGTTCACCTACGGCCTGAACCTGATCCTCGACGCACTCGAGCGCGAGCGTCTCTCAAGCGGACCCTGACTGCGGGCTGTTGATCGGGATGGGGCCCTTGGGGCCGGGGACGGTCCACTGGACGGCGCCGGCTTCGTGGATGACGCGGGCGATGAAGGCGAGTTTTTCGATGACTTGGCGGGTGAGCACGAAGGGGTAGGCGTCGTGCTGGCCGACGGCGCGGTTGAGGTTGTTGATGAGCGAGCTCAGCGGCACCCAGTGTTCGACGAGGTCGTTGATGTCGGTCGAGGCGTAGGGGTCGAAGTCGATGCTGGAGGTCAGCGCCCCGCGGGTATCGACCTGCGGGCGGACGCGAACGCCATAGGCGGCAGCCATCTCGGTGGTGTCGACGAGGTGCAGGTAGTGCGAGAAGGTCTCGGCAAAATCCTCCCAGGGGTGGGCGGTGGCGTAGGCCGAGATGAAGTGGGCCTGCCAGTCGGACGGGGCGCCGTTGGCGTAATAGGCCTGCAGCGCCGCCTCGTAGGGCTGGGTCTCATCGCCGAAGAGGCGGCGGTACTCGCCGAGGTTGGCCCGGTTCGAGCCGATCAGGATGTCCCAGTAGTGGTGGCCGATCTCGTGGCGGAAATGGCCAAGCAGGGTGCGGTAGGGCTCCTTGAACTGGGTGCGGCGGTATTCGCGCGCCGCGTCGTCGGCTTCGGCGAGGGCGATGGTGACGATGCCGTTCTCGTGGCCGGTCATCACCGGGTGCGGGGCGACCTTCTCGTCGAGGAAGCGGAAGCTGAGGCCGTGCAGCGCATCCTCGTTGCGGGTGGCGAGCGGCAGGCGGAGGCGCAGCAGGCCGTAGACGAGCCGCTTCTTGGCGCGTTCGATGACCTGCCAGTGCTCGAGTTTTTCCTGATCCTCGATGGGCGGGACGAGAGCGTTGTGGCGGCAGGCCTTGCAGTAGGGGTCGGACCCGGGGGCGTAGGGGACGAGCCAGTTGCAGGCGCCATGCGCGGCGTTGGCGCAGAAGACGAACTTGCGGTTGTCGAGGAACGGGGCGGTCCAGACATCAGGGCCGCCCTCGAGCGAGCAGAGGGCATTCGTCTCCGGCTCGTAGCCAAGGGTGCGGCCGCAGCGTTCGCAGCGGGTGTTCTCGAAATAGAGCAGGTGGCTGCAATGGTCGCAGCGGAAGAGTTTCATCGAAGGCCCCGGAAGTTGCGCGGGATGAGAATGCTCGACGGCAGCCGGAGTTCCGGCCCGAAAGGGGTTTGTTAGGCGTGGGTGCGGCAAGCTCGCACCATGGGGTCGAACCATACACGAATGTCCGGACTGCCGCCGCGCTGGCGATGGGCGGTGCTGGCACTGGTGGCCGCGGCGATGGCGCTGCTGCTGGCAGTGGCGTTCTCGCGCGCGCCGGTGCCGGTGGCCGAAGGCGCGGTCGCGGCGGGCGATGCGGTCAGCTACGGCCGGATCATCGAGCGGATGCGGGGCGGCGAAGGATACTACGCGGCGGCGCATGAGGTGCTGGTGGCGGATGGTTATGGCACGCGGTCGGTGTTCAACTGGCGGACGCCGGCCTGGCCGGTGATCCTCGCAGCGCTGCCGCCGGGCGGCGGGCAGGTGCTGCTCGGGGCGCTGGCGGTTGCAGGGCTGGCGCTGACGTATCGGATGTTGCGCCCGGCGGGCGTGACGGTCGCGGCGGTTGCGGTGCTGGCGGTGGGGCTGAGTTTCGGGGCGCTGCTGGCGCCGGAGGCGGTGGTGTTCTCGGAGGTGGCGGCGGGGGTGCTGATCCTACTGTCGGTCGCGGCCTACGGGAACGGGTGGCGGTGGCTGGGGTTGCTGGCCGCCGTCGCGGCGCTGTTCCTCCGCGAACTAGCGCTGCCCTATGTGCTCGTCTGCGTGCTGCTGTCGATCCGGGAGCGCGACTGGCAGAGGTTTCTGGCCTACGCGGCATCGTTGACGCTCTACGCGGCGTATTTCGGCTGGCATTGGTGGATGGTTTCGAGCCAGCTCGGGCCGATGGACCGAGCCTACGGTGAAGGCTGGATTGCCTTCGGGGGACTCGACTTCGTGCTGGCGACGGTAGGGTTCAACGGACTGTGGGCGCTGGGGCCAGACTGGCTGCCCGCCGTGCTGCTGCCGCTAGGCCTGCTCGGGCTCTGGGCCTGGCCGCAGGGCAGGGGGCTCGCTGCGGTGGGTGTGTATCTGGCGGCGTTCCTCGTGGTGGGCAAGCCGTTCAACGCCTACTGGGGCGCAGTCTACACGCCTGTACTGATGCTGGGGCTGGCGTGGGTCTGGCCGGCGATAGTGGGGGCATTTTCCACCGATCGGGCGGCGACCCCCTCTCCTCAGTTTCGCTAGGCGGCACGTCGCCAAGCTCCACTATCCTCCCCCGCCAAGGGGGAGGATGCGCTGTTCTCACACGCTACCGATGGTCTTCAGCCGCACCCGCGGGTGCACCTCGTTCTGGCTCAGGACCACGGTCTGGGGGCGGAAGCGTTCGATGATGGCGCGGACGTGGGGGCGGATGCCGGGGGAGGTGATGAGGACCGGGATTTCGCCCATCTGGGCGGCGTTCTCGAAGGCCTGCTGCACGCCGACGATGAACTGCTGCAGGCGCGAGGGCGCCATGGCGAGGTGGCGGTCGTTGCCCTCGCCGACCATGGCCTCGGCAAAATCGCGTTCCCACTGGGCGCCGAGGGTGACGAGCGGCAGGTTGCCGTCGGGGCCGAGATTGGCGGCACAGAGCTGGCGGGCGAGGCGCGAGCGGACGTGCTCGGCGATCGACTGGGCGGTGCGGCCGGGGCCGGCGATTTCGGCGATGCCTTCGAGGATGGTCGGCAGGTCGCGGATCGAGATGCGCTCCATCAGCAGGGTCTGGAGGACGCGCTGGATGCCCGACACCGAAATCTGCGACGGGACGATGTCCTCGACCAGCTTCTGCTGGTCCTTGCCGAGGCCGGTGAGCAGGGACTGGACGTTGGCGTAGCTCAGCAGGTCGGCGACGTTGGCCTTCAGTACCTCGGTGAGGTGGGTGGAGATGACGGTCGAGGGGTCGATGATCGAGTAGCCGCGCATCTCGGCCTCGTCGCGCATGGCGGGCTCGATCCAGGTGGCGGGGAGGCCGAAGGTGGGCTCGGTGGTGTGGATGCCGGGCAGGTCGATCTCCTTGCCCATAGGGTCCATCACCATGAGCTGATGCGCCCAGATCTGGCCGTGGCCGGCCTCGACCTCCTTGATCTTGACCTTGTAGGCGTTGGGCTCGAGCTGCATGTTGTCGAGAATACGGACCGGCGGCATGATGAAGCCGAGTTCGGTCGCGAGCTGGCGCCGCAGCGCCTTGATCTGCTCGGTGAGCCGGTCGGTGCCGGTATCGTCTTCCTTGACCAGCGAGAGCAGGCCGTAGCCGAGTTCGAGCTTCAGTTCGTCGATCTTGAGGCTGTCGGTAATCGGCGTTTCGCCCATCGGGCCGCCGGCGGACTGGGTACCGTCGGCGCCCGACGGCAGCAGGCTGGCGTCGTAAGCGGCCTGGGCGACCTTGGTGGCATTGGACTTGGTCGCCTTGAACGCGAGCCAGCCCACGCCACCGGCAAGCGCCAGGAACGGCAGGATCGGCATGCCGGGCAGCAGGGCAAGGGCCGCGATGACGGCGGCCGACATGCCGAGCGCCTTGGGATAGCCGGTGAACTGGGCGACGAGAGCCCGATCGGCGGAGCCGGTGACGCCAGCCTTGGAGACGAGCAGGCCGGCGGCGGTCGACACGATCAGCGACGGGATCTGGCTGACGAGGCCGTCACCGATGGTGAGCAGGGTGTAGATGTGGCCGGCTTCCTCGAAGCTCAGGCCCTCCTGCATCATCCCGATGAACAGGCCGGCGATGATGTTGATGAAGGTGATCAGCAGTCCGGCGATGGCGTCGCCGCGCACGAACTTGGACGCGCCGTCCATGTTGCCGAAGAAGGCGCTCTCGGCCTCGAGCGTTTCGCGGCGCTTGCGGGCGGTGGCTTCATCGATCAGCCCGGCCGAGAGGTCGGCGTCGATGGCCATCTGCTTGCCGGGCATGGCGTCGAGGTTGAAGCGCGCCGCCACCTCGGCGATGCGGCCCGAGCCCTTGGTGATGACGATGAAGTTGACGATGATGAGGATCACGAACACCACGACGCCGATGACGAAGTTGCCACGGGTGATGAACTCGCCAAAGGCCTCGATGACGTGACCCGCCGCATCGGTGCCAGTATGGCCCTCCGCGAGGATGAGCCTGGTGGTGGCAAGATTCAGGGCTAGGCGCATCATCGCCGCTATCAGCAGCACCGTCGGGAACGAGCTGAACTCGAGCGGGGTCTGGATGAAAAGTGCCGTCATCAGGATGAGGACGGAGAAGACGATCGAAATGGCCAGCAGGATGTCGAGCAGCAGCGGCGGCAGCGGGACGATCAGCACCATGATGATCGCCATGATGCCGACGGCGAGGCCGATATCGGTGGAGAGCACCGACTTGCCGAAGCCCTTGAAGGTCATCGCCGGGATCTTCAGGCCGCCGACGGGCTGGTTGGAGAGGTCAGCCATGGATGGTCTCCAGCCCGCTGTGTCGGTCGATCATATGCGTCACGCTGCCGAGTTCCGCTGTTCGCCGGGGCCGGGCACGGGGATGCCTTCGTCGGTGTACTGGTTGAGTTTGTTGCGCAGCGTGCGGATGGAGATGCCGAGGATGTTGGCGGCGTGGGTGCGGTTGCCGAGCACGTGATCGAGCGTGTCGAGGATCAGGTCGCGCTCGACGTCGGCGACGGTGCGACCGACCATGGTGCGGGTGATGGTTTCGGCCGCCTGGGCAGCCTGCATGGCGATCGAGGCGGTGGCGGCGATTTCGCCTAAGCCGGTGCCGTCGGGCATCAGGATGGCATCGGGGCCGATGAGTTCGCTGCCCGAGAGCAGAACGGCGCGATGGAGCGTGTTCTCGAGTTCGCGGACATTGCCGGGCCAGGGAGCCTGCAGCAGGGCGGCGCGGGCGTCGTCGGAGAGCGTGCGGGGCGAGAGGCCGTTGGCCTTGCTGTACTTGGAAATGAAGAAATCGCTGAGCGCGGCGATGTCGGCCGGGCGCTCGCGCAGGGCCGGGAGCTTCAGGTTGACGACGTTCAGGCGGAACATCAGGTCTTCGCGGAAGCTGCCCTCGCGTACGGCGTCGGCGAGATTGCGGTTCGAGGTGGCGATGATGCGGATATCGACCGGCACGGGCTTGGTGCCGCCGACCCGGTCGATCAGCCGTTCCTGCAGGGCGCGCAGCAGCTTTGCCTGGAGGCGCACTTCCATCTCGGAAATTTCGTCGAGCAGCAGGGTGCCGCCCGAGGCTTCCTCGAACTTGCCGATGCGGCGGCCGACGGCGCCGGTGAAGGCACCCTTCTCATGGCCGAACAGTTCGGACTCGAGCAAATGCTCGGGGATGGCGGCGCAGTTGATGGAGATGAACGGCTTGCCGGCGCGCTTCGAACGGGAGTGGAGGTATTTCGCCATCACCTCCTTGCCGGTGCCGCTCTCGCCGGTGATGAGGATGGAAGCATCGGACGGAGCGACCTGCTCAGCGAGCTTCACCACGCGGGCCATGGCCGGGTCGCGGTAGAGGAAGTCGGTCGACTCGCGGGCGACGGCAGCGATGATCGCGGCGATCAGCTCGGCGTCGGGCGGGAGCGGGATGTATTCCTTGGCACCGGCGCGGATGGCGCTGACGGCGGCGGCAGCGTTGCTCTCGGTGCCGCAGGCGACGAGCGGGATGACGATGCGCTCGGCGTCGAGGCTGGCGATCAGCGCGCCGATGTCCATCATCACGTCGACCAGCAGCAGGTCGGCGCCGCGGCCGGCGCGGAGCGAGGCGATGGCGATCTCGATCGAGGGCGCGTGGGCGACCTTGGCGCCGCCTTCCATGGCGAGCTTGGTGGCTTCGGTGAGCTGGCCTTCGAGCGGGCCGACGATGAGGAGCCGCATAGTGTGTCCTAAGCCGCCTTGATGATTTAGGTCATGGTGACGCCCAGGCGGTTCTCGACGAGGACGATTTCGCCGCGGGCGATCAGGCGATCGTTGACGTAGAGCTCGACCGCCTCGCCGACCTGACGGTCGAGTTCGACGACTGTGCCGACATCCATCTTCAGCAGATTGGAAATGGGGACGCGGGCGCGGCCGAGGACGACGGAGATGCGGACGGGAACGTCGAAAACCGCCTCGAGGTCGGCGGCGGACTTCTCGCCGTGCTCCGGGACGCCGCCCTCGCGGGTGGGGGCGTCCATTTCCTCGAAGGAGACTCCGGTATCGCCGGTGCTCATGGTCAGGTCTCCTCAGCGCGGGTAATGCCGCGGGCGGCGAAGTATTCGGTGATGCTGGCGTCGATATCGGCCGACAGCTGCCGGATGTCGCGGACGACGCCGCCATCGGCCCATTCGAGCCGGGCGTCGCCGATGGCGATGTCGGGATCGCCGAGGACGATGAGGCGGCCGGTGAAGCCGGAATGGGTCATCTTGCCGGTCGCGATGTCGCGGACCCGGTCGGCCAGCATCGGCTCGCAGCGGATGACGAGGTGCGGCACGCCTTCGAGGCTCTGCAGGCAATCGGCGATCAGCGCCTCGATCTCGGCGGTGGGCTGGGCGGCGATCATGCGGCCGGCGAGCTTGCGGGCGATGGAGAGCGCCAGGTTCACCGCCTCGGCGACGGATTGCTTCTTCGCATCGTCGATGGTGGCGGCCATGGCGGCGACCTTGCCAGCCAGCGCTTCAGCGGCAGTGGCGACCTGTTTTTCAGCGCGGGCAGTGGCGGTGCGCTCGCCCTCGGCGAGGCCGGCGGCGTGGGCCTCGCGACGGGCCTCGGCAAGCAGCTCGGCGAGCGCGTTGTCGGATAGCGAGGACTTTCGCTCGGATGAGCGGCTTCCCATGTCGACGTCGAAGGTGAAGCGGACGGGCTGGGCGCTCATCAGGCGATCATCTCCTCGTCCGCCTTGCCCTTGGTGATGACGATATCACCCTTGGCGGCGAGGTCCTTGGCGGTGGCGACCATGCGGCCCTGGGCCTCGTCGACATCCTTGAGGCGGACTGGGCCCATGGACTGCATGTCGTCCTTCATCACCTTGCCGGCGCGCGCCGACATGTTGGCGAAGAACACATCCTTGACCGTGTCGCTGGCGCCCTTCAGGGCGATCGACAGTTCGCGCTTGTCCAGTTTCTGGATCAGCGTCTGGATGGCGCCGGCCTCGAGGCGGGCAAGGTCCTCGAAGGTGAACATCAGCGCCTTGATGCGGTCGGCGGCATCGCGGTTGCGTTCCTCGAGCGTGGTGATGAAGCGGGCCTCGGTCTGGCGATCGAAGGAGTTGAAGATCTCCGCCATCTGCTCGTGGCTGTCGCGGCGCTTGGTGTGGCTGAGCGTCGACATGAACTCGGTGCGCAGCGTGGTCTCGATCTTCTCGAGGATCTCCTTCTGCACCGGTTCGAGGGTGAGCATGCGGTGCACCACTTCCATGGCCAGATGCTCGGGCAGGAAGGCGAGGACCTTTGAGGCGTGGTCGGTGGCGACCTTGGAGAGGACCACGGCAATGGTCTGCGGGTATTCGTTCTTGAGGTAGTTGGCGAGCACGTCCTCCTGCACGTTGCTCAGCTTTTCCCACATGTTGCGGCCGGCGGGACCGCGGATCTCTTCCATGATCGCATCGACGCGATCCTGCGGCAGGAAACTGAGCAGCAGGCGCTGCGTCGTCTCGGAATTGCCCGACATGGTGCCGTTGGTGGAGATCGTGGTCACGAACTCGACCAGCAGATTGTCGAGCATGTCCTGCGTGATCGGGCCGAGGCGGACCATGGCGCGCGACAGCTGGCGGATCTCCACGTCGTCGAGTTCTTCGAGGATCGGGCGGCCGAAATCCGGCCCGAGCGCCAGCAACAGCACGGCGGCCTTTTCGTCGCCGGCGAGGCCACGGTTGGTGGCGTCGCCGGAGATCGAGAGCTGCTTGACCTGCAGCTCGTTGTTCATTGAGACGGCGGGAGCGGCCATGATCTAGTTCAGCTCGCGTTCGCCAGCCAGTCGCGCACGATCAGCGCGGCCTGCTTGGGGTTTTCGTCGACGAGATTGCCGACGGTCTTCAGGGTCTGGGCCTGCTGCTCGCCCATCTGGCGGGCATTGTTCATCCAGGCGGGTACGCGCGGATTCTCGGCGACCGACGGGTCGTTGATGTCGGCGCCGGAGAGGTTGGGAAGCTGCGAATTAACCTGGCCGGAGCCGAAATTGCCGGGCCCCATGGCGCCGGGATTGTGGATTTCGGCGGACGGCGGCAGGGCCAGTGCGCCGCCATCGGGGGTGAGCACCTTCTTCAGCAGCGGGCGCATGACGAACAGGACCAGTGCCATGGCGATCAGCAGGGTCACGGCCATCTGCGCGGCGTTCATGATGTCGTCGCGGGTGAAGTCGAACAGGCCGGGGGCCGACGTGCCGGGGGCGCTCAGCTCGGGACGGTCGGCGAACTGCAGGTTGGCGACCTGGACCTGATCGCCGCGCGTTTCGTCGAAGCCGACGGCGGAGCGGACGATCTGGGTCAGCTGGTCGAGGGTGGCCTGATCGCGCGGCGCGTAGGTGGAGTTGCCCTGGTCGTCGGTGGTGTAGGTGCCATCGACGACCACTGCGATCGACAGGCGCTTCACGCCGCCGGCCTGGGTCAGTTCGTTGGTGGTGACCTTGGAGATTTCGAAGTTGGTCGTCTCTTCGGTGGTCGAGCCGGTTTCGGACGTGCCGCCATTGGCCGTGCCCTGGGTGGCACCGGGGAGTTCGTTCGCCACGGTGACCTGGCCGTTCTCGCCGGGGCCGACGGCCTGGTTGGCGAGGTCGCGGGTCTGGGTGGAGCGAACGACCTGGCCATTTGGGTCAAACGCCTCGGACGTCTTGGTCAGCTGGTTGAGGTCGAGGTCGACCGCGACCTGCACGCGGGCCCGGCCCGAGCCGACGATGTTGGAGAGCAGGTCCTCGAGCTGGGTGCGCATCCGCTCTTCGATGCCGACCTTCCGCTCGTCGGCCTCGCCGGCCAGCAGCTGGTTGGCGTCGCCCCTGGCGCCCGAGGCCAGCAGCCGGCCGGTATCGTCGACGACCGAGACCCGCGACGGGGTCAGGCCCTCGATGGCGGCAGCGGCGAGGTGCTGGATGGCGCGAATCTCGCCCGCCGACAGCTCGCCCCGGACGGAGAGGACGATGGAGGCGGTGGGGTCCTTCTTCTCGCGGCTGAACAGCGCGCGCTCGGGCAGGACGAGGTGGACGCGGGCGCTCTTGATGCGGGCGAGGGACGAGATAGTGCGGGCGAGTTCGCCTTCGAGAGCGCGGATATTGTTGATGTTCTGCACGAAGCTGGTGGCGCCCAGCGTCGACTGCTGGTCGAACACCTCGTAGCCGACCTGGCCGCGGGTGGGCAGGCCGCTGCCGGCAAGGGTCATGCGGATCTGGGTGATCTGGTCGCGCGGCACGAGGATGCTGTCGCCTTCGCCGCGGATTTCGTAGGGGACGTTCTGGGTCTGCAACTCGCTGACGATGGCGGCTGAGTCCTCGAAGGACAGGCCGGTGTAGAGTGGCGCCATCGAGGGCGCCGAGGCGCGCATGATGATGAAGGCGAAGAAGCCAAGGGTGAGCACGGCTACGACGGCCATCGCCGCAATTCGCGCCGGGCCGAACCGATTGAAAAACTGAATGAAACCGTCCACGCCAGAACCCGACTCTTGCACCAGCGGTCCCGCAAGATGCGCGACCGAGCCCGTAGGCAAAAATTACCCAGCTGATGGTAAACAAGTTGTTAACCTTCGGTCGCAGATTGCGAATACCGGCAGAGATTGCCGGGTAGAGTTAAAGGAGACTGAACATGGCGGATGACCCGAAACAGGCCGGAGAGCTGGCGATCCTGGGCCGGATCACCTCGATAAACGTGCGCAAGGTCACCTGGACCGCCGACCTGATCGGGCTCAGCTATCGCACCGAAGTCTGGGGCCTGCCGAACCGCGACCCCCGTGAGGCGGAGTTCCTGAAGCTCAATCCCAACGCCCAGGTGCCGGTGATTCTCGATGACGGGTTCGTCCTGTGGGAGTCGGGCGCCATCATGCGGTACCTCGCCGACAAGCATCGCAGCGGGCTGTGGCCGAAGGACCTGAAGGAGCGGGCGCTGGTGGACCAGTGGCTCACCTGGCAGGGGACGGAGCTCAACCCTGCCTGGATGTATGCGGTGCAGGCGCTGCTGCGAAAGAACCCGGCCTATTCCGACAGCGCGCGGATCGAGGACTCCATCGCCCGCTGGGGTTCGGCGATGCGGATAGTGGAGGCGCAGCTACACCAGACCGGCGGCTTCATTGCCAACGACCGGCTCAGCCTTGCGGACATCGTGCTGGGGCTGTCGAGCCACCGCTGGTTCTCGATGCCGTTCGACAAGCCGGAGTTGCCGGCGGTGAAGGCCCACTACGAGGTGATGAAAGCGACGGCGGAGGGCGCGAAGTACCTGGGCGAGAAAACGCCATAGGGCGGATGAGCCTCAGCGCGCAGGCGGGTCGGCAGAAACACAAGGCCCGCCCCGGATTGCGCCGGGGCGGGCCTTGAAGCTTGGAGCGTCCGGATCAGCCCTCGCGGTAATGCTGGATCCAGGTGGTGCGCAGACCGGCAAGGCCATGCTTGTCGATGGCGGCCTGCCAGTTCAGAAATTCATCGACAGACAGGGTGTACCGCTGACATGCCTCTTCGAGGCTCAACAGGCCACCCCGTACCGCAGCAACGACTTCCGCCTTGCGGCGGATGACCCAGCGGCGGGTATCTCGGGGGGGTAGATCCGCGATAGTCAAAGGGCTCCCGTCGGGCCCGATGACGTACTTCACGCGGGGTCGCATCTGTACGGTCATTGTACTCACTTACTCAACCTGACCACACCCGAAACCCTAGACCAACGCGCTTAAAATTCGGCTAAGGCATTACTTAGAATGCGTTAAAGACCGGGCCATTCGGCGTGTCATGGTGTTAACGGATGACACGTAGGGGCGGCGCAACGACCGCTCAAGATTTGGGCGCAAGTCGAATGGAATTAGGATTCAATTAACGCTATCGCCCCCTGCGACACGCTCACGACAAGGACGAGCAATGGCCAAGGACTTTCCGGCGCTGAACGCGCATCATCGCGACTTCATCGGCCGGCAGCATTTCTTCTTCACCGCAACGGCGGCGGCGGGCACGCGGATCAACATCTCGCCGCGATCGACCGACCAGTTCCGGGTGCTGGGGGACAATGCAGCGGTCTATCTCGACCGGACCGGCAGCGGCAACGAGACGTCGGCGCACCTTCTGGCCGATGGGCGGATGACGATCATGTTCTGCGCGGTGGAGGGGCCGCCGCTGATCCTCAGGCTCTACGGCAAGGGTCGGGTGATCGTGCGCGGATCGGCCGAGTATGACGGGCTGCTGGCCGGCGAGTTCGCGGGCACGGAACCACTCGGCGCTCGCCAGATGGTGCGACTGGACTTCGACCTGGTGAAGACCTCATGCGGCTATGGCGTGCCGCTGATGAGCTACGAAGGCGAGCGCGACACGATGGATCGCTGGGCCGAGTCCAAGGGGCCGGACGGGATCGTCGACTACTGGGCCGACAAGAACATGGTGAGCATGGACGGGCTGCCGACCGGGTTTCGGCAGGAGTAGGCGGAACACCCGGGGGAGGACGGGGCGCCCCTCCAGGGCCGTCGCTTATGGTTCGGTGGGGCCACTGGCCACCCTCCCCCTTGCGGGGAGGGTACCGAAGCTTAGGCGCGGAAGCGTCTTAGCGTGAGGTAGGGTGCGGGTTTTACCGAGCTAGGATAGGTCCCGCCCTCGGTGATACCCCCCTCCTAGCTCTGCTACGTCGCTGTCGCTCCTAGCGACGCTACCTCCCCCGCAAGGGGGGAGGTGTCGGCGGACAACCTCGTCGGCAGACGATTAACCTGCGCCGCGCCGGGGGGAGATGCAGGAGGCTAGATTGCGCTCTCGGTCGTGCCCGTGTCGGCGGCGGTTTTCTGGCGGACGGTCAGGACGCTCGAGAGATTGACGCGGGCGCCGCCGACCACGAGGACGGGCTCGGAGCCGGAGAAATCGACGCCGGTGACTTCGCCGGTCATCTGGGTGGCGACGTTGACCAGCTTGCCGTCGGCGTCGCGCCCCTCGATGGTGACGGAGTAGGAGCCATTGGGCTTGGTACGGCCATCGCTGCCGATGCCGTCCCACTTGAAGACGCTCTCGCCCTGCGCGACCTTGCCGGTCTTCATGAAGACGACGTTGCCATCCTTGTCGCGGACCGTGGCGGTGATGCTGGCGGCCTTGTCGGTGGCAAAATGCCAGACCGCCTCGCCATCCAGCAACTCGGTCTTGGAGCCCTCGGCGGTAACCACCTTGCCGATGTAGCTGACAGCCTGGGAGTTGTTGGCGTTCTGGGTCGAGGTCATCATGGCCTCGAGGAACTGGTTGGTCTTGAGCTGCTGCTCGACGCCGGAGAACTGCACCAGCTGCTGTGTGAACTGGTTGGTGTCGAGCGGATCGAGCGGGTTCTGGTTCCGCAGCTGGGTGGTGAGGATCTGCAGGAATGTGTCGAAGTTGTCGGCCAGCCGGGTACCGGTGGTCAATGCCGAGGATGCACTGGAGGCTCCGACGCCGCTGACAGCCATGCGATGTACTCCTTACACGAACAGGTTGAGGCCGCTCTGCGAGGCAGAACCGCGATAAAGGGTCTGGGCGGCGAGTTCAGCTTCATCGGCGGCCGCGGTGCCGAAGGGGCCGAAGCCGGGTCGGCTGTTGCCGCCATTGCCCTGGCCGGTGTCGGCGCCGGTGCCGAACGGGTTCTGGCGCAGCGAGAATTCGAGGCTGGTCTTGCTGGCATCGAGGCCGGCCTGCTGCAGGGCCTGCTGCAGGGCGCGCTGGTCGCGCATCATCAGGTCGAGGGTTTCCGGTCGCTCGACGAACATGTGGGCGCTGACGGTGCCGCTCTTGTCGAGATCGAGCTTGACGTCGATGCGGCCGAGATCGGCCGGGTCGAGCCGGATCTGGAAACGGGTGTTGCCGGCCTCGAAGTGCCGGGCGATCTCGAAGGCGACCTGCGGGTAGTTGAGCTGATGCACCGGGGCCGAGTAGGCGGCGTGGATGGCGCGCGTCGCCGTCGGAGCAGAGGTGGCCGCAGCGGTAGCCTGGGCGCCCTGCGCGGCGGCATCGGCGTTGGTGACTAGCGGGGCTGCCGCGGGGGGCGCCGCGTCTGGCCTGGCGTTGGCTGGCGCCGGACCGGCGGGCCGGCTGTCGGCGACGGCGGGCTCGTCGTCCGGCCGGGCGCGGACATCGAGCTTCACCTCGGCGTCGAGCTCGAGGTCGGTGGTGGGAACGACCGGGGCCGGCTGCTTGGTCTCGCTGGTCCTTGAGTCCGGCTGCGTTGCATCGGGCCGCGGCGCCTCGGCCGGCTTCGCTTCGGGGGAGGCGCTAGCCACGGCGGTCTGGCCGGCGAGCGTTTCGGGCAGGTCTAGGACCGGCGGTGCGATCGGCGCCGTTGCGGCGGCGGCCGCTGGCCTCGTCGCGGGCTTTGCCGTCAGGGCGGCGACGAGCTGCTCGAGTTCCGGGCTGGTGCTGCCGGGCGTGCGGGCGAGGCCGAGCTGTGCCATGGCGTCGTCGGCGATGTCGCCCACGGCGATGCGGTCGGCGAGCTGGGCCATGGCCCTCGCAAGCTCCGGCGACGCTTTTTCCAGCTGGGCTGCGAAATCCTTCAGGGCTGTGCCGAGCTCTGCGAGCTGCTGTGGCACGATCTGCGCCTGCATGACCTTCGGTGCCGGCTCGGCGACGGCGACCGGACCGGGGTTGAGCGGCGCGTCAGGGGCGTCGGAAGCGGGGGGCGGTGGCGGCAGGTCGCCGGCCGGAATGGCGGGCAGGATGTTGCTGCCGCTCGCCAGCTCGGCAAGTTTGCCCGTATCGACGGGCGCTGGCTGCAGCTGCGGCGCGCCGGCGAACCATGCGGCGATGGCCTCGATGGTTTCGGTGAGCTTCTTCTCCAGCGCCGGATCGAGCGGTTCGCCCTGGTCGAGGGCGGACCGCGCTGCCTTCAGGGCGTCGGTGAAATCCTTCAGCAGCGCCTTGCCAGCTTCGGACTGCTGCAGGTCGGTGAGCTGTGGCAGTTGCGGGGCGACGGGGACTGGCGGCTGTTCGGCGGGCGGCACGATGGCGGCGGGGGCGGCAGCCACCGCGGGGGCGACGATGGCGGACGTTGCCGTTTCAGCGTCGGCGGGCGGCTGCGCGCCGGGCGCGATCATTGCCAGGAGGGCAGCGAAGAGGCCGACCGCGCCGGCGCCTTCGGCACTGCCGTCGGCCGGCGTGCCGTCGGGCCTGGTCGTGCCCGGAGCCGGGGCGATCAGCGAAGTGGAAGCCTGGAAGAAGCCGACGGGAACCGACACGAATGCCTCGCGGACGAAGTGGTGCCGATAGCTTTGCAAGCGCCGTGCCGGAATCGGAAGATCAGCAATTTCAACGGCTTGCTGAAACGGGCTCGGAGATTGAATCGGCAGAAACCGCCGGTGGGCGGCAATTGTTGCCGGGAGGGGCGATAGGGCGTATATCGCGCCGATCCAAAGTGGCCCTTGAACCCATCCGGACGAGATAGAGATGCTTAATTCGCTTGATCTGCCCAAGCGCCCCGAGGACACGCGCGTCGTCGTCGCGATGTCGGGTGGCGTGGATAGTTCCGTTGTTGCCGGACTGCTGGCCCGTCAGGGCTACGATGTGGTGGGCGTCACCCTGCAGCTTTACGACCATGGCGAGGCGACGCACCGCAAGGGCGCGTGCTGTGCCGGGCAGGATATTCACGACGCGCGGCGCGTGGCGCAGGCGCTGAGCATCCCGCACTACGTGCTCGACTACGAGGAGCGGTTCAAGAACGCGGTGATGGAGCCGTTCGCCAATGCCTACCGGCAGGGCGAGACGCCGGTGCCGTGCATCGCGTGCAACCAGAGCGTGAAGTTCGTCGACCTGATGGAAGTGGCGCGCGACCTTGGCGCCGACGTGCTGGCGACTGGGCACTATGTGCAGTCACGGCTCGTCGATGGGCGGCGGAAGCTGTTCCGGCCGGTGGATGACAGCCGCGACCAGAGCTATTTCCTGTTCGCGACGACGCAGGAGCAGCTGGATTTCCTGCGCTTTCCGCTCGGCGGCATGACCAAGCCGGCGGTGCGCGAACTGGCGCGGGAACTGGGGCTGGAGATCGCTGAAAAGCACGACAGCCAGGACATCTGCTTCGTGCCGCAGGGCAAGTATGCCGACGTGATCCGCAAGATGCATCCCGAGGCGCTGGAGCAGGGCGAGATCGTGCATCTCGATGGCCGCGTGCTCGGCAGGCACGAGGGGATCGTGAACTACACGGTGGGGCAGCGGAAGGGTCTCGGCGTCGCGGCGGGCGAACCGCTCTACGTCATCAAGCTCGAGCACCGGACCGGGCGGGTGATCGTGGGGCCGCGCGAGGCGCTGATGACCAAGACGGTGCGGTTGCGCGACGTGAACTGGCTTGGCGAGCAGGCGCTGGCGTCGCTCGCCGCCGGCAACGGCATGCCGATCGAGGTCAAGGTGCGCTCGACGCGGCCGCCGCAGTCGGGTGCGGTGCACATGGCGGGCGGCGAGGTGTTCGTCACGCTGTTCGCCGGCGAGTACGGCATTTCGCCGGGACAGGCCTGCGTGTTCTACGCCGATGACAGCGAGACCACCGAAGTGCTGGGCGGCGGCTTCATCGCCGAAGCCGTGCCGCAGGCGCTGGTGGCCTGAGTGGGATCGGCCGCAGCAAAGGTGGCCGTTCCCGAGGTTATCCCTGCCATGAGAAGGTGGATGACCGCGCGTCACCTGCCCATGATGCTGCGTTTTCTCCGACGGATGGGATACTGGCCGGATGCCGCCTGGCCGAGGACGCACAACGAGCGGATGTTGTGGCGGAAGATCTTCGACCACAACCCGGAGTTTGCCACCCTGTCCGACAAGGTAGCGGCGAAGGCGGCGATCGCGGAGCGTTGCCCGCAGTTGCCGCAGGCCCGCTTGCTGTGGATCGGCACCGACCCAGATGCTGCGCCGCATGACGTGCTGGCTGGGGACGCCATGCTGAAGTTCAACAAGGGCAGCAGCACCAACCTCGTCATTCGAGGCGGGGTGCCATCTCGCGAGGAGGCCGTCCGCACGATGCGCGGGTGGCTGAGGCGGGGACGGCGGCGCGAAGAGTGGGGCTACTGGTCGATCGAGCCGAAGCTGCTGGCTGAGGAACTGCTCGAACTCGGAGGCGACGGACTGCCGACCGACATCAAGGTTCACGTCTGCAACGGCGTTCTGACGCACCTGTGGGTGGTCGACAAATCCAGCGGGAACTCCCTGACGCTGGATGCCGGAGGGCGCCAGATCGATGGCTGGGGGGCGGGGTACGAGGCCCGGCTCCCCTGGTCGGAGACCATAGGCCAACTGGGGCGCGCTGCGGCCAGCCTGGCGCCCCAACTGGCCGCTGGGCTTGACTATGTACGCGTCGATTTCCTGGTGGCTGGCGGCGAACTGTATGCAGGGGAACTGACATTCTATCCGGCGGCGGGGTTCGACCTATGGTACAATCCGGAGATGGCCGGGCGACTTGAGGCCGCCTGGGACATCCGGCAATCCTGGTTCGTCAAGACCGGCAGCGGCCCCTATGTCGAGGCGCTGCGGCTGTCCTGGCAGCCCTAGCCGGCTGGACCGGCCGGGCCGTCTGTTCCACGGCGCCTTCGACGAGGGACGACGACTTTTCACCCCGACTTCGGTTGAGCGGCGATCAGGTTCTGGATCGTCAGCACCACGGCTCCGCGTTTGCGACCGCTGTCGACATAGGTGTAGGCGTCCCGGATCTGGTCGAACGGATAGACGCGGTCGACCACCGCCCGGATGGTGCCGGCCGCCAGCAGGTCGGCCAAGAGGTGCAGGTCTTCCGGCCGTTCGGCCGACGTGCCGCCGATGAGGCGCCGGCCATCCCTGGGCCGACGGAACAGGTCCTCGGGGACGCCGAGCACGGCCAGCAGGGCGCCAGTCGGCGCGAGGACGGGTTCGCAGCGGGCGAAGGGGGCGTTGCCGACCGTATCCATCACCAGATCGTAGGCCATGGGCTCTTTTGCGAAATCGGTCGTGGCATAGTCGATCACCCGGCTCGCTCCGAGCGAGCGCACCAGCCCGGCATTTCCGGCGCTGCAGACGCCCGTGACCTCGGCGCCGAAGTGCCTGGCCAATTGCACGGCGTAGGCGCCGACGCAGCCCGAGGCGCCGTTGATCAGCACCTTCTGTCCCGGCTTGATCCTGGCCCGGTTGAGAAAGTCCAGCGCGGTGACGCCACCAAACGGAACGCCGGCCGCAGCCTCGAACGAGAGGTTGCCCGGCATCAGGGCGATGCACTCGTTCTCGCGCACCAGCTTGTACTCGGCGTGACAGCCAAACACGTCGATGCCGAACACCCGGTCGCCTGGCCTGAACTTCGTCACTGCGCTGCCGACCGCCTCGACCGTACCGGCGAACTCGACGCCCAGCACCTGCTTGCGCGGCCCGAAGATGCCGAGCGCCAGCCGCCCGGGAATTCCGAACGGCTTTGGCAGGTTGAACGCCCGCAGCCGCGCATCGCCCGAGGTGATCGAACTCGCCGCCTGACGGACGAGAACGTCGCGGGCGCCTGGTACGGGCCGGGGCACCTGCTGGATGGAAACGACATCGGGGGGGCCGTATTTGGTGTAGACAGCAGCTCTCATGGCATCCTCCTTCAAGGGGTGCGGGATTCAGTTTCGGTGTTGAGTTGGGTCGGCCGTCAGCCCTTGGGCGGGCCGGCCTGCCACTGGAAGACCTCGCCGATCGGTACGCCGAACACTTCGGCGATGCGGAACGCTGCTTCCAGCGACGGCGAGTATTTGTTCTGCTCGATGGCGGCGATGGTCTGCCGGGTCATGCCGATGCGATCGGCGAGGTCCTGCTGCGTCATCTCGTCATGATCGAAGCGCAGCCGGCGGATGGTGTTGGAGATCGGCGGCGCGGCCATCAGCCCAGCACCCGGAAGCGGATGATGATGATGATCTCGACCAGCACATTGGTCGCGACGCCCGCCAGCAGCAGCGCGTTGGCCATGACGATGGCGAAGCTTCCGACCGGATCGGCTGGAAAGCCGGCCGCAAAGTCACGGCCCCAGAGCAGGGCGGAGGCCGAGATACCAAGGACCGCCCACTCGAACAGCGGCTTGGTGATCCGGGCCGCGCTGCCCTCCATCTGCCTTTCCAGCTCGTCGGGGCTGGCGCCGAAATCCTTCAGCCGACGCCGGGTGGCGAGCAGGTTCAGGCCGAGCATCAGCACGACGGTGATCCCCATGCAGACGAGGAACAGTGTCCAGAGCGCCTGCCCATCGAGAGCGCGCGCGGTGACGCCACGCCAGACCTCAGAAAAATAGTAGCCCCAGACTACCAGCGTGGTGACGACGGCGATCCAGGCGGTTTTCTCGCGGAAGGACATGTGACGCGCTCCATGTACAAGTTCATGCACGTCATATCGATCATTTCTAACTCTGTGTCTAGTATCTTTAACACGCAGGCGAAGATTTTTGGCTCCACCTGTTTCGCAGGAGCGATCAGGTTGCCGGATCAATGAGTCCTGAGGCTAGTTGGCCGGGGCCGGGTTGGCGGGAGCGGTCGGCTGGGCCTTCTGCTCCTGCGCACCTTCCCTGAGCTGCTGGTAGTTGGTCATGCCACCCATCAGGGAGGAAATGAGGATCAGCACGATCAGCACGCCGAGCACGAGCAGGACGATCCGCGACGTGTTGAGGCGCCAGGGGCTGTCGGGTGGTTTCGGGGGCTCGGTGGACATGGGGTTGGAGTAGCGCGGGCCGCGAGTGCGGGCAAGGGTGGGAATTGCCGCGGTTCGTGGACCCCGACCGCGCCAGTGAAAAAAGCTGGGGCATCACCCCAAGGACTTCAGCACAGGCGTCGTCTCATCGTTAGAATGCCGCGCGAGAGTTCAAATCTGGTGCAACGGTCCTTTGCCCTGATGCCGCAGTTTATTGACACCAAGGTGGCCGAGCCGCCGCGCGTGGCCGACGAGGCGCTGATCGCGAAGGCGATCGGCGGGGATCGGCGTGCCTTCGGCCAACTGGTCGAGCGGCACTATGACTTCATCTTCCGCACCGCGTGCAAATGGTGCGGCAAGGTATCGGATGCCGAGGACGTGGCGCAGGATGTGTGCGTCAAGCTCGCGAGCATCCTACGGAGTTTCGATGGCCGTTCGGCCTTCACCAGCTGGCTTTATCGCGTGACGCTCAATGCGGTGCGCGACATGCAGCGGGCGCGGAGCCGGCGCGGGCGCAATGTCGACCGCTACGCGGAGGTGGCGCCCGACGAGTACCTGCCCGACCAGGAGGACTCGGCGGCGGCCAAGGAAATGTGGGACGCAGTTCGCAGACTTCCCGACCAGCAACGGGATGCGGTGCTGCTCATTTACGCGGAGGGGATGAGCCACGCCGAAGCCGGCGTGACCATGGGGTGCAAGGAGGCGACAGTCTCATGGCACGTCCACGAGGCAAAAAAGACCCTGAGGGGGCTCCTATGAGCAACCATGACGATTTCGACAGCAAGCTTGGTGCCCTCAAGGGGCTGAACCCGCCTGCGCCCAACGAGGCGCGGCGCAACCAGGCGCTGGACGCGGCGATGCTGGCATTCGACGCCGAGCAGAAGCGGGCCACCCAAGGAAGTTCGGTCATCAGCCGTCTCAGTTCCATGTTCGCCAATGCGAGAAGGAACTTCGTGATGAACAACCGTCTCACCTACGGGCTGGGCACCGCCGCGGTGGCGCTGCTGCTGCTGCCGCTGGGCTACCAGCTCTATACTTCCACCGCGATCACGCCCGTCGGCGTGCCGCCGGTGACGGTCACGACGACGGCCGAGCCGGCGCCGCTGGGGGGCGAAGCTGAGCAGACGGTCGAGGTGCTGGTCAACGGCACTGCCGCGATGGAAACGCCGACGGCTGATCTCGAGATCAGGCTGGATGATCGCGGGGAAGCCAGTCCTCCGGTGGAAGAGGGCGAAGCCGACATGGCGGTGATGGCGCCCGCGCCGGAAGCCGCCCCGCTGGGCGAAGTCGCGAAGCCGGTGATGCGGACGCTGGCGCAGCCGGGTGGCGCGCAGCCGCAGATGTCGGCCGGGGTGCAGCCGCTGAGCGAGCCGTTCGCCGAGCCGATGATGGTGGCGCCGACCGATCCCTCGGGTGACGCGTTTGCGAAGTTCACCGAGAGCCCGGTGAAGATTGTGAAGAACGAGCCGGTTTCGACCTTTTCGATCGATGTCGATACGGCCGCATATTCGTATGTCCGCCGGGCGCTGAACGAGGGCTGGGTGCCGGAGCCCGACGCGGTGCGGATCGAGGAGCTGGTCAACTATTTCAGCTACGATTATCCGGCGGCCACGGACGCTGCGACGCCGTTCAAGCCGACGGTTTCGGTGTATCCGACGCCGTGGAACGACAAGACGCAGCTCGTGCAGATCGGCATCAAGGGCTATGTGCCGCCGGTGACCGAGGACAAGGCCTCGAACCTGGTGTTCCTGCTCGATACGTCGGGTTCGATGGACCAGCCCGACAAGCTGCCGCTGCTGAAGCGCGCCTTCGGGCTGCTGGTCGACCAACTGGGTGAGAACGACACGGTATCGATCGTCGCTTACGCCGGGTCGGCCGGCGTGGTGCTCGAGCCGACCAAGGGCTCGGACAAGATGAAGATCCTGTCGGCGCTCGACAACCTGTCGGCGGGCGGATCGACGGCGGGGGCGGCGGGGATCGAGCTCGCCTACCAGTTGGCCGAACAGCACAAGGTGACGGGTGGGGTGAACCGGGTGATCCTCGCGACCGATGGCGACTTCAATGTCGGTATCGACGACCCCGAGGACCTGAAGACCTACATCAAGAACAAGCGCGACGGTGGCGTCTTCCTGTCGGTGCTGGGCTTCGGCTCGGGCAATCTCGGCGACGACACGATGCAGGCGCTGGCCCAGAACGGCAACGGTAATGCCAGCTACATCGACAGCTTCAAGGAAGCCCAGAAGGTGCTGGTGGCCGATGCCGGCGGCACGCTCGACACCATCGCCAAGGACGTGAAGATCCAGGTGGAGTTCAACCCGGCCGTGGTCAGCGAGTACCGGCTGATCGGCTACGAGACCAGGGCGCTGAACCGCGAGGACTTCAACAACGACAAGGTCGATGCCGGCGATGTCGGGGCAGGGACGACGGTGACGGCGCTCTACGAGATCACGCCCGTCGGCTCGGGGGCGGAGCTGAACGATCCGCTGCGCTACGAAACCGATGCGGCGGCGACGCCGGATGCTGCTGCAGCAACGGAGTTCGGCTTCCTCAAGCTGCGTTACAAGGAGCCGGATTCGGACACGTCGAAGCTGATCGAGGTACCGATCGGCAAGGACCTCGCGGTCGACAGTCTCGAAGCGGCCAGCGCCGACGATCGCTGGGCGGCCGCAGTGGCAGCCTTCGGGCAGAAGCTGAAGGGTTCGGTCTACGGTGACATGGCCTGGGCCGATATCCGCAAGCTGGCGCAGGGTGCCCGCGGCGAGGACGAGGCCGGCTACCGCGCCGAGTTCATGGGCCTGATCGACATGGCAGCAGTGCTGCGGCCCAACGTGGTCGCCATACCGCCGGTCGAGGCGGTCGAGGTCGCCCCGGTGCCGGCGGTGGTTCCGGAGCCCGAGACGGTTCCCGTACCCGAAGCCGCCCCCGTACCGGAGGCCGTTCCCGTCAACTAGAACAGCGCTGCAAGCCCCCCGTAGCGCCTAGGTAGTGGACTCATAAGCGCGCATTTGGATACGAACTGAAGCGA
>QLAH01000310.1_pt1 | contig 31689 bp, 28 predicted proteins | sample 4693081 | NCBI WGS metagenome assembly QLAH01 (sample SAMN09425401, study PRJNA476045) | Lake water metagenome, whole genome shotgun sequencing project. | reverse complement strand
CCCAATGCCACGCCCTCGGTCCCGCCTCGGCTCCGCAAAAAGCCTGCGCACAAACTCCAAACCGCGGGACCTCTGCCCCGGAGCGGCGGATGATATTCCACCCCCAAACGCGACCCCATTCTCACCCGCTCAAGGTACCCGTATACTCTAGCCATGGACTGGATGAGCTTCGGAATTGGACTCCTTCTCATGGCCGTGGTCGCCGGGATCGGGATTCTCCTGCAATGGCGCAACTGGAGCGCGGCCAAAGAGGCCCGGGAAGCCGAATTCAATCGGCAGCAACAGGAGCTTCAAGGGCAACTGACTCAAGAGAAGGCTCTGGCGGCCAACCTGGAGGGCCAACTCGGCGAACTCACCCGGCTACGAGATGAGCGGGCAGCGGCGCTCGAGCAACTCGATGCTCAGCGCCAGGAGACCACGAACCTCCTCGGCAAACTCCAGTCCCTGGAAACCCAAATCCAAGAGCGCGAACGAGCCTTCCAAGAGCAGAGGGACCTGCTGGTGGCCACCGAAGCCAAGCTCCGGGAAGCCTTCGAAAACCTCGCCCAAGACGCCGTTCAGAAGAGCCAAACCGCCTTCCTCGAACTCGCGGACACCAAGTTCAAGCAACTCAATTCCACCCAGGTCCAAGACCTTGAAGACCGCAAGAAGTCGATCGAGGCCACCCTAAAGCCGCTCCAAGAGCGACTGGGCGAACTCAAGCAGTTCAATGAGCAGATCGAGAAGCAACGGGTCGGAGCTTATGCCTCACTCCAAACCCTCCTCGGCGAAATGCAGAACAACCAGCGCGACCTGCAATCGGAGACCCGCAAGCTGGCCACCGCACTGAAGAATCCGACGACCCGGGGCCAGTGGGGTGAGCTCCAACTCCGACGGGTGATCGAGCTGGCGGGGATGCTGAAGTACTGCGATTTTCGCGAACAAGTCCACATGCGGGATGAGGACGGCGCGGCGCGGCCGGATGTGGTCATCGACCTCCCCAACCAGCGTCAGGTGATCATCGACTCGAAGGTCCCGCTGGCGGCTTATCTGGAAGCCATCGAGACCGAAGACGAGGTCGTGCGACAAGAGCGGTATCAGCAACACGCGGTTCGGCTAAGGAGCCACTTGGACCAACTTGGCAAGAAAGACTACAACAAGTTTCTCAAGCGGACCCCGGATTTCGTCCTCATGTTCGTTCCCGCAGAATCCATCTACTCGGCCGCGCTGACGACGGATCCCCAGTTGCTGGAGCACGCGATGAAGAACGGCGTGCTGATCGCGACCCCGACTTCTCTCATCGGCATTCTCCGTTCGATCGAGGCTGGGTGGAGAGAGCAGGAACTCGCCAAGAACGCCCGCCGAGCCCTGAAGCTCACCACCGACCTCCACGACCGGCTCCGGGTCTTTGCCGAACACCTCCAGAAAGTCGGAAAGAATCTTTCCGGAGCAGTAACTAGCTACAACAAAGCCGTGGGGACCTTGGAAGCCCGGGTCCTTCCCTCGACCCGCCAGATTGGCGACCTGGCTCGCAAGGCCGAAAAGGACTGGATTCCGGAGCTTCAGCCACTGGAGAGCTTGCCTCGCACCGTCGATTCGGGCAACTCGGCCATCGTCGAAGCGGACCATCTGGCGCTCGATATGTTTGGGGATGACGACGTGGTCGAGGTGACCGAAACCACCGAGGAAGAGGCAGAAGCCTCGGAAAACTTGATCGACTAAACTGGCTACATGGAACCTTTTGTGATGACGACCACGCCGACGGTGGAGGGCCGCCCGATTGCCCAATACCTTGGCATCGTGACGGGAGAAGCCATCGTTGGGGCAAACGTCTTCAAGGACCTCTTCGCGGGGATTCGCGACATCGTAGGTGGCCGATCGGGAGCCTATGAAGAGGAGTTGGAGCGAGCCCGAACCATCGCGATGGAGGAGTGTCGTCAGGCCGCGATCCGCCGCGGGGCAAACGCCGTGGTGGGGGTCGATCTGGACTATGAGGTCATCGGGGCCCAAGGTTCGATGCTGATGGTCGCCGTCAGCGGGACGGCCGTTCGCCTATCGGGATGACCCTTCCTATCGAGGCCGAGCGCCTCTGCGCTTTGTGGGGGTTCTCGCCCACGGAAGAGTTGGCTCCGGGGCATTGTTCGCGGATCTTTGCCGACAGTTCGCGGGTCCTCAAAGTCCCCTTTCGGGGTGAAGAGCAGATCAGCGGCTGGAAAATGGCCGTCAAGCTTTCGGGAAACTTCGGGCCTACGGTGGAGCAGTTCGATCCCGCCACCGGGTCCCTCTTGATGGAGCGAATCGATCCCGGGACGTCCTTAGCCGACGCGGGCCTCTCTGATCGGGAGTGCTTCGACATCGTTCGGAATGCGATCGAAGGTTGCCGGTCCCTCAACCGCGCCGATGAGCTGCTCCCATTGAGCAGTTATTTTGAGGCCGCTTCAGCGGAACTGGAGGACCTGATCGCAACCAGTCCCGCAGAGGTGGCCTTGCACGGGGATCTTCACCACTACAACATCCTCCGCGGATCGACGGGTTGGAAGGTGATCGACCCGAAGGGTCTCCGAGGCGACCCCTCGTTTGAGGCCATTGCCTTTCTCAGAAATCCAATCGACCGGTTGGGAACTGGTGCAGAACTTGTCGCCCAAACTGAACGGCGTCTCAGGTGGTTTGAGGAATCGCTGAGTCTGGATGCCGATCGCATTATCCGGTGGGCCCTCCTCGATCTAAATGACGAACCTGGCGAGAATCTCACCCCGTGGGGCGTCCTTCGCCAGGTTCTTGCCGCGATCGCGGGCCGTTCGTGAGCCCTTACTTGCTGAGCTTGATCAGGATGTCGTAGGTCATCGGGTCGAGCAGGATCTGCTTCACAAAGTAGAGCTGCTTTTTCTCCGCATCGAACTTAGTCGGGTCCTGCGAGGGATCGGAAAGGGGGATGGTCAGCGCATTTTCGGCGAGCTTGAGTTGGCCTTCGTTCAAGATCTCTTTGAGCTTGGCGAGGACCTTGCCGGAATTGACGTCGGCGATCAGTTGTCTGGCCTTGGAGAGTCGGGCGAAGGTTTTGAGATAGTCGGTGAAGAGCTCCTGGGTGGGAACCTTACCGATCTCGTAGGCCTCCTTCAAGGCGGCATCGACTCGCGCCTCAAGCTTGGCGATCTCTTCGTACTCGAGTTCTTCGGTCTTCCTTACGGTTGCTCGAACCTCCTCCAGCGTGGGGAGGAGTTGGCGAATCTGCTCTTTGGTCATTACGACCGGCAGGATCTGATTGAGGATTTCCAGTTGACGGAGCTTTCCGAGAATCTCGCTGCTACGCCGGATACGGGTTTCAGTCGGAATCGACTGAGCCGAACTAAACGCTGCGAGGCTCAGAAGGATCAGGAGTAGAATCGGTTTGGTCTTCATTCGGTGCCGCCTTCTTTGCAGACGATTGTGCCCTAAGGAGGGATTGCTCTTCCTCCACCGCCGTAATCATCGCGGCTGCGCCCATCACTTGGGCGACGATGAATCCCGAGCCGAGCACGGTAACCAAGATCCAAGCCCAGGGGACCAGTTGCCCATCCTGAACGCCGCCATTCATCCCGATCAAGGCAAGGCCTGCGGTGAGAAGAATCATGGCCCCGATGAGCCCCACGGATCCGATCAGAACTCGGGCCCGTCGAGAAAGTCCCTTCATTCGGGCGTAGATCAGATCATTTTTGCGGCGCATGCCCCAGCCGAGCGCAATCCAAAAGACAAAGCAAATCGCACCCTGAGTCCAAATCATCCCCTTGAGGGTACCCGTCGACTGACTTAGACGAAGTTTAAATAACAATCGGGCCGCGTGCGCGAATTTAGTCAAGATTAGAACGTCTTTAGGGTATACTAACAGGTTCTAAAGAAGATGACATTACGCGGTTATTTTGATGACCGCCTTCGCGATCTCCAATCCCAAATCGTTCGCATGGCTTCGGTCTCGAACGAGATGATTGAGCGAGCCATTGAGGCCGCCACGACGGGAAATGTTTCCCGCGCCCAGGAAGTGATCCACCAAGACGACCATGTGGACGACCTGGAACAAAAGGTGATCCGCGAGACGGTGCTGTTGGTCATGCGGGAAATGCCGGTGGCCCGAGATCTGCGCGTTCTCACCTCGACTCTAGGGGTGATTGGCGAGATCGAAAAGATCGCCGACGACGCGGTCAAGCTCGCCCGCCGATCCATCACGCTCGGAATTCGCTTCCCTGGCGAGCTCCGGACCTCCCTGATCGAGATGGGTGTGGCTTCTCGTCGGTCGCTGGCAAATGCCACCAAGCTCTACACCGAGTACGATCCGGAACTCGCGCAAACTGTCATTGCGGATGACGACACGATCGATACGCTGTATACGCTGGCTTGTGCCCGAATCGTGGATCTCATGCGCCAGCATCCTGATCGGATTGAGGATTATCTGAGCACGATGCAGATGTTCCATGCTCTGGAGCACATCGCCGACCGAAGCGTGGCCGTCGCCAAGCGATTGCGACTCCACTACGAGAACTTTGAATCCGACGGCGTCTCCGAGAGCTGAATCCCAATGCGCGTGATGCGCCGCCGGGCCATGTTCTCCACCCTCAGGCGTCCGAAAGGCATCTCCACGAAGTCGCCCAGCTTGGGAACACGCTCGAGCTGATCGACCACGATTTGGGCTAGGGTCTCGGTGGAAACAATCCCGTTGTCGGCTTCACGGTCCAGATAGTCGAGCAACTCGTCCATCCGAACGTCCGCCCGTGCACTCAGCCGGTGATCGCTGATTCGTTCGATGGCGGGGCGGTCGGCTTCGTGCTGATCATCCAATTCGCCAAAGACCTCTTCGACCAAATCTTCAAGCGTCACCAGGCCCGAGGTTCCACCGTACTCGTCAACCACAATCACCATGTGGGTCCGTTCTTCCCGCATCAGATTCACAAGCTTGCTCAGCTTGAGGTTTTCGGGCACGACCGGAACCTGGCGGAGGATACTGTCGAGGCTGAACTCCGGATTATCCATCTGGGCCAAGAGCTCACGGACATAGAGCACCCCAACGATGTCGTCCAAGTCACCGCGACAGACCGGGACCCGGCTGTGATTGGTCTTCAACAGCTTCGAGATCAGTTCCTCGCGAGGCGTATCGTAATTGATCCACTTCATGTCTAGCCGGTGAACCATGACATCGGCGGTATCGAGTTCATCGAAGCGGAGAGCCCGGGTCACGACCTGGGCCTGGATCTCGTCGTAGGGACCTTCTGTGATGTGGCCGCGGACCAGGAGCGCCAACTCTTCTTTCCCGATGATCTGCTCGTCGGAGCCGGTCACCTCGATCCGAAACGGCTTGAGAAGGAGCTTGGCCAAGATCTGGACGACCCAGACTAGTGGGCTGAAGATCGGCACCACGAAACGGAGCGGCTTGACAAGGGTCAGGGCGACCCGATCGGTGTACTTGAGGGTTACGTACTTGGGTGCGAGCTCCGAAGTCACGACGAAGAGGATCGTCACCATCAGAACGCTGAGAAGACCAGCCGCCTTTCCAAGCGCCGGACCGAGCAAGGCGCTAAACCACTCAGTGATGAGAGGCTCGGCGATGGCCCCCATCCCGATGCCGCACATGGTGATCGCGACCTGGATCCCGGCTAGGTACCAGGGAAGGTTATCCAGGACCTGGAGGAGCGACTTTGCCGCGCCGCTACCCCGCCGTGCCATCGACTCGATCCTCGACCGACGCGTGCCGACCAAGGAGTACTCGGCCGCCACGAAGAAGGCCGAAAGAACCGTTATGAGTAGGGTCAGCAGGAGCGAAACCTGCCACTGATCTCCCATGCCCCTCTATAGTAGCAGAGTCACGGGGTGTCGGCCAACTTATCGGATCGTGCGCGTCGCCACCCAGTGGAAAATCGGCCGGGTATTCGATCGGGGGATCGAAATCGCCACGAAGGGACTCGTATTGACAAAGCGACTCGTCAACGGGTTTTCCACGGCATAGAGAATCTGGATCGTCCCGAAGCGGTTGCCGAGCACCCTTTCCACCACGACTCCAAACCCCTCGCCGGCTTTCGCCCCGAGGTGGATCGCGGCCACGGCCTCCCGGTTCCAGTTGATCCCGAGATCGTCGTAGTCGTTTGGATTTCGATTGAGAACGCGTGTCCAGTAGCTCTGGAACTCGGTGCGGTTTCGAATCCAATACTGAGTCGCCGAGAGGGGTGCGCTCTGCTCACCAAAGAGTAGGGTTTCCCATTCGAGTTCGAAAGCTCCGCAAGCGCTGCAGCAACCACAAGGCTTGAAGGTTGAACATCCCGGCAAGGGCTGGAAGCCCTGGGCACCCCCGACCTGGTTTCGCCAAGAGACAGAGGGGCGGCCCGCCGTGCGTTCAACCCTTACGGCCACAAAGGGATAGGTGATGGCCTGCGACACCACGTCATTGCGGCCTGGAGTCTGGATCACAGCGGAGATGCGCAGCTGGCCGGCAAAGATGTCCATCGTCTCTACATAGACCCGGAATCCACCGCTGGCTTGCTTGCCGAGATGCAGAACGATCACCTTTTCCTTAGTGAAATCGATGTCTCGAGGGGCACGATTGGCGGGCTGGCCGGTCAACTTGGCCCAATACTGTTCAAATTGTCCCGCGGTTTGAAGCTCCACCACTTTCTGGGCGGGCTCGGCGATCTGGCTGTTACTACCTTCGAGATAGGTCGACCAGCGGACAGGATCGCCCCGCATGGGTTGCGTGCCAATTGACCAACCTGTCATCCAGGTCGCCAAAAGAAAGAGAAATAGAACCGCGCGCATATCTATTGGGACGCATTCTGGGCAGCTTCGTTATCATTTTCCTGAAGGAGAACTCTGCGTCGGGAGAGAATAAATCGCACATGAGTTGGCAAACGGGAAACCGGCGAAAGTCGGTTGGCTTGATCGGAGGGGTCGTCGCGGCCGGGCTCCTCGGCGGATACGGAATCTTGAACCAGAACCAATCGGCTCCGGTCCTGCGCCTCTCGGGCGAAGGTGCTCCGGTGGCCAGAACCATCATGGTGGACTTGCGGGGGGCCGTCGCGCGCCCGGCGGTCTACAAGCTGCCCGAGGGTTCTCGGCTCCAGGATCTGCTCAAGACCGCGGGAGGATGCACCCGAGAAGCCGATCAGTCCCAACTGAACCTGGCCGATCCTCTTGTTGATGGCTGCCGAGTCACCATTCCCGACTTGACGGGAAGCAATTCGGAGCCCATTATCCAGTTGCCCCACATGGCCCAGAAGACGGTAAGCCGAAGCAAAACGAGCGGTGTGCGGCGAGAGAGCGGGCCCAAGCAGGCTCCATCTCCCGGTTCCATCAACATCAACATGGCCTCGGCGTCGGAGCTGGAAGAGCTACCTGGGATCGGACCCGCCATGGCCCAACGCATCATCACTGCCAGAGGTCAACTCGGAGGTTTCCGGACGATCGAACAACTTCTGGACGTCAAGGGAATCGGAGAAAAAACCTTGACCAAACTGCGTCCCTACATACGACTGTGAACTGGACGGACTACTATCGCGCCAAACGGACGGAACCGCTCCACCCGCTCTTTGACCTTTTGGAGCCCCTCCTGCCCGGTTCGGGTTTGGCCTACGACCTCGGTTGCGGCCAAGGAAAGGCGACGCTTTGGTTGGCGGAAAAGGGTTGGAGCGTCGTCGCCGTCGACCAAGAGCCTGAGGGACTCGAAGAACTTCGGGACCGCCTCCCACCCGATGCCAAGGTCGAGGTGATTCAGGCTCCGATGGAGTCTCTCCAGCTCAAACCCTGTGATCTGGTGCTGATGAATTTCTCCTGGTTCTTCGTTCCCGAACCCGGCTTTAGTCAGATCGGAGAGCAGTGGCAAGCGGCGATCCGTCCGGGAGGGATCTGGATGGGTCAGATTTTGGGTCCCGAGGATTCTTGGGTCGAACGGGGCTATACCACTCGGACCCGCGCCGAGGTGGAATCGTGCTTCGCTGGATGGCATCTACACCACCTGGAAGAGGTCTGCCGACCGGGCAAGACGGTGACCGGAGACTCCAAGCATTGGCACGTCTTCCACGTTTTGGCCCAGCGCCCCTGAAACCCCAACCGGCCGTGCTACGACGTCACGGACGCGGTAACCTCGGCGCGTAATGTCCGACCAACCGCTGACCTATCAGCAGGCAGGCGTCGATATCGACGAAGCCCAACGAGCCCTTCGTGCCGTTCTCCCAGGAGTCCGGTCTACCCATGATGAGAATGTCGTAGGAGGCATTGGCGGATTCGGAGCCCTGTATGCCGCCCAGTTTGGGGACATGACCCAGCCGCTTTTGGTCAGCAGCATCGACGGGGTCGGGACCAAAACCAAGGTCGCGGCGATGGCAGGTGAGTTCGCCGGACTCGGACACGATATCGTCAACCATTGCGTCAACGACATTCTCTGTCAGGGGGCGAGGCCGCTCTTCTTCCTTGATTACTATGGCTGCTCTTCCTTCCAGGGGCCGGTGTTTGAGGCCGTGGTAGGAGGAATGAGCGAGGCCTGTCGGGCGATCGGATGCTCGCTGATCGGCGGCGAGACGGCCGAGATGCCGGGCGTCTATCACGATGACGAAATCGACATCGTTGGAGCCATCGTCGGAGTGGTTGACGCCGACCGAAAGCTGCCCCGGAGCAAGGCTCAGGCCGGTGACCTGGTGGTCGGAATCGCAAGCAGCGGACTCCACACCAACGGCTACTCCTTGGCCCGGCGAGCCCTCTTCGAGAAGGCTGGATTCTCGATTCGGGACACCATGGAAGGGCTCGGAAGCACACTCGGCGACGAGCTCCTGCGTCCTCACCGATGCTATTTCAATAGCGTGTATCCGCTGATCCAAGAACTCCCGGAGATCTATGCTGCGGCCCATATCACCGGAGGAGGCTTCTTTGACAACATCCCGAGGGTGCTCCCCAGCAATCTGCGCGTCATCATCGACCGGCGGAGCTGGACCCCGCTCCCGATCTTCCAGCTGATTCAGCAGTACGGCGAGATCCCCTGGCAAGAGATGTACCGAGCCTTCAATATGGGGATCGGAATGGTCCTACTGGTCGGCCGCGAGTATGCAAGTATCGTCGTGCAACGCCTGAACCAAAGCGGCGAAATTGCGGCCGTGATTGGGGAGATGCAACAGGGGCCGCAAGAAGTCCAGGTTGTCTAGACTCAAAGGTATACTTTCTCCATGCTAGATGGGTTCACCGACTCTGCCTCCCGCAACGCCAAGAAGACCTGGCGGGAGAAAGTAGGGCTCGCTGAGATGTTGAAGGGCGGCGTCATCATGGACGTCGTCAACGCCGAACAAGCAAGGATTGCTGAGGACTCCGGTGCGGTTGCCGTCATGGCTTTGGAGCGCGTTCCCGCCGATATCCGGCGCGATGGCGGGGTGGCCCGGATGAGCGATCCGGAACTCATCCAAGGAATTCAAGCCACGGTCAGCATTCCAGTCATGGCCAAGTGCCGAATCGGCCACTTTGCCGAAGCTCAGATTCTTGAGGCCCTCGAAGTGGACTTCATCGACGAGAGCGAAGTGCTCACCCCGGCCGACCACGAGAACCACGTGGATAAGCACGCCTTCACGGTTCCGTTCGTCTGCGGCGCGCGCAACCTAGGCGAGGCTCTCCGCCGATGCGCCGAGGGTGCAGCCATGATTCGAACCAAGGGCGAAGCCGGCACCGGCGACGTCGTGGAAGCGGTCCGCCACATGCGCACGATCATGAAGGAGATCCGAATCGTGCAGAACGCTCGCGAAGACGAGCTCTTCGTGCTGGCCAAAGAGCACCAGGCTCCGCTCGAACTCATCCGTGAAGTTCATGCCACCGGCAAGCTCCCCGTTCCGAACTTTAGCGCCGGAGGAATCGCCACTCCCGCCGATGCCTCACTCATGATGCAGCTCGGGGCCGAGACCGTCTTTGTGGGAAGCGGAATCTTCAAGTCCGGCGACCCCGTTCGACGCGCCAAGGCGATCGTCGAATCGGTGCTGTTCTACAAGGAACCCAAGAAGCTGGCCGAGATCAGCCGCAACCTAGGCGAACCGATGGTCGGGATCAACTGCGACTCGCTGAGTGAGCGCGAACTCCTCGCCACCCGCGGCTGGTAAGGAGTCGCAGCACACGAGATCACGAGGTTGTTCACCATTTGGTGAACAACCTCGTTTCTGTATCGGGATTCTGGACAAGGACGCGATGAACCTAGCTTCCGCCAAAATAGAGGCTTGCATCCGCGTCGCCACCGAGCCTTGGAGCTTGCCCAAGGTCTGAGTCCAACTCCAAAGAACATCAACCGCGTGGCCAGTGAGGTCGGCGCGGAAAATGCTCGTTGGGCCTTTACTCAGTGGAGACTGCGGGCGAAGGCGGTCGGCAAGCTCCCCGAACCCGAGAAGTGGTTTTTGGATGAAGACGGGCTCCAGATGGCGAGCCATCAAGCCCTTGCCGAGTACCACGCTCGGCTCTTCCGTCCCGGCTTGCGCGTCGCCGACCTGACGACCGGCATCGGCTCCGACCTCTTTGCCCTCGCGCGGTTCCATCGTCCGCCGGTGTTTGGGTTTGAGATAGACCCGGTTCGGTTTGAACTCGTGACCGCGACGATGGAGGCCTTTAACCTAAAGGTTGAACTGAGCCCCGACCCATGCCTCAGCGTGGGGTGGGAGTTCGACGCCGCGTTCGTGGATCCAGCTCGCAGAACGGCCGGTCGGCGCACTCTCAATATCGAGGATTTTCAGCCTAACCCCAACCGTTTGGTGGAAAGGCTCAACCGACTCGCGGTGGGAGTCATGAAGCTCTCGCCGATGCTCTCCGATTACGACCTGGAGCGACTTGGCCGGATGGTGGAGTTCGTCAGCTTCGGATGGGAATGTCGCGAGGCGCTCGTGCTCTCGGGGCTGGAAGTGCCGACTGGCCGGTGGGCAGTTCGTGCGGAAGACGGCGCCCGACTCGAGGCGAAGCCTCTCCACCAAATGGTGAACGAAGCCGGACCAAGCCTCTACGAGCCCGATCCGGCCGCCATTCGCGCCCATGCGCTGGGGACCCTGGCCGAGCGACACAGTTTGGCGGGATGGGGTGAACCCGCGGGCTATCTCACCGGCGAATCTGGGATCGAGACTCCTTGGCTCCGAGAGTTCAAGGTTCTGGCGGTGGAGAAGTTCGACCGAAAGGCGCTGATGGCTCAACTCCGAAAGCTTGGCCGAAGACTCGTCTCGGTCAAGACCCGGGGGGTCGATGCAGACCCGATCGAAGTTCTGAAGCGAATGAAGCTGGAACAAGGTATGCCCGCAGAGTTGATCGTGGTCCGACAGGGAGCCCGCTCAACCTCGGCCATCGTCGAGCGCGTTCCTCCGGCTCAGGCCTGAAGCTCTTGCAGGGCTCGGTCGAGGGCGATGGATTCGTCTTGAACCGACCGCGTGGTGGTCTGGATCAAGTCGAGCAATCCGGGCTGCTCGGGGGAAGGGCCGCCTTTCCAACGAGAATAGGTCTCGCGAACTTCCTCCAGGGTGTGCCGGATCAGGAGGGTTTGGGCCTCGATCCGCTCGACTTCAACCTGGAGCGACGAACCCCGATCGGCCCGACGCCGGGCGATCTCGAGGCTCTGCTCCAGCGTCGCTTTGGCTTGGGGGTCTTGGGCCTGCTGGACCTTCGCCTCGAGGGCCTGGACTTGTTCTGCTAGGTTCCCCCCAGTTCCGAGATAGGAAGAGAGTTCTTTGCCATGATCCCGGAGCTTGACGTAGGCATCCACCAAATGGTTAAGCCGCTCGAAGACTTGTTGCTTGTCGCCCCGGGCTGCCGGTGACTCTTCAACCGAGAGAAATGCATCGAGATAAGTCCGCTCAACCTCATCCAACTTGAGGGCAGGCATCAGGATGCGGAGCTCAGCGGCCGTAGCCGTACGAGAATTTTTGGCGAAGAGATAGATTCCGTGACCGATCGCGGCGAAGAATCCAAGAAAGACGATCAAGGGCAGGCCGATCCATCGACCCAGGGCGGCGATCCCCAAAAGAGCGGCGGTCCAACCCACGATGAAGCTCATCAACCCCGCGCCGTATTCCTTGAACCAAGCCGAGGAATGCTTTCCATAAACGCGGACCGCCTCGGCATCTTGATGCAAGACTCCGGTGGTAAAGGCATCACAAGCTTCCCAAACGACCGAGTGGAGCTCTTTGGATTGAAATCGGCGGGCCATGATCTCTTTCGATATCCTCCTTAGGATGACGTCGCGCCCGGGCGAGGCGTTTGCGCTGGTCCTAGGTCCGGGAACGATCCTCAGCCGGAGGGGGTCCAATTGGCTATGAGGAAACTGAAAACCTGGTTTGGAATCGGAGTCGGTGTTTTGGGAGCTTGGTTGCTGATCGGAGCATTGAACCAGCCCAATGCGCCCGCGAGCTCCGAGAAGCTCGTGAGCGGCCCGGTGATCCTGGATTCGATCCAGGCCCTCGGTGAGCTCCGCACCCAACGGATGAACTTTAGCCAGATCATCACGCTAGAAAGCCACCGAAACGCGGCGCCCGGCTGGGACCGAGTCCCAGGAGTGCAGTGGCTCGTCTCCACGGCCACCAAAAACCACGGGATGGCCCGGGTCGAGACCAGCGTCGACGGGGTCATCGATCTGAAGTCGGCTGAGGTGCATCGAACACCCTCCGGTTGGACTGTGGTGCTGCCCGACCCCAAGGTGGAAATCAAGGACGCCAAGGTCGCCATGGCCGATGCTCGATACAGCCGGTGGTGGCAAGATTTCCAACTGACGGAGCGGATCGAGGCCGAAGCTAGCGCCAAGGCTTTGGAACTCGCCTTAGGTCGCGGGATTGCCGACGAAACCCGGAACCATGCTCGCGAAGTACTCGGAAAACTCTTTGCCGACCTTGGCATTCAGGCCAAAATCGAATTCCAGACCGAACGAACGACCGCAAAAGTATCAGAATCCTGACCCACTGCGTGTAAACTATCGGCAGTCGCTATGGATGGCGGCTAAGGACAACTGAGGACACGGATGCCGACTCCGACGAAATCTGCTACCCGGCGCAGGGTCGCCGAGCCTACTCGCGCGGCGGTGATGGTTACCCATGACCGACGAAGCGACATCTATGGGGTCTTGGTCGCGGCTCTTGGGATCGTCCTCTTGGTCACTCTAGCCTTGGGACAAGGAGGCTTGGTCGGAAACACCCTCCACTCCATCTTTTCTGCACTCTTCGGCAGGGCTGCTTGGTTAGTCCCGATCGGACTCATGGTCCTCGGCGCGGGAATGGTCGCGGGAAAGTACGAGTGGGAGATCGGTCGGGTCACGGCCGGGCTGGGGATCCTGGCCCTTTCGGTGGTGGCCGCCATGTCCCAAAGCCGAAACGGGGACTACTTTGACCCCGAAGTCATCGCCGGCAGCGGGGGTTACTTTGGCGCTCTGATCGCTTGGGGATTTAAGGCCTTGCTCGGCTCCGCACAATGGGTCGGAATCGGCGCCCTCGGCATGGTGGGACTCATCCTGACCCTGGATCGCCCTCTTCGATCGGTCGGAGAACTGCTTCGACGTCCGGCCCCTTCTCGAGAGACGGTCACTCCCCGCGTGAACCGCCGACGCCCGCTCGATGAAGACGATGAGGACATCAGCGCACCGGACCCCAAACAAGATCGGAAGCGAGCGCTCCGCGAAGCCCTTTTGAATGCACGTAGTGCCCCCGCCCCAGTCGAGGACGAGGACGAGGCGAAAGGCAACCGCACCGTCTTGCCCGCCCAAAAGACCAAGCCTATGCCCCTGCTGCGCGACATGAACGCAGGGGAGACCGTCTCGCTGGATGCCAAGAATAAGGAAGGCTATACCCTTCCCCCGCTCTCCATCTTGAAGGAACCGACCATCCGCACCAAGCGGGCTCAGGAGGAAGTTCAGGGGAACATCGTCACGCTGGAAAACACCCTCCTCGAGTTTGGGATCGAGGCCAACGTCGTCGAGATCGCGACCGGGCCTACGATCACCCGATACGAAGTCCAACTCGGCCCAGGGATCCGCGTCAACCGGATCACGACCCTGGCCGACAACATCGCGATGAGCATGGCTGCGAGCCACGTTCGAGTGGAAGCTCCGATCCCCGGCAAGAATGCCATCGGCGTCGAAGTCCCGAACGAGAAGCCCGTCGTCGTCAGCTTGCGGGAGCTCTGCGAGACCAAGGAGTTCGGTGAAAATCCATCGCGGCTCTTGGTGGGTCTTGGTCAAGACGTGAGCGGAAGGAACAAATACGCCGACCTCACCCGAATGCCCCACTTGCTGATCGGCGGAGCCACCAACTCGGGCAAGTCCATCGGGCTGGCCACGATCATCACCTCGCTCCTGATGCGCAACACGCCCAAGGACCTGCGGATGGTCATGATCGACCCCAAGCGCGTGGAACTCTCGCTCTTTGACGGCATCCCTCACCTGATGTGCCCGGTTGTAAAGGATGTCAAGGAAGCCCCTGGGGTCCTCAGGGCCATTTGGCGGGAGATGGACATCCGGTATGACCTCTTTAGCGAAAGGGGTGTCCGTAATATCGATGGGTGGAACAGCAAGGCCAGTTTTGCCGAACGCCTTCCTTATATAGTAGTCGTCATCGACGAGTTGGCCGACCTGATGATTCAGGCGGCGGCCGAGGTCGAAACGAGCATCGTCCGGCTTGCCCAGTTGGCCCGCGCGGTCGGCATCCACTTGGTCATTGCCACCCAGCGTCCCAGCGTCGACGTCATCACAGGCCTCATCAAGGCCAATATCCCCTCGCGGATTGCCTTTGCTGTGAGTAGCCAGATCGACTCGCGTACGATCCTAGACCAAGGGGGAGCGGAAAAGCTCGTTGGGAAGGGCGACATGCTGTTCCTGCCGATCGACGCCAACAAGCCAACCCGGATCCAGGGCTGCTATGTCAGCGAACGCGAGATCGAAGAAGTCTGCAAACACTGGATCGACCAAGAGAAACCGCTTTACGTCCTCAACCCGATCGCCGTAGCGATCAACGACAAAGAGGGGGAGATGCGAGAAAGCGAAGAAGCCGACGCCCACTGGGAAGAAGCCGTGCGCTGGGTCGCGGATCGGGGACAGGCCTCGACCTCCATGCTCCAACGAAAGTTCTCGATCGGTTTTCAGCGCGCCTCGCGCCTGCTCGACATGATGGAGGAGCGCGGAATCGTGGGTCCTCGTGACGGTCCCCGACCGCGAGAGGTCTTGGTGGATCCGATGGAAGTCGAGCAGATGTTTGGCCGAGCAACCGGTCCTTCAATCGACATCGACCCCCTCGACTAAACGCTAGGGCCCCAGCCTACCCCGCATCTATACCGGGAATTGACACTGTAAGAAATACCGTTTTCGCACGGGGGCCAGGTTCAAAACCCGGTAAAGTTCGTTAAATTTCGTGATTTCGGTGTCACAAATCCTTGTCTCTGGGTGCATGTTCGGATACAATACACCTGGACTGAGATCCAGGGAGCCAGAGGACAAGGTGACCAGGGCTTCTTTCAGGATCTTAATTGTCATTCGATTACAAGAGGTAGAGGTGGTATGAAACTCAACACGCGAACTCTCGCATTTGCTGTCGCTTTGGGCTCCTTCGCAGTCGCGAACGCGCAGGCCAACGTCGAATTTTATCTGGGCTACGGTAACGCAGCCTTCGCCCAACTGAACGGTGCTGCCGTCGGCGCTAAGCTGAACAGCAACGTTCTCGTCCCGGCTCCTGGCGGAACCTTCACCGTTTCGCTGTTTGCCCGACAAACCGCATCCAGCCAAGGCAAGTACGCCGGTGGCGCCGTGTTCCTTGGTTTCGGCCAAGCCGTCGGCACTGCAGGTAACTACGCCAACCAAGCAGCTGCTGAAGCCGCTGCCCCGGCTCCGATCAGCTTCGCCAGCGACTTCAGCAACCGCGCTTCGGGCGTGGATGGTCTGACCAACGCTGATGATGCCGCTTCGGTCAACTACGAAAAGATCGGTTCGACCTCGTTCAGCCGAGAGTTCGGCGCCGGTTCGACCCTTCGATCGGTCGGTCTCACCGAAGCCTTCGGTTTCGGCACCGGTCTCAACGTCAAGATCGCTTCGGGCTCGGCCGTTCGCCTGCTCGACCTCGTCATCACCAACAAGACCCTCGGTGGAGCCGGTGGTGCTAGCTGGGGCGACGCCTCGGGCGAAAATGGTCTGACGATCAACAGCATTGCTAACGCAACCAGCCGATCGACCTACTTCGGTACCAACCCGCGAACCGCCGGTAACCCGGGCGCTTCGGTTAAGTACACGCTGACCGCCGTTCCTGAGCCGGGCACCATGCTCGCCGTGGCCGCTGGTCTCGCTGCCTTCGCTCGCCGACGCCGCAGCAAGTAATCTCTCCCTCAAAGAGAGAATTACGGAGCCCCGAGGATCTTCCTCGGGGCTTTTCTTTGTGTTCGCGACCCTGGATTCGGACTTAGGACACCTAGTAATTCTTCTGGACTTGGTTAAGAAGCCTTAATATTTCGAAAATTGATGACACATTTCGCCCCTCTTGGCACCGATATTGGATGAACATCTTGGGCACGTTTGTGCCCGCTGTCGAAAGGAGAGGTTAGGTTTAGGCTTGACTGCTGCTACGAGCATCGACAGATCCTGGATGGTCAAAGACTCTAAAGGAAAGAAGAGGTAGAGGTGGTTATGAAACTCAACACGCGAATTTTCGCTATCGCTCTGGCTTCGGCTTCGGTCGTCGCCGCCAACGCACAGTACTCGTTTTATCTCGGCTACGGTAACGCCGCATTTGCTGCTCTGAACGGTGCAGCTGTCGGTGATGCTCTCAAGCCGGGCGTCAACCTGATCCCGCAAATCGGTGGTTCGTTCACCGTTTCGCTGTTCGCCAAGAACAACGGTGCGGCATTCAACGCTCAAGGCGGCGCAATCTTCGTCGGCTTCGACTCGGCTTCCACCAACGGTACGGCCAATTACGCCACCACCGCTGCAGCTGGCACCGCTGCCGTCAGCAAGAAGCTGTTCGCTGATTCGATCAGCAACCTCGGAACGGGTTACAACGGTCTCATCGGATCGGCCAACGATCCCGGAACCGTTGACTTCCAGCTCCAGCAAGCCGCTCGCTACGCCGGTAACTTCGGTTCGGGCACGAGCCTCCGCTCGCTCGGTCTCTGGGCTCCGGTCCAGTTCGGTACGGCCAACAAGCTGGTCTTCAGCAACGGTCAAACCGTCCGAGTCGCAGACTACAACCTGTCGAACATCGGCCTCGCCAACGGCGACATCTTCGGTGATGCCTCCAACGAGAACGGTCTTTCGGTCAACCACGTTACCAACGCTACGAGCCGCGCAACCTTCCTGGATCCGCGAGCCTCGAACCCGAGCAGCAGCGTGAAGTACCAAGTCCAAGCCGTGCCTGAGCCCGGAACCATGATCGCCGTCGCCGCTGGCCTCGCTGCCTTCGCTCGACGACGACGAAGCAAGTAATTTCTCCTCACCGAGAAACTACAAAAGAAGTCTCCAACCATCTGGTTGGGGACTTCTTTTTTCAGGACAAAGGGGAAAAAGGTATCGTCCGAACATGGCGGAACTGGCGATCTATCCCGGCTCCTTTGACCCCCCAACTCTAGGACACCTCGATGTGATCGAGCGGGCGGCGACTCTTTTCCCTCAGGTTCGGGTCGCGATTGGGATGAATTCGGGCAAACAGGCGCCGTTCTTGCCCGTCGAGTCCAGGCTGCGGGCGCTCCGGGCGATGACCGCCAACCTGCCCAACGTGAGCGTCGACCAGTTCGACGGGCTCTTGGTCCAATATGCAAAGTCCCAAGGAGCCGAAGTCATCATCCGTGGGCTGAGGCTGACCGCGGACTTTGATTACGAATTTCAGATCGCGCTGGCGAACCGCCGCCTGGACCCGGATGTCGAAACCCTCTTTCTCATGACCAAATGGGAACACAGCTACCTGTCCAGTTCGATCGTCCGCGAGGTCGCTCGCCTCGGGGGCGACTACAGCGGATTCGTCCACCCCGAAGTGGCGGCGATCATCGCCGCTGAGCTGGGGGATAGGAGCTAGGAGCTAGGAGCTTAGTCGGGGTGGACTCCGGGCAGGTACACGGCCCTCATCGATGGTCCCTGGACCTACCCCCTGTCCCTACTCCCTACTCTCTAACCCCTAACCCCTATCCCCTATCCCCTATCCCCTATCCCCTAACCCCTATCACCCAACCGCCCGCCCCCCCAGCATTACGAGGGCATCGGTGAAACAGGGCGTGCCAAAATTAGGTTCTGCTTCGTCTTAAGACAAAGGTACTGGAGATCACTGTTGGACATTCTGAAGATGCTCGATCAATTGGAGGACTTGGCGGTCGAACAACCCCGCCACCTCGGACCGATCTTTTGGAGGGTCCGAACCGAAGAGATCGCGATGCATATCGTGAAGATCCGGGCCAGCCTCCCCCGCGAAGTCAAGGAAGCTGCGAACGTCACCCGTGAATCCGAGCGAATCGTCGAATCGGCCCGCGAAGACGCCACTCAGACCCTGGAGCAAGCCAAGAAGGAAGCTCAGCAAATCATCGAATCGGCCCGAATGGAGGCTAATTTGATGAACGAGCAAGCCAAGCTCGAACAACAGAAGCTGGTGAGCGAAAGCGAGATCCTCAAGTTGAGCAAGGCCCAAGCGGAGGAACTCCGCACAGAGGCCCAACGAGAGGCCACTCAGCTTCGCCGCGAGGCTGAGGACTATGCCTACAAGGTTCTGAACCACGTCGAACATGTCCTTGGCAAAGCCATGACGTCGGTCGAAAAGGGGAAGGCCGAGCTGGCCAAGCCAGAAGAGATTCCCACCCCGATGGCCCTCGTCGAACCCCGCGAGAGAGTTCGAGTTTGAGCCCCGGTGTCATAATTGCTAGCGGGGAATTCCCCGTCCGGTAATGCTCAGCTTCCGCACTCTGTTGCGCTATGGCCTCATCTCCGCCGTCGTCGGTGGGCTGGCCTATGTCGGTTCGCTCTTTCTTGAGAAGACCTTTGCGAGCTCGGCTACGCTTTACTTCCCCGCGAGCCAGGCTAGGGCCGCGGGGGGAGCCGAATTGCTCCTCGGCGGAGGGGGATCAGCCCCCGACGCGGGCGGAGTCCCCCTTGCTCGGGGTTCCTTTGTCTCGCCCCTGGTGGGGTCGGGAGCCCAAACTGCCACCGGAATCCTCCTGAGCAATACCTGCCTGCGCGCGGTTATGACCGAGCTCAACTTGGCCGATCGGTGGAAAACCTCGGAGAGCAAGGCGCTGAATCGCCTCCGCGGCTCGGTGGACGTCAAGACCGACACCAAGACGGGATTCCTCAAGATCAACGCCGCGGCAAACGACGATAAACTTGCTCAGCAAATCATCGTGAAGATGCTGGCCCACCTCGATTCTCGCGCTGATGAACTCTCTTTGAACGTGAGTCGCCGAAACCGCAAGAACCTGGAGAAGAGGGTCCAGACCTCGGAAGCAGAGGTAGAGAGAATCAAGCGCAAGCTGGATGAGGAATTAGGTCGGGCCGAGCTGACGGATAGCACCGAATTTGATAAGGTGATGGCCGAAGCCGCCACCCGGTATGACCAAGCCGCGGTCGAGCTTGGAGTCGCGAGGAAACGCTACGAGGCCGTCAAGCAACTCAATGCGTTGGTCCTCAACCCCAACGCCAAGTATCCACAGACCATCACCGCGCTCAACATCGTAGTTGCCAGCGCCCAAGATGCCAACGCCCAGCTGTCGGCCAATGCATCGAACATCATCACAGAACTGCAGAGCCGCCGGCTAGAGCTGGAAGATGCGGCCCGGAAATATCAACCCACCGCACCCGAATACGCTGAGGCGGTGAAGAAGATGAACTCGGCCGAGGCGGTCGCCCGACAGATGATCGCGGGTCAAGCGAATCAGTCCCGCGCGGGCCTACGTCCCGAGCTCATTCAGGCCCAAGTCCAAATCCGAGCCCTCGAGATCACCACGCAGAGCTACAAATCCCTTCTCGACCGCTATGAAGGGATGCTCCGAAAGGCTCCCGCTCGAAGGTCGACCAGCGAGATCCTCAAGAACGAATTCACCACCGCCCTGACGAAGCTCCGGAACAACGAGGTCGAGCTCGACTTTGCGCGCTTGGCCGAAGAACGCGACCCGGCACGCTATGAGGTTGTGGATGAGCCAATGGTCGAGCCGGACCCCGTGGCCCCAAGAAAGGTCATGATTGCGGCCATCTTTGCCGTCCTCGCCTTCGCCGTCCAGATCGGCCCCTGGCTAATCCGGGGTGAGAATCCTGGACCTAAGAAGACAGCAAGCGGAAGCGACTCTGGGCCTGCGGATCCCGACTCAGCAGAGCCACTTCCGGGGTCAAATCCTTCGTGAGCTCGGAGTAGGACTTTCCACTTTCCGGATCCATGGTTTTCGCCCAGATCGATTCCAGTTCCTTTTGGGCTTCCTTGAGACTGGCCGCTCCTTTGCTGAGAGCTTGGAGCTTTTCACGATCTTCTCCGCTGATCTCTTGACCACCGGCCAAGACCGCGTACCCGTCGCGAGTGCTGTAATCTCCATCGAAGTCGAGCAAGTAGAACTTGTCGGCCGACCGTTCGGCTCCCACCTCAGCAAAAAGCGACCGGACCACGAATGGGGAGGAGTTGAAGTCTCCAAACGACCGCTTCATCGGAGTGCTGAGGGCCGAGATGACCCGCTGGATGGTGACGTCGGGTTCGCTGCGCTGGTAGCCCTCTTGATGGGCGAAGTCGATCGCGGCGACTCGGAGCGACTCGATATCGGACTGCTGGCCCAACCCGGCAAAGAGCAAGCGGTCGTAGATCTCATAGATCTTGCGGGCCTGGCGTCGCACGGTGAGAGCCAAAACGCCGTCTTCGAGGCTCACTGCCAGGACGGGAGCCCCGCCCGCCAATCGGCTCTGCACATAGCTGATCCGGTGGCCAATCGCCTCTTGCCAATCGTAAGGTGTGAGCATCTTCTCACAGACTATACGGCATTCGCTCAACCGGTGTTGGACCATCGCGACCAACACCGGTTCGACAGAGGATTTAGTTGATCGTGTAGCTTACGCCGATGAACCAACCAATCCGACTTCCGTTGCCGTTATTCGACCTACTAACCAGGGCCGGCCCCGTCGTGAGCGCGACACTGTATCGGTCTCCCCAGAGCAAGGTCAATCCAAAGACATAGGCACGACGTCCGGAAACAGGGGTCCCGACCGTTGTCGCCAAACGAGTAGTCCGCGGGTTCGGGATCAGCCAATCAATCAAGCCGTCGGAGATCTTCTTCCCAAATGGGAAGTGCAGAAAGGCTGTCGTCCCGGGGCTAAACTCGTCGCTCCGTCTTGAGGTCTTCTCCACTGCTCCCCCGAAGAAGACAGAATATCCAATCCCAGGCTTGATGGCAGCTGAATAGGGATCGGTATCCGTATCGGATGCTGCGCCCGAGCGGATGGCTGTCGTATCTGCGGTGTCCCATGTGCCGTTGAAGACCTTTTCCAGAGTATCGGCACGTGCTGCGCGGGTGTAAGTCACTTGCACCTTGAGTTTGTCCGCGATCTTGAGCAGGTTGCGTTCGGAAGCCGTGACCCGGAAGTCCACCTCGAAGTCAAACTCCTGCTCGTCCTTCGACTTCACTTTCCCCGCAGAGATTCGCGAAAACAGAAGTCGGTCCCCGCTGAGGGCCTGCACGACGAACGTAAATCCTTCAATCGCTGTAAAGTCAGAAGCAGTTACACCCGTTTTTTCTGCGAATTTCACCTTACCGTAAACGGTGCCAAGTGAGTGAGCCGCGAGCATCGCGACGAGAACGACGAGCCAACCTAACCGATGGAGAACACTTTTCATCTGTCACCTCGAGTGAGATTCTGCAATGAGACCCCGCAATAATTCAAGGTTTTTTGAGAGAAGTTTTCAAAGTCGCACTGATTTCCGGAGGTCTTGTCATTCGCTTGGTGACAACGAGATGCCGGCCAGCATCCCCCAGTGCTGATGATCTCGAAACGCATTCAACCTGAACTTGGCCCGATTTCGCCGCTAAAGTAGCTGTTCTAGCTCGACACCCCGTTCGACTACTTCCCTCTGAAACGCCTCGGGCGAGCGCGCAAAAACCGCTCAAGTCCACCACGTAGGGAATCAAGCTGTCATCTGCCGCTTCGCTGAGGTCCGAGAGCAACGAGAGCGAAAGAACCTGTTTGCCGCGCAGGCAGACGTCCAGATCGGAGTTGGTCCGCACCCGGCCCTGGACCCGGGAACCGAAGAGAAAAGCCGGGACCTCCGTATGCTCACGGCTCATCTGGTGGAGCAGCAAGAGATGCCGCGATTCAATCTGGATCTTCTCGGAGTGATGCATCGGGGTCACGCCCCTCACCGGAGGGCGTCGGCGGCGAATTTTCCACTAAAGGTCGTCATCGGCAGCCCCGATCCGGGCTGGACCGATCCACCGGCGTAGGTCAGATTGGGATATTCCGGATCGCGGACGGAGAGCGGAAGAATGCCTCCCCACAGCCTGAACTTTTCATCGGGCCCATAGAGCGAACCCCGATAGGACCCATCGCGGCTCTCGAAGAGCAGGGGGGTCTGGATCCGTTCGAAGTCAATCTCGCCGGGATCGAGTTCCCAACCAAACGACCTAAGAGAGGCCAAAACCCGGTCGCGGCCCTTGGCGGCTTCGGTGTTCCAGTCCAGGTGGTCTTCGATCGCGGGGCAGGTTACGACGGCAAAGAGATTGCTACACCCTTCGGGCGCGACCGACGGATCGATCTCATGGGTCGCGTTCAGATAGACAATTGGTGGGTCGGGAAAAACGCGGCGATCGTAAAGCGCCTCGAATCCTTTTTCATAATCGCGGGGGACGAGCAGCGTGTGGTGGCTCAGCCCGGGAAGTCGACGACGGATCCCCCAATGGACCGTGAAGTAGCTGTAGCTGGGAGGCGGACTGAGCTTTTCGCCGAGCATCCGCCGGGTCGTAAGGCGGTCTTGGTTAGAGATAACGGCATCGCACTCGATCCGTTCGCCAGTCTGGAGCCTCACCGCGTCGATCCGGCCATTACGACTTTCGAAGGCGACGACCGCCGCACCGGTGCGCAACTCGACCCCAAGTTCGGCCGCAAGCTGGGCGAACGCCCGCGGGATCGACCTCACCCCGCCTTTTGGGTACCAGACCCCCTCTCGGATCATGTAGTACGGGATCAGGAGTCCCGAGGGCGACTTGGCCCTGTAGCTCTGCCCGCTGTAGCTGGGAAAGCCGTAGAAGAAAGCTCGGAGCACCGGGCTCTGGAACCAACGGTCTACCAACTCTCGAAAACTTGCCCGGACGTCGAAGGAGAGCGCGAATCGGGTGAGATCAGGATGGGCGAGCTGCCAGGGTTTATCGAATGGACGGTCAAAGATCGTTCTATCGATCAGCCCAGAGACTCGGTCGAGGGTCGCCAGCAGCTTTTGGATCGATGGTACGTCCTGCGGAGCAACTCTCCGGAGAGCCTCAAGACAACCTGTCTCTCCATCGGGGAGGTCGAAGGGCTCAGACCCCTCGAAGTAGACCCGGGTGAAGGGGTCGAGTCGCTGGAACTGGAGGTAGTCCTCCATCTTCCGGTTGGCACGCCGAAAGACGGCTTCATAGAGCCGCGGAAGGATGATGATGCTTGGGCCAGGGTCGAGCGAATACCCATGGGTCTCAATGGCTTGAGCCTTTCCGCCGATCTGGTCTTGGCGTTCTAGAACCAGGACATCGTGGCCCAGGAGCCGGGCGTGGATGGCGGCCGACAAGCCCCCTTGGCCGGCTCCGACCACAACGACCTGTTTGGGCATCGGAGGACTAGTTGGCTGAGACGGCCTCGAGCAGTCCGTCGGACTCGAGACGATCTAGCTGGCCTTCGATCGATTGACTCAGCACCTGGGGATCCCGACGCTTTTGCCGAGCTGTTTTGAGAAACGCTGAGGCGACAAAGCCGACTGCGATGCCAAAACCAACGAGAAAGATTCCGCGTGCCACTGTATCTGAGTATACGCGTGCAACACCGGTGTGGGTTACGGGTTCCTCAACACAAAAAAGGACTCCGCCAACCCTGAGGGGTGACGGAGTCTGAGTTGTGGGCGGATGGACCGCTACCGACTGGCTGTTCGAGAGATGAACAGCGTTCCGGTCGTGGTCGCACCGCTGGCGTTCACCTCGGCAGTGAATCGAACGGCAACGTCGCGGGTCACAACCGTGGTCGGAACCGAGAAGTTCACCGTGCGAGATCCAGCCGGGACGGTAACCCGTCGCGGATAGGTGACGTAGGCGCTTTGATCAACATAGAGGTTGATCAAGAGTCCACCCGGAGGTGCGACCTGTTCCAGCGTGATGGTTCCGGTTGCGGTGCTGCCACCGGTCACCGTGCTCGGACTGAACGTGATGCTCGAGACCGTGGTGACGTTGACCGTGACCGTCGTCGTGCGGACGTCGTCATCTCGGCGAGCCGTCAGAGTCGCGGTCACTCTTCCCGAGACCGGAGCGGTTCCGACCACGAAGTTCACCGAAGTGGCTCCGCCAGGAACCGTCACGGTAGCCGGTACGACGACCGCAGACACGTTCGAGGTGAGACGGATTTGGAGTCCACCAGCCGGCGCAGGGCTACTGAGCGTGATGGTTCCATTCGCCGTTTGACCTCCAAGGAGGTTGTTCGGGCTGACGCTCAGAGCCGTCATCCGCGGGGCATCGACAATCAAGTTTCGCGTATCCGAGACACCCGACGGACTTGCCGCAGTGATTCGGATCAGACGGTCAATCGAGACCAGACTCGTCGAGATGTTGAACGTCGCGGTGGTTGCCCCGGCCGGAATCGTCAGGCTCGTCGGCAGCGAGGCGACCGTCGGGTCGCTGGAGCTCAACGTAAACCGCAGACCACCGGCGGGTGCGACTTCGCCGTTTCGGAGGGTAATCCGACCGGTCGAGGCGGCTCCTCCCGGAACACGACTCGGAGTCAACGCGAGGTCGAAGGCCAGAGCTCGGACCTGAAGCGTGGCTTCAGCGGCGTTGTATCCGGTCTTGTTGGCCCGGATCGTCATGTTCTGAGTCGTGCTGACCCCGTTGGTCTGCACCGTGAAGGTTCCAATGTTGGAGCCCGGAGCAATCGTGACCGTCATCGGGGAAACCGAACCGGCACCGACGTTCGTGTTGTTGAGCGGGATCACAAATCCGCTAGCCGAAGCCGGCCGACTGAGTGTGATCGTGCCCTGCACCACGGCTCCACCAAGAACGCTCGTCGCGTTCAGGCTGATGGAGGTGATGTCCGTTCCGCTGATCTGCAGGACGCCACTGGCGCTACTGCCGTTCAGCGTCGCCGTGATCGTGCTGTTGGTGGTGATGTTGGGCGAAGCGGTGGTCTTGACGATAAACGTCGCCGTTCGATCGCCCTTGTTCAGCTTGATCGGGTTTGGTTCGACCACGCCCGGATGACCGGTGATGGCGAGATTGACTCGAGCGCCTTCGGCAGCTTCACCATCCAAGAGGATCGTTCCCGTTGCCGTCTCACCGCCATTGACGGTCGGCGGGTCGAAGGTGACGTTGACGACGCTCACCGGGACCAGTCGAAGTCGTTGGGTAAGTCCCACACCTTCCACCGAGGCTTGGACATTGACGTCGGTCGGAGCATCCACACCATTGGTGTCGATGTCAAACGTGACGGTCTGCTGTCCGGCGGGAATCGTCACCGGATTCACCGGGAACTCGACGAAGTCGGGTCGGCCCGAAGAAAGCTGGACTTGAACCCCACCAGCGGGCGCCGGTTGGAAGAGTCGCACCGATCCTTGGAGGCTGTTTCCGCCAGGGATCTCTTCGGTGCTGATCGTGAAGGCATCGAGCCAAGGTCGCACGTTCAGTCGAGCGACGACCAAGTCTCCGTCATACTCCGCCCGGATATCCGAGAACGAAGGTTCGTTGACGGCTCGGGTGAAGATCGTGAAGTCGGCGAAGTTCGCTCCGGCCGGAACGGTCACTCGGATGCTCGTCGCTCCCGAAGAGGAGAGGCGGGCAACCTGAGGATTCAGGACCCGGATCGTAACTTGCGTTCCGCCAGCCGGGGCGACTTCTCGCAGGAAGACCGTTCCGGTTGAGGTCGAGCCGAGCCCGCCCGCGACCTGATCCGGATTCAGAACGATTCCATCGAGGATCGGGAGTCCGACTCGAATCTTGAGAAGATATCCGTCGGCGAAGACGTCGGGAACGATCTTGAACGGAAGTCCGGCCAAGAATGCGCCCGGTAGACCCGGGAAGCCTCCGGGGAGGCCCGTATTGCCGGGGGCAATGAAGAAGCTATCGACCGCACCCGAAATCGGAACGAAGATGCCACCCGAAGTCGTGATCCCCGTGAGGTACGCGCTGTTGGTGGAATCGAGGTGAATATGGTTCACCTGTTCGTTGACCGGGCCACCGATATAGGTACTGAGGAGCAACCCAGTGGCCGTCGAGTTCAGAACCGTGAGGAAGCCCTCGGTGGTGGAAACGAGCGCAGGAAGCGTTCGCGGCCACTGAAGGTTTCCGTTTTCGTAGGTCGTATCCAGCGCCGGTTCCTGTCCAGGAACGTTGGGCGCGATCGGGGTCAAGACGATGGAGCCAGGGAACGTCGTTCCAGGCAGCGGAGGTCGAATGTATCCGACAATTCCACCGACGTAGGCATTGCCTCGGCTATCGACCTTGAGAGCGAGCGGTCGCACCGGACCGGTCGTCCGAAGGTTGGTGCTGTAGAGGACCTGGTTGGCCGTCGGAGAGAGCTTGGTCACGAAGACGTTGTCAGACAACGTGAAGACTTGGCCAAAGCTGCCGACGGTTCGCGGGAAGTTGAAGGAACGAGAGATCCCGGTCACATAGATGTTTCCGAGACTATCGATCGCAATTTGCGATCCTTCGTCGTCGCCGCTACCACCGATCAGGGTCGAGACCTGGAGGTTGCCGGCAGAGTCGTACTTCCGAGCGAACGCGTCGGTTCGTCGGAGGAGGTTCCCTCCGGTGTAGATCCCGTTGGTCACGACAAAAAGCGGACTCGTCGGGCTCAGGACGGCGTTGTTCGTATTCTGGACGTATCCAGTCACGTAAGCCGAACCGGCTCCATCGACTGCGAGGCCCTTGACGGCCGTCGGCAGACCTTCGGCGATGTAGCGACCAAGGCCCGATTGAACGGTGAACGTTCCGCCGCCTTGATTGTAGCGGTAGCGACTCAAGAAACCGAAGTTGTCCACATCGTCCGGCGGAAGTGCGGTGATGTCGGGCACGGCTCCGAGGGCTGTTCCGGAGAGAACGAGATCCACGGTGCTCGAAGGAGTCGCGACGGGCCGGATGGCAAAACCGCCAAAGGTTTGGTCGGCGCTATCGTCATTACCCGTCAAGTGGATCGTTTCATTCTGGAACGGATTCAGAACGGAGGCCGGGTCACTTGCCAGGCGCTGCATAAACAGTCGCTGGTTGAACTCGGTCAGATAGAAGAATGCCGTCAGGCTCGTCGTGACAATGTCATAGACCCGCGTCGCAGCACCACCGGTTAGGGCAATGCTGATCGTTCCGGTTGGGAGCGAAGCCGGTCCGGAACCGAGAGTCACCTCGCCAATCGGCAAGCTGATCGGTGCAGCCGTCAGAGCGGCAACGATATCTGCCCCAGTGGCATCGAAGGGAAGCGGGGGCGTCAGCGTGCCGTTGACGCTGATTCGGAAGGTTCCGCCCTGAGGTCGGTAGCCAAATTCACCTGCGTCTGGATCGGGTGGAACCCAACTCAACGTGAAGGTCGAACCTCCGAGATCGGGCTCGACCGCAAGGGTGTAGGGGTGTACCCGTTGCTCAATCACAACCGGATTGAGGTCCGGACCGGTCGCCGTGATGAAGACACGGTTCAGCGGCAGGGCTCCACCGGTAGTAGTAAAGGTGCCCGGAGTGCTGATTTCGTCCAACGAGGCCAGAACTTGGGCTGCGGATGCGTCGAACGGCGTTGGAGCGGCAGAGGTGCCATTCCAGGTGAGTCGGAAGGTACCGGCATCGGGCACTTGGTCCGGAGCGACCGGCTCAATCTTCTGCCGCAGATCCTTGGCGAAGGTCCCCGAGGTGGTTTCCCCGGCAATCCAAACGCTTCCATATTGGTCCACTGCGATCGCCTTGGGGATATCGATCGCGACTCCCGCATAGTAGGCGACATAAAGCGGAGCATAAACGTCGGCACTGAGAGCGACGACGAATCCATCCAAGCTTTCCTTCAGATTGACGCTGTAGGGACCGACGGTGACCGGAAAGTCGGTGGCAAAGGTCGAACCCGTGACGAAGAGCTGGCCCGCGTTATTGGTCGCGCTGGCGTTGGTTTCGTCATAAGCGCCATTGGGGGCGCCATCTCCGCCGATGTACGTCCCGTAGACGAGCGGGTCGATGACGAGAGGCTTGCTGCGGTCATAGCGACCAAACTTGAATCCGACGCGGTTCTTCCCGAGGGGGATAAATTGGGATTCGACTACGCGTCGCTGGCTCCCGACGATTTGGTAGGTTTCCAGGTTCTTTTGTCGGGCGGTTCCAATTGAGGTGTGGATCAGGAGATCGCCATTGGAATCGACTTCGACACCTTTGGCACCATCGAAGACGAGCGTGATCTGCTCGGCCTTCACAAAAGGTGCGGCGACGATATCGTATCGGGGAACGCCGGACTGCTTATAGTGGCGCATGTCCACGCCGGGGAGGACTTCATCGGTCCAAGCCTCGGCAAATCCACGCACGCCGCGAGCATTTCGACCCTTGTGTGGGCCGGTGTAATCGATCCGGAGCGGGCTGGCGTTGAGACCCTTGCCCCGCGCGCCTTGGCCCGTGGCACCATCGATCCGCATCTGGACGACGTGGCCCACGCGACGATCCTCACCATCGACTTCGCGAATCGTGAAGTAGTCGAGCGTTGCGCCCGTGCGGGTGGCCCAATAGGAATAGCCAGGCCCGTAGGTATGGAAAAGGGCTCGAGCATCCCACTGTCCCCGGTTCTCTTGGAAAAGGTTGCGGGCTTGCCCCAAACCTTCCGTTGCCTGAGCACCAGGCTGAACCTCCGAAGACCCCGCCTGCTGGAGAGCAGAAAGGAAGGGATTGGCCGAAGCCAAAGCCGCGATAAGGGTGGCCCCCACCACCAAGAACGATTTACGAATGCCGATCACTCATGCACCTCAAGCAGGCAGTATAACTCGAAATTGTCCGTGGCTTGTTTCCCCACGGATCATACGTTTGACGCATATTTCGGCCCCAAGAGCCGAAAGAATTTTCAGAAAATTGATCGAGCCAGCAAAATTAGCCGTTGCTCGGAACGAATTGTCCAACTTTGTCGGATTCTCGCTGATCACGGGAAACCGCCAGGATGCTTGCTTGAGCAGCAAGCATCCCGGCAATTTCGACAAAGGCCTTGGCTTGTTCTCGATCGGGGTGGGCCACCATGCTCGGAATTCCCTCGTCGCTGCAGTGGCTGATCGCCGGATCGAGGGGGATCGATCCCAAGAACGGAATCCCAATCGACCGCGCCAAATCTTCACCGGGCATCCCCGTAAAGATCCGGGAACGAGTCTTGCAAGTCGGGCAGACGAATTCGGCCATGTTCTCGACCACGCCCAACAGGGGGCTGTTCAATCGGCGGAAGAGTTGGGCGGCTTTCCCAGCAATATTCGCGGCCACATGGTGGGGGGTCGTCACGATCACGACCCCGGTGATGGGGGCCAACTGAGCGAGCGACATTGGCGCATCGCCGGTTCCGGGGGGAAGGTCCACCAAAAGGTAATCCAGTTCGCCCCAAGCGACGTCGGCCAGAAGCTGCTTGACCGTACCCGCGACCATTGGACCTCTCCACAGGACGGCGTGGCCTTCTTCGAGCAAGAAACCGAGGGACATCAAGTGGATCCCGTGCCGTTCGATCGGGACGATCTTTCCATCTTGGGTGAAGGGGCGCGCTTCGGGGCAACCCATCATTAAGGGAATGCTCGGACCATAGACGTCGGCATCCATCAGACCCACCCGTGCTCCGGTCTGCGCGAGAGCGATGGCGAGGTTGACGCTGACCGTGCTCTTGCCGACCCCACCCTTGCCGCTGGCGATGGCGATCACCTGCTTCACCTGGGGGATGAGATCTTCTTGCTGCGGTCGACGTGCGCGCACCTGGGCGGTCATCTCGACCTCCACCCGGTTCACGCCCGGAAGGGCCGCGACCACCTCTTCGCATTGGGCTTGGAGTTGCTCCTTGACTGGACAAGCAGGGGTGGTGAGTTCCACCCGAAAGCGAACGGTTCCCTCTTCGATCTGGATCTCTTGGACGAATCCGAGAGAGACGATATCGCGATGGAGGTCGGGGTCCTGGACCGCGCGGAGGGCTTGGAGTACGTCTTCGGGTGTAACAGCCATTCGGTTTATGCCTAGAAGGTACCTACGCCGGACGGGCACCGGCTGATGGCAGGGACCTTCAAGCGGTGACCGGCTCGGGCATCGGAAGGATCGGCGACGGTTGGGACTTGATCCAGATGTGCTTTCCTTCCCGGGAAGAAACGTCAAACGCCTCCATGATCTGAGTGACGTGGACGGGAAATTCGCCGGCCAACCGGCCCACCGTGTGGCTTTTGACAGCCTCGACGAGGTCGATCAGTCCGATGCCACGGGAGTTTTCGGCGTAGGGCCGCCGGATCAGGATGTCGTTCCATTCGGAGCTTCCCTGCCGTCGGACCCGGACCGGGCCGCCGAAGGTGTTTGGATCCGGGACCTCCATCACTCCTTCGGTTCCGAAAACCGTGATGGGGGGATAGGAATAGCCAGGCACGTCGAAGCTGGTGGTGAGGGCGGCGGTGGCCCCGCCGACAAAGTCGATCACCCCGGTTTGATGGGTTGCCACGTGGACCGGGACCTCGGTGCCCCGGAGAGGTTCGGAGGTGATGGTCCGGGTGGAGTGGGTCATCTTGGTGCTGGCCGTGACTCGGGTCGCCGGACCGAGCAGCGCGACGAGGGCGCTGACGTAGTAAGGGCCCATATCTAGCATGGGCCCTCCTCCATGGTCGTAATAGAACGCTGGGCTTGGGTGCCAGGACTCGTGGCCTGGGCAGAGCATGAATCCTTGGGCAAACACGGGCTGGCCGATCGCTCCCCGCCGGATCTGCTCCATGGCCGTCTGGATTCCGGCCCCGAGGATCGTGTCGGGAGCGCAAGCGAGTTGTCGCTGAGCAGCGAGGGCGGCGGCGAACTGTTGTTCGGCTTCGAAGGCGCTCACGCCGAGTGGCTTTTCGCTATAAACATGCTTCCCGGCCTTCAGCGCGGCCAGGTTCAGCTCGTGGTGGGCCCGCGGGATGGTCAGGTTCAGAATGACCTCCACCTCGGCGTCGTTGAGGAGTTCCTCGGTCGAGAGGACCCTCGGGATTCGGAACTCTTCGGCCTTCGCCTGAGCTTTGGCGGGGTCGAGATCGCTGCAGGCGAGCAGATGGACTCCGGGATTCTGAGAAAGGGTTTGGAAGTAGATCCCACTGATGGCTCCACAGCCGATCACACCGACATTCATGGTCGTAGTTTATCGGATTCGGTGAGCGCCGCCCGGCCCGAGGCCGAATTTTGGGGCGAAGTTAGGTTGAGACTCGTGGAGGCTTGGTTGAGGCTAGGTGCGGGGCTCACGTAGGTTGGATTGATCATGCGGCCATCGCGCCGCCCGGCCCGGGGCCACTCCCGGGTGGGACCCGCGCCGCCTTCGGCGGCTCCCACCCTCCGCCCCGGTCGGCGCGAGGCTGCCTCTTCGAAGTAAGTTCTTGGTTTAGAAAACGAGCTGCGTGTCGCTCTACCCAGGAT
>QLAH01000309.1_pt1 | contig 31720 bp, 29 predicted proteins | sample 4693081 | NCBI WGS metagenome assembly QLAH01 (sample SAMN09425401, study PRJNA476045) | Lake water metagenome, whole genome shotgun sequencing project. | reverse complement strand
TATCCCGCTTGATGCGGATGCGGTAGTGCCATCCCAGTTGCGTCGTCATCGCCGTCATGGCGTCGGTGTGGACGAAGCCCCGGTCGGCCAGCAGCACCACCGTCACCCCCGACGGCCATCGCTCCGCCGCTTGATGGAGCATCTCCCGATAGGCCTCGAAGCCCACCGAGGCACTGCGATGCTTCAGCACACGCCACACCACCGGCAACGCTCGACCCCGATGCACCACCGCCAGTCGCACCAGGCAATACTCATCCCAAAACAGGGAGGTGTCCAAGCTCAGGTACAGTCTGTCTTCAGCCCAATCCGCCAAAGCCGACTGAATCAAGGGCTTGTACAGGCGATGGACGTTCAAACGGCTATTGTGCAGCCAGCGACTTAACCGTCGTTGTTTACTTTGCGCCTGCACCCCTCGACAGGGCACATAGGGCAGCCACCGGGTCAAACTCACTTCCCCACGCTGAAGCAACGCCATCACCCTCCACAGACAGGTCGTCAGATGGCCGCGATGCGCCCAGGGCACGGATTGACCTAGTCAAGCGTTCAAGGCATCGTAGAGGGGGGAGTTTTTTTCACAGCGTTCACGCTTTTGAGTGGTATCTAAGCTTAGAACGCTGACTCCCCTCTTCCCCATCAAATCCCTGAAACTACCGCACCACAAGCTGTTCAGCAGCTTTCAGACAACTTTTGTCAGTCAACCAGCGCTGAAACAGGATAAGCCCTATCCGAGGGATTGAAAGCTAGCCTCGATTTTGCCTCCTCCTTCCGAAATGAAGCTGAAACAGGATAAGCCCTATCCGAGGGATTGAAAGCTCCAGAGCGGCGGCGTAGGCCACCAGTTGCAATCGGGCTGAAACAGGATAAGCCCTATCCGAGGGATTGAAAGGCACCCAGGTCGCCAAAGAACCGAGCCACTTTGAGCTGAAACAGGATAAGCCCTATCCGAGGGATTGAAAGAATGCTCACTTCAACAACCTTTGGGGTGGGGAGCGCTGAAACAGGATAAGCCCTATCCGAGGGATTGAAAGCCCCTTAGGGCAAATTTGATTTATTTACATCCACTAGCTGAAACAGGATAAGCCCTATCCGAGGGATTGAAAGACGCAGAACCTGGGTCTGGTGGGGCAAGTGGCCCCGCTGAAACAGGATAAGCCCTATCCGAGGGACTGGCTAGGGGCAAGATCCGCAGGGAAAGGGACTCTGTTAGATTAGGGGGTGCTGTTTGAATCGAAGGGTCTAGCGCCTGTGGTTGCCGTTAACGACATCTACCTCCTACGCAACATTTGGTACCACGCCATGCCCAGCGCCGACCTCAAGCGCGGCAAAATGGTGGCCAAGACCCTGTTGAACGAGCCGATTTTGTTTGGCCGCACCAACCAGGGCAAAGCCTTTGCCATCCGTGATATTTGCCCCCATCGGGCGGTGCCCCTAAGCTGCGGCTGGTACGATGGCGAGACCGTGCAGTGCTGCTACCACGGCTGGCGCTTTGATGAGGGGGGCAAGTGTACCGAAATCCCCTCCCTGATGCCAGAGCAAGAGATGGATTTGAGCCGCTTTGACGTGCAGAGCTACGAGGTCAAAGAAGTGCAGGGCAACGTTTGGGTGTACATCCCCGACCCCGACCGCGCCAAGGCCCAGCCGCCCCGGTTTGATGTGCCTAGGGTGCCCGGTTTTGGCGATGAGGTGGCCCCCAACGTCACCTACACCATGCGCTTTCCCTGCTACATCGACCATGCCGTGGTGGGGTTGATGGATCCGGCCCACTCGCCCTTTGTCCATCGTTCCTGGTGGTGGCGGGGCGGCACCCTCAACGACGAAATCAAGTGGTTCGACCCCTCGCCCTACGGCTTTACCATGCGCAAGCACCAGATGCCAGAGCACATGGGCCGGGGCTACTGGCTCATTGGTGGTGTGCCCGAAAACGAGATTATCTTTTACCTGCCGGGGGTTCGCACCGAGGAAACTACCACCGCCAAGAATCGGGTCGTGAACCTGACGACGGTAACGCCCCTCACCGACGACCAAACCGATGTCACCTTTCAGTTGTATTGGGATATTCCCTGGGGCAACCTGCTAAAGCCGATTCTGCCGACCCTGATTCGCTCTTTTTTGGGGCAGGATCGGGATGTGGTGATCAAGCAGCAGGAGGGCCTGAAGCATGAGTCAGTGCTGCGGCTGATCAAGGATTCCGACACCCTAGCCCGTTGGTACTACCAGCTCAAAAAGGAATACCAGCGCTCCCAGGAGGAAGCGCGAGAGTTTGTTACCCCGGTGAAAACGCAGCTCCTCAAGTGGCGGGCTTAGAGCCCTCACCCCCAGCCCCTCTCCCCCAGGGAGAGGGGAGCTAGAAAGGTTCAAAGTCCCTCTCCCTTGGGGAGAGGGATTTAGGGTGAGGTCTTCCAGGACATAGGGGAGCTGGATTAACCCATCCCACAGATGGCCCTACATTGAATCCGTCCTGCCTACCTATGGACACCCTTTGCCTCAATCCCCAATGTACCCAGCCCGTTAACCCCACGGCGGCCCTGCGTTGCCAGTCTTGCGGTGCGCCCCTGCGGCTGAATCAGCGCTATCGATGCGTGGCGGTGCTGGGGCAGGGGGGCTTTGGCCGTACCTATCGGGCGATGGATGAGGGCGTGCAGCCGCCGGAGCTTTGCGTGGTGAAGCAGCTTTGGCCAGAGTCCATGCGCCACCACCAAGCCAAAACCCCCGATACCCAGCGTCAACGGTTTTGGCAGGAGGCCGAACAACTCGCCACCCTGGGCCACCATCCCCAAATTCCCAGGCTGTTAGAAGCCTTGGACACCGATCAAGGCCAGTTTTTGGTGCAGGAGTATATCCCTGGCCCCAACCTCGACCAACTGAACCCGCCCCTAGAGGAAGCCCAGATTCGCCGCCTGCTGAGCGACCTACTGCCCGTGCTGCAATTTGTGCATGAACACCAGGTCATCCACCGCGACATCAAACCCGCCAACATCATCGCCCCCCCAAAGGATCGGCCCTTGGTGCTGGTGGATTTTGGAGCTTCCAAAACCGTGGATTCAGAAGCCCTGGCCCAAACTGGAACCGTGATCGGCAGCGCAGGCTATGCCGCCCCCGAACAAACCCTCGGCAAGGCCGTTTTTGCCAGCGATATTTTCAGCCTCGGCCTCACCTGCCTGCATCTCTTAACCGGACTCCACCCTTTTGATCTCTATGCCGTGGGTGAAGATGCCTGGATCTGGCAGCCCTTTCTGACCCAGCCCATCAGCCCCGCCCTAGCCCGTGTGCTAGACCGCATGGTGAACCGCCGCCTCAAGGAACGCTACAGCCGCGCCCAGGAAGTGATGGCCGACCTCCGCTGGGGTGGTCTCTCCCAAGCCCTAACGTTCAAGTCCCGACTCCCGACTCCCGACTCCCAACTCCCCACCTGGACAGAACGTCACCGCATTGATCTCCCCGGCATTGTGGTGCAGGATTTAGCCATCAGCCCCCAGGGGCGCACCCTGGCCGCCGCCTGTGGCGATGGTTCGGTGCGGCTGTGGGACTGCACCAATGGCGAGCTGCTGCACCAATTTCGCAAAACCCTGCGGGGGCTGGGCCATCGAGGCAAGGTGAACTCGGTCATTTTTGGCCCTAGGGAAACGGTGATCAGCGGCGGCGAAGATGGGCAGGTGATTCAGTGGGATTTGGCCGATCCAAGCCATCGTCAACGAATCCCGCTCAACAGTTGGCAGGTATCGGCCTTGGCGTTAGACGATCCCCGAGCGGGCGATACCCTGGCGGTGGCCTGTGGCGATGGCCGGATTTACCTGGTGTCCCTCACTCAACAGTTTCAGCCTAGGGTTTTAGTGCATCATCAGGCGGCTGTAACGGCCCTGGTTGCTAACGCGCCTGAAAATCTTCTGGTCAGCGGTAGCCAAGACCGCACGATTCGCCTGTGGTCGCTGCCCGCCGGACGGCTCAGCCACACGTTCACGGCTCCCAAGGCCCCCATTACCGCCCTGGCCTGTCATCCCCAGGATGGCCGCATTGTCAGCGGGGATAGCCAAGGTCAGGTGCAGGTTTGGACAGCGCAAAGTTCTGATCAAGACGTCCTGATTCAGCGATGCTCCAACCCCATCACCGCCCTAGCGCTGAGCCCCAATGGTCAATGGCTAGCCATTGGGACGGAATCTGGACAGCTTACCCTGATGAATTTGGCTCGGTGGAGTTTGGACGGTCAAGATCCGGGGCAACCGATGCGCCATGATTGGTCGGTCACAGCCCTCGCCTTTACCCCCGACAGTCGCATGATGGTTAGCGCCAGTGCCGATGAAACCCTGCGATTTTGGTGCGCCACATCCTAAGGCCTAGTCCATTGCGCCCCAAAGCCCGTTCCGTAGGGTTGATCGTCGTGCCCTTCAGTCGCGAGACCGCCACGAAACGACGCAGGGAGCCTGAAGTAGCCAGTCCCACACTTGATCGACAAGATCGTTGGCATTGGCATCAAACCATTGCACCGTAGCCCGGTTGCGGAACCAGGTGCGCTGGCGTTTGGCAAACTGGCGGGTGTGGAGAAGGATCGCCTCAATGGCGGCATCTAGGGAGGTATCGCCCTGGAGATGGGGCAGCATTTCGGCATAGCCAAGGGTTTGCAGCAGCGGCAGGTCGGCCCCGTACTGCTCGACTAAGTGGGTCACTTCCTCCACAAAGCCCATGTCGATCATGGTGTGGGTGCGCTGGGCAATGCGGCGGTGCAGGGTCTCGGGGTCTCCATCCAGCCCTAGGTAGAGAATCGGGTAGGGGGGCGGATCTTCCCCTTGCAGCACGGAGGAGGGCTGACCCGTGACATAGAAAATTTCTAGGGCGCGAACGGTGCGGACAACGTCATTGGGGTGGATGCGCTGGGCGGCTACTGGATCAATGGATTGCAGTAGGGCGTAGGCCTGGGGCTGGCCAAGGTCGCTGATCTGCTGACGCAGGGCAGTCTGGGGGGCCACAGGGGGAATTTTCAACCCCTTTACAATGGCATCAATATAGAGTCCAGTGCCGCCGACTAGTATGGGGATGGCTTTCCCCGCTTGGTGAAATTGATGAATCAAGCCCTGAGCCTGCTGCTGATACTCTGCCAGGGTAAGGGTTTCGGTGGGGTCGCAGATATCAATCAAATAATGGGGCACCCGATTTTGATCGGCCTGGGATGGTTTGGCGGTACCAATGTCAAACTCTCGATATACTTGTCGGGAATCGGCGCTGATCACCACACCGTTGAGGCGTTCCGCTAGGGTGATGGCTAAGCCCGATTTTCCCGTGGCCGTTGATCCCCCAATGACTAGCAAGAATGGTACATTTGAATTAATCCAATCCTGTCGCGATGGGCTAGATTCTAAAATCAAAAATTTTGCGGGTTCCATCCCTAGATCAATCTTCATCTCAGTCAGCTTTAGAATCGTCTGTGACAGGTTTATGTTATAATTTGATAGCGTTTTGGCCTGTCTGTTAAACAGGTGGCTTGTAAGCCCGTTCAGGCCCCAATTTAAGCCCACCTTTGGAGCGTACCCGAATGACAACCGATTACGGTGCTGATCAGATTCAAGTGCTAGAGGGGCTTGAACCTGTTCGTAAGCGTCCAGGGATGTACATTGGCAGTACTGGCCCCCGTGGACTTCATCATCTAGTGTACGAGGTTGTCGATAACTCCGTAGATGAAGCGCTGGCGGGACACTGTAATCGTATCGATATTTCCCTCAATGCCGACGGTTCTGTCACCGTTACCGACGATGGGCGCGGCATTCCCACCGATGTTCACCCCCGCACGGGCAAGTCGGCCCTAGAAACGGTGATGACGGTGCTGCACGCGGGCGGTAAGTTTGGCGGCGGTGGCTACAAGGTCTCCGGCGGTCTGCACGGGGTGGGCATCTCGGTGGTTAACGCCCTGTCAGAATGGGTGGAGGTGACCGTGTGGCGAGAAGGCAAGGTGCACAAGCAGCGCTACGAACGCGGGGTGCCGATGGGTGAGCTAGAGGTAGCTACCATCGCTGAAAAGCGCCAGGGTACCTCGGTCTCCTTTTTACCCGATACCCAAATTTTTTCGACCGGCATCGAGTTTGACTACAACACCCTGTCCGGTCGTTTGCGGGAGTTGGCCTACCTGAACGCGGGTATCGAAATTGTCTTTACTGACTATCGTCTGGAACTGCTGAAGTCCGCCGAACCCAAGGTGTCTACCTACCACTACGCGGGTGGCATCACTGAGTACGTCGCCTACATTAATAACGATAAGCAGCCCATCCACGACGAAATCATCCACATGGCCGCCGAGCGCGACGGGGTGCAGGTGGAAGCGGCGCTGCAATGGTGCGTAGATGCCTACTCCGACAACCTGCTGGGCTTTGCCAACAACATTCGCACCATTGACGGCGGCACTCACCTAGAGGGCCTCAAGGCAGTGCTCACCCGCACCCTCAACAACTTCGCCCGCAAGCGCAACAAGCGCAAAGATGCCGAATCTAACCTGGCCGGGGAAAACATCCGCGAGGGCCTGACGGCCATTGTTTCGGTGAAAGTGCCCGACCCAGAATTTGAGGGCCAAACCAAAACCAAGCTGGGCAACACCGAGGTGCGGGGCATCGTCGATTCCCTCGTCGGAGAAGCCCTGACCGAATACCTAGATTTTCACCCCGGTGTAGCGGATTCCATTCTGGAAAAGGCCATCCAGGCCTTCAACGCAGCGGAAGCGGCTCGGCGAGCGCGAGAACTGGTGCGCCGCAAGTCTGTCCTAGAGTCCTCCACCCTGCCCGGTAAGCTGGCGGATTGCAGCAGCCGCGACCCTAGCGAATCGGAAATCTTCATCGTTGAGGGCGACTCCGCAGGCGGCAGTGCCAAACAGGGCCGAAATCGGCGTTTTCAGGCCATCCTGCCCCTGCGCGGCAAAATCCTCAACATCGAAAAAACCGACGACGCCAAAATCTACAAAAACACCGAAATCCAGGCGCTGATCACGGCGCTAGGGTTGGGCATCAAGGGCGAAGAATTCGACTCCTCCCAACTTCGCTACCACCGCATTTGCCTAATGACCGACGCTGACGTAGATGGTGCCCACATCCGCACCCTGCTGCTCACCTTCTTCTACCGCTACCAGCGGGAATTGGTGGATCAGGGCTATGTCTACATCGCCTGCCCACCCCTCTATAAAGTAGAACGGGGCCGCAACCACTGGTACTGCTACAACGAGCGGGAACTGCAACACCTGATTGCCAACGAATTTCCGGCCAACGCCAACTACACCGTGCAGCGGTTTAAGGGTTTGGGGGAAATGATGCCCCAGCAGCTCTGGGAAACCACCATGGATCCGGCTACCCGCACCATGAAACGGGTGGAAATTGAGGACGCTGCCGAGGCCGACCGCATTTTCACCATTCTGATGGGAGATCGGGTCGCCCCTCGTCGGGAATTCATCGAAACCCACGGCCCCAAGATGAAGCTAGCGGATCTCGATATTTAGCCATGGTTTCTCTCAATGCCCTGCTCATTGCTGGCACCGATACTGAAGTGGGCAAAACCGTGGTCACGAGCGCCCTACTGGCCTACTGGCGACGGTACTGTCCCCAGAAATCCGTGGGTATCCTTAAGCCGCTGCAATCGGGGGAGGGGGATCGGGAGCTGTATCAACGGGTCTTCTTCCCGGAGCTATCCCTTGAGGCCATTGCGCCCCAATATTTTAACGCCCCCCTAGCCCCACCCCTGGCTGCGGCCCTAGAGCAACGGGTTATTGACCTGGGGGTGGTGTGGCATACGTTGCAAACCCTAACCCAGCAGCATGACTGGGTGTTGGTGGAAGGCTTGGGTGGCCTGGGTTCGCCCGTCACCGATGAACTCATCGTCGCTGACCTAGCTGCCGCATGGCATCTACCCGTGGTACTGGTGGTGCCCGTTAAGTTAGGGGCTATGGCCCAGGCGGTGGCGAACGTAGCCCTTGCCCGCCAAGCCAACCTTGACCTGCGTGGCATCGTCCTCAACTGCAACCGCCCCCTCAGCCCCGAAGACATCGACCGTTGGGCACCCGCCGAGATGATTACTCGCCTTACCCAGGTGCCCGTCCTAGGGGTTTGTCCCTATCTAGAACAGCCGGAATCCATCGAAGCGCTCACCCAGGCCGCGCAACGGCTGAGGCTAGACTCCCTGAATCCGGCCCTAACTGCCCTGGCGTGAGGGGATGAGGCGCGTTACGGTTAGGGCGTCCACCGTATTCGCCCCCGCATCATCTGGTGTTTGGCCCACCCGATCGGTTGGGAAACAATCGCGGCTCCCTCGCTTGCAGTCTGAGGCAGTCTGCCATGGAGCCAAGGTTGTAGCGGCACCCACCTCATGCTGAGGGGAACTCATGACAACGATGGCCGGAGGGGCTGGAGGAAGGGGAAATAGCATGACAACTCCTTGGAATCGCTTCCTGATGGTACAAGCTTCGATGCCATGGCTCAGCATAGATTTACCAGCGGTTAACGGCTAGCTTTTTGGCTCCGCTGAGCCGATGGTGGCATAGCCCTAGGTTTCAAAGTTAGCCCAGCCCCCCTCTCGGCTTGCATCGAGTGTTCGAGACTGGATCTGAGATTGAGTATTGCTTTATCTTATCCCCATCCTAGGGTTTCGTCTTGTGTGTTCCGTTAGATTGGGCAAAACTACGGTTCCCTAAATCGCCATGGGCACCCATGGTGTCATCTCGTTGGGTTGAATGCCTAGGGATATGTCGATAGCGGTGAACGGCCCTTAGTCTGTAAAAACCGAGGATGCTGTGGCCGTAGGCCGGGCTTTGCCGATCCCTAAAGCCGTCAGCAAATGATGTTGTGCTGGAGCCATTTGGCCGTAGCTAAAGCCATGGGGTACTAGGGTTTGACAACCGTTCGTAGCATCTAGGGCCAGATCATCCGAGGGGCGCAGGTACCGAGCTTTCAAATGGGCAAAGGCGTAGGGGCTGCCATAGACCACTAGCCCCCGCAGTTGGTTAGCCGCCACCAGCGCCTCAAGCCAGGTTTGGATGAGGGCAGACACCGCCGCCGACCCACGAAAGGGATTGCCCCGCAGAAAAATCTGCATCACCGTGGGGCGCAGGGTATGGGGCTGGGGCCAGCGTTGGCAGCCCTGGTGATCTACCAGTTGAAGCTGATAATGCGCTTGAGCGGGCAGGGTAAGGGCAGGGGCGGTACGGTTGAGAAAGGGACAATCCACCACGCTATCCACCACAATCAGGTTGTCACCGGGATGTTGGGGGTTGCAGGGTTGTACCTGGCCTGCCACGGTCGTGGAGTTCGCCAAGATGTCGGCAACGATCCGCTGGGATTCTGGCCGTAGAAAGGGATCGAGATGAATGGGCGGCGGCGGAATATGCTCCCAAGCGTGGCAAGATTCTGGCGGCACCGACAGTCGAGAGGCGACCCGTTGTTTGGCCCGCCACAGGCGTTCCACAGACTCCGCAATGCGCTCTTGAGTCATGCGTCCGGTGGTCACGGCCTCCACAATGGCGTTGATACAGCCTTCAGGATCCTTCGGCATCAGCAGCACATCGGCTCCAGCTTCCACCGCCAACACCGCCGCTTCGTAGGGGCCGTAGGTGCGGGTGATGGCCCCCATAATCAGGGCATCGGTGACAATCAGCCCGTCAAAACCTAGCTTCTGCCGCAGTAGTCCTGTCAATGTGGGGGCAGAGAGGGTGGCGGGATACTGTCGATCTAGGGCTGGGATGGTGAGGTGGGCGGTCATCACCGTATCCACCCCGGCGGTGATCAACGCTTGGAAGGGGGGCAATTCCACCCGCTGAAGTCGCTCCCAATCGTGGGGCAGGATGGGTAGTTCCAAATGAGAATCCACCGCCGTATCGCCATGGCCGGGAAAGTGCTTGGCCGTGGTGAGGGCACCCTGTCCCTGGGCACCGCGCACAAAGGCCGTGGCTAGGGCGGCGACGATCTCCGGGGTATCGCCAAAGGCCCGCACGTTAATGACGGGGTTTTCGGGGTTATTGTTCACATCCGCCACCGGGGCCAGCACCCAGTTGAGGCCCATGGCGAGGGCTTCAGCGGCGGTGATAGACCCCATGGCCTCGGCGTAGGCGATGGCCTGGGGCAAATCCCGCTTCGCCATGTCCGCTAGGGCCATGGGGGGCGGAAACCAAGTGGCCCCACTGAACCGCTGCCCCACGCCCTCTTCAATATCTGCGGCGATCAGTAGGGGAACTTGGGCCAGGGTCTGCAATTCTTGGGTTTTGAGGCCCACCTCGGCGGCGCTGCCCCCCAGTAAGATCACCCCCCCCACCCCTAGATCGGCAATGTAGTGATGTAGGGTAGCCCGGTCGGCTTCCCAGGCCGGATAGCGAATTTCGTGATCAAACAAATGACCAGAGGTACGCACCACCACCATCTGCGCCACCTGTTCTGCCAGGGAAAGCGCATCGGGGGAGGGCATGATTGCGCTGGGGGCCATCCGGGTCACGCCAGATCATCCTCGTCATCCTCGGCGCTAGGAATAGCGTCTTGATCGAGGAAATCTTCGTTGTCTAGATCGTCTCCTTCGCTCCCTGCCTCAAACCAGGCGTCATCCATGCCCTTTTCCTCCCGCTCCTGGCTGAGCTGGTTGATGAGGGACAGCACCCGAGTGCCCCGCTCCATAGAAGTATCTTCCTTGAACAGAATCTCTGGGGTGCGCCGCAGCCGGATACGCTGGCCTAGTTCGCTTCGCACAAAGCCCGTGGCCGCCTTCAGCCCTTCCATGGTTTCGGCACGGGCTTCCTCAGTGCCGTAGATGCTGACAAACACCTTGGCGTGCTGCAAATCTCCAGACACTGCCACATCGGTGACGCTCACCATGCCTGTTCCCACCCGGTCATCTTTGATATCGCTCATCAGCATTTGGCTGATTTCACGCTTAATCAACGACGCCACCCGATCCACTCGACGACTATTGGCCATCGTCCTGTACTCCAACGTAATAAACAATCTTCTCGGCAGTGCCTTGCCCTAGCCTAGTGTGCTGAACCTAGGCCGCACCCAAGCCCAGCATGGCCCGTAGCGTGAAGGTGAGAAACAGGAACCCCGCCACCACCGCTCCCACTAAGGCAATGGCCGTGGTCGGACGCTGAAGCAGGGGCATGAGGGGCTGCACCGCATTGTAGAGAATCCCCAGGGAAAAGGAGATCAAGTAGCGGGGATAGCGAAAAACATTCTCAAAAAATTCTTTCATGGCAGCGTTTTAACGGGGGCAGGTAGGGCCATAGGATACCGTTATCCAAGCTTTGCCCGCATTCCATCCTAACCCAATGACCCCAGGGTTCTCGTCCCCTGATCCCAAAAAGTTATTTCCCAATGCCCAAAGGCGAGGGTACCCCGTCCCTACCGCCTTTCTTCGGGCGGGGGTACCCGACTCCCCATTCCCCACTCCCTACTCCCTTCCCCGTCACCCTCGCCGCCCACAGTGAACCCCTTGTTTGCTATAACTGTCCATTGATCCCACCGGATAGAGGCGTCCATGATTGAAGTTGAGCACCTCGGTAAAACCTATGGCTCTACCCCGGCCATTCGCGATGTCACCTTTGAGGCGCAGCCGGGGGAGATTCTAGGCTTTTTGGGGCCAAATGGGGCGGGCAAAACCACTACCATGCGGATTTTGTCAGGTTATCTGCCAGCCTCCGAAGGTACGGCCCGGATTGCAGGCTACGATGTCCACACCGATTCCATGGCGGTGCGGCAGCGGATTGGCTATTTGCCAGAGTCGCCGCCGCTGTATCCGCAGATGACGGTGGAGGGCTATTTGAACTTTGTGGCCAAGATTAAGGGCGTTCCGGCGGGAATGCGGCCCCAGCGTGCCCAAATCGCCATGGAGCGCTGCGGGTTGATAGATCGGCGCACGACGCTGATTCGCAAGCTCTCGAAGGGCTATCGGCAGCGGGTGGGCATTGCCCAGGCCATCATCCACGACCCCCCTGTAATTATTTTGGACGAACCCACCGTGGGCCTGGATCCGCGCCAAATCAACGAGGTGCGCCAGCTCATCAAGAGCCTCGCCGGAAGCCACACCATCATCCTCTCAACTCACATCCTGCCGGAGGTGAGTATGACCTGCGACCGGGTGACGATCATCAACCGAGGCCAAGTGGTGGCTACGGATACGCCGGATAACCTGACGGCCCGCCTCGCCGGAGAAACCGCCTACGAGGTGGAAATTCGGGGTGACGTAAACCAGGCGCGTTCTGTGCTGACCCAATTGTCAGAGGTGCGGCAGGTGGACTCCCTCGGCACCGAGCATCTGCCGGAACAGCACCATCGTTTGCAGGTGTTGGGCAATCAGGGCGCAAACCTAGGCCAAGCCATTGCTGCCAGCTTAGTGAATGCGGGGCTAGAACTGCACGAACTGCGCCGCCAGCAGGCCACCCTAGAGGACGTGTTCCTCAACCTGACCACCACCGAACCCAGTGCTCCCCCCATGCCCTCCGTGGAGGCATCCCGATGACTAACGCGAATCCCAATCTGAACAACCTGATTTTCAAAAACATCCTGGCCATCTACCAGCGCGAACTGCAAAGCTACTTCACCTCGCCCCTGTCCTACGTGATTGCGGCGGTGTTTTGGCTGCTGGGGGGCTTTTTTCTGGTGGCGATTCTGCTGGGGCCACAGGGTCTGATTGCCGCCGCTGCCCAGGCCGATCAAGCTGCCCAGATGGGCCTCGCGCCGCCGCCCCCCTTTGATGTCGCCTACGAATTTAACAAAGCCTACGTGGGTCTGCTGGGGTCGCTGTCGATGTTTGTGCTGCCGATGCTCTCCATGGGCCTCTACACCGACGAACGTAAGCAGGGCACTCTGGAGCTGCTGGCCACCTCGCCCCTGCCGAACTGGGCTGTGGCCCTGGGCAAACTGCTGGCGGTGGTGACGTTCTACATCGGCATGGTGCTGCCCCTGATGGTGAGCCAGTCCGTGGCGTTGGGGGCGGCCTCGCCTGCGGTGGGGTCAGCAGGGTTTGTACTCTCCTACGTGGGGCTGGTGCTGATGGCCGCGAGCCTGCTGGCGTTGGGGATGTTCGTTTCCTCCCTCACCGATAGCACCGTCCTGGCGGCGATTATGACCTTTGCCCTAATCTTGCTCCTCTGGCTGGTGGATGCCGTGGCCCAGGGGTTGCCCGGTGCCCTGGGAGAGGCTTTCAGTCATCTCTCCCTGCTGCGCCACTTCACCACCTTTACCGAGGGCGTGTTCGACTCCAGCAGTTTGGTGCTGTTTTTGTCCTTCATTGTCCTCGGCATTTTCCTCACCGCCCAATCCGTCGAAGCCCTGCGGTTCCAGCGATCCTAGACCCTCACCCCCAGCCCCTCTCCCCGTGGGAGAGGGGAGCCGGAAGTTCTGCAAAGTCCCTCTCCCACTGGGCTACTGCTGATGCACATCTTGTTTTCATGCCGAAAGCCCTTGGAGATCCCCCTAAATCCCCCTTGAAAAGGGGGACTTTGACTCCAGTTCCCCCCTTGGCAGAGGAAACTTCAACTCCAGTTCCCCCCTTACTAAGGGGGGCTAGGGGGGATCCACAGACACCTCTCTCTCCCCAGATTTATTCGCAACCACTTCCCCTGCCCCGTCCCTTTTGGTATACATCCATGAACGTTAAGGTGGCCTATCAGAAGTATCTCAAGTACCTGGCTTTACCCGGCTTGGCCCTAGCTACGGCGGGCTTAATTGCGGGCTTTGTGGCGGGATGGACGCCCCTGCCCTCGGCCTTGCTGTTGGGCGGACTAGGGTTGATGGTGGTGGGCCTGGGCTTTAGCGAGTATGGCCGCAACCGCTTCTGGAGTCAGCGTTCTACCGAGGCATGGGCCAATGCCCTGGTGTCGGTGCTGGCGATGCTGGCGATTTTGGGGTTGGTGAACTTCCTGGCGGTGCGCTACTCCAGCCGGGTGGATCTGACTGAAAACCAGATTTTCACCCTGGCCCCAGAGTCTCAGCAGGTGGTGCAAGCCCTAGCCGAACCGACACGGGTGCTGGTGTTTGACCCCAACCAAAACCCCCAGGATCGCCAGCTTTTGGAAAGCTATCGGCGGGCGGGCAATAACTTTGCCTTCGAGTTCGTCAACCCCTACGACAACCCCCGTTTGGCCCAAGACTTCAACGTTACCCAGCCGGGGATGGTGTTTGTGGAACAGGGCGACACCCGCCGCCCCGTGCAAACCCTCACCCCGTCGGATCGCTTGTCGGAGCGCACCCTCACCAATACCCTGGCGCAGTTGGGCACCGAAAGCACCCTCAAAGCCTACTTCACCCAGGGCCACCAAGAATTTGCCATCGACGGCAGCGAGACCGGATTACTCCAAGCCGCCACCGCCCTAGGGGAAAAGGGCTTCACCGTGGAACCGCTGGATCTCTCCACCACCCCCACCGTGCCGGAGGACGCCAGCGTCGTCATCGTGGCGGGGCCAGCGACGGAATTTTTTGACGCTGAAGTGAATGCCCTCAAGACCTATCTGGATCAGGGCGGCAGCGTCATGCTGATGATCGACCCGCGCACCAACCCCAATTTGGATAGCCTGCTAGATCCCTGGGGCGTGACGCTAGACAACCGCATCGTGCTGGATACCTCCGGCGCAGGGCAACTGGTCGGCCTTGGCCCCGCTGCCCCCCTGGTGACGGACTACGGCGACCACCCCATCACCCGCGACTTTGGCACCGGACGATCCTTCTTTCCCCTGGTGCGGCCCGTCAACCTAGAAGAGGTGCCGGGGGTGACCGCTGCGCCCATCCTCAACAGCAACCCCCAAAGCCGCGCCGAAGCACTCTCTGCCGAAGGGGAACTGCAATTCGACGAAAACGCGCCCCCCTCCGGCCCCTACACCCTCGGCGTGGCCCTCAGCCGTCCGATTAGCGCAGGGGAAACGGAGACGGGCGAAGAGTCCCAAACGGAAAACGAGGCCACCGAGGATTCGGGCATCGAGGAAGGAAACGGCGACCCTGCTAATCCTACCCCTGAGAATCCTGACGATGCCGACCTTGAGGCCAAGGAATCTCGCCTAGTGGTGATTGGCAATGCCGCCTTTGCCACCGATGGCCTGTTCGAGCAGCAGCTCAACGGCGATGTCTTCCTCAATTCCGTGAGCTGGCTGGGCCAAGCCGACGACACCACCCTCTCCATTCGCCCCCGCGAAGTGACCAACCGTCGCATTACGATGACGGTGCAGCAGCAGATTGGCCTAGGGGTGTTTGCCCTGCTGGTTCTGCCCGTGGTGGGCCTGATTGCGGCGGTGCTGCTGTGGCTGAAGCGTCGCTAGCTCAAACATTGTTAACCCCTGTCCTGCCGAGAACTCTTCCCCTGTAGGATGAGCCCTGCACGCCACCGATCCTATCCTTAGCCCCTAAGCGCCATGCACCTCTTCCTCGCCCCGCTCTAGCATGGCGTCCTGCACATGCCCCTCGGCATGGAGTTTGCTGGCCATAGCTAGACGGGCTTTTTCTTCCACGGTGGAGGACGCTTCTTCGTGGAGTTCCTCCGCACTACGTTCGAGCATGGCATCCTGGCGGAGTTCTTCCTGCTGACGCTGCTGGGCCAAGAGTTCGCGGGCTTGCTCGGTTTGCTTATCCATCGTTGTCTTCTCCTAATTGGAAAGGCTGTATCAGCCCCCTATGTCCATTGTTAAAGGTGAGGGGCGCAGCCCATGGCGTTGATATGATTCTTAAACTTTAGAGAAAACCCTTGGACGATGGGTATGGGATGGCTTTGCGGCTAAGCCGAAGCATCATCTGGGGTTACCGAATCCTGAACGGCTGGACGCTTGGTAAAGGCCGTACAGTAGCCATCGGGGCTAACGTGCATTCCGTAGAGGGGAGAGGCCGCACTGTGGCAGCGGCCTCTGAAAAAATGGCGGCATCGCTGGCAGCTATCGGGGTGTTCCGGACGATCCTCCGGGTTTATCTGCCGGAGCAAGTCGCGCTGGGTGATGCCCTTAATCACCAGATCGTCCCCTTGCCAGCGGGCCTGCACTAGCCCAGTATCCGCCAGGGTGCGCCAGCGGGGGTCGCTGGTGAGGCTGTCGGGCAATCGCAGCAGCACGCTATCTTCGTCGGTGACAATCTCTCCCTCAAACAGGGGGTCGGGGGCGGCAGGCTGCAAAAAGCGGTCGCCAAGGGGAAAGTCTACCCGCTGCCCCACAGAGGGCAGGTGAAGCTGATAGCGGGTTTGCAGTTCCTCTAGGCCCGCCAAATCGGCCAGGTGGGTGGGCGGGCCATGGATAAACGCCACATGCTGGGGGCGCAGGTTGTGGATGAGTTGGGTGGTGCCCACCCGGTCGCTGTGGGTGGTCAGAAGGTAGGTTTCAAGCTGCACCCGGCCTGAGTCCAGATCGGGGGCAAGGGTTTGTAGCCAGGGCAGGGGAAGATCAGCCTCGGCCTCGGGGGCCGCCAACACCGCTGAAGCCAGATGGGAGGCAAAGGCTTCGGGTAGCAGCACCGTCCAGGGATGGTTGGAGGCTTGGCAATAGCGGCTGAGATCGGCCTCGCGGTAGGCCAGCACAATGGCGGCTGTGTTGGGGTCAGGGAGGTCATCCACACCCAAACGCCGCACCCGAGGGCGCACCCGTTCATCCCAAAAGAGGGGCTGGTGGCGGGCAAAGTTTTGCACACTGCTGGGCAGGTAGGGCAGCAGATCGAGGTAAAGATCGCAGCCCGTGGCCACGGTGTCGTCCACCCAAACCGTGACATCCTTGCCCGTAAACTGGTGGTGACTGCGTAGCAACATCACCAATTCCTGGCCCTGGCCGAGGGTGGGGACGGGCAGCAAGACCGAGCGACCCGCTTGCAGACGGTCGTAGATCATCTGGGCCAGTTGGTTTTCCTGCTGCCGCCGATGGGGATGGCGAGCGGTGCCAGCGCTGCCCTCCACAATCAGCACATCTGGCCTAATGCCGCGCAGGGATTCTAGCGGCAGGCCATCCACCAACCGAGAGTTGGAAATGAAAAAATCCCCCGCGTAGAAGAGGGTGTAGGCCCGTTGGGGAGCGGTATAGGTAAATAAGACGCAGGCAGCCCCTGGTAAATGTCCGGCGGGCCAAAGCTGAAGGGTGAGATCGTCGGCGATCTGAAGGGGGGTATGCCAGGGCAGGGCTTGGCACAGATGGGGCGGCACGGATGCCAAGCGATCTAGCCAGTTGAGGGGCAAAAGTTGAGCCGTAACCTCGCTGCCGTAGATAGGCACCTGGGGAAAGGCTCGATGAAAATCGAGCAGCCCTCGCGCATGGTCGCTATGGGCATGGCTGCAAAACAGAAAATCTACCCGCTCTAGCCGTCTTCGGTGAGCCTCCAGGGGTTCCAGGTTGGCAAGGCCGCAGTCTAGTAAAAAACGCCTTGGCCCCATCTGGATTTCTAGGCAAACACCATTTTTCCCGTGGCCCACACCAAAGGCAAAACAAGCTAATTCACTTCCCCCACGGGCGATTTCGTCCACTAACACCGAACCTCGGTCTAGTGGGCTGACCCGTTACCATGGTAGCTCTTGGTGTCGTAGAAGCCATTTTTGGTGCCAAAGAACAGGGTAGCCACCACAAAAAGCCCAGTTAGCACGGCCAAAATAAGTTTGATATCCATGGGAAATCCGTAAAATGAGAGGTGAATTTTGTGAGCTATCTTAGCAAGCCTACTAGGCCAACAGATGTAAAGGTTTTTGACAGCCGATCCCTGTTCCCCTACCGTGCTAATTTTCCCTACCGTGCTACCTTCTGCCCTCGCCCATGCAACGCACTCGCCTGAGCCTACTGTTTGACGAATTGGGAGACCAGATCAGCCTTTGGCTGATTAACCCCTGGCGACGGGTTTCCCTAGTGATTATTAGCCTACTGGGGGGCTATTTTGCCGCCGTGGCCCTATCTGCCATTGCCGGACAGGCCGCCGTTCAGGATGTCACCGTTTCCATTTTTTTGGTCATCGGTGCAGAGGCTATAAGCTGGTTGGCCTATAGCCGTCGCTGGCGGGATCCGGCCATGGTGCGCAAAATTCCCAAGCCACTCTGGCTCGACTGCCTCAATAGCATCAAGCTGGGAGGGCTCTATGCCCTCATTGTAGAAGCGTTCAAACTAGGCAGCTAGGGACTTTTACATGGTGCTGATTGGGGGCCAGTCAGCCGGATTTATATCGTTATTTCAGTTTGGCTTTCGAGTCCTAAAAGCCTTTCGGAGCAAGGCTTTTAGCAGCTATTTTGGCTTATCTTTATGGGAAAAACGATAGCGGTTCTCGATAGAGTGAGCTACACCCTCCCTGGGTTCTATAGCAGTCCTAAGCTATTCGTAATCAACAAGTCTTGTATAACAAGGGGCTTAAGCCCCTTGCCTGCTCACAAATTAGCTAGGACGGCTATAAAGCCCCCCAGTGCCTAGCGGTCTAAGTTTCACCCTGTACTCCCCTTGATAAGGGGGCAGGGGGGATCATCGCCATGTACTTCACCCGAGTGAAATCCGCTATTGGTACAAAAACAATCGTTTGGCGGCGCGGGTAAAAGCCACATAACAAAGCTGGTTGCGTTCGATGACGTTGCGGTTCGACCGCATTGAGGGAAGATCGACAAACACATCCTGAAAGGTAGACCCCTGGCTTTTGTGAACCGTGAGGCTGTAGGCGTAGTCCACCTCATGGAAGCGCTGACGCAGATCCCAAAATTCCATCCAGCGTTTTTCCTTGGCTAGAAAATCCAGCTTAGCTTGAAATTCCTTCTGGCCAGATTCATGCAGAACGCGCAGGGTTTTGTAGTCGCCTTCCTCGGTTTCCACCTCTAACATCCACACGGGCCATTCCCCCTCGCGCCCCCGAGCGGTGTAGAGGACTTCGCATTCGGCGGAGGTGGAGAGCACTAGGGTGTCTTCGTTGAGGCAGGGGTTGAGGGCCATCAGGCGTTCTCCAACCACAAAGCGGGGGGCTTGGGGTGGGTGCATGGCACGGCGGATCAGTTGGTTAAGCTCGGTGACGCGGCGGTTAGTGTAGGCCAAGGCACGAACTTGGTCGGGGTTTTCCTGGTAGCTGGGGCTGGTGAAGGCCTTAATCAAAAGCTGCTCCCATACGGGGCGGGGTAGCACAAAGCAACCCTCGGTGTGATCGGCGTTGGTGTCGTTGCGGAAGTGGGGGAGATGGGGCCGGTCTAGGTTGCGACGCAGGTCTTCGGCAATCACGCCAATGGCCCCACCGTAGCGCACAACCTCCGTGAGTTCGCTGCGGTGCAAGATGTGGCGAAAACAGGCGGATTCCGGCTCATTCACCGGGGGCAGTTGGGCTGGGTCGCCCACAAACAAAATTTGGGTGCCGTGGTACAGATTCGACACCGCATTGACCAGCAGTTGCCACAGTTCCTCGTTCACCATGGAGCATTCATCCACAATCACCAGGCGATAACGGTCGAACTGACTGCGGTGCTTTTGATCGACCTGAAACACCTGTTTGCCGTCCTCTTCGTTCACCACCGGGCGCAGCCCTAGCAGCTTGCAGCAGGTCATAGCGTCTACCTCTAGCCGCCATCGGGCCGCCATGGTGGTTAATACCTTAGTAGCCTTGTTGCTAAAGGCTGTCAGCACAATGGGTCGATGATCTCCCCGTTGCCGCAATCCCTGAATAAAGGCCTGTAATAGCGTGGTTTTGCCCGTGCCCGCATAGCCTGTCAGCAGGTAGAGCTTATCGGTGCCTGCCACAAAGTTATCTAGGGCCGCTAGGGCTTCGGCCTGATCTGGGGTGAGCGCAACGGCTCCTGGGCCAGAACGACCAGCCGAAGATCGAGGGGTTGACGGAGACGAGGGCGACACCATGGCGTAGCGGGAAACGTGGTGCGTTAGACCAACCGATCAATCATGAGTGGATTAACCATGAGTGGATCAATCATCCATAGATCAATCATCCATGGATCAATCATCCATGGATCAATCATGAAATCCCACCGGGAAAACGCCAAGGTGGGGCTGGGATAGAACTCGGCCATGGTCGGATGCTTAGCTAGAGGGGGTAGGTTGACGATCCGCCGTTTGATACCAAAGCCCTAGGGCCGTGTGATAAACCACTTGCCAAGGAACGTTGTGCTGGCGGGCAAGGGCAGCACAATCTTCGTATTCTGGATGAACCTTCAGCACCGCCTGGGTGTGAGGATGATAGGCTACCTTTAGGGCTACGGGGCCGTAGGGGGTGTGTAGGGTTTGGAAATCTCGTTGGAGGAGGGTGCGTTGCTGCTGCCGATGGCGAATGCCCAGGGTGGGCGTTTCCGCAAACAGAACCTCCGTGCAGCGGGTCTCGGCCTCGGGGTGGCAGATTACGGTAATCAACAGCCCAGTACGCGACTTTTTCATGGCAATGGGCTGGGTAAAGACATCCAACGCCCCTGCCTCAAATAGCTGTTCATAGAGATAGCCCATGGCCTGAGGCACCATGTCATCCACCTGGGTTTCGAGTACAGCAATGGTTTCGGTGGCGGCTGGGGGGGGATGATCTGGGAATGCGGTTTTGGTGTTCGTTTCAGCCATGGTGTTCGTGGCCGTTTTCGTGTCTGTCGTACCCACCCAAAGCCGCAGAATATTCGCCTGGGGAAAGTCCTTCTGTCCGGCCCCCAGTCCAACCCGCTGGAGGGTTATGGCTGGGGGTGCCCCAAATCCTTGGGCTAGCGCTGCTACAAGGGCTGCCCCCGTGGGCGTTACCAGTTCTCCCTGGGCACCATTGTTGTAGATCGGCATGTGGCGCAGTTCCATCAGCTTTAGCACGGCGGGCGCGGGCACAGGCAGCCAACCATGGGCCGCCTTTACCCGCCCTTGCCCCGTGGGCAGGGCAGAACAAAAAAGCTCGTCAATGCCCAAATAATCTAGCCCCAGGCAGGTGCCGACAATGTCCACCAGAGCATCAGTGGCCCCTACCTCATGGAAATGCACCTGGTCGATGGCAATGCCATGCACCGCCGCCTCTGCTTCTGCCAATTGCCGGAACACCGCTAAACTCCAGCGACAGGCGCGCTCTGGCAGATGGGCCTGGGTAATGAGCGCCTCAATGTCTGGTAGGTGGCGGGTGCCGTGGGGATAGGGGGCGTGGTCGTTGGCCTTGGGCTGGGATTCAGCGTGACGGTGACTGAAGGTTTGGGTATGGCTGTGAACCTGGGCATTCTGGCTAGGCCCATGGGTGTGGTGGTGGCTATGATGACTGTGGGCTGAACTATGGCTGTGGGCTGAACTATGGCTGTAGGCTGAACCGTGGCTGTGGGCTGAACTATGGCTGTGGGGCGGGTCGCTCGGAGGATGGCTGATGGGCAAGTTCCTGAGGTCAACCGTAGCCTTGAGGGCACGAAGACCTTGGCGCAGTACGGGCGCTGCCGACAGCTGAAATTCATCCCCTAGCCCTAACCGGTCAAGCTGGGTTTGAAGGTATTCCAGGGGCACCCCCGCATCTAAAACGGCCCCTAGGCACATATCGCCAGAGATACCCGATGGGCAATCGAGGTAGGCTATCGTTTTCATACAAATGTGCTGTACTGTGCCAAAAGTCTTCCAAGATAGGGGAGCCGCCGGATGGCTGACCGCCCCTGCGGCGAGGGCAGGTCGGTGGTTAGCATCCCGACAAGGTCAGAACATTCGGGAGGTTTGAGGAGGCAATTCCATGGCAACCCTATATCGACTACATCCCCAAACGCCGCAGTCTCGCAAGATCGAGACCATGGCTGAGGCACTGCGCCAGGGGGCCATCGCCCTCTACCCCACAGACACAGTCTACGCCATTGGTTGCGACCTCAACCATCGAGGGGCGGTGCAGCGGGTGCGCCAACTTAAGCAGCTTGCCAATGATAAACCCCTCACCTTTCTCTGCTCGTCCCTGTCGAACATTGCCGACTACGCCATCGTCAACGACAGCGCCTATCGGATTATTCGCCGTCTGATTCCAGGGCCATTCACCTTTTTGCTGCCCGCAACGAAGCAGGTGCCGCGCCTAGTCATGAATCCCAAACGCCGTACCACCGGGATTCGGGTGCCTAACAGCCCCATCTGCCTTGCCCTGATCGAAGCCCTTGGCCATCCCATCATTTCTACGTCGGCCCTCAGTGTGGTGCCCCAGCCTGCCACCAAAGCCAAGCCCCGCCACATCGACAAAGCGGAGGTCTTCGATGCCCTGGAAAAACTGGTGGACATCATCATCGACGACGACCAACCCATGGCCTACGAAGTGTCCACCATCATCGACGTGATCGACGACGAGCCGACCATTGTACGCAAGGGGCTGGGCTGGGAAACCGCCTGCGACTGGGGCGCACAGTTGACTGCTCTCTAGGGTATGGATGGGTTGGAGATGGCCCGTCGATGGATCAGCGCTGTCCTAAATCTGGCTGAGGAGACCACGGCTGAGCCATCCCTAGCACCACCAGTCCGGGAACATTCGGGACATCTACCCTTGTTCTGTGGCTAATGCGGCCAAGACATCGGCGTGGATGGTGCCGTTGCTGACCACCACCCCCCGATTGTCCTCAAACCGTGCCGCTTTCCCAAAATCGAGGGGTTTGCCGTTCATGTCGGTCACACAGCCCCCGGCCTCTTGGACAACTAGGGTTCCGGCGGCATGATCCCAGATTTTTTCTCGGTAATTGGGGGTTTTAGGGGAGGGGAGCCGCAGATATAGGGCCGCTTCCCCGGCGGCTACAGCGGCATACTTGGCCTGACTATCCATGCGAATCGACGCGGCTTGGATGCCTACGGCCTGGGCCATGGCGCTCTGCTGGCTCTGGTTACCGTGGCCCGATTCCACACTTTCCACAAAGCGAAACCCTGCGGATGCCGGATCTTGGTTTACCCGCAACGGTTGAGGCGCACCTCCCGCCAGGGGCATCATCACGGCACCTTCGCCGCGCACCGCCACAAATATTAACCCTCGATCGCCCTCACCAAACCGCAAAAATGGACAGCCCAGCACACCCACCTTGAGGTCGCCCTCTTCGACCAGCGCTAGGGCAATGGCATACTGATCGCCCCGCAAAAATCCCTTGGTGCCATCAATGGGGTCGAGCGTCCAGTAGCGGGAGGCAACGCTGCCGTTACCGTGGCCGATCCAGGTCAGCACATCCTCGGCGGTGGCGGCAGGCAGATGGTGCTGCACCTGGGCCGTCACTGTAGCGAGGGGATGGGCCATGTCCGGCTGACGCAGGTCGGCGGCATCTTCTTCTCCCACCACCGGATCTTGGGGGAAGGCATCGGCAAGGGCCTGACAAATTAACGCTTGAGCGCCAAAGTCGGCCACCGTGACTGGGCTTTTGTCGTTTTTTTCAATGGCCTCTGGCACGAGGGTTTGACGCACCCGCTCACACAACTGTGCAGCCTGCTGTACGGCAGCTATGGCGACCTGCTTTTCCAATTCGTATGCCATCCAAGTGTCTCCATTGCAGAAGTTCAGTCAAACGTTCAGGCCGCAGGTTGTGTTTGTCCAAACAACCTGCCCAAAGCGTCAGTCAAGCGATCTAGTACGCCCTAGGCAAGCCCTACCCCTAGGGATAGCCCTAGAAATATCGCCCTAAAAAACGTCCACCTCAACCGTTGGCCACCCGATAGGGCCAACCCCTAAAAGGGCTGTGTTAGCAGGGTTTCCATGGCCCACAGTAGATGTCTCGTCGCGGTCTCAGACCAAGCCCCTTCGCACCGTCGCCCCGACTGCACCATCACCCTCAGGGCAAACTGATGGGAATAGCCCGAGGCTTCTACCCAAACCTGATCAGACTCAGCATCGCAGGTGAGGCACTCCTCATCCATCAGCAGGTCGGCCATGGCTTGCATCTGTTGGGCCAATTGCTGGGCGAGACGACAGAAGCTCTGGAATTCGTCCGCCGTCAGTTCGATGGCCCAATCGGCTCCGGCCAGTAAGCCTTGATAGATGGGGGCACCATCATTCCAGCCAATCCGCCAGCCATCTCCTTCCTGTATTGCGCGTTGTCCCATTATCCTATGGGCTATCCAAACCGATACTGTTGCAGGCTGTCTGTGAGGCGGCCCTTCAAAGGACCCTCAGGTTTCTATGGAAAGGGCAGTTTTTCGCATGAAACCCTAGACAACCTGGAGAGAGTTGCTAGGCCGAGGCCGAGGGGGCTGGAGGGGGCACCCAGTCGCCCGACGAGCGCTTTACTCACCAATGATTTCAGGCTGAGTTAGCTCATCCGACATCTCGATGATGGCGCGCAAAACGGGCTTCATTTTGGGGTCTTCGTAGTTGTCAAAGTCCTCAAACCGACGCCGCTGGGCGCGATTGGCCACCTGCACCGTAATTCGATAGCGGTTTGAAGCCGCCCGAATGAGTTCCTCGCTGCGGCGCATGATTTGCGTGCTGTCGAAGTGGGAGCGCTTGAGCATGGAGAACCCTAACTAAAAAACTCATCCTCCATTTTACCAACAGATGGCTCTGACGATAGGGGGATTCAACGTTGGGGGCAGGGGCCTAGGATGGCTATGGGCCACGGGGCACCCGCTGAGGATCGAGAGGAGGATCGGCTGCCATTGGCCCCCAAGATCACCCAGCGGACTGTTATATCTGGTGTTGTAATGTTTGTCGCTCACGTTTGTCGTCTTTAGCCCTCACCCTCAATCCCTCTCCCCAAGGGAAAGGGGCTGGGGGGGGGAGGGCTAAGGCACTAGGGCCACTCGCCATAACCCGAACTGAGGTTAATTTACGGATCTGTCATCGATGGATCTGCCCTGCCATCGACGGATTATGGCTCCCTTCACAAAGACTGAAAACCATTGAGTAATCCCTTGAGCAATCCCCTTCCCCGTTCTGGTTACACGCTGCCTGTCTTTGCCTGTGCGGGGGCCGTGGCGGCGTTGCGGCGGTTGATAGACCCCACCGATTCCCCCTCGGCGGTGATATTGGACTTGGTGCAGCCCGCCCAGCCCGCCGAGATTCCCATTGCCCAACTGGCCCCGCTGCCCGATGGTTCAGTGCTGGCCATTACCCACAGCGATCCGGGCGACAACCTCGACCTCACCCGCCACACGCCCCTATGGTCGCTGGTGGCCTGGGGCGATGCCGACCAGCCTGAACCGATCCAGATTGAGGGCGGCGAGGGGATTGGTCGCCAGGTAAACCAGAATGATGCTCCGGCGATTTATCGCTACGCCAAGATGGTGATTGCCCACAACCTGACGCCCTTACTGCCAGCGGGTAAGACCCTGCAAGTCACGATTATTTTGCCAGCGGGACGGGCCTTGGCGGAGCGTACCTCCAATGCGGCCTTTGGGGTGGTGGAGGGGCTTTCGTTGCTGGGCACCTCTGGCATTTCAGAACCCCTCAGCGCACCGGGACAGTTGGACCAGTCGCGGGCGGTGCTGCGAGAAATGGCGGATCGGCATCGTCACCTCGTATTCTGTGTGGGGGAAAACGGCCTAGATTTAGCCGTGAAGCTGGGCATCAACCCCGACTGCCGGGTAAAGACTGCCAACTGGCTGGGGCCAATGCTGGTAGAAGCGGGGCAGTTGGGCGTCGAAGGTGTACTGCTGCTGGGCTACCACGGCAAGCTGATTAAACTGGCGGGGGGCATTTTCCACACCCATCACCATGTGGCCGATGGGCGGCAGGAAATTTTGGCGGCCCACTGTGTGGCGGCGGGGGTGCCCTTGGCCATTACCCAAGCCATTTTTCAGGCAGACACCGTGGAGGCAGGCCTGACCCTCTTGCGGGATCACGATCCGGCCCTAGCCGCCCAGGTGTATCAAGGTTTGGCAGAACGGATTGATGAGCGGGCGACGGACTATGTCAAAGCCCACACAGGGCATGAATTAGTGGTGGGATCGATGCTTTTTAACCGTCCGCGTCAGATTGTTGTCACCAGTACCCTTGGGCAGGCGCTATTTCAGCAAGTTTTGTTAGACTGATAGGATTATTTTTTACCAATCCTCCTTTACAAGCCTTCGCAAAATTGCGTCCCATCATAACTCTGCCTGATGGCTTTGCGGCCAGGACATTGGTACCTTTAAAACTCCTCACATCGTCACCCTTGCCTCGGCTTCTTGGCCCCTATCGCCACTTACCCTCGTCAACCTACAGGATTAACCCCGTGACCCTTCAAACCGACTCCACCACCCATCTCGACGACACCGCCATGCCAGAGGTCAATCGACAAATGCTGGTGATTCTAGACTTTGGCTCTCAGTATTCCGAACTGATTGCCCGCCGCATTCGCGAAACCGAGGTGTATTCCGAGGTGCTTTCCTACCGCACCACCGTCGAGCAACTGAAGCAGCTCAATCCCAAGGGCATTATTCTTTCGGGCGGCCCCAGTTCGGTCTACGACGCCGGAGCCCCCCACTGTGATCCAGCCATTTGGGAGTTGGGCATCCCCGTTCTGGGCGTGTGCTACGGGATGCAGCTCATGGTGCAGCAGTTGGGCGGTCAGGTAGAACGGGCGGAACGGGGCGAATACGGCAAAGCGGGCCTATTCATCGACGACCCCATCGACCTGCTCACCAACGTGGAAGACAACACCACCATGTGGATGAGCCACGGCGACTCGGTGACGAAGCTCCCCGACGGCTTTGAAATCCTGGCTCACACCGACAACACCCCCTGCGCCGCCATTGCCGACCACAGCCGCAAGCTCTATGGCGTGCAGTTCCACCCGGAGGTGGTACATTCCCTCGGCGGCATTGCCCTAATTCGCAACTTTGTTTACCACATCTGCGAATGCCATCCCACCTGGACCACGGAAGCCTTCGTAGAAGAGGCCATCCGCGAAGTGCGGGCGCGGGTGGGCGACAAGCGAGTGCTGCTGGCCCTCTCCGGCGGGGTCGATTCCTCCACCCTGGCCTTTTTACTCCATGAGGCTATCGGCGACCAGCTCACCTGCATGTTCATCGACCAGGGCTTTATGCGGAAGGGCGAACCGGAGCGCCTGGTGAAGCTCTTCCAGGAACAATTTCACATTCCCGTGGAGCACATCAAGGCGCGGGAACGGTTCCTGAATGTGGTGAAGGGCATCACCGATCCCGAAGAAAAACGCAAGCGCATCGGCCACGAATTCATCCGCGTGTTTGAGGAAGAATCTAGCCGCCTCGGCCCCTTCGACTACCTGGCCCAGGGCACCCTCTATCCCGATGTGATCGAATCCGCCGACACCAACGTAGACCCCAAAACCGGGGAGCGGGTGGCGGTGAAGATCAAGAGTCACCACAATGTGGGCGGTCTGCCCAAGGATCTCCAGTTCAAGCTGGTGGAACCCCTGCGGAAACTGTTTAAAGACGAAGTTCGCAAGGTGGGCCGCAACATTGGTCTACCCGAAGAAATCGTCCGTCGCCATCCCTTTCCTGGCCCCGGTTTGGCCATTCGTATCATTGGAGAAATTACCGAAGAGCGGCTGGAAATCCTCCGCAATGCCGACTTTGTAGTGCGGGATGAGATCAGCAAACAGGGCATGTACCACGACTTTTGGCAGGCCTTTGCGGTGCTGCTGCCCGTCCGCAGTGTGGGGGTGATGGGCGACCAACGCACCTACGCCTACCCGATTGTGCTGCGCCTAGTCAGCAGCGAAGACGGCATGACCGCTGACTGGTCACGAGTGCCCTACGACCTGCTAGAGACCATCTCCAACCGCATCGTCAACGAAGTGGAAGGCGTGAACCGCGTGGTGTACGACATCACCTCCAAGCCGCCTGGCACCATCGAGTGGGAGTAGCCCTCACCCCCAGCCCCTCTCCCACGGGGCTACCGCTTATACATAAGTCTCTACTCTGCTTGGTTTCTAGGGTTGATCCCCCCTAGCCCCCCTTCACAAGGGGGGAACCGGAGTCAAAGTCCCCCTTCACAAGGGGGATTTAGGGGGATCTCCAAGGACTTACCGCATGAAAACAAGATGTGTATAAGATGTGCATAAACAGTAGCCCACGGGGAGAGGGATCCGAAAGCTTGCATCAGTGTTCCTAGTGACGAGCAACAAACCGTGAACCCATGGGCCGCACCCCCACACTCACCTACGACCGGGGCACGCTGATTTTGCACCCACCCCCACGGGGGAAGGGCTGGATGGATTTTGCCCACTGGGATGACCGAGTGGAGAAGTTTCGCATTCCCGCCCATCAGTATCGTGCCCTAGTGGAAACCCTGCGGGCGGAGCAAGTGGTCGTTAACGACCAAGCCCAAACCTTTCAGCCCTTGGATTTGGCTCCCAAAATGGCGATGGAACCCTACCCCCATCAGCGGGAGGCCCTAGCGGCCTGGGTGGGGAACCGCTGGCGAGGGGTGGTGGTGCTGCCCACGGCTTCTGGCAAAACCTACCTGGCCCAGATGGCCATGCAGGCCACCCCCCGCAGCACCCTGATCACTGTGCCGACCCTGGATTTGATGCATCAGTGGTATGCCCATTTGGAAGCCGCCTTTCCCGATGTGGAGGTGGGGCTGCTGGGCGGTGGGTCAAAAGACCGCAGCCCCATTTTGGTGGCCACCTACGACAGTGCCGCCATCCACGCCGAAAGCCTAGGCAACCAATACGCCCTGCTGATCTGCGACGAATGCCACCACCTGCCCAGCGACTTTAACCGGGTGATTGCGGAATATTCCATCGCACCCTACCGCCTGGGGTTAACGGCGACCCCCGACCGAGCCGATGGTCGCCACGAAGACCTCTCCCATCTGCTGGGGCCTGTGGTCTACGAAAAATCGGCGGCAGATCTCTCTGGCCAAGCCCTCGCCCCCTTCGAGATTGTACCGATCAAGGTCAAGCTCTCCAACCAAGAGCGCCATCGCTACGACCAACTGCTCGCCCAGCGCAACCGCTTTTTGCAGGAGGCCAATATTTGGCTGAGTTCCGCCCAGGGCTGGCAGCGGTTTGTGCGGGCCAGTGCCCAATCCCAGGCCGGACGACGGGCCATGCTGGCCCACCGAGAGGCCAAAACCATCGCCCTCGGCACCGAAGGCAAGCTGCGCGTTCTGGAAGACCTCCTGGCCCAGCACTATCCCGACCGCACCATTGTCTTTACCAACGACAACGCGACGGTTTACCGCATTTCCAAAACCTTTCTCATCCCTGCCATCACCCACCAAACCCCGGTGAAGGAACGCCACGCCATCCTGCAAGCCTTCCGCCAGGGCGACTATCCGGCCCTCGTGGTTAGCCACGTTCTCAACGAAGGGGTGGATGTGCCCGATGCCCGCATCGCCATTCTGCTGTCGGGTACGGGATCCACTCGCGAATACGTGCAACGCCTAGGCCGCATCCTTCGCAAGGGCAGCGGCAACAAACAGGCCATCCTCTACGAAGTGGTGGCCGAAGAAACCACGGAGGAAAATGTCTCCCAACGCCGCCAGGCTGCCGTTCAGCCCAAAGCCCCCCGCCAGCTCGAACTGGTGCCCACTAAACCCCTCTATGCGGTGGAGGACAACCCACTACCCAAAGTCGCCGATCGCGGCCCAGAGGTTTCCTATCCTGATGCGCCCTGCCCCGATTCCTAGGAACAGTGGCCATCCTCAATGAACCAGATGCCAGCGGCGATAGCTTCTAGACCTAGTCAGTCTATACAGGCGAGTGGAGGTCTACGCCTAGCCCCAGAAGCGCCATAATCGTAAATATAACGACACAATCACGGGCAAAGCGGGTCAGCGCCGTAAGCCTCAGCTTAGGATAGAAGGAAGGGGGTCAGTAACTATGCGCTTATCTAATTACGAAGCGGATTTTTTTAATCGTCTTAAAAATGTCCGGTTATCGGCCAGGGATCATTCTGAAATTCGTCTGCGTTCCCCAGCTCTCGCGGATGCCCTTGTGGAGTATCAACAAAGACATGTCCCCTCTCGTCCGATGGTCTCCGATCTAAAAAATATTTTGCCAGAACTACACCCTAACCAAATTCGGCAGCAGCAGCAGATCGACTCCCTGCATCGCCTAGGCTATGCCATGGATTTAGAGGGGCTAAAGGCGAACAATCCATGGGTGTCGCACAACACGCCAGCCATGCTCATCATTGAGCAAATGCGCCCCGATTGGGCCATTATTTTGAAGGATTTAGCCGAAAAACGCCTAAATCGGGAGTCTCCCGACACTAACTAAGGGATTATCATCTCTGTGAAGGCAACGTAAGCCCCATTATTCTGTATCTAGCCAGCCGATGCGACCGGGGGGCCAAAAGCGCACTGTGGCTTTACCGATGATGTTTTCGGCGGGCAAAAACCCCCAGGCATGGCTGTCGTAGCTGCTGTTGCGGTTGTCACCAAGCACTAGGTAGTGGTCTTCAGGCACCCGCTCTGGCCCCCATAGATAGTCGGGTGGAGCTTGGATATAGTCTTCCACCAGGGCTTCGCCATTGATAAAGACCTGCCCATCGCGAATCGTGACTTCTTCCCCAGGGAGGCCAATCACCCGCTTGATAAAGGCATCGCGGCGTTTGCCGGGGGGGGTGAGGCTGTCGGGAGGCCAAAAGACGACAATATCCCCCCGTTCGGGTGCATTGAAGCGGTAGCTAATTTTTTCCACCACTAGGCGGTCGTTGACCTCTAGGGTGGGCAGCATGGAACCTGAGGGAATGTAGCGGGCCTCGGCCACAAAATGACGGATACCAAAAGCCAGCACTACGCTAAGACCGATGGTTTGCAGCACTTCCACCCAAGGATTAGGCGTGGCCGCTGGTTTTTTATCGGGGGGTTGAGTCAATGCAGAATCAGGGGATGAGTTGGGGTCTGGGGGAATGGGCTTGGGGCTATCGGACACGGCAACGACCTGGAAAACAAACGAACTGGAGAGCGTGAAGCAGCACAGTCTCCACAACCGAGCCGCCGGATTAGGTCAATCACCCACCCAGAGCGATGCTTCGATCATACCCATAGATGATGGGAATGGAATAAAGTTGCCTTAGATGTTTTTGGGTTCAGGCAGGCTTGGCACACTGAAACGTTAAGGGTTGAGAGAGACTGCCTTGCCGTCACCGCCCTTGCTAAGCTGCCGTCGGGCAATGCCATCGCGCTGAGCCAGAAGCCCACCCCATGGCGATGGTGATCCTCAAAGCGAGACTATCCCATGAGGGCCATCCGCTTTCCTAGACAGGGTGCACTCTGGCGGCCATCGCGCCTTAGAATAAAATGCTGTGACGCAATTGGCAAGCCTAGATCATGCCCATGGATATCGCGAGTTTTGTGGAAACCCTGGCCGGGAAATGGTTCTCCCAGCGCACCACCCACTACCTGGCCAGCCAAAGTTCCAAGGCAGGGCAGTCTAACCTGTTGCTTGAGTTTTTGTCGGCCACCGATGCCAATTTGGTGCAGTTCTGCGAAGCTCAGGGGCAAGGGATGAGCGGCCTAGCCTGTGGTCTGAAGGTTAACCAAGATAGCCGCATGGATGGAGATACTCAAACTATCCAGGGCACGACATGGATGGCTTTTTTCCAGCCTGCCGACAGTGGCCAAGGAATTTTGCTGCAAGGCAGTCTTCCAGGAACAGCGGCCAAAGGAGAATACCGTTTAGAGAATGAGGTGCTGTCCTTCATCACCCAAACCCCCGATGGCACCGTAGAGGAGCGGCTGTGGTTTGTGAATCCTAATCTGCGGATGCGGACTAGCGTTTTCAAGGTCGGCGATGCTGAGCAAATGGCGTCTTTTTGCTCGGAAATTCGGATGGGGGGTGCCCCAGCCAAGGGTTAGCCTACCTTCAGTAGATCACAAACTCTCTTGACTGCCCTAAGCTTGGCCCTCACCCTAAATCCCTCTCCCAAGCTGGGAGAGGGACTTTGAAGGACTTTCGGCTCCCCTCTCCCTCCTGGGAGAGGGGCTTGGGGTGAGGGCTAAGCCCATACTAAGAG
>QLAH01000308.1_pt1 | contig 31724 bp, 32 predicted proteins | sample 4693081 | NCBI WGS metagenome assembly QLAH01 (sample SAMN09425401, study PRJNA476045) | Lake water metagenome, whole genome shotgun sequencing project. | reverse complement strand
GCCCCTTTGAACAACTCAACGGTTTCCGCTATCACGATAACTGGGTGCGCAATCTGCTGATTGCTTCATCGTTGAATGGCAGAAGGCCCTTGCCCAAGGAGGCCGACACAAAATAAGTTGGAACTAGGGGCAATCCAAGCTCAGCTCGGGTACCGTGATCACCTCGCCCCACTCGGCGGCACGCAGAAAGCAAGACCCCTCAAGTTCTCCTAGGGTATAGGTTTGGCTCTGCCAGTCGGTTTGCTCTAGGGCCGTCCAAAGCTGGGCACGGTCATTTTCGGCAATTAGCAAAAAGCTGTCCTGGGCTCCAAACAGTTGCTTCATCAGGGCATTGGCCTGGGAAAACTGCTCGGTACCCACCACCGCTTCCCGCCCCACCAGCAAAGAAATGAGTTCCTTAGAGATCTCCCGCTCTGTGACATCCGTACCCTCCATCAACACTTGGCCTTGGAGGGTATAGCGGTGGGGGTAGAGGGTGCTGAGCAGTCGGTTGAGGGGCGATCCTCGGGTTAAAAGCTGAGTCGTTACCTGCTGGGGCGTTGGGCTGTTATCGGGCCAGCATTCGCGCAAACAAGTCTCTAAATCGGGGGCAATGGCCAACACCTGCAAGCCTTCATCGGCGGTACGCAGGCGCAGTTCAATGTGCCGCAGTTGCCCGGTTTCAGGATTGGTCAACGACACCATCAGCGGCTCGTGGCGCAGGCGGTGATTGACCCAAGCTTCCGCCCCATAAAGCTGGCACAGCAGCGCATGGAGAAAATGCAGACGAAACCGATGGCGCAACGACCGCGATACCGACGGGGTTAACCAAGCCAGATCGCGCATAGGCACCGGATGGGCGGTGGGGCCAAGCCCCGTCAAACGACCAAAATAGTCATTGGCAAAGACAATGCGATGGGCATGGGGTTCTGCCCCTAGGCGAGTGCTAACCTCCACCACCGCCATCACCAACTGACTATGGTGTTGCAGCAGGTTAAACCATGGGGGCTCTACCCCTTCCGACGACAGCAGCGGACTACCCTCTGGAGCGACCCAAACCGATCCGTCAAAGCCTGCCGTTAGGGATTTACGGAAACTGGGCCGCTCACTGGTTTGACCATGTAAAAAATCCGTGACCATAACGTTGCGCTCAACAACACCCTAGACATTCATACAGGCTTTCCTGCTGGAATTCCGTACGTCGCTAACCTGTCGCCAGTGCGACTAGGGTCGATCTATCGACGCCTCCTATGGGGTCAATGTTGCCCCGTGGAAACCGGAGAACTGCGACAGGATACGACGAATGCTTCAGATGGAATGAGATGCACCACAGCGTTACACAGCCCTTGAGGCCAACGGGAATGGGGCAAAACAGCCAGCGACTGGTTCATGCGGATCGAATTCCCCAGTCATACCCGCCATGCCGAAGGGATATGTTCTATGTTCAGTCTGCCCAAAAAATTTACAAAATTAATACCAAAATCTACATATTGTGTGAAGTTTCGCCAATATAGCTGGACGTAGGCGACTGAGGTTGAGCGCTAAAGTAGGTGGGGCATTGACTTCTAGCACCCAAGAAGCGGTGGGCAAAGACAGCAGCTTCCCTAGTCCGGTCGAAAGATGGCCGATTGCAACCCGAAATCTTGTCAGGACGTGATTAACCTCAGTTCGGGTTAAGCTAATGGCCCCATACCCTGGCAGCCCTCACCCCCAGCCCCTCTCCCCAAGGGAGAGGGGCTGGGGGTGAGGGCTACAGCGCAAGCTGGAAGCAGGTTTCTGAAGATTGCAGTCCTTGGCTTATTCCGAACTGAGGTTGATTAGGCAGAGGTAGCTATCCGTTCTTCCCACGAAGTGCGAAATCTGAGGAAGGGGGCAAGTACCCCAGCCCCTCCCTCAGACTTGATCTGATTCGCAGGATCTTATGAAAGAACCTAAGCGCGGGCGGCAACGCGGGCGGTTTGCAGGCTTTCGGCCAGCTTGCGCACAACGGCAACCATGGCCAAGGGGTTATCCAGCTTGTTGACGGCAGAGCCCACGCCCACGCCAGCGGCCCCGGCGGCAATGGCCATCGGTGCGGTCACGTCGGATAGGCCAGAGGCGCAGAGCACAGGCACAGACACAGCGCGGGAGATTTCGTAGGCTGCCGCCAGAGTGGGAGCAGCTTTTTCGATCAAGCCCAGGGTGCCGGGGTGGGTGGGCTGGCTGCTGGTGCCGCCTTCGGTTTGGATGATGTCTGCACCAGCGGCCACCAGAGCTTCGGCGAGGGCAACCTGCTCATCTAGGGCCAGAATGTGGGGCACGGTGACGGAAAGGGTGATTTCCGGCAGCAGGGCACGGGTGCGGCGGGTGAGGTCGAGCACTTCGGGAGCCTCGAAGCGGCGACCTTGGGCGTAGAAGGCATCGAAGTTACCGATTTCGATCAGGTCTGCCCCAGCGGCCACGGGTGCCAAAAAGGCTTCGGGTTCCACCGCTGAAACACAGATGGGCAGGGTGGTGGCGACTTTGGCCAAGCGCACCAGTTCCGCATCGGCAGCGATGTCTACGAAGGTGGCCCCGCCTTGGTCAGCCGCTTTCACAATATCCACCACATGGGCGGCGTTGAAGTTGGTGAGGCCGCTGATGATTTTAAGGGCGGTTTGGTGGGCCAAAGCCTGTTGTAGGTCAGAACGCATAGGGTATCTCTCAAACGCTAAAGGCAGTCTCAGTAGTTTACAAAGTCCCCCCAGCCCTCACCCCCAGCCCCTCTCCGAGAAGAGAGAGGGGGGACGGACAGCCTCTCAAAGTCCCTCTCCCAAGAGGGAGAGGGATTTAGGGTGAGGGCGAAGGCATGGCAAAAGAGTACTTTGGTGTTCTACTGAGCTTGCCCCATTGTCGCATTGTCGGCTGTACTGTGGTGCACCGAATCTAGGCGAGAGCGTCTAGGCGAGGGTATTTGGGCAAAGCCTCAAGGAAAATCCGGTTCGCAGCGTTCGCCGTCGCTCGTGAAGGCGAGGGAATAGGCGGGATCGAGGGGGGAGCCGATCGCTTTGGCCCGCAATCCGTAGCCCGTGACTAGGTAGTAGGTCTGAATCGGGCGACCAAAACGCCGAATGGTAAGGGTTTGGGGCGGATCGGTGCGTTCAAACATGGCCAGGTGATCGGGGCAAATCGGGTGCCAATCTTCCCCCAGCAATACGGCATCCCGTCCATCCAAGATCTCAATGTCGTACCAAAAGTCGGTCTGATCAATTCGGCCCGACATCGCGAGGACTTCAGGATTATCTAACTGGTAGGCCAACGCAGCGGCGGAGCGATAATCTGTCGTCAACAGTAAGGGATTTTCTAAGGTTTCAGCTTGGGCGGTAATGGCAGCGGCAATCTGATCCCAGCCGTAGAGGGCGGCACTGTCGTTATCGGCTGGCCCAAACAGGGCGGTGAGGGGCATCACGGTGTAGTGAATGGTCAGCACAACCACGGCAAACAGTCCCAACCCTTGAGCCGCCATCATCTGACGGGGATAGCGCAGGGGCGATGGGCCATCTGGATTCGGTGGATCCTGGCGTTGACGGGTTGGATTCTGTTGGATCACCCTATAACTCGCGTCAGCCTGGTTTGGATCTCGCGGCCTAGCAGGACGATAGAAGCGATCCGCCAGCAGGGGAAACAGCAGCGGATAGGCCAGAATATTCCAGTAATACAGGGCCACAGACACCAGGGAAAGGGCGACAAGGGTGCCCGTCGAAAGCGCAAACATCCACCCCGCCACCACGGGATAGAGGGAAGGCTGCACAAAATTCTGGTTCACCCGCCGCCATTGTCGTCCCAGTCGCCCAATTCCCCAGACCTGAAGCGGGCCAAGGATAAGGGCGCAAAGCAGTAAAAAGACCAGCGGTTGTAGGAAATTCAGGGTCAGTTCGCCGCCGCCAGTGGTGCGGTCGCCATAGAACTGAAAGGAGGCAAACCCCTGCTGCCAATTCCACAGCAAAATGGGGGACAGGGTGAGGATGGCGATCCCCAAGGCCAGGTAGAACCGGGCATCCCCAAACAGCCGTCGCAAGGTTCGCTGGGTCAAGACTGTCGCTAGAAAGCTCAGCCCCACAAATAGGGCGTTGTACTTGCTGAGTCCGGCCAGTCCCAAAAAGAAGGCGGATCGGTAGAGGTAGTGGGATTGTCCTTGGCCATCGGACTGGTAGCCATCTACAAACCGAACAAAATCAAAGCTGCTGAGTACCGCAAAGGTGACAAGCCAGTGGTCGTGCCACGCCATCGCCGAAAATAGAAAAAACAGCGGTGATGCAGCAAACAGTAAGACCATCAGCCAGAGCCGATCTCCGCCATCGTCGCCATAGAGATAGCGCCCAATGCGGTAAAAGGTGACGGCTAAAATCCCGTTGCTAGCCAGGCTCGACAGCCTCAACACCCAGGTAGATCGACCGAACAAGGCGGACAAAAGTCCCTGAATCCAGGCATGAAAGGGCGGATGATCGTAGTAGGAAAAGCTGGGATGTTGACCCCACAGCCAGTAGTAGGCCTCATCGGGGTTGGGGAAAGCCCAGCCCCAAAACCAGATTCGCACAGCCAAAAACGCTAGCAAAAACCAACGCCCCCACCGCCACACGGGAGACTGAAACCATCTTCCTAGGGGGGTGAGGGCATGAGCAATCCGACGAAACCTAGGTTCCATAAACCGTAGGGGAGAGGTTGTCTCGCCCGTTGTACTGGGGGTTCTCCACCAAAGTTGGAACCTAGATAATCATGCCGTCGGGGATGGTGGCATTTTTCAGCACCACCACAATGCCGCTGCGGATATAGAAGCCTAGGTCTTCCCGTTCCGCTTCTTGCACATTCTCCTTGTTGACGATCTGGACATTGCGGCCAATGCGGGCATTTTTGTCGATGATGGCCCGCCGGATCACCGATCCTTCCCCAATGCCCATGGGCACTTTGCTGCGGGTGAGGTGCTGGCTACTTTCCGAGAGAGGTTCGTAGTAATCGGCCCCCATCAGCAAGGAGTCTTCGATGACGCAGTTGGCGTTGATGCGCTGGCGTAGGCCGATGACCGAATGGTGGACGCGGCAGTTCTTGAGAATGCAGCCCTCGGTAATGCTGGACTCGGTGATGTGGCAATCTTGGAGCTTGTTGGGGGGCAGGTAGCGAGAACGGGTATAGATGGGGGCGTCTTCGTGGTAGAAGCTGAAGGGGGGCTGGGGCTGCATGGTGAGCGCCAGGTTGGCATCGTAGAAGGCTTCGATGGTTCCGATGTCTTCCCAATAGCCATCAAAGAGGTAGGCTTGAACATTGTGATCCCGCGATGAGGCGGGGATAATTTCCTTACCAAAATCGGTTTGATTCAGGTTCTTACGCAGCAGGTCGATCAACACCTGCTTCTTGAAGACGTAGATCCCCATGGAGGCAATGAAGGGCTGATCCTTCGCCTGGTCGGGGGTGAGGCCGAGGACAGTGGTATCTACCTGCATACGATCTAGGGCGTCGCCCTTGGGCTTTTCGCTGAAATCGACCACGCGCCCAGTGCCGTCGATTTTCATTAGGCCAAACTCTGAGGCTTGCTTGTAGCCCATGGGCACCACCGAGAGGGTAATGTCGGCATTGGTGGCTCGGTGGCGCTCCACAAACAGGCTGTAATCCATGCGATAGAGGTGATCCCCAGACAAAATCAGGAAATCATCCACGTTCCAGGTCTCGAACAGCCAGAGGTATTTCCGCACTGCATCCGCCGTACCCTGGAACCAGCTAGGGCTATCGGGGGTTTGCTGAGCCGCCAGCACCTCCACAAAGCCTTCCGTGAAGTGAGAAAACTGGTAGCCCCGTGAAATGTGGCGGTTGAGCGAGGCGGAATTGAACTGGGTGAGAACGTAGATTTTATGAATTTCGGAGTTAATGCAGTTACTCACCGGGATGTCAATGAGGCGATACTTCCCGGCCAGAGGAACCGCTGGCTTGGCTCGAAACTTGGTCAATGGATACAACCGGGTGCCGGCACCCCCACCCAAAATAATCGCCAATACTGATTTCACGGTTCTTCCTCGTTGATCCCCACGGATGACCTTAGTTTGCACATCTACAGTTTGGGCCTGAGGGTACACCTTGACAAGGGGGATCACGGAAGATTGTGGCAGATTGTGCCCTAGGTCGCTTTCTTCCTAGGGCTAGGAGCCAGCCTATCTGATCCCCAGTATCCGCCCACTAAACTGAGGCTATGGCTTGTCTTCGACTCTTCATGGCCATTTTTGGAGTATCCCACAGCGAATTGATGGGATCTCGTCGGTTGCCCTAGGCCAGCCCCTCAATGATGAGGGGCTTAAAGTGGCGTTAACCCGCCAAGTAAAACGGCACTATAAAATGACAGGCACGTAGATCTGCACCGTTGAGAGGCACCCCCATGCTAAATCCGGCCCACGCCATTTCACTCTTTGCTAAATCTCCCGATGTCAAGATCTTTAGGGCGGGAGAGGTAATTTTTGAAGTGGGTGCCATCGGCCAGGTGATGTACGGCGTGATCGAGGGTGAGGTGGATATGGTGGTCAATGGTAAAGTTTTCGAGACCATCCAGGCTGGGGATGTGTTTGGAGAAGGGGCACTGGTGCAGGATCCACCCCTCCGGGCCTCTACCGCCGTGGCCAAAACCGACTGCAAGCTAGCCGCCGTGGATCAAACCCACTTTAAGTTTTTGGTGCAGGAAACGCCCCTCTTTGCCCTAGAGGTGATTCGCAGCATGTCTACCCGTCTGCGGGCTGCCAAGGCAAATCTGGGCTAGGTGGCAAGGCATTCCAACCGAAATTACACAGAATGAAGGAGCCCCCCTTCAGTACACTAATAGAGCATGGGGTTCGTACAAGGAATAATAACGATGACGGCAGCGGCTCTTTGGCAACGCTACAAAGACTGGCTCTACTACCACGAAGGGCTAGGCTTTTACCTCGATGTCAGCCGTATGGGGTTTGATGACGCCTTTCTAGCCGAGATGCAGCCCCGCTTTGCCAAGGCCTTTGCCGACATGGCTGCCCTAGAGGCCGGGGCCATCGCCAACCCCGACGAAAACCGCATGGTGGGCCACTACTGGCTACGCAATGCCGAACTCGCCCCCACCCCCGAACTCAAGCAAGACATCCTCGACACCTTGGTGCAAATCGAGCACTTTGCCAGCCAGGTACGCACAGGGGGTATCGCGCCACCGGGACAGCCTCGCTTTACGGATATCCTCTCCATTGGCATTGGCGGATCGGCCCTGGGGCCGCAGTTTGTGGCCCAAGCCCTGGGGCCAGATTTTCCGCCCCTGAATATTCACTTCATCGACAACACCGACCCCGAAGGCATTGACCGCATCCTCGGCAAGCTGGAGGATGTACTGCCCACTACCCTGGTGGTTGTTACCTCCAAATCCGGCGGCACCCCCGAAACCCGCAACGGGATGCTAGAGGTGATGGACGAATTTAAAGCCAAGGGGCTGAACTTTCCCAAGCAGGCGGTGGCCGTTACCGGACGGGGTAGCCACCTCGAAAACCAGGCTATCCAAGAGGGCTGGCTGGCCACCTTCCCCATGCGCGACTGGGTGGGGGGCCGTACCTCGGAGCTCTCCGCCGTGGGCTTGCTGCCCGCCGCTCTGCAAAATATCAGCATTCGCTCCATCCTGGGCGGAGCCAAGGAAATGGACATCGCCACCCGCGTGCCCGACCTGCGCCGCAACCCCGCCGCCCTCATTGCCCTAGCCTGGTACTACGCGGGCAACGGCAAGGGCGACAAAGACATGGTGGTGCTGCCCTACAAAGACAGCCTGCTGCTGTTTAGCCGCTACCTCCAGCAGTTGGTGATGGAATCCCTCGGCAAAGAAAAGGATCTCGACGGCAATCTGGTTTACCAGGGCATCGCGGTCTACGGCAACAAGGGTTCCACTGACCAACACGCCTACGTTCAGCAGCTTCGGGATGGCCTGCCCAGCTTCTTTGTCACTTTCATTGAGGTGTTGAAGGATCGATCCAGGGACTCCATCGAGCTAGAACCAGGCATTACCTCCGGCGACTATCTCTGCGGCTTTTTGCAGGGCACCCGCAAGGCCCTCTACGAAAACGCCCGCGAATCCATCACCATCACCATTCCCGAAGTCAACGCCCACACCGTCGGCGCATTGATCGCCCTCTACGAGAGGGCCGTGGGGCTCTATGCCTCCCTGGTGAACATCAACGCCTACCACCAGCCCGGAGTGGAAGCGGGCAAAAAGGCCGCCGCCGAGGTACTGAAGGTGCAAAACGCCATCGTCGAGGCCCTGCGCCAAAGCCCCGAAGCCCTTAGCCTGAAGGAACTCGCGGCCAAAGCAGGCTATCCCGACGACATCGAGATTATCTACGCCCTCGTGCGCCACCTCCACACTAACCAGCGCCAGGTGGTGATCCACGGCAATCCGGGCTATCCCGATGTGATCAAAATCGCCGCTCTGACTTGATCGCCCCCTTAACCTGGGTTCAGCCTAGGAAACCTCCGTTCGGGTCATGATCGTGCTCTCTCTAAGCCGCCCCTGTTCTCCTTTTGGGAGGAGTGGACGGGTGGCACTTTAGGGCTGGCGTGAAGGATTGAGGAGTTGGGTGGCGGGAGATTGGGCCGCTGTGCTCAAGATGATCTGACGACGGTCTAGGGCAATCCAGCCTTCCGCCCTAAAGTCCTTCAGCAGGCGGGTAACGGTGACACGGGTGGTGCCCACGGCGGTGGCCAGTTGATAATGGGTGAGCTTGAGGGGAATGCGAATGCCCTGGGGTTCTACTTGGCCAAAATCCTTGGCCAGCAGCATCAAAAAGTGCCGCAGCCGATCCGCCACCAACCGCCTGCCCGAAAAAGCCAGCCACGCCTCAGTTTGCTGAAGGCGTAGGGTCAAATTCCGAAAAATGCCCACCATCAACACTGGGGACGCCTCAATTTCGCTAAAGGGCAGCGACAAGACATCCACATCGGTCAATGTAGTAGCCCAGTAAGGGTCTACTAGGGTCAAAGGCAAACCCATGGGCATAGATGGCCCCGCTAGACCCAGCAACGTTTCGCTGCCGTCTTGCTGGATGGTGAACAACTGCACCACCCCACGGCACACAATCAAGACTTCATCGGCTTTAAGGGGAATGGACTGCCCCGCTGAATAGGCGACCAGGGAACGCTCACGATAGAGCTGTTCTAGCAGATCGATGAAGCTTTGCGGTCGCCCTTCCCCAGCCACAACAGTGTAGGGGTTGACAGTGGAGATAGACACGGGAGAGACCCAGAGTGCGCCAAAGGGTGGGGGCCAAATCCGGTGGGGCCAGGGTGTCCTGGTACTTCACGGCGGGAGGTGGCTGACTGTCTCTATCGTCAACAGCCAAAATTAAGATAACCCTCCGCCTAGGTTAAGCTCAGACCAACAAACCTTTAAGCTTGTGTTGGCTTACATACCAAGGACAGCGATTTTAGTCGTCTGCCATACCCCAGCCCGGAGGGTACCTAGCCATGCCTAGCCTTACAGGGCGGCGATGCACTCAATTTCAACGGCTACATCCTTGGGCAGGCGGGCCACCTCCACACAGGCGCGGGCGGGGGCATTTTCCCCTCCGAAGTATTTGGCGTAGATGGCGTTGACGGTGGCGAAGTCGTTCATGTCCTTCAGAAAAACGCCCGTTTTCACCACATTGTCAAAGCTAGCCCCGGCAGCGGTGAGGATGGCCTGGAGGTTGGCGATCACCTGCTCGGTTTGAGCCACGACATCCCCAGGGCCAACCAGTTCCCCGGTCGCCGGATCGAGGGCAATTTGGCCTGACACAAACAGCAGTTGCCCAGTTACCACCACGGCCTGGTTGTAGGGGCCAACGGGGGCGGGGGCATTGGGGGTGTTAATAATCGTGCGTTCCATGGTGTGCCTTACTAGAACAAAAATCGACGGATTGAGCGGATTGCCAAGTCCCTGTGGCCCTCACCCCCAGCCCCTCTCCCAGAGAGGAGAGGGGGGCCGGAAGCACTCTTCAAAGTCCCTCTCCCAAATTGGGAGAGGGATTTAGGGTGAGGGCTATCAGCCTTGGCCAAAAAGAACCTAAACATCCACCCCAAAGCGGGGGCGGTGGCCGTAAAAGCGGTATTGCCAATAATCTCGCAAAATGCGGTCGTGATCAAAGCAGAGGGTTGCGGGCAAGGCCCAGGGGTCGATGATGGCGGCGGTTTTGGCGTCGTCTCCGGCGATGGGGTCGGTGGTGGCGGTGGCGAGGAAGACCACACTGAGGGTGTGTTGCCGAGGGTCGCGCTGGGGGTCGGAGTAGACGGCGAACTGCTCGACTAGGGTGACGGCAAGCTGGGTTTCCTCTAGGGCTTCGCGGCGGGCGGCGGCTTCGACCGATTCGCCATAGTCTACAAAGCCACCGGGCAAGGCCCAGCCCAGGGGCGGATTGTGGCGCTCAATTAGCACAATGGGGCGGTGGGGATGGTGCAGCAGTTCGATAATCAAATCCACCGTGGGGGCGGGGTTGCGGTAGATGGTCATAGCGCCAAAAGTCCCTGAAAAACGTTACCCAAAAATCACCCAAAAATCACCGACAGAAAGGCCAGATAACCCCGGTCGGTCGTGCTAGAGTCTACTGGAATTGCACAGGTTTGACTATGCCCTTTCCCAGAGCCAGCGGCATTCTACTGCACCCCACCTCTCTGCCCAGTCGATTGGGAATTGGCGATCTGGGGGTAGCGGCCTACGATTTTGTGGATTTCTTGGCCGATACGCGCCAGCAGCTTTGGCAGGTGTTGCCCCTGGGGCCAACGGGCCATGGCAATTCGCCCTACATGTGCTATTCCTCCATGGCGGGCAACCCGCTGCTAATCAGCCTAGAGAAACTCTGCGAAGACGATTTGCTCTATCCCGATGAGCTGCACGATCTAGAGCATTTGGCCGCGGACTGGGTGGATTTTGATGCGGTGATTCCGGTGAAAATGCGCCTGCTAGAGCGGGCCGCCAGCCGCTTTCGCGATGTGGCCACCGAGGAAGATTTGGCCGACTTTAAGGCTTTCTGTGCCGAATTCCACTTTTGGCTAGAAGAGTTTGCCTTTTTCATGGCCCTCAAAAATGCCTTTGGCGGGGCCAGTTGGACGGAGTGGGATGAACCCATCGCCCGCCGCGAACCGGAAGCCCTAGAAGAATGGCGGGAAAAGCTAGCCAGCGATATTTTTTGCCACAAGTTTCTTCAGTTCGAGTTTTACCGCCAGTGGACGGCCCTGAAGGCCTACGCCAAAGAGCGGCAGATTCAGATCATTGGCGATATTCCCATCTACGTCGCCCACGATAGCGCCGATGTGTGGGCCTTCCCCGAAAACTTTATGATCGACCCGGAAACCTTGGCCCCAGCGGAGATGGCCGGAGTGCCGCCGGATTATTTCAGCGAAACCGGGCAGCTTTGGGGCAACCCCACCTACAACTGGGAAGCCCTCCAAAAGCAGGAATTTCGCTGGTGGATTCAGCGCCTCAGCACCCTCTTAAAGTATGTGGAGTTCATTCGGATAGACCATTTCCGGGGTTTGCAAGCCTACTGGGCCGTGCCCGCCGGAGAAACCACCGCCATCAAAGGCGAATGGGTTGAAGCCCCAGGGGAAGCCCTACTTGAAACCGTGGGGCAAATCCTGGGCCGCCTGCCCATCCTGGCAGAAGACCTCGGTGTCATCACCCCCGAGGTAGAAGCCCTGCGCGACCAGTTTGAGTTTCCGGGCATGAAGATCCTGCACTTTGCCTTCGGCTCCGACCCTGGCAACCCCTACCTGCCCACCAACTACAGCCACAACAGCGTGGTCTACACAGGCACCCACGACAACGACACCACCGTCGGCTGGTTCGAGCAACTTTCCGACTACGAGCGGGATCGCCTGCTGCTGTACGTCGGCTGCATCAGCCCAGAAGGCATCCACTGGACGATGATTCGCCTAGCGTTGATGTCTGTGGCCAACCAGGCGATCATTCCCCTACAAGACGTGTTGGGCTACGGCAGCGATTGCCGCATGAACACCCCAGGGCTGTCTGAGGGAAACTGGGGCTGGCGCTACCATCATGGGGCTATTACCGATGAGATGCGCGAACGGCTGCGGGCCTTAACCGAACTCTCGAATCGGGCCTCCAGATGGACGGGGGAGACCGAATACTAAGTCCTGGTTGATGCGTCTAGGGCGGGAAGTCCTCGCCTCTACAGTTTGCGGTGGTAGCAGGAGTGATGGGTGTGGCATTTGAGGTATACGAGGGCAGAAAAAGACGTTCACAGGGCTTCACATAGGCCTCCTTGGACATCACCTGTAATACCTACGATTCCCATAATTTTTCGTGATGTGTGTCAGCAAGTTCAGTGAATACCCATGTTAGGGCCAGAAAAGGGACTGGTAGAGTGTGGGAAAAGGTATAAAGGTAAGTCCATGACCCTGGCATACTGGCGGGATAGCTGTAAACTCAACCATCCCGAAATTGATCGGGAACACCGCCATCTGCTTCAGCTCCTTGAAGAACTCTATCGCTCTGTCCTCCTAGACCACCATGAAGACCTCATCCAGGCTGCTCTGGATACCCTTTTTAGTGTGACTATGGAACACTGCGAAACCGAAGAAGCCCTGATGGAAGTGTTCCGCTACCCTGAGCAAGCCAGCCACACCGATCAGCACCAGGATTTGCTCGGCCTCATCCTAAACTACCGACTTACCCTAGAGCAGGGGCTGCGACCCCTTACCCTAGATGATGTCCACCACCTTGCTACCTGGCTGACCATCCATGTCGCGACCTACGATCTGAGAATGGTGCAGTTTGTGCAGCGTCAACAAAAGCACGACGGTGCCGCCATAACCCAGGAAGTCAATCATCACCTGTTTACGATGGCCTGCTAAGGCATTCCTACCCCGCGTTTCCCTGGCCCATGCCGTCTTCTGGCCGACTGCCTATCGCCTTTTTCCTATGGCCCCTTCCCCAACCTCACCGTCCACCGATGGAGAACCTCTCACCCCCGCAGATCTGGGCACCTTCGGCGAAAATCTGATTGCCCAATGGATGACAGCCAAGGGCTGGACGGTGAAGGATCGCCAGTGGCATTGCACCTATGGCGAACTCGATTTAGTCCTCACCCAAGGCAACCCCACCCAGAACGGACAGATGGCTTTTGTAGAAGTCAAAACCCGCAGCCAGGGCAACTGGGATGCCGATGGGCTCATGGCCATCACACGCGGCAAACAAACGAAACTCTGGAAAGCCGCCCAGGTGTATCTGCTCAAAAATCCCCAGTGGGCCAACGCTATCTGCCGCTTTGATGTGGCCCTCGTAGCCTGCCGTCCCAGTCTTCCTGCCGCCACCCGCCCCGACCGTTACCTCGCCCTACCCGATGGTCGATACCTGCTCATTCAAGACTACATCGACTGCGCCTTTGATGCCCGCTGAAGGGAGATCCTATCCCAGCGGAGAACTGGGGTAGCGGCGGCGGATTCCGTCAACGGCGACATCCCGATTAGACCCCCCGATCCCTCCGCCAATGCAACGGTTCTGTAGGGCTTCTCTGAAGAACTGTTACACTTCCTCAACAATCGGTATTACTGCCTGCGCCTGCGATGATAGGATTCCCAACAAACGGTTGAGAGATAGGAATTCATGACTGAAACGCTTACAGGTCAAACACCTATTTTCGGGGGCAGCACCGGCGGCCTTCTGACCAAAGCCCAGGTGGAAGAAAAATATGCCATCACCTGGACGAGCCCTAAGAAGCAGGTTTTTGAAATGCCCACCGGTGGGGCCGCCATGATGAACGAAGGCGAAAACCTACTGTATCTGGCCCGCAAAGAGCAGTGCCTAGCCCTGGGCACCCAACTGCGCACCAAGTTCAAGCCCAAAATCGAAAACTACAAGATCTACCGCATCTATCCCAGCGGCGAGATCCAGTTTCTGCACCCTGCCGATGGGGTCTTCCCAGAGAAGGTGAACGAAGGTCGTACTGCTGTGGGCAGTGTGGCTCGCAATATCGGTTCCAACCCCGATCCTGCCACGGTGAAGTTCAGCGGCAAAGCCACCTACGAAGTCTAGGTTCGGCGATTAGCCGTAGCCTTTGCTTTTGCGGTAACGTTCTACTCCTTTTGGTTGTTCTCTCTGTTGCAAACATCTATATCCTGATACCTAGGGCATGGCATGGCTATGCCCTTTTTACTTTTCTCATAGAATAACGCCATGATTTCCCCGTCCTTCGAGCAGTTTCAGACCTACGCCAGCCAGGGTAATTTTGTTCCGGTCTACCAAGAGTGGCTGGCCGATTTAGATACCCCCGTTTCCGCCTGGTATAAGGTCTGCGCTGGACAGCCCTACAGCTTTTTGCTGGAGTCGGTGGAGGGGGGCGAAACCTTGGGGCGCTACAGCTTTTTGGGCTGCGATCCGCTGTGGGTGATCGAAAGCCGGGGAGAAGTCTCCACCCAAACCCACCGGGACGGCACCGTAAACCGCTTTGAGGGCAACCCCTTCGAGATTTTGGCGGACTGCCTAGCCCCCTACCATCCGGTGAAAATTCCGGCCCTGCCCTCTGGCATTGGTGGCCTGTTTGGCTTCTGGGGCTACGAACTAATCCGCTGGATTGAACCCACCGTGCCCGTGCATCCTGCCACCGAGGATGATTTACCCGATGGCCTGTGGATGCAGGTGGATAGCCTGCTAATTTTTGACCAGGTGCAGCGCAAGGTGTGGGCCATCGCCTATGCCGATTTGCGGGATCCTAATCGGGATTTGCAGGAAGCCTACGAGGAAGCCTGCGGTCGGGTGCGCCAGTTGGTCGATAAACTCACCCTGCCCCTTTCGGCCCAGCAAGGACGGCTACCCTGGGCTCCCCCTGGCCATCGCGGCGAAGCACCCCTAGCCTTTACCAGCAACCGCACCCCCGAAGAATTCTGTGCCTGCGTGGATCGGGCCAAGGAACACATCCAGGCCGGAGACATTTTTCAGGTGGTGATTTCCCAGCGGCTTTCCACGGAATATGCCGGGGAACCCTTTGATCTGTACCGATCCCTGCGGCAGATCAACCCCTCCCCCTACATGGCCTACTTCAATTTCCAGGACTGGCAGATCATTGGATCTAGCCCTGAGGTGATGGTGAAAGCTACCCTTGCCGACGGGCCAGAATCGCCCCGCATCGCCACGGTGCGACCCATCGCGGGCACTCGTCCACGGGGCAAAACCGCCGCCGAAGACAAAGCCTACGAGGAAGACCTACTGGCCGACCCCAAGGAAATCGCCGAACACGTCATGCTGGTGGATCTGGGCCGCAACGACCTAGGCCGCGTTTGCACCAGCGGCACCGTGCGGGTAGATGAACTGATGGTGGTGGAGCGCTACTCCCACGTCATGCACATCGTTAGCAACGTGGTGGGCGAACTGGAACCCAGTAAAACCGCCTGGGATTTGCTCAAAGCCTGTTTCCCGGCGGGCACCGTCAGCGGCGCACCCAAAATTCGCGCCATGCAGATTATTCACGACCTCGAACCCTGCCGCCGTGGCCCCTACTCTGGTGTCTACGGCTACTACGACTTTGAGGGCCAACTCAATACTGCCATCACCATCCGCACCATGATTGTGCAGGCCAAACCCGACGGCGGCCATACCGTCAGCGTCCAAGCTGGGGCGGGCTTGGTGGCCGATTCTGTGCCCCAAAGCGAGTACCAAGAAACCCTCAACAAGGCTAGGGGAATGCTGGAGGCAATCCGCTGCCTGAAAGGGATGGCTTAACCGCCATTCCCCGAACGGTGGCCACCCTGGGCGGGCATAGATGCTCTATGGCTGGGGATGACTTGCCAGTGCCTCGCCCCCCTTTGACCCTTTGGCGGATTGGGGGGCTTAGAGGCAACGGCTTGGGATGGCGAGCCTACAGTTCGCCACCTTCTAGCTTTTGGCGAGATTCGCCCCAGTAGGCGCTGACGGTGATCACTTCCTTGTCACCCTTAATTTCCGACCGCCAACGGTAGACGGTATTTTTAGGGTTTACGCCCACCTCCAGCAGTTTGGCCCCCATGTAATACTCCATCGAGTCGCGGGTGCGCTTTTTGAAAAACTCGGACTGATTTTTGGGCACCGTGCGGGATAGGTGAGCTTGGGTATGTTTGGGTGTGGCCATGGACGTGCAACGAAAGGTTAACGAGGATTGGCTTTCATCATAAACGAGAGTGCCGGGGCAGGTAGCCTAGGCAAGGGTGTTGAGAACCAAGGGATCTGACGGGCAAATCGACGCCAGCGCCACTAATTGGAACCAAGCGCCTGGGCAAGCACCTGGGGCAGGCCAATTTCGCTGCACACTTCGTAAAACGAGGTGGCGGGCGGGGCTTCAAACAGGTGGGCAATTTTGGCTAGGGTTTGCTCGTAAATGACATCGTGGTGTGCGTCCATATCCTCAATGTTTTCCCAGAGGATGATGGCGATGCCGCGATCTGTGCCCGGTTCCTGCAAGAGGTAAGCCCCTTGGAAGCCCTTGGAGAAGGTGGAGACAGCCTTTTCGTAAAGCTGACGGGCTTCAGAGAAACAACCGGGCTTAAACTCGCCAATGGCGACGTAGGCGTATTTGTGCTTCAAAAAATCGTCAAAATCAGACATGGCGGTTTCGGTTAACAAGTCATTCAGCGTACAGATTAGCCCTCAGCGTACCGAAAAATTGTTGGTTTAACTCGTCTAGTTTGACGAAACGCCAATAGGCTCTCTTTTAGTGTGACGCAGTAGGACTCACTGGCCGCCCTTTCTAACCTTGGCTTTAGATTCAGCCCCAGGCCTCCGTGATGTATTCTCTAACCTGCCAAAGGGGCCAGGACAGAGGGCTATGATAGAACCTTGGCCCCAGATCCCGCCTGTGCTAGCCCATGTCAAACCGCACCCTCAGCCTTACCGATGCGCTCTACGACTACCTGCTAACCCATTCTGTGCAGGAGCCGGAGATTCTGAAAGCCCTACGACAGGAAACGGCCCAACATCCCATGGCCCAAATGCAGATTGCGCCAGAACAGGGGCAGTTGATGGCGCTGTTGATTCAGTTGATGGGGGCCAAAAAAGCGCTGGAGGTGGGCGTTTTTACGGGCTATAGTGCGCTGCGGGTCGCACTGGCCTTGCCGCCAGAGGGACGCCTGGTGGCCTGCGACATCAGCGAAGAATACACCGCCATAGCCCGTCGCTATTGGCAGCAGGCCGGGGTAGCCGACAAAATTGATCTGCGCCTTGCCCCCGCCACAGAGACCCTAGCCCAGCTTATCGCTGAGGGGCAGCAAAACAGCTTTGACTTTGCCTTCATCGATGCCGACAAAAGCCACTACCCCACCTACTATGAACAGGTGCTACAACTGGTGCGGCCCGGTGGGCTAATCGCTATCGATAACGTGCTGTGGTCGGGGCGGGTGGCCGATCCGAGCGTGACCGACAACCGCACCCAAACCCTGCGGCGCTTTAATGATGCCCTCGCCGCCGACCCCCACATTGTGCTGAGCCTGGTGCCCATAGCCGATGGCCTTACCCTAGCTCTGAAGAAGCCCTAGACGGCTGCTGTCTGCCAACCAACATTCCCTTTGGCCAGGTTCAGGTTTCTGTGGGTCAGCGCAACAGGGCGGGAGCGGCCAGGATGAGTTTCATGGTGGGGGAATCCGTTGCGAGAACAATCCCTCCCCCCAAATTTCCTTATTGCCACTTTTATTGATACCGTCCCGGCCCCAGATGATGGCGAAGCGGGCTGCATTCTGGAGGTCTTTAACGCCCTAGGCGAATCGGTGGATGTGGTAACGGTGCCGAAATCGGCGATTGACCCGTTGCGCCCAGACGAAATTCTGACTGTGAGATCGCGGCTAGAAGCGGTTCGATAATTTAGGTCAGTAATTCGCGCCACAGGGCTTCTTTGACAACCGGGGAATATTCAACAAAAAAGGAGAGGACACCATTTTGCATCCTCTCCTTGATGATGAGCCAGAGCATGATTCGTCAGACCGTTTCGGGTGTGATGCATTGCTTCGCGAATGCACCCTACAACTAAAACCCGATTCGCTTCAGGAAAATCGCTTTACCTTTGTCCCATGCAAGCTTTGCGCTGGCATCTGTAAATCTAAATAATGGCTTGGTAGCCTCAAAGGGTTGAATACCAAGAGAGGTGACAGAGTACTTTTTCTCTAGTTCTATATTTTGAGGAAGACGCTGAATACCCAATGCAGAAGCAGAGATATTCTTAATCCAAAACTCATTGCAAAAGGGAGGGGCTTTATCAAATAGTGCAACGTGAAGATCCCCACCTTGTTGAAAGAACTTAATCTCATGAACGTAAGCCATAGATACTCCAAGAGCTACTAGAAATCGTCATCGGTCATAAGCATTAGCTTTCACAGTCAGTAATCGGAGGTTGGGCGACGTGATCACGTTACCCAACCGAGTTCATGCTAACTATTAGTGTGTTTTACGAATTGGTTTTAAGAGAAAATTTATGCAGGAGAAAGAGAGAAACTTCCTCCTTCCCCCTCCCCTTCGTTCTTCCACTCATCAATGAACGTTAGGATTGCGTTACCAAGCAGGAACATGGTAACGCCATTCACAGTACCACCAACAATGCTACCTACAGCAGGAATAATCTTGGCAGTTTTGACAACATTTTTGCTGAAAAGTTTAGAGGCTATCTTGAGTGCAAATCGTTCATTCATTTTCATTATCAGCCTAAATGATTTAGGCAAAAATGCTTTTTGAAGAGCCTTGACAGAATGGAGTCCTAGGTATTTTGATAGCTTTCTCACAGAAATCCCAGACGATGCCGATACAATCAAAACCCACTTTGATTCATCAGCCGTATCAAAGTCATTAATGGTGAAAAGTGTAGATGAAAGTTTGACTTGAGAATATACAGCATCGACGACATCTGCTGGAATACCAAAGATTCCAGCAAAACCAGTTACTATTCCCGTCCCTATTGACCATAGCGTTGACACATTAATTGCATCTGTGGAAATTTTTCTCTTGTCACGCTTGTCCTGAGCTTCATCTAGAAGCTGTAAGCCCCATTCTCGACCGTCTTGAATAGCCCTTTCTATAATATTAATCAGGAGGGGAATCTTACTTGCATCAAACTCAAAGCCCATGTTCAACTCCTAGGGGTTTATGTGGATCGAAATCGTAGCAAGAGCTGATTCTTTTCAGAATCAGCATGTTGATCAGCAAAGCCATCATGCAGGCTCTACAACCATCGTTCTGGTTGATCTAGTCTTTGAAGGCCCGCTTTAAACCGTATGCTGCCAAGCCCGTAATGACCCCAGCCGCCGCAACCGGGGCCATGCCAATACCGATACCTCCACCAGCAACGGCTAGCCCCATCCTCCCAACGTGTGCGGCAACCCCTAAGCCTACAGCGCCCCCACCAGCGGCAAAACCAGCGACTTCTTTGACCCCAGACTTGATTTTCTTGTACTTGGACATTAGAGATTACCTCGATCAGAACTTATGAAGGCTGGATGCAACCGTTGGCCCTTGGTTAGGAGCCTCATAATGCACCGCCGCCTTTGTAGTTCGATTTTATACTGGGCGAAATAAGGTGTCTTCAGCTTGAATACCGAACTTTTTGTCTTATATTCCGGCAGTTGACGATCCCTGATCAATGTGAGATCACTAAATTAATCAGAGGTGAAGCTGCGATAAATTGTCAATTTAGCTACATTTAAATCAGTAATTCGCGCTACGGGGCTTCTTTGCAACCGGGGGGATATCCAACAAAAAAGGAGAGGACACACAGCGGTATCCTCTCCTATGGATTATGAGCCAGACAATGATTCGTCGGACTTACGCCTAGGCGTGGGTGGCCACGTTCAGGCTGGTGGAGGTCAGACGCTCGTAGGTGGCGCGCATCTTCAGACCCACGAGCACCTGGAACAGACCGCTGCCGTTGCTAGAACCGGGGTATTCGCGGTGCTTCAGCAGCAGTTCGGTCATTTCACCGTAGTACTTGGTGGAGGTGTTGCTCAGGTGGCTTTCGATGTAGATCATTTCTTCCAAACGGTCGAACTGACCATCCACCTCTAGCACAGAAACCTCGTGGCCGTAGTAGGTGTCGGGGCCGTAGTGCATCCGAATGCCGGGGTAGGAGCAGGTGAGCTTCCGACCGCAGGGAATCCAGTCGATGGTGGAGCCTTCGTCGAACAGGTAGACAGGGTCGAAACCTTCCACGCCTTCCCGCTGCATCAGGCGCACCCGCAGCACTTTCTTCTCTTCGTCGTTGGGGATGAGCTTGGTGGGCAGAATTTGAATCACCACATCGGCATACTGCTTTTGGATGTCGATGTAGGCTTCAAAGTCAGGACGACGGGCATTGATGGAGGCCAGCACATCTTCGTAGGTGTGACCACGCTCGGCCATGTCGCGCTGAATCTTCCAGGCAATCTTCACCTCGTCGCTGATGTCGAGGTAAACGCTGAAGTCGATCAGGTCGCGGACGCGCTCGTCGTATAGGGGGTGCAGACCTTCGATCACGATGATGCGGTTGGGGTCAACTCGCTCGGGGGGGTCAAGCTCACCCGTTTCGTGGTTGTAGATGGGCTTGTCGATGCTCTTGCCTTCCTTCAGGGCTTTGATCTGCTCGTACATGAGATCAAAGTTGTTGGCGCGAGGATCGAGGGCGGTGACGCCAGCTTCTTTGCGCTGTTTGCGGTCGAGGCTGTGGTAGTCATCCAGGCAGATGACGGTCATCAGTTCGGCACCAAACAGGTCGCTCAGCCGTCTGAGGAAGGTGGATTTACCACATCCAGAGTCGCCCGCAACACCGATGAGAACTACTTTGTCTGGCTTGTTGATCATAGGTTCCCTCTATACAACTCCTGTTAAAGTCATGCAGTTTCAGCAAGGTGGGCAACGCTGAGCGCACCGAAACACCCCGCAACCCCCACGAAATACCCCAAAAAATATCTCGTAAAATGTGGCGCTTGTGAAGCGTAAATCCCTAAAATGTTCACGCAAAGTCCCTCCATGGAGGTGCGGTGCTGAGAGCATCCAGGGCCATTCACGGCAGAGGTTTGGCTACTTATAGCGGTCAGGAATGCCTGGGCCTAGATCTCTATCCAGCCTACAGGCACGGAAAACCCCATGGCTGAGGAGCCTTGCCTGTGGCGTTTGAATCGAGATTGATAAGTATTTCTACCGCTGTGAGCTGATCTTATCAGAAGAAAGTATCGCTCACAACTGAATTTCCGGGTGGGGGGGATCAAGGTTTCGCCTAATTTTAGACGACGTTGTGGAACGCCTAGCCGCTATCTGAGCCAAGGACTGAAGTCCAAGGCTCAAAGTTGAAATCCTCTCAAGAGGATTGGTACAGGCGATCCCCAGTCTACTTCAGCAGACTTTTGCGCTGAGCCAGGGAGTTCACTCCCTGGTTGTTGGGAATGGCTACATGCCCATGATGCAGTAACCAGAATCGACGTAGAGGATTTGCCCGGTGAGGCCGCTGGAGAGGTCGCTACAGAGGAAGGCGGCGGTGTTGCCCACTTCAGTTTGGGTAACGGTGCGGCGCAGGGGGGCGATTTCTTCGACGTGGTGGATCATATCTAAAATGCCACCCACCGCCGAGGAGGCCAGGGTGCGGATGGGGCCAGCAGAAATGCCGTTGACCCGAATGTTGTTGGGGCCGAGTTCGGCGGCTAGGTAGCGCACGTTCATTTCCAGGGCGGCCTTGGCAATGCCCATGACGTTGTAGTTGGGCACCACTCGCACGCCACCCAAATAGCTGAGGGTGATGATGCTGCCGCCTTCGGTCATCAGGGGTTTGGCCCCACGGGCGAGGGTGATCAAAGAGTAGGAGCTAACATCGAGAGCTAGTTGGTAGCCCTCTTTGGAGGTGTTGCTGAAGTCGCCGGAGAGGTCGTCGCGGTTGGCAAAGGCGAGGCAGTGGATGAGGATATCCAGTTTGCCCCACTCTTTTTCGATGGTGCTGAACACCTCGGAAACCTGGGCTTCGTCCTGCACGTTGCAGGGTAGAAACAAACTGGGGTTGAGGGGATCCACCAAGTCCTTCACCTTGCCTTCCATCTTGCCCTTTTCGTCGGGTAGGTAGGTAATGCCGAGGTTGGCCCCCGCTGCATGGAGCTGCTGGGCAATGCCCCAGGCGATGGATCGGTTGTTGGCGATGCCCGTTACCAGGGCGTTTTTCCCAGTCAGGTCTAGCATGGTTCTCTGTTGTGATTCGCATCTTGGAGTCTAAGGGAAATTGGTACCCGTGGGTAGGGGATGGGCCGATAGAATAGATGGGCTTGGTAGATTGATGAACTGTCCTTTTGGCTCAGATTGGCCCTCACCCCTAGCCCCTCTCCCAGGGGGGATAGGGGAACCGGAACGAGCTTTCAAAGCTTTCTCTTGGTGATGAGGGGTAGCAATGAGGGGCAATCGTCGATAGCATTCAAAGTCCCTCTCCCAAGTTGGGAGAGGGATTTAGGGTGAGGGCCAACAACCTCAGCCATCTACCCAAATCCCTGTTGCTAGTTATTTTGAAACCCCGAACCATGGAAGTTATCCCCGCCATTGATTTGCTTGAAGGCCGTTGTGTGCGCCTCTACCAGGGCGACTATGCCCAGTCGGAGGTGTTTGACGACAACCCGGTGGCGGTGGCGCGGCAGTGGGAGAAACAGGGCGCAACTCGGCTGCATTTGGTGGATTTGGACGGGGCAAAGTCGGGCAAACCAGAGAACTGGCAGGCGATTGAGGCGATTGTGCGGGCAGTGAGTATGCCCGTAGAGGTGGGCGGTGGTCTGCGGGATCGCGACCGGGTCAAAGCCCTGTTTGACCTGGGAGTGCGCTACGCCATTTTGGGCACGGCAGCGATTGAAAACCCTGACTTGGTCAGCGATCTGAGTGCCGAATACCCTGGCCAAATCATCGTCGGCATCGATGCAAAGGACGGCAAAGTGGCCACCCGGGGCTGGCTAGACATTTCCGAAGTGGAGGCCGTTGATCTAGCCCAGCAAATGGAGCAACGGGGAGCCGCCGCCGTGATCTACACCGACATCAAGCGCGACGGCACCCTCAAAGGCCCCAATATGGACGCCCTCCGCACCATGGCCGAGGCGGTGACGATGCCCGTGATTGCCTCCGGCGGCGTGGGTGCCCTGCGAGATTTGCTTTCCCTATTAGCGCTAGAACCCGTGGGTGTGAAGGGCGTGATTGTCGGTCGTGCCATCTACACCGGGGATGTGAGCCTGAAGGAAGCCATTCGGGCGGTGGGCGATGGCCGCTGGCAGGATGTGCCGCCAAATTTGGGCAATTCGGCCTGGGGTTAATGTTGTGGGATTAACTTCGAGAAGCATTCGCACCGATTCAGATTCCCCACAATCCCTACATCGTCCCGGCTGATGTATCCCTGCCACGGGAGCAATGGCCGACGATATATGATCTGCCCAGCGAAGGCCTGGAGGAGCCTGGGTTGCCCGGTGTTCGCGGTAGCGCGCCGCAAGGCGAATTTCACGATTTTCAACCCCAACTACTCAGCGCTACGTTCCGCTTAGCGGATGTGGCGGCAGATCGCATTTTCACCGCTGCCGACCTGAATTTGTACTACGACATCACCCATCCCCGCTGGTACAAGCGGCCCGACTGGTTTGCGGTGGTGGGTGTCCCTCGGTTTTATAACAACGACGACCTGCGGCTCAGCTACGTCACCTGGCAAGAGCAGGTCAACCCCTACATCGTGGTGGAATTGCTCTCCCCCGGCACGGCAGATGAGGACTTGGGCCTCACTCAGTCCACCAACCCCAATACCCCACCGTCCAAGTGGTAGGTTTACGAGCAAATCCTGCGTATCCCCTACTACGTGGTCTTCAACCGCTACACCGGAGCCCTGCAAGCCTTTCGCCTGACGGAGGCTGAGTACGCGCCAATCCCAATCACGGATGGGCGCTTTATGACACCAGAACTCGGCATTGGTCTGGGGCTTTGGTACGGAGAGTTTCAGGGCTGTACACGGCAGTGGGTACGCTTTTGCGACGCTGCTGGCCCATGGATCTTGACCCCGGTGGAACGGGAACGGGAACGGGCTGACCGAGAACGGATCCGGGCAGAACAGGAACGCCTCCGGGCGGAATCAGCCGAGCAACAGGCGGAACAGGAGCGATACCGAGCTGAGCAAGCACGTCAGCGGGCGGAACGATTGGCCGAAATCTTGCGAGACCAGGGCATTGATCCGGATCAGCTTTAGTTGAGCGCTAAGGGGAAGTTGTGTTTGACGCTAGGGCACACACCGAATGTATACAATGGAGTGGGTACGTCAAAACAGCGCCAGTACGGTCTTTAGGTCGGCATATCACGGTTAGGAGAGGCTTAGATGTACAAGTTGAAAGTGGTAATTGTGGGAGCCGGAATTGGCGGTTTAACCACAGGGATTGCCATGCAGCAGGCGGGCTACCAGGTAGAAGTCTACGACCGGGTGACGGAACTGCGTCCGGCTGGGGCTGGCATTTCCCTGTGGTCGAACGGCGTGAAGGTGCTGAATCGGCTGGGCTTGGGCGAAAAGCTGGCGGCCATTGGCGGCGAAATGAACACCATGGAATACCGCAGCCACACCGACGAGCAGCTAAGCTATGTCGATCTCCATCCCCTGTTTGAGCAGGTGGGGCAGCGGCCCTATCCGGTGGCTAGGGCCGATTTGCAAGCCATGTTATTGGAGGAATTTGGCCCTGAAAACGTCCACCTAGGAATGCCCTGTGTAGCGGTGGAACAGGATGACCAATCGGCTACGGCCATTTTTGAAAACGGCCATCGGGCCACAGGCGATTTGGTGATTGGGGCCGATGGCGTCCATTCTGCCATACGGGCCCATGTCCTAGGGCGCACCGTGTCGCGCCGCTATGCCCGCTATGTAAACTGGAACGGCTTGGTGCCTGCCGACCCTTCCCTCTGCGCTCAGGATCGCTGGGTAATCTACGTGGGCGAGAGCAAGCGTGCTTCGATGATGCCCGTAGGTGGTGATCGCTTCTACTTCTTCTTTGGCGCACCCATGGTGGAGGGCACCCAGGTAGACCCTGCCCACCGCCGCGAAGAACTGGCGGAAATTTTCAAAGGCTGGCCCGCCGCCGTACAGGGGCTCATTGAGGCCATTGACCCCACCACCACCAATCGCCTGGAAATTGGCGACATCGACCCCCTAGAACGTCTGGTGCGCGGGCGTATTGCCCTGCTGGGAGATTCGGCCCACGCGACCACTCCCACCCTAGGCCAGGGCGGTTGCCAAGCCATCGAAGGGGCCGAGGTGCTGACCCGCTACCTACTCACCACCAATATCAGCGTGCCCGATGCCCTCAACCGCTACGAAAAGGCCCGCAAAGACCGCACTGCCGATCTTATTCTTAAAGCCCGCAAGCGTAGCAGTATCATCTACGGCCACGAACCCTCTGCCACCCAGCAGTGGTACCGCGACCTCAAACAGGAGCCGCCTGAATCGGTCATTAACGCCCTCGCCAAGGTGATTTTGACTGGGCCAATGGGGTAAGGCTTACGGTGGCCCCCAGGCCGTAGCAGCAACCGGAAACAAGAACAACGCCCACCCTCGTAAAGGCATGGGCGTTGAGAAAGGGGGCTAGTGATAGCCCAACGCAACGTTAGCTCATGGCGATGCTGCTGCGGTCGTAGGCCGCAAAGTCGTGGGGCGTTTTGCCTTGGATGTGGCTTTCATAGCGCATGGCTTCATCCAGGGGTAGGCCCACCTCGGCGGCGAGGCGCACCATCATGCCCTGTTCGCGCTTGCGACTGCGCTGGTGGCGACGAATAAACAGGTTCCGGGCCAGTTCAGGAACGCTGTTTGAACCGTTGGTAGCCATGGCCACGGCAACGGGTGTCGCCATGGCGGGCTGAGCAAGGGCGGGTTCAGCCACAGCAACGGGAGTCATCGTCCCCGTGTGGTAGGGCACACCGCGCCAGGTGAGGTCGGCAGCGGGCTGGGCGGGTGGTTCGGCCACGGCGCGAAAGGCTACCCTTGCCCCGCGATAGGTTCCGGTCTCAAAGGTCTCCCCCATCTTGGGCATGGGGTTGGGAGTATAGTCGTAGCTGACGCCGCGATAGGTCAATTTCATGGTGTCGCCTCCTAGAAGCGAATGGCGTTTAGAGGCGCGTTCCTTCGGGAATGTCCCTACTTCCGTCTCTTTCCCGGTGTGATGTGTAGATAATCAGGCAAAAGAGATGAACGATTTCTGTCTATGTCTGTATCATAGGCTACGGTTTTAACCGGATCTATTTTTTTGACAAATCTACATGGACTCGCCTTGCCTAGGGTACGGCAAATATTCGGCGTTGCTGACACGGGTCGCAGGCTGCCCTGGTTGAGGTTTCCTGTGGGGGCGAGACCTCCTCACCCCCACAGGTGACGGGTTCGGAGGCGGGGCGGCGCTCGACGGCCTGGGGGTTAGTTGTTCACGGTAAAGTCGGCCTGAACCGTGATATCGAGGGCGCTGGGGCGAATCACGACCACGGCATTGCTGGCCGTAGCGGTGCCCGAATCTCCGGTGAGGATGCTGCCCACGATGCTGCCGAGGGTGCGATTCCCGGTGATGGAGGTGAGGATGGACTCGGCGGCAGCGGTAATGACGGCCCCCTGGAGGTCGGTGTTGCTGACGTTTTGGGTGGCGGCCACAGCGCTCGATTCGGCATTGATGGCGTAGGTGCGGTTGTTCACCGTGAGGCTATCGGCCACAAACTTGGCGGCGGTGATCTGTGCCCCCACGATGTTGACGGGTACGATGCGGCCCTGCACCGTGCTGCCCACGGGGACCAGGGTCTGACCTTGGGCATTGAGAATGGGCTGGGTGGTTTGGAAGCTGGTGGCCACGGTTTGGCCAGGGGCAACGACGATATCGATGTCGCTATTGCCGGGGTAGCGCACCGCCAGTTGGGTGCCGCGAGGCACCACCCCAGAGGCGAGGGATGGCGTGCCAGGGGTACCGCTGGCATTAAAGCCAACGATGTAGTTGGTAGCGCTCATCCCCGCCTGGAGGTTAGGCATTCGGCCCTGGGCCACCATGGCTTGGTAAACAAAGGCCGCCACATCGGCGCGGGTAGCGCTGCCTTGGGGGCGCAGGGTGTCCACGTTGGGGTAGTTCACCACCATTTTACGCTCGGTGGCGGCGGCCACGGGGCTGCGACCATAGTCAGGAATTTGGCTGGCATCGCGAAAGACCCCCAGCACCTCATTCACGGAACCGCTGGGGCTAAAGGTGAGACCATTGGCGAGGGCTACTAACGCTTGCACACGGGGAATCTGCTGCTCCGGCTGGAAAACGTTGCCAGGATAGCCCGACATGAACCCCTGGCCGTAGGCATTGGCGATGGCACTGTAGCCCCAGTAGCTCGTCGGCACATCACTAAAACCGGGGGTCGAGCGAGTGAGGGGCTGGTTAAAGGCATTTCGGACAATGGCGGCGAACTGGGCACGGGTTACGGGTTGGTCGGGCCTGAAGGTGCCATCGGGAAATCCGGCGATGATGCCCTGGGCCGCTAGGTTTTCAATGAAAGGCCGCGCCCAGTAGTTGACGCTAACATCGCTGAATTCTGCCGTTTGGGCCTGGGCTGGCCACGCCCATCCAACCACAGCTATCCCGGCCAGTGCCCCAACCGTGATCGGTAAGGCCAGGGGTTTAGAGGCTTGGGTGAGCGTTGTAGCTAGGCTTATCATCACCGCTAATGGTTGCTTCATAGGGATACAAATTCCGGGGATACAAATTCTGGAGACACGAATTTTACAGTTAGCACCGAAAATTTCGGTACGATACTGTAGATCTAGACCTCAGTTCTAGGCAAAGTTGTTCCCACATTTCTAAGGTTTGCGGTTCATTCTAGCCCCTATGGGCTGTCTGCTCTTTTTTCTGTCCAAACTGGTGGCCACCAGGAATTTGTGACACAATGACACCACATTCCCTATCCCTAGCTATCCTAATATCCAGTCCGGGGCCAGATTTAGGGGCTCCGCTCCAGACAGCCCGCTCGATTCTAGGTCAGTCACCATGGTGCGAGATTCTGGGAAATCCTCCCCCCGTAACCCTGAGGCGCTTTTCTCCGCCACCGAAGCGCCCGTACCCAGTTCGCCCCTCTTTTGGACAAGGCTGCTCACCCAACGTCCCTGGATGCTGCTGGGTGGTTTGTGGCTGGTGCTGGTGTGCATAGCCGCTGTGGCGTCCCATCGTCTCTTGTTTACCGACCCAGCCAATGCTAGAGGGGCCACCCAAACTCAGTCGGAGGTAGCCGCATCTGGCCGTTCCAGTGAGGTAAGCCGTTCTGCCCAGCCAGGGGATGGTGCCTCTGCGCAGGCCGATCCATCCCCAGCCCAGTCGGGGGCAGCGGTAGCCCTTTGGGGGATTAGCAGCCTAGTGGGGGTTTGCGCCCTTGGCAGTGTGGTGATTAGCCAGCAAGCCAAGGCGGCGGCTCGGCGGCGGCCCAAACGTCGGGTGCGACGAGTGCAGCCCAAGGCTAAGGCTAAGGCACCCACGGGGCCAAAGCGGTTGCAGCCCTATTCCCCGGATCGGGATGCGGTGATTGTGAAAGGTGCCCAGGCGGTGAGGGATACCTTGCCACTGTCCTTGGCCAAAACCGAAGCGGAACTCGATCTTTTCGATGATGATCTTTTCGATGACGATCTTTTCGATGACAACAGTGCCGATACCCCGCAAGGCAATTCCCTGAATAATGCTGTTTTCGCCCCCCCAGCCCAACCGCCCCGACAAGGACAGCCTAATCAAGGACAACCCCGGCAAGGGCAACAGAGCAACGGCCAAAAGCCCCCTATTGCACCTCAGCCCCTAGCAGCAGCTCAGCCCCCCACGCCCCCACCGGACAGCGCCACCCCCCACCCCACCGAGGTGCTACCCCAAGACGAAACCCATCCCCTAGATTGGACAGAGGACAGCTTGGCCCATACCCTCGACTTGCGGCAGCGGCGTTCCCTCTCTTCGCTGATGTAGGGTCGTCGGGGCAAGTCTAATTTAGGTGCGTAGGGGCGAGGTTTTCTCCAATGGGTTTTCTCGCCCTGAGGGATAAGCGGATTGAAAAGCGGATCCTTCGATGTCCGATGTGCTCTAACCGTCCGAGGAAAATTTTCCTTGCACGATAGGTTTTCCGCTGCCATGATCGCTGATGGGGCCTTATTCGACGAGCATTACTCGACCAACCTTGAGCGATCTTCCAGTTATTTTCCATCCCGACTATGTGGCACCTCTGCCGATGGGCCATCGGTTTCCCATGCCGAAGTTTGCCCTGCTAAAGGATCGGCTGCTGAAGGACGGGGTGATCACCACCGACCAACTCTACCAACCCGGAGCCCCTAGCCCAGAGTGGCTGGAACTGGTGCATCGGCCCGCCTACGTGCAGGCTTACCAGCAGGGCAGCCTAGACCCCAAGCTGCAACGGCGCATTGGCCTGCCCTGGAGTGCGGCCCTGGTAAAACGCACCTGTACGGCGGTGGGGGGCACGATTCTCACCGCCAAGCTGGCCCTCAGCCGGGGATTGGCCTGCAACACCGCTGGCGGCACCCACCACGCCTTTCCCGACTATGGGGCGGGCTTTTGCATTTTTAATGACCTGGCCATTGCCACTCGCGTCCTCCAACAGCAGGGGCGGGTGCAGCGGGTGCTGATTCTGGATTTGGACGTACACCAGGGGGATGGCACCGCCTGGATTTTCCGTGATGACCCCAGCGTATTTACCTTTTCCATGCACTGCGATGCCAACTTTCCGGCCCGCAAGCAAACCAGCGACCTCGATGTGCCCCTGCCCGTGGGGATGGAGGACGACGCCTACCTCCGCACCCTGGCCCAGTATGTGCCCGATCTGCTGGCCCAGGTGAAGCCCGATCTGGTGCTCTACGACGCCGGAGCCGACCCCCACCGCGAGGATCGCCTGGGTAAGCTAGCCCTCAGCAATACCGGACTGTACGAGCGGGATCGCTGGGTGCTAGAGACCTGCGTGGCCGCTGGCTATCCCGTAGCCTGCGTCATCGGCGGCGGCTATGGCGATTCTATGGACGACCTGATTTATCGCCATTCCCTGCTGCACCGGGCGGCAGTGGAGGTGTTTCGTCGCCATCGGTTGTAGGCCGCATTCACCCTTAGGAGTGCGGAAACCGCGCCCCTACAGTGTGGGGATGATGTAGGGGGCAGGTCTCCTACCCCTTGGCTGGATCTGGGTTCTGGCAAGTTTTGCCAGTCAACCAGGGTAACGAGACTGGAAAGCCCTGAAGTCCTATGACTTTCCTATAGTTTTTCTATAGGCTTTTAGCCAAGTTGATCGGGCATTGTTATGGCCGATTTGCAGTCTGCCTGCGTCAAAATACGGTTACTCATGTCTTGTTTGAGGGGCGCTTTATGCCCAACCCAAAGGTTCTTTTGATTGAGCATGAAGCTAGTCTCCGAGATGTGCTAGATGCTTGTCTGCGAGAACTAGGGGGGTGGGATGTGACCTCATCGAAGTCGATTCAGGAAGGAATTTTATTGTGTGAACGACATCATCCCGATGTCATCTTAGTGGATGCCTCTGCGCCAGAAGCTGATGCCCTGTTATTCATCGAACAGTTGAAGATGTACTCAAAAAACCGGGAAATTCCCATCGTTTTAATGAGTGCTAGGGCCAGTTGGTTTACTGGGGCAGAACTTCGTCAGATGGGTTTTTTAGGGGCAATTTCAAAACCCTTTAACCCCTCTACCCTCTCCGCCCAAATTCATCGGTTGGTGGCGTCGCCAACATCCTCCTGTGGCCAACGTCAACCCAGCGGGGTTGACCCCTCGACCTAAGCCCTGGGGGCTTTGATCAATACTTAACCCTGATTTTGGCTCGGTAGACTAGACTAGGGCAGCACAGCAATCTTGACTCACGTCGATCTGCGGTGTGGCCACAACACTTCACATCATTCCTTTGCGCAGGAGAGAACTATGTCTACGTTAACGGTTTGGAAATTTAAGACCGCCGATGGTGCAGAAAACGCCCTAGCTAAATTAGAAGGGCTGCAAAAGCAGGAACTCATCCAAGTGCTGGATGCCGCCGTGGTGACTTGGCCAGCGGGGCGCAAAAAGCCCAAAACCTATCAGGCTGTGAGCACCGTGGGTGTGGGTGCCTTGGGCGGTGCTTTCTGGGGAATGCTATTTGGCCTGATTTTCTTGGTGCCCCTATTCGGCATGATCGTGGGGGCAGCGGCGGGTGCCCTCTCCGGGAAGTTCACGGACTACGGCATCAATGACGACTTCATTAAAGACCTGCGGGAAAAGGTTACGGAAGGCACCTCAGCCCTGTTTTTGCTCACGGGCCAGGTAACCGTAGATAAGGTGAGCGAAGCCTTCTCCCCCGATGAAGCGGGTGAACTGATTCAGTCGAACCTATCGGCGGAGCAGGAATCCAAACTGCGGGAAGACTTCGGCGCTGAACTCTAGCTTCAGGAGAACTCAGGGATTGAGCAGGCATCGCTGATGGCCTGCTCCTTCTCCCAGGCCAACCCTGGGTTCTGTTACGAAACGGATTGTTTGGGGGATGGAGATCGCACTTTATGAGGGATGGTGTAGCATGGCGGCTGATCGGAATTCAACCTGTCAGAATTCCAATCGTGCAACATCGCTCCGGAGAACGCTATGCTGTCACCCCTTGGAGGGAAAACACCCTGGTTTAGCCTAGGATTAGCGCTGCTGTTGGGCTGTAACTGTTCAGGGGGTGATGAAAGAGTCGGGGTTTCAATTGCAGCTCTTCAGGTAAGCTGATGCTATGAGTGTTGACGACCCCTCTGAGCTTGAGATTGGTGGCATCCGGCTTCCTGGAGGGGCCT
>QLAH01000307.1_pt1 | contig 31849 bp, 26 predicted proteins | sample 4693081 | NCBI WGS metagenome assembly QLAH01 (sample SAMN09425401, study PRJNA476045) | Lake water metagenome, whole genome shotgun sequencing project. | reverse complement strand
GTTGATTGTAATGCTTGAATTTCATATATAATCATCTGTAAATCAGGAATAAATATATAAAAAATCACTCTTTTATGCAAGAAAAAACATAAAAAAAACCGTCTCTAGTTGTGAGACGGCTTCTTTTTTTATACTTTTTAAAAAGCTTTTACGTTTTCAAATTAAAAAAGATGAAAACGACATTCCTATTTCTTTGTTTAATTTTAAGTAGTTCATTTTTGAAAGAAACGTTTCAACAAAAACTTTCAATTGCAGCTATTGAATTAACCAAAGACAAAGTAACCTATGACCCATCTTATGTGAGTTTAAAATACCCAAACGGTGATGTGGCAAAAGACAAAGGCGTTTGCACGGATGTGATTATCCGAGCCTATCGGAAACTAGGTATTGACTTGCAAAAAGAAGTGCATGAAGATTTGAAAGCCAACTTCTCCAAATACCCAAACTTAAAAAAATGGGGACTAAAAAAAACCGGATACAAATATCGACCACAGAAGAGTTCCTAATTTGGAAGTGTTTTTTGAGCGAAAAGGAGAAAAATTAGCGGTAACTCAAAACCCATTAGACTACAAAACCGGTGATTTAGTTACTTGGATGATTGGCGATAAATTGCCGCACATTGGAATTGTTACACACAAAAAATCAGCCGACGGAAAACGCAATTTAATTGTTCACAATGTGGGTGGCGGACAAGTTTTGGAAGATTGTTTGTTTAGTTGGAAGATTGTGGGGCATTTTAGATATGAGAAGTAATCACAATTCATTAATAATATTATAATTTTTATCTTTCAAAAAACTAATAAAATAATCTCTATCATTTTTGGACAACTCTATTCTAAAATTATGAATTTTGGAATTGTTCTTTATTTTAATTTCCATAAATCTACCACCTAAGTTTCCTGATTTATCATTATAAAATCGAATCCTATCAATTTCATATTTAAAGTAAACTTTTTCCCTTTTAACCCAAAAAGGTTTTACTATTAGTAATTTATTATCAAAAACCATAAAATATTTTAAATAATAAATCCCATAGGTAATGATTAAAATTATTAAAGTGACTAAGTAAATATTAACACTTTTGGTATTTATGTATTTTATGTAGGTAATGATTAATGCAGGAACTAATAAAATTAAAATATTCAAATATGAATACCAGACAATTTTTGATTTAAAAAATACTTTTCCCATTTATAACATTAATCCTTTGACCTCCTCAAAATTCAATCCACCATAATTACCTGAACTCATTAATAACAAAGCAGAATTATCCAAATTAGTAGAAAATAAAAAATCTTTAAATTCGGTTGGATTGGTATAAATAATTAAATCATTTCGTTTGAAAGATTGTGCGATTTGGTCGTAAGTCACTTCTTCCAATTGTTTGATTTTTACAGCGTCTGGGGAATAGAACACAACGGCAACATCGGCAGCATCTAAAGCACCTTCGTATTCTTTTAGAAATTCAGCATTCAAACTACTATACGTGTGCAATTCTAAACAAGCTACTAATTTTCTATCGGGATATTGATTTTTAACTGCTTTGGTAGTCGCAGAAACTTTACTGGGTGAATGAGCAAAATCTTTGTAGGCTACTTTCCCTTTTCCTTCTGCAATTTTTTCTAATCGTTTGGATGCTCCTTTAAAACTCGCAATGGCTTCGTAAAAATCGGCTTCATCGACACCCATATTTTGGCAAATCCATTTGGCACCCGCAAGATTGTTTAGATTATGAGCACCAAAAACTTCAATTGGCATTGGTCCTTCGGGTGTTTCGAGATAAGTTGTGCCGTTTTCAACAGAATATTTGGGTGTTGTATATGGCAATCTTCGGATGGTATTGGTCGTTTCTTCGGCTACTTTTTTTACCGTTTCATCTTCTTCATTATAAACTAATATTCCTCCTTTGGTAATTTGATTGACAAAAATTTCAAATTGTTCAACGTAATTTTCAAATGTCGGAAACACGTTTATATGATCCCAAGCGATACCTGAAAGCAAAGCAATATTGGGTTGATACAAATGAAATTTGGGTCGTCTATCAATTGGAGAGGATAAATATTCATCGCCTTCCAAAACGATAAAATCATTTTTCTCGGTGAGATGCACCATCGTATCAAAACCTTCCAATTGTGCTCCTACCATATAATCGACTTCGATGTTATGATAATGCATGACGTGCAAAATCATCGAAGTAATGGTCGTTTTTCCATGTGAACCACCTATTACCACACGGGTTTTATTTTTGGATTGTTCATATAAAAATTCCGGATAGGAATAAATTTTCAAACCCAATTCTTTTGCTTTTAACAATTCAGGATTATCGGCTTTGGCGTGCATCCCGAGAATAATTGCTTCAATATCTGATGTGATTTTTTCAGGGAACCATCCCATCTCATCAGGCAACAATCCGAATTTTGCTAAACGTGATTTGGAAGGTTCAAAAATGGTATCATCACTTCCGGTAACGTGATATCCTTTGTGATGTAAAGCTAAAGCTAAATTGTGCATGGCGGCTCCGCCTATAGCGATAAAGTGGGTTCTCATTTTCAGTTGTCGGTTGTTGGTTGTCGGTTGTTAGTTAACAGAGAACAGACAACCGACAACAGTCAATTATTTTTCAAATTTCTTTTTTAATTCTTCCGCTTTTTGGGGTTGTTTCATTTTGTTTTTATACAAGTTGAATAACCTCTGAAAGGTTGTTTTAGAATTGCCAATTTCATGGGCTTTTTTAAAATTAACTTCCGCTTTTGTATATCGTTTAAAGTATTCATCAATATGTCCTTTGGCTAAAAAACCATCCACTTTTGACAAATTCATTAATTCATCGGCATACTTTTGGGCTTTCGTTTCGCTTCCTCCCACAATTCCGGGTAATTCTATGTAAAACATGACCAACGCCCATCGAGAATCGATGTGTTTTTCATCTAATTTAGCCGCAGTTAAAAACGATTGTTCAACTTCATCAATCATTCCTAAGGCTTTAAATTTATTGGATTCTTTGGCTTTCATTCCTAACGCACCGCCATATTTGTAAACAAAATTTGCGTTTTTTGGAAATTGTATTTTTATCTTTTTGTAATACAAAATAGCATCATCCCAGTTTTTTTCTTTTCCGGCAATGTCGCCCAAATACTCTAAAGTTTTAGTATGATTTGGATTTGATTTTAAATGATTTTCAAACAAGACTTTAGCTTCCAAAAATTTTTCTTTTTGGAATAATTGTTCTGCTTTTTCAAAATCGGAATTCGCCATCATTTGAAGGGATAACAATAAAAAAAGTAGTCTAAAAGTAGTCATGCCTTTTATTTTAAATCAAAAATAATGAAATGAAATCACTATTTAAATTATTTTAGAAATCTTTACCATAAAAAAATCTGCTCCATCACTGAAGCAGATTTTTTATAGAATTAATAAAAACTTATTTTACGATAGTTAATTCGTCAATTAAATGTTTCGCACCGGCATATTTATCAATGATGAATAACACAAAGCGAATATCAACATTAATCGTTCTTTGCAAATCTTTGTCAAAAATAACATCTCCTGCCATCGCTTCGATGTTTCCGTCAAACGCTAATCCGATTAATTCACCTTTTCCGTTAAGAACCGGAGAACCTGAATTACCACCGGTAATGTCATTATCTGAAAGGAAATTAACCGGCATATAACCTGATTTGTCTGCATATTGACCAAAATCTTTTTTATTGTACAAATCAATTAAAGGTTGTGATAAATCAAATTCAGGATCGCCTGCTTTGTGTTTTTTCACCATTCCTTCTAAGGTTGTATAATTATTGATTTTGGCATCATTTCTTTTGTCAGCCGGTAAAGCACGAACTTTTCCATAGGTTAAACGTAAAGTAGAGTTGGCATCCGGATATAAAATCGGACTTAATTTAGATTCTCTCAAACCAGCGACTAATTTTCTAAAACCTGCTTGATATTTTTCCTCAGCAGCTTTCAACTCATCAGACTTTTTGTTGTAATGATCTAACAAATCAGAAGACAATTTATAAATTGGATCATTTTTCACCATTTCTTCACTTGGTAATTCTAAAAAGGCTAGTAGTCTGTCTTTGGAAGTAAACATACTCAAATCAATAGCACTTGATGCATATTTAGCAAAATCTACTTTATCATTTACCATCGCTTGAACACTTGGTGCAAGACCATGAGCTTTCGCTTTTTCAGCATACAAACCTAATTGTCCAGCTAATACATCTTTTTCAATTGGCAAATAAATAGTTTCAAATGTTCCTTCAATCATTTCTATCAAACGAGGTTTCATTTGTGCTCTTTGAGCTGCTTCTGCTTTTGCATACGTAACTAATTGATTGCCTAATCTTCCCGGCATAGAACCAAAAGCTGAACCACGTAACATTGTCATCAAATAATTGTCGTGTTTCGCTTTTTCATTTGTCATAGCATAATAAGCATTAATGTCTTTAATGATTGTACCATATTGTGCTTTATTTTTACTATTGTTAGCCCAAGAATCAAATTTCTTTTCTACTTTTCTTTTAGCATCAGCCGTTTTGAATTTTGACAACGCATCAATCATACCTTGTCTGTTTTTCCAATAGTTAGCAATTGAGGCATATTTAGCAGCATAATTCAAACGAACTGCATCATCTTTGTCCATATGCAATTTCATTTTGTCCATCGACATTTTAGAACCTTCTACCCAAGCAGGGTAGGCAAATTTTACATTTTGCTCGATTCCTTCGGCAGGCATCCAACGGTTGGTACGTCCAGGATAACCTAAAATCATGGCAAAATCATTTTCTTGAACACCTTTTAAACTAATTGGTAAATGGTGTTTCGGTTTTAAAGGCACATTGTTTTCAGAATATTCAGCCGGATTTCCGTTGGCATCTGCGTACACTCTGAATAAAGCAAAATCTCCGGTATGACGAGGCCATTCCCAGTTGTCAGTATCACCACCAAATTTCCCAATACTTTCAGTTGGTGTTCCTACTAAACGTACATCTTTATAGTCCTCATAAACAAAATAGTAGTATTCGTTTCCTTGAAAGAACGAACGAACAGAAACAGTATATTTTCCACCACCATCGTTTTCTTTTTGAATTTTAGCAATTTCTTTGTTGATAGCGGCTTCACGTTCTGCTTCTGTCATTTTATCATTTACCAAACTCAAAATTCTTTTGGATACATCGTCCATACGTACGAAGAATCGAACGAATAAACTTTTTGGTTTTAATTCTGCTTTGCGATTTTGAGCCCAAAATCCGTCACGTAAATAGTTACTTTCCGGTGAAGATAATTCAGCAATGGCATCATAACCGCAGTGGTGATTGGTTAAAACTAGACCATCTTTGGAAATCATTTCTGCTGTACAACCCCCATTGAATTGCACGATTGCATCTTTTAAACTGGAATTGTTAACGCTGTAAATTTCTTCAGCTGTTAATTGCAATCCCATTTTTTGCATATCACGTTGGTTTAAACGTTGAATATGCATTAAAAACCACATTCCTTCGTTAGCAAAAACTGTTGCCGGAGCCAATGCAATTAATGCTACAAAACTTAAAATAATTTTTTTCATTTTTTGATTCATTTTTACTGTTTGCGAATATACTTTTTTTTGGGTTTTCACACTCGATTTTAGACTTAAAAACTACATCGTTATCGTGTTTTTTAACTTATTTTTTAGAATTCCATAAAAAAAGCATCCGATTAGGGATGCTTTTGTAAGAAATATATAATTTTTACTTATTCTTCGTTTAACATTTTCCACAACATATCTTTCAACTCTTGCAAACCTTGTTGGGCAACGGACGAAATAAAATGATATTTCACTCCTTTGAACTCTTTTTTCATTTGTTTTTCAAGTTCCGATTTCAATTCTTCATCCAGCATATCGCATTTGGAAATTACTAAAATGCGATCTTTATCTAACATTTCAGGGTTGTATCTGCGAAGTTCATCCAACAAAATTTCGTATTCTTTTTTGATATCAGCTGTATCTGCCGGAACTAAAAACAATAAAATGGAATTCCGCTCAATATGACGTAAAAAATAATGACCCAATCCTTTCCCTTCGGCAGCACCTTCAATAATTCCGGGAATATCTGCCATTACAAACGATTGAAAATCTCGATAAGCTACAATTCCTAAATTCGGTTTTAAAGTGGTAAAAGGATAATCTGCAATTTTGGGTTTAGCTGAAGTCATAACAGAAAGTAAAGTAGACTTTCCTGCATTTGGGAAACCAACTAAACCAACATCGGCTAATACTTTTAATTCCAAAGTTACATCTACTTCTTCAACTGGCATTCCGGGTTGTGCGTAACGTGGTGTTTGGTTAGTTGAGGAACGAAAATGCCAATTCCCAAGACCACCTTTACCCCCTTTTGCAAGGATTTTTACTTCATCGTGTTCAGTGATTTCAAACAAAACCTCACCTGTTTCTTGGTCTTTTACAACAGTTCCTAATGGCACTTCTACAAATTTATCTTCGCCATCATGACCCGTACTTCTTGAACTTCCACCATCTCCTCCGTGACCTGCTCTAATATGTTTAATAAATTTTAAATGAAAAAGCGTCCATAGACTTTTATTTCCTTTTATGTAAACGTGACCACCACGACCACCATCTCCACCATCAGGACCACCTTTTTCAATGAATTTTTCACGGTGTAGATGAGAAGAACCCTTCCCTCCTTTTCCAGATGAAACATATATTTTTACGTAGTCTACGAAATTTCCTTCTGTCATAGTTTTGTTTTCTGTTGTCGGTTGTCAGTTATTTGAAAATAAGTTAAATCATCTGCTTACTAATGACTGCCAACTGATAACTAATTTTTTATTCTTTTAAATTTTTGATTAGGATTTTATCAATTTTAACGCCATCCATATCAATCACTTCAAATTCGAGTTTGTTCCAAATTAATTTTTGACCTTGTTTAGGAATGTTTCCTAATTCAGTGATAATAAATCCGCTAACGGTAGTAACATCATAATCGTTAATATGCTCATCCATATCAAAGTAGGTCAAAAAGTCATGAAGTGAATAATGTCCGTCAACTAACCAACTTCCATCTTCACGGGATACTAATTGAAATTCTTCATCATAAAAATCGGAAGCATCACCAACTAACGCTTCTAAAATATCATTGAGAGTGATAATCCCCTGAAAAACACCATGTTCATCAACTATTAGAGCATAATGAACCCTAGATTTTTTAAACACTTCTAACGCTTTGTAGGCGGAAGTGTGTTCGATAAAATACACCGGTTCTTTCAGCATTGATTTTAAATCAAAGGTACCCTTTTCAAAATTTAAAAAAAGTTCTTTTAAAGAAACAATTCCAATAATTTCATCTAAATTTTCATGACAAACCGGATAAAAGGAATGTAAATCATTCAACACTTTATTTTTTAACTCTTCAGGTGAATCATCTAACGATAAATAATCTACCGATTTTCGGTGCGTCATGAGCGAATTTACTTTCCTATCGCCAATATGAAAAACCCTCTCCACAATGTCTTGCTCTATTTCCTGAACTTCTCCTACTTCCGTTCCTTCTTTGATGATGGCTTTGATTTCTTCTTCGGTTACTTTTCCGTCGGCGGTAGGTTTAATTCTGAATAAATCTAAAATAAATTCGGTAGAAATAGTCAAAAGCCAAATAAACGGAGCCGTAATTTTTGAAACAATTTTCATCGGAACGGCTACTGCTTTAGCAATTGTCTCAGGGTAATTTAAACCAATTCTTTTTGGAACTAATTCACCTAAAACTAATGAAAAAAATGTTAAAACAACAACTACAATTCCAACTGCAATTGAGTTGGCGTAAGGTTTCAGAACTTCAAATCCTGCTACAAAATCTTGTACATCCGTAGTAATTTTATCTCCTGAATAAATACCGGTTAATATGCCAATTAACGTTATTCCGATTTGAACGGTTGACAAAAATTTGTTTGGAGAATTAGCCAAATCCAATGCCACTTTTGCAGCAGGATTGCCTTTTTTAGCGGCAGTTTCTAAACGACTTTTTCTAGCTGAAATAAGTGCAATTTCAGACATCGAAAAAACACCATTCAATACAATTAAAAACAAAATAATTACAATTTCCATACGTAATTTTTAGCAAAAAAAGAGCAACATTTCCGACAAACCGGATGAAGCTCCTTTTAATTTTGCAAATATCTAAAAAAAACAGCACTTATTAGCCATTTTTTTGATAAATAAGATTTATTTCAAGTTATCGAATACCAAATTTAAACGCTCTGTTACTTCGGCTATGGTTCCAATTCCGTTCACACCATGAAATTTTCCTTGATTTTTGTAGTATTCCATCAACGGAGCTGTTTTTTCGTTGTATTCTTGGTAACGGTTTCTAATTTTTTCTTCGTCTTGGTCGTCGGGACGTCCTGATGTTTTTCCTCTTTCTAATAAACGTTTCACCAAAATTTCATCATCAGCTTCCAAAGCAACTGTAGCTGTAATTTCTTGATTTTTAAAAGCTAAAAAAGCATCTAATGCCTCTGCTTGAGCAATTGTTCTTGGGAAACCATCAAACAAAAAACCGGCAGAATCAGGATTTTTATCCACTTCACTTTGCAACATTTGAATGGTTACCTCATCCGGAACTAAATCGCCTTTGTCCATGAATGTTTTGGCTAATTTGCCTAAATCCGTATCATTTTTAATATTAAAACGAAAAATATCACCCGTTGATAAATGTGTTAAATTGTATTTTTCTTTTAAAAATTCAGCTTGTGTGCCTTTTCCTGCACCTGGTTTTCCGAAAAGAACGATGTTAATCATAGAAATTTATTTGATTGTTGATTGTTAATTATTGATTTTTGAATTTGTTGCAGTTCAAAATTCAACATTCGTTAATCTTAATTCGTTAATTATTTTATTCTGCAAGCTGATAAACGTCCGGTAAATTTCTTCCTAAACCATCGTAATCAAGTCCATAGCCTACGATGAATTTATTTGGAATTCGAATACCTACATAATCAATCTTTATCTCTTTTTTATATGCGTCAGGTTTTAAAAATAAAGTGGCAATTTTAAGGTGTTTTACATTTTTCCCTTTAAAAATTGCTTTCAATTCTTCAATGGTGTTTCCGGTATCGATAATGTCTTCAACAATAACAACTGTTCGACCTTCCAAATTTTCATTTATACCAATCAATTGTTTCACTTGATTGGTAGTTTGTGTGCCTTCATAAGAGGATAATTTCACAAAACTCACTTCACACATGCCGCGATATTCTTTCAATAAATCAGACAAAACCATGAAAGCTCCGTTCAATACACCAATGAAAACAGGTACTTCATCAAAAAAATCGTCATCCATTTGTTTGGCTAAATTTTTAATAGCAAAATTTAATTCTTCTGAAGAAATAAACGGCACAAATGTTTTGTCGTGAAGGTGTATCATGTTCTCATTTTTAATAAAGTGCAAATTTAAGGAAGTCTAAAGTATTAAGAAGTACGAATTCAGACTTTTTTGTAAAATTGGTATATTTACCGAATGAATTCAAAATTATATCAAAAAATTGAAGCCGGCACAGCTCATGTAAAAAGCAGAGTTACGATTAGTAATTTAGCCATGAAGAGCGATGAAAATTTGCAGGAACTCATTGAAATAGCTTTTGACATTCATCATGAATTGCATGTCAAAGCTTTTTGGAGTTTGGATTTGGTGGGTGAAAAAAAGTTGAAATTACTGATTCCTTATTTAGATGCTTTTTGTGAAGTTTTACCTAAAATTAATAATGATTCCTCATTGCGACCTGCCACTCGCATTGCGATGTTTTTAGCCAAAAGTAACCATCGTAAAAATGGCATAAAATTATCGCAAGAACAAGAACATATTTTGATTGAAGCCTTGATTGACCGATTGATTCAGGATGAAAAAGTAGCCTCTAAAGCGTATGCTATGAAAGCCTTATTCGTTTTAGGAAAAAAATACGATTGGATTTATGAGGAATTAAAGCCAATCCTAAGCCAAGATTATTCAAATCATTCTGCCGGGTATAAAGCAGCGGCGAGGAATATTTTGAAAAGAATGAAATAAGTTTTCAATCCATTAATTGTTACTTATCTTTGCAAAACAACAACAAAACACCATGAATTATTTTTCTTCCGATTTTAAATTAGGAATTTTAGGCGGGGGCCAACTCGGTAAAATGCTTTTAGCTGAAACCCGAAAATTTGACATCCAAACCTATGCGTTAGACCCGAGCAAAGATGCTCCTTGTCAGTTTGGAACTCATTATTTTGAAGTTGGAAATTTGCTTGATTTTGACACTGTTTATCATTTTGGGAAGAAAGTGGATGTTTTAACCATTGAAATTGAAAACGTCAATTTAGACGCCTTAGACCAATTGGAAGCAGAAGGCAAAAAAGTATTTCCTTCGCCAAAGACTTTACGAAATATTCAAAGTAAAATCACACAGAAAAAGTTATACCTAGAAAATAAAATACCGACAGCAAAAGCATTGCTTTTTGATTCTAAACAAGATCTATTAGCACAAAAAGAAAATCTGACATTTCCTTGCGTATGGAAACAAGACCGATTTGGCTACGATGGCTATGGTGTGAAAATCTTAAAATCTGAAAAAGATATGGAAGATTTGCCCGAAACACCTTGCCTTATTGAGGAAATGATACCGTTTAAAAATGAATTGGCAGTTATTGTCGTTCGCTCCGTTTCCGGTGAAGTCAAAACTTATCCGGTAGTAGAGATGGAATTTCATCCTGAAGCCAATCAAGTAGAATATGTGATTTGTCCGGCTCGAATTGACGAAAAAGTAGCCCAAAAAGCTCAAAAAATTGCACTAAAAGTTTCAGAAGTTTTCAATCATGTAGGATTGTTAGCGGTGGAAATGTTCCAAACCGAAAATAATGACATTTTAGTGAATGAAGTAGCTCCTCGCCCACATAATTCAGGACATTACAGTATTGAAGCCAGTTATACTTCACAATTTGAAAATCATTTACGTGCCATTTTAGATTTACCTTTGGGAAATACCGCTAGCAAAGTTGCCGGAATTATGGTAAATTTGGTGGGTGAAGAAGGTTTTTCCGGACCTGTAGTTTATGAAAACATTGAAAAAATTATGGCAATTGATGGCGTAACACCTCATGTTTATGGTAAAAGAGAAACCCGACCTTTTCGCAAAATGGGACATGTGACGATTGTGAATGAAGATATGACGGAAGCCAGAAAAGTGGCGGAAGAAGTGAAGAATAGTATTAGAGTGGTTAGTCGCAGTTGACAGTCGCAGTTGGCAGTTAAACCGAATTAACTTGAAACCTTAAACCTGAAACAAAAAAACCAATGAGCAAAGTAGCAATAATAATGGGTTCAATCTCCGACATGCCGGTCATGCAGGAAGCCATCGACATTTTAAAAGGATTTGATATTGAAACCGAAGTGGATATAGTTTCAGCACACCGAACACCGGAAAAATTGTTTGATTTTAGTAAAAATGCTCACACTCGCGGCATTTCGGTGATTATTGCAGGAGCCGGTGGTGCGGCACACTTGCCGGGAATGGTCGCTTCGATGTCGCCGTTGCCTGTGATTGGCGTTCCTGTGAAATCAAGTAATTCGATTGACGGTTGGGATTCAGTTTTGTCAATTTTACAAATGCCGGGTGGTGTTCCGGTAGCAACAGTCGCGTTGAACGGAGCCAAAAATGCCGGAATTTTAGCGGCACAAATTATCGGAAGTCAAGATAAATGTGTGTTGGATAAAATAGTTTTTTATAAAGAAGGTTTGAAAGACGCGGTTTTAAAAGCCTCGGAAGGATTGAAAAAATAAATACAACATTAAGAAATTAAGGGTTTTCCATTAAGAGTAATAAGACTTAATGAAAACCCTTAAATTTTCTTAATTCCTTAATGTTAAAAAAAAATGAAAACACTTACTCAAAATTTCGAAACCAAACACAACACCGCACCTTTTTCGCAAATACAATTAGCTGATTACAAACCGGCTTTTGAAGCTACGATTGCTCAGGCTAAAGCTGAAATTGACGAAATCGTAAAAAATTCTGAAGTTCCCACTTTTGAAAATACGATTGAAGCACTCGATTTTTCCGGTGAAGCGTTAGACCGATTATCTTCTATTTTCTTTAATTTGAATTCGGCTGAAACCTGTGATGAAATGCAGAAAATCGCTCAAGAAGTTTCGCCTTTGTTGACGGAATTCAGCAATGATATTGCCTTGAATGAAGATTTATTTAAACGTGTAAAAGCTGTTTATGATCAAAAAGTCAAACTGCCTTTAACAACTGAACAAGCGACTTTATTAGATAAAAAATTCAAAGGTTTTTCACGAAACGGAGCTTTGCTTTCAGAAGATGACAAACTGAAATTACGTGAAATTGATACCGAATTAGCCAAGCTAAAATTAACCTATGGCGAAAATGTTTTGGCGGAAACCAACAACTATCAATTACACATTACCAACGAAGCCGATTTAAAAGGTTTACCAGATGGTGCCAAAGAAATGGCGGCGAGTTTGGCCAAATCAAAAGGTTTGAATGGTTGGGTTTTTACATTGGATTTTCCGAGTTATTTGCCGTTTGTAACCTATGTTGAAAATCGTGAATTGAGAAAAGAAATCGCTATTGCGGCAGGGAAAAAAGCATTTCAAAACAATGAATTTGACAATACAAAAAATGTGAAACGCATTGTAGAATTGCGTCATAAACGAGCGAACTTATTGGGTTATGAATCGCATTCGCATTTTGTCTTGGAAGAACGAATGGCTCAAAATCCAGAAAAAGTGAAATCGTTTTTGAACGATTTGTTGGAAAAAGCCAAACCGGCAGCTCACAAAGAATTTGCAGAATTGACTGCTTTTGCAAAAGAGTTGGATGGCATTGAACAAATAGAAAAATGGGACGGAGCGTATTATTCTGAAAAATTGAAACAAAAATTATTCAGTTTGGATGATGAATTGTTGAAACCGTATTTCAAATTGGAAAATGTGTTGAACGGAGCTTTTACGATTGCCGAGAAATTATTTGGAATTAGGTTTAAAGAAGTTTTTGATATTGATACATACCACGAAGATGTGCAAACTTTTGAAGTGTTGGATTTTCAAGATGAATTGGTAGCCATTTTCTACGCTGATTTTTTCCCAAGAAAAGGAAAACGTAACGGAGCTTGGATGACTTCTTTTAAACCACAATACATTAAAAATGGTGTGAACGAACGACCACACGTTTCGATTGTATGCAATTTTACGCCGCCAACTGAAACGAAACCTTCGCTCCTCACCTTTAACGAAGTGACAACTTTGTTTCACGAATTTGGTCACGCGTTGCATGGAATGCTAGCGAATACAACCTATCCGAGTTTGTCCGGCACATCGGTGTATTGGGATTTTGTAGAATTGCCAAGTCAAGTGATGGAAAACTGGTGCTACGAACCGGAAGCGTTGGCTTTGTTTGCGAAGCATTATTTAACCGGCGAAGTGATTCCGCAACAATATGTGGAAAAAATCAAGGAAAGTGCGAGTTTCTTGGAAGGAATGGCTACTTTACGTCAGTTGAGTTTTGGGCTTTTGGATATTGCTTATCACGCCAAAGTACAAACCATTGCTGATGTAAAAGCGTTTGAAAAAGCCGCATTTGAAGGCACTTCTTTGTATCCGGACGTGGAAGAAAATTGCATGAGTACGTCGTTTTCACATATTTTTCAAGGTGGTTATTCGTCGGGTTATTATAGTTATAAATGGGCGGAGGTTTTGGATGCCGATGCGTTTGCTTATTTTCAGGAAAAAGGAATTTTTAATCAAGAAGTGGCGTCCAAATTCAAAGACAACGTTCTATCAAAAGGCGGAACGGAATTGCCAATGGAATTGTATAAAAAGTTTCGTGGTCAAGAACCGAAGGTTGAGGCTTTGTTGAAGAGAGCGGGGTTGGTTTAGATATTTAAAGCCATAAGTTGGTCGTAAAATTTATGAAAACTTAAATTATTTATTACAAATTTGGGTAAATCTTTCTTTTTTGAGAAAGGTTTACTTAATTTGTAATATTTATTAAAAACATTATTGTCAGATAATATTTTTTTATCTTTTTTAGGCAATTTCCGATTAAATTCAAATTCAAATTTTTCTTTAGGATTTGGAAATCTAGAAGTATTATCAAAAAATAAGGTTAGTAACCATGCCTCAATTTCTTCTACACAAATAGCATATGCAGTTCTTTCACTGAACTTATTATTTAACCATTCTTTAATTTTAATATTAACATTTTCAAAAACTAAATCACAATAATTTTCATCATTTGATTTAGGAGGATTACAGACATCAAATCCAATTTCATTTCTTTCGGCTGAATCGATTTGAATAATTAAAATGCTTTCCTCATACATTTCCAGAAAAAACTCAACATCTTCATGATTTAAACAAGTCTTTTTAACACCATTCCAACCTCCATACTCAGCTACATCCATTTGATATAAGTCTGTTTGATCATATTCATATTCAGGTGCATGAAATTTAATATCACTTAAATCGATATCTAAACTACCTTTTAATACATTTGAAATAACAGCTAAATCACCTCTGCCTTCAGTAACAAGTATTGCCTTCATATTAAAAGTTTGAATTAGACAAACCTCCTAAGAAACCTCTCATCCATAGTTCTGATAGTTTGAATTTAGCATCTTTAATATTTGGTTTTATTTTAATCGGCTCAACAACTGTTTGACCATCATCAGCCCTTTTTACAACAAATAATTTTTGATTCTCATCAAATAAATTTAATCCATCAAGTACCGCAGGATTATGAGTAGTAATTATAACTTGCTTGTCATGTTCATTTGCTAATTTGGCAATAGAGATTATTAAATCTCTACATAATTTTGGATTTAATGCGGTTTCGATGTTATCAATTGCAAAAAATTTAGGCGTTTTTTCACTAATAAATAAAGCCAAATAGAATAAAATATGCAATGCTCCCTCATTTGCATTTTCAGCAGAAAACAATTTATTATTTCTTTTCATAAACTTATCTGTGAAATATAAATTTGAATTGCTTCTCCCTAACTTATGCCCCCTATACTTTAATAAATCATTACCATCTAATTTTATATCCTCTAACCATGATATAAAGTTGTAAGTCATTAACTCTTCTAATTGGTTCCTTGAGAATGTTGAAAGCAAAACATCTAATCCCTCACCAAATATACCTAAATACTCTCTTTTACTCTCGCTAGAAATACCTCTTAATGCATTAGAATTTATATTATAAATTACATAATCAAGTATATTCTCTCCATACAAATCTCTAAACATATTTCCATTGATAGAAGGTATATATTTATTACTTAAAAATTTCTCAAAATCATCAAAATCATCAATTGGTAATTCATTTTGATTTTTAAAATGGTTCAAAGTCACTTTGAGAAATGTTTTTTGAAATGTTATAACTTCTTCATCAATCCATTTAGAATAAATATCGTCTGGATTATTGTTTTTAAAAACAGATCTTACTAAATTTCCATCAGAATTTTCTAACTCTATTGTTGACTTGGTTTTTACTTTATGTCGTAGAAAGGAATTGAAAGTTAAAGATGGCTTTGTTACTCTAACTCCTCTGTTATATAATTTTTCTGTTGTTAATTCATCACATTTTGAAGCAGCTAACATTGCAATAGCTTCTAAAATATTTGATTTCCCAGAACCATTTTCTCCAATAAAAACGTTAACTCTACCTAAGTTAATCTCTTGATTCACAATTGATTTATAATTAGTTATTTTAACTTTTTTAATCATTTCCTTAATTTATTTGTTTTAAACAAAAATATCTCTTTTTCTATTAATTTATAGTATTTTTTATCTACTATTTTTTATTACTTTCAAACAATTCTTTAAAAGAAAGTATTATGACTAGCGTTAAGGATTGAAGTGGAAAGCCCACAGCAAAAAAATGCCAATTTTCTTAAGCCAAAAAAGCGACCAATCCCGATAGCAATCGGGACTCTTTTTGGGTTAAAGAAAATGGCATTTTTTGCGATCCCGATAATTATCGGGATGCAACGAAAAGCCTGACCCGGAGCTTGCGGAGGGGAACGCCCAAAAATTATTTCAAAAACTCCCTGAAATTATCTTGATTAACCACCATAAAACTCGGGTTGTAGGCTTCTATAAACGATTTTGGTAATTTCGCTTTTTTGGTACTTGCCCATTTGAATTCAAACGCACTAACGGCATCGGCATTGGTTTCGATATAATCCACTTCTTGCTGGGTGGTGGTTCGCCAAAAATAAGACTTGGCAAGGCTTTGTGAATAAGACAAAAACTTCAATCGTTCGACCATCATAAAATTTTCCCATAACGCACCTTTGTCTTGACGGAGAGCCAATGCATTGAAATTTCCGATGACCATATTTCGCACGCCCGTGTCGTAAAAATAGATTTTTTTGTTGGCTTTTATCTCGTTTCGAATGTTTTTGGAGAAACTGTTCAATCGAAACACAACAAAACTTTTTTCCAACAAATCAATATAAGTATTGACCGTGTTTTTATCTACTCCAACGAGTTGAGCAATTTCATTATAACTCACTTCGCACCCAATTTGCAAAGCCAAAGCTTGAAGGATTTTTTCTAAAATATCAGATTTTCGGATACCCGCCAAGGCTAAGATGTCTTTATACAAATAACTTGAAACTAAGTTTTTCAAAATTTCATATTCGTTGCCAAAATTATTGATAACATCGGGATACATGCCATATAACATGCGTAATTCCAGTTGTTGATGTGCTTTTACGTAACCTACATTTTGCTCGAATTCGTTCCAAGAAACGGGAAAAAGTTGGTATTCAAACTTTCTGCCTGTTAAGGGTTCTTGCGTTATGTTATTGATATCAAACGCTGACGAACCCGATACAATCACTTGAACATCTTTGATTTGGTCAACCATGATTTTCAGTTTCAGTCCAATGTTGGGTATGCGTTGAGCTTCGTCAATAAAAATGTATTTATAATTTCCGATGATACTCCGCAACTGTTCTGTGTTTGCATTTGAAAGCAATTCACTCACGGAATGATCGTCACCATCTAAAAAAAGATAGGTTTTATCGGCTAATAAGGCATTGATTAAAGTGGTTTTACCCACTTGTCTAGGCCCAATTAGCACAATTGCTTTGCCTTTATGCAATTTATTGATTACGATATTGGTTAAATCCCTATTTATCATGGCTTTACTTTTTTTACAAAAGTACAAAAATAATTCTATTCACCAAATTTATGTATTATTTGGTGAATATATTCACCAAATTTATATACTTTTTAGTGAATGTATTCACCAATATTATGCTTTTTTAAAAACTTCTAACAAACTTTCATTTTTTTTTGAAAGTTTAAAAACTTTTACTTAACTTTGTGTCATGGAATTCAAAGAAGCAAAAAATAAATTCGTTCAAACCTGGGGAGCTTTAGGTTCGCAATGGGGTATTAACAAGACCATGGCTCAGATTCATGCGTTGTTGATGGTTTCGCACGAACCGATTTCGATGGAAGACATTATGGAGGAATTGCAAATTTCTCGCGGAAATGCTTCGATGAATTTACGGGCGTTAATGGATTGGGGCATTGTGTACAAAGAATACAAAGCCGGCGAACGAAAAGAGTTTTTTACAGCCGAAAAAGATTTAGATGAATTAGCAGTAAAAATTTCAAGAGAACGCAGCAAACGTGAAATTAAGCCTGCTTTAAAAGTCTTGAAAGAAGTTTCAGCCATCGAATCAGACGGAACTGCTGCTGAAAAACATTTTGTAGATCAAACGACTAAGTTGTATGATTTTGTGTTAAAAGCAGATAATGTGTTGGATAAAATCACCGAATACAAAGACAATTGGTTGGCGAAATTGGTGGTGAAAATAATGAGGTAAATTTTTTTAACAACAACTTTCATTTTTTTCTGAAAGTTTAAAATAATAGATAAGATGAAAAAATTAGTCATAGCAGCAGGAACCGGATTCCTAGGTAACGTTTTAGTAAATCATTTCAAAAGTAAATTTGAACAAATAATAGTTCTGACCCGTGGGGAATCTAAAACAATCGATACTATTAAATATGTTAATTGGAACGCAAAAACATTATCTGGTTGGGAAAATGAATTAGAAAATACGGATGTCTTAATCAATCTTACAGGAAAATCAGTTGATTGTCGATATACTGTACATAATAAAAAAGAAATTTTAAATTCTAGAATTGATAGTACAAAAATTCTAAATCAAGCAGTTTTACTATGTAAAAAACCACCTTTACATTGGTTAAATTCTTCAACTTCTACAATTTACAGACATTCGATAGATAAAGAAATGGATGAATATTCAGGAGAAATTGGCGATGATTTTTCAATGAATGTAGCCAAATCTTGGGAAAAGTCATTCTTCGAAATTGAAACACCAAAAACACTAAAAACAGCACTTAGAACATCTATTGTTTTAGGAAAAAAAGGTGGAGCATTTCTTCCTTTGAAAAATTTGATAATGTTTGGATTTGGTGGAACACAAGGGAGTGGAAATCAATTTATAAGTTGGATTCATGAGAAAGATTTTGCTAGAGCAGTTGAATTTATAATTAATGAAAAACTTACTGGAATCATCAATATCGTCTCACCAAAACCTATTAAGAATCGTGATTTTATGAAGACACTTCAAAAAAGTTTAAAGGTTGTAATTGGAATTCCGGTTGGTGAAAGACTTTTAAAATTAGGAGCCAAATTGATTGGAACAGAATCTGAATTGGTTTTAAAAAGCAGAAATGTTATTCCAAAAAGACTAATCGAAAACGGTTTTAATTTTGAATACGGTGATTTAAAAAAAGCCTTTGAAAATTTAAATAAAAAACTATGAACCTCAACATCCTCTCCTACTTCATTTACCTAACCATCACCGCCATCATCATTTTTGTGGTGGGACAAATTTTGTACAAAAACGGAAATGTGTTTGTCTCGCAATTAGTTCCCAACCATGAAGATTTATGCAAAAAAGTGAATAAAAATTTATTGTTAGGCTATTATTTACTGAATCTTGGTTACTGTGCCATTACGATATTAAGTTGGGAGAAAATCGAAACAATTAATCAATTGATTGGAATTATCGCTTATAAAACATCAATCATCCTTTTTATCATTGGAATTCTGCATTACTTCAACATTTATATGATTACCAACTACCTTAAAAAATTAATCAATTAATCTTTATATCATGGAAACTACAAAAACACTTTTAGCTTACTGCATCTATCTTCCGATAGCCATTGCTCTCACCATTTATGTTTCAAAAACATTATTCAAAAACAGTTTGGTCTACATGACCGATATTTTTAAAGGCCGAGAAGAAATTGCCAAAGCCACCAATAAATTATTCGAAACCGGATTCTATTTGCTCAATATTGGATTTGCCTTATTAATTATGGAAATGTATTTATACACCGATTCCTATCAAGTTATGATTGAAGAATTGAGTAGCAAAATTGGTGGATTTTCAATTTATCTAGGAATAATGCTTTTCATCAATTTGTATTTATTTTTCAGAGGAAAAAGAAAAGCGAGTCAACCAAAAGTGGAGGAACGAATTGTTTTTAGAGGTTAGACTAGTAAACCTGACAGGTTTTTGAAACCTGTCAGGTATTAACCAATACCATCCACCACAAAATCGGCACGCTTTCCAACCAAAAAGAAGTGTAATACTTATCTCTTTTAAAGGTAGTAAATACGATAAAAAGTGCCGTTATAATGGCTATTACAAAAGTTGTTATTTCAATTTTTTCTTTGAAAAATTCTAACATCATAAACGGCAACAGAAGAACAATTCCGAGCAGTTTAGTTTTAAAAATTCCGAAACGTTGCGGAAGGGTTTTCAGTGAATCATCATCGGTTTGACAGTCTAAAATTTCAAACGGAATCATTAAACTGATTACAATTAAAAACCGTTGTAGCAAAATGATTTTTTCATTGTTTGATAAAGAAACTTGTTGAAAAATAGTTGCATAAACTGTAATTGCTGAAACACAAAAGCTGACTAAAAACAACTTCCAAAAACCAAATTTTCGCAAAAAGGGATAAAGTGCAACCAATAATCCTATTTTGATAAAAAAGATTTGAGTTTCACTTTTCAATTGCAGAAAAAAGAATATTACAGCAATAATAGAAAGAAAAGTCAATCCTATTACATAACGATTTTTTTTGAAATCGTAATTTCCTTTTTGAAAGGCTTCAAAATATTTTAAAAAATTATACCCAACGATTGTTCCGAAAAAAATAATGCATTCAAGATTTTTATTTCTTGTAAGTTCAAGCAAAACTTCAGTCACATGAAGCAATGCAAAAATAGCAAAGGCAACATGCAAAGAGGATTGAATATAGAAATCGAATATGTTTTTAAAAAATTTCAAAAATGAGATGCTTATTTTCTGCAAGAAACAGCTTTTTACTGAAAACGCCATAAAAAAAGGAGCTTGCCTAAACAAACTCCTTTTCTATTTTAAAATTCTAATGACTTAACGTTTCACAATTTTCTTGGTTTCTGATTTTCCTTCAGAATTCAATTGCAACAAATAAATGCCGCTTTGCAAATCGCTGATGTTGATTTGTTGATTTTCGATACTTCCTGATTTGATGACTTTTCCATCAATGGTGATTAACTGATATACCATTTCTCCTTGCTGATGCATTACATTTAAAACTTCGTTTGCAGGATTTGGATAGACGATAAACTTCGATTCCTCTTGCTCTGAAACTCCCAATGGCATCTCCACACCGTTTGCACTGAAATTATTAAACGTTACTCGATTGCCGTTATCCACTGTCATATTACTACCATAAAAACGAATTCTAACTTTGAAATTAGCATTGTTGTTTGCTCCTTCAATTCCTGAAAAATCGGTTTCAAACAATTGATATGCTGTTGTTAATGGAAGATTTGAATTAGTCAATCCCGTAGTTATCCATGAAGTTCCATCGATAGAATAATCAAGTAACATTCCTTCTGCGGCACTTTCATCTTTCGCTGCAAATCCAAAAACAATATCTTTATAACCAACAGTAGAAAAACTAAAAATCATTGTATTCTCTAAACCTTCATTTTGAAAGGGTTGCTTAATTTGAATTCCTCTCATGTTTGATGATGCAAATGGAAGATTATTATTGGCCTCAGGAATATAATTAATATCTGTTGGACTGTTTCTTCTTTCCATAGAACCTTTTCTCCAATTCGGATGTGAACTATCGAATGGATAGCCTTCCAAACATGATTGATAGCTCAATACACCGTCGTTTAGAATTTCATAACTTGAATTGATAGTAGTAAGTGGTGTATCATTAGCAATGCTGCTATCCATCATCCAAAAATAGATGGGCTCTTCTGTGGCTGGCTCTTGATTAGGAACAAAATTAGCAGTAACGGAGAAATCTCCGATTGGTGTATAGGTAATTTGAGCTTCTGTGCTATCTACATCGCCACTCCAATGACTAAACGTATAACCTTCCAAAGGAATCGCTGTTAAGGTAACGGGAATATTATGAAAGTAAATCCCTGTCCATGGATATGGATTTGCTGAAACTCCCGGTGTTTCTGAAGTAATGTTTATGGTGTTGATTTTTACATATCCGTTTGTATCATCATTTACATTTAATGTTGCGGTTACATTTGATGAAATCCCAAATTTTGTGCGAATGTGTTCGCGTTGAAAAGGAGCTCTTTGGTTCGCAAAATTTTCCATTTCACTAACATAAAAATTCCAATCATCCATATTATCAACTGATTGCCATCTTGAAATGTGTCTTTGCATTTCCGGTTCAATGACAGACTTCATTTGATTGGACATTGCTACTATTCGTTCCGGCAAAAATGTAGTATTCATCATATCAGCAAAACGATTGATAAAATCAGTTTTGAAAGTGGAATTTTCCAATAACTTTCTTAACAAAAGGGTTGACCAAGAAGGATTTGGAAACTCAGGACCATCCTCTACTGTTGCAAATGCCAACATGTCAAAAGCAATATTATCGTAATAATAACCAAATGCACCATCTACGTCAAACAATAACCATCTCCATCGTCCATCTTGACCATAAGGAGCATTAGGTTCATATGTAGCTGTTTTTTTTCTAAAATAGCTAACATTATTTCCAGGCCAATCTTGATTAGCTAAATACATTTCAACTACATTATAATCAATAAAGTTATCGGTATCCATTTGGGTTTTGATGTAATCATAATTTGCTTCATTAGCTAGAGAATTATTTGACACAAATGAAATCATGTTATTGTAATGTTCACTATCCCCTTCTTGAACCTCAGCTTCATCTTCTAAAATATCCAGTTCAAGTTCTCCTATTCCATAAACTCTTTCAAAATAATGTTTATCAAAACGTTCTCTTATGTTTAAAATTCCCCAATATTCACCATTTAAAAATGTAACTGTAGGTTGGTAATCCTGGATATTACATCGCATGTGCTTTACAATTTGTTGAGCCAAAGCATCTCGATACATTGTTCGATAAAAATCATTCCCTGAATTTCTTAATATCAAACGTTTAAAACTACTGTAACTATTACCGGCAAAAAACGGATAATTGAAAGTACTCGCTCCATATTCAGATCGAGCATACAAGCGAATTGATTTAGATTCAAATGTTCTGGTGAAATTTCCATGAAGTCTGAAACCAACATTTTGGTTTATAACTTGATTTCCATTCACAAAATAACTTAAATTTCCAACTTGTTCTGTATCATCACCTCTTCTACTGTAATTGGCTGTATATAAAAAATCTTCTTCTATTGGAGTTGTTGGATTTGCATTTCGCCAATCATCAAAATCTTTTCCGGCGACAAAGATTCCATTATCATAATCAAAAAATTTGTTTTCTGACAAACTAATTGAAACTACCGGAGTAGAAAAAGTATTTACTCCATTTGGAAAAACAAAATATGTTTGAGTAACAATCGGACTCATTAAAGCTCCGGCTTTATAGGCTCTTGCTCTAACAACAGTTCCTTTCAAAACAGAAAAATCTGGAATATAGGTTGGATTATTACTGTTTGTTGTAGACATTTTAGCCAAGTCATTAGGTTGATTGGTTCTATCTGCGATTACTATTGGAGAACTATAACTATTCGATTGGAAATTATTTTGTAAAAATGGTCCATCGGTTTGTCCGGGAATTTGAACATATTGATTTTTATAATTGTATGTAGTTCCGCTTAAATTTAAATCATCCGGATCTGAACCATCAAGTGTATAAACAATAGTTACTTGTGGATCTGGATGGCTAATTGACAAATTAAAACTTTCAGTAAAAAAACCACCATCTACTGAAAAAGTAGGTTGAGATAATATTTCATTATATCCTGTTTCACTATTATTTGTAGCTCCCGGTGTAGGAATTGGAAAGTAAACCAAAATAGAAGAACCATCTGTTTGTCTTCCATAGGTATAATTCTGTGGAATAATTATAGCAGGATAACTATCTTGTACCTCTCCATTTGGTTTGGTCAATGTTATTACTTCACCACCGGAACTAATTTTAAAATTTGTATGCAATGGAAAATTAATATCTGTTCTGTTTTTATCAGAACACCAAATCAACAAATGCTGACCCGGTTCAATCAAATATTCAGGAAAAACCCACTTATAAGGAACAGTAACATCATCGCTTAATCCATAACCTTCAAGGTTGAAAGCTTCTGAACCTGTATAATAAAGTTCTACCCAATCTTCATAACTACCATCATCGTCAGTAATTACATTAGTATTGGAAGTAATTATTTCATTGATGTATAAATTCTGCCCTTGAAGCGGAATGAAACTCAACAAAATGAACATAGTAAAAATAATTTTTTTCATTTTCAATAAATTAACAGGTCGAAATTATATAAGTTTTTACAATAAATTAACCATTTGATAATAAAATCGTTATACTGTAAATATCATCGTTAAAAAAATCTTAAATTCAGATGATAGCAAAAAAAAAGGAGCTTGAATGATCAAACTCCTTTTCTATTTTAAATAGCTATTGTTTTAACGTTTCACGATTTTCTTGGTCTCTGATTTTCCTTCAGAATTCAATTGCAACAAATAAATGCCACTTTGCAAATCGCTGATGTTGATTTGTTGATTTTCGATACTTCCTGATTTGATAACTTTTCCATCAATGGTGATTAACTGATATACCATTTCTCCCTGTTGATGCATGACATTTAAAACTTCGTTTGCAGGATTTGGATAGACGATAAACTTCGATTCCTCTTGCTCTGAAACTCCCAATGGCATCTCCACTCCTTTTACACTAAAATTATTAAACGTTACTCGATTACCGTTATCCACTGTCATATTACTACCATAAAAACGAATTCTAACTTTAAAATTAGCATTGTTGTTTGCTCCTTCAATACCTGAAAAATCGGTTTCAAACAATTGATATGCCGTTGTTAATGGAAGATTTGAATTAGTCAATCCCGTAGTTATCCATGAAGTTCCATCGATAGAATAATCTAGTAACATCCCTTCTGCTGCACTTTCATCTTTCGCTGCAAATCCAAAAACAATATCTTTATAACCAACAGTAGAAAAACTAAAAATCATTGTATTCTCTAAACCTTCATTTTGAAAGGGTTGTTTAATTTGAATTCCTCTCATGTTTGACGATGCAAATGGAAGATTGTTATTGGCCTCAGGAATATAATTAATATCTGTTGGACTGTTTCTTCTTTCCATAGAACCTTTTCTCCAATTCGGATGTGAACTGTCAAATGGATAGCCTACCAAACATGATTGATAGCTCAATACACCATCGTTTAAAATTTCAAAACTTGAATTGATAGAAATAAGTGGTGTATCATTGGCAATACTACTGTTCATCATCCAAAAATAAATGGGCTCTTGAGTGGCCGGTTCTTGATTAGGAACAAAATTAGCCGTAACGGAGAAATCTCCGATTGGTGTATAGGTAATTTGAGCTTCTGTGCTATCTACATCACCACTCCAATGACTAAAGGTGTAACCTTCCAAAGGAATAGCTGTTAAGGTAACAGGAATGTTGTGAAAGTAAATCCCTGTCCATGGATATGGATTTGTTGAAACGCCCGGAGTATCAGAATTAATATCAATTGTATTGATTTTTACAAATCCATTTGTATCATCATTTACATTTAATGTTGCTGTTACATTTGATGAAATCCCAAATTTTGTTCTGATGTGTTCGCGTTGGAAATCAGGTCGTTCTGATGCGAATGTTTCAATAACATTCTGACTTTCTAACCACCAACTGAAGGAAGAGGGAGCTGCCCATCTATCAATTTGTTCACCAATTTCAGGTTGAATAACCGAAGCAAACTGATTGGATAACGCAATTACTCTTTCTGGTAAGAAAAAAGTATTCATCATATCCGCAAATCGATTAATAAAATTCAATTTAAAGTTTTCATTTTCAAGCAATCTTCTTAAAATCAAAGTTGACCATTCCGGATTTGGCCATTCTGTTCCGCCAGTGGCCGTTGCAAATTCAAGTGTATTATGATCATTAATATCATACATTAAACTAAATCCGGCATCAGTATCTTTAATAACAGTTCTCCAACGACCGTCGTTTCCATATGGAGCATTAGGATTAAAGGTGGTGTTCTTTCTCCAGAACAAAGTATTCCATCCGGGCCAATCTGTATTTTGAATAAAAATATTAGTAATGAAATAATCTCTAAAATTATTTACATCCATTTGTGTTTCTATATAGTTAAAATTTGAATCGTTGGTAAGAGAATTATTTTCAAAAAAGGAATACATCGCTTCAAAATGGTCTTCAGTACCTTCATCCACTTGATAACCATCTGCAATTATCTCTAAGTCTTCTTCTACAATTCCATATTTTCTTTCGAAATAATGACGATCTAATCGTTCTCTTATATTCAACATGCCCCAATATTCACCATTCAAAAACACTACTGAAGGTTGATACGCTTGATTATCTAGACCTGTCTTTTCAATTAATTCATGCGTGAATGCATCTTTATAATAGGTATTGAAAAAATCATTACCTGAATTTCGCAATACTAAACGTTTGTAGCTATTAAAATTTTCATTTGGGAAAATGGGATAATTGAATGATCCGGCACCAAGTTCAGGACGAGCATATAATCGTAAAGATTTATTTTGAAAAGCTCGAGAACCTCCTCCATTGATTCGGATTCCAACTTGTTGGTTTAAAACTTCATTTCCGTTAACAAAATAATTAAAGTGACCAACTTGTTCAGTTGCTTCACCTGAGCGATCATAGTTTGATTCCGAATAATATAATGGTTCAATATCCGGGTTCTGAACTCTCCAATTGTCATAATCTACACCGGCTACATAAATACCATTGTAGTAATCAAAAAACTTATTTTCATCTAAACTTAAAGAAATAACAGGTATTGAAAAACGATTGGCTCCCTCAGGGCTAACAAAATAGGACTGCGTAATTATTTTACTAGTTAATGCTCCTGTTTTATATGCTCTTGCACGCACAACCGTACCTTTAAAAATGTTAAAATCAGGAATGTAATAGGAAGGATCAGAGTCAAAAGTTGAGGAAATAGTTGAAATATCATTAGGTTCACTCGTTCTGTCAACAATTGTAATTGGATTAACATATTGATTCGATTGGAAACTTTTTGTAAAAAAGGTATCAACAGGTAGTGAACCTAATTCATAAGGATACTCATTTTTATATTGATAGGTTGTTCCGTTGAGATTATTGATGTCTGGATCTGAACCATCAGTTGTATAAACAATGGTAACTTCTGGATCAGGGTGACTAATAATTAAATTAAAATTCTCAGTAAAAAAACCACCATTTATAGAAAATGTAGGAGGATCTAAAACTTGAGTGTACCCTGTTACATTATTATTAGAAGCACCAGGTGTTGGTTGCGGAAAATATACCAATGTGGAAGAGCCATCTGTTTGTCTTCCATAAGCAAAATTCTGAGGAATGATGATTGCAGAATAACTATCTGCAATTTCCCCATTTGGTTTGGTTAGGGTAATTACTTCTCCACCAGAACTAATTTTAAAATTAGTATGTAAGGGAAAATTAATATCTGTTCTGTTTTTATCTGAACACCAAATTAAAAGATGTTCTCCCGGTTCTATCCAATATGCTGGAAAAACCCACTGGTAAGGATTTGAAGGTAAATCACTTAATCCGTAACCTTCCAAATTTACAGCTTCTGTTCCGGGATTGTACAATTCTGCCCAATCTTCATAACTTCCATCATCGTCAGTAATAACAGTTGTGTTAGACGTAATTATTTCATTAATTACAATATTTTGAGCATGGCTATTAAAAGATAATAAGAGAACTGAGAAAAAAAGTATAGTATTTTTTTTCATTTTGCGATTTTTTTTCAAAATTAACTTCGAAATACTGTAAAGAAAAAGAAATTCGTTCAAAATCATTTTTATTCGACCATCTGCAATATCATAAAATCTCCCAAAAAGAAAAAAGGTAAATGTAAATTTGTTGATAAAACAAATATTTAGTTGAAAAATTCTAAAAATATTAGTCGTTGTTTAACGAATAATTAAAATAGTAATAATTACTTTTGTATGTTTAAAACAACACCTATTTACTTCAAGAAATTACATGAAAACAGATGCATTTGCTTTACGCCATTTAGGTCCACGTGAGAGCGACTTAAATTACATGTTTAAAACCATTGGCGTTGAAAATTTTGAACAACTCATCTATGAAACTATTCCTGATGATATTCGTTTAAAAAAAGACCTAAACTTAGAGCCGGCTATGACTGAATATGAATATTTAAATCACATTCAGGAATTAGGTAAAAAAAATAAAGTATTCAAAACCTACATCGGATTAGGATATCATCCAACAATTGTACCTGCAGTAATTCAACGAAATATTTTTGAAAATCCCGGTTGGTACACGGCTTACACACCATATCAAGCTGAAATTGCTCAAGGCCGCTTAGAAGCTATTTTAAATTTTCAAACTACTGTTATCGAATTATCCGGAATGGAAATTGCTAATGCATCTCTACTTGACGAAGGTACAGCTGCAGCAGAAGCGATGGCTTTACTTTTGGATGTCAGAACGCGTGATCAAAAGAAAAACAACGTTAACAAATTCTTCGTTTCTGAGGAAATTTTACCTCAAACACTTTCGGTTCTTCAAACAAGAGCAACTCCATTGAAAATTGAATTAGTAGTTGGAAATCATGAAACGTTTGATTTTTCTACAGAATTTTTTGGTGCTATTCTTCAATATCCCGGAAAATTTGGTCAAATAAATGACTATTCAGCTTTTATCGCAAAAGCGGCTGAAAATGAAATTAAAGTTGCCGTTGCTGCCGATATTTTATCATTAGCCAAATTAACCCCTCCAGGAGAAATGGGTGCTTCGGTTGTAGTAGGAACCACACAACGTTTTGGAATTCCAATGGGTTATGGCGGTCCACACGCTGCTTTCTTTGCCACCAAAGAAGAATACAAACGCTCAATGCCGGGAAGAATTATCGGGGTTTCCATTGATGTTAATGGTAACAGAGCTTTGCGTATGGCTTTGGGCACACGCGAACAACACATCAAACGTGAAAAAGCAACTTCAAACATTTGTACAGCTCAAGTATTATTAGCTGTTATGGCTGGAATGTATGCGGTATTTCATGGTCCAAATGGATTGAAATATATTGCTAATAAAGTGCACGCTTCAGCTGTAACTTTAGCAGATGCCTTAAACAAATTAGGCGTTTATCAATTAAATACCTCATTTTTTGATACAATTTTGGTGAAAGCAGATGCTCAAAAAGTAAAAGCCATTGCCGAAAAAAATGAAGTGAATTTCTTTTATGTTGATGCCGAAACCATTTCAATTTCTTTAAACGAAACCACTTCAATCAAAGATATCAACCAAATTATTTCCATTTTTGCTGAAGCAGTTGGTAAAGAAAATGTGCCAATTAGTCAATTAGCCAATGAATCAATGGTACCTGAAAACTTAGTAAGAAAATCTACATTCTTGCAGCACGACGTTTTCAACAACCATCATTCAGAATCGCAATTAATGCGGTATATCAAAAAATTAGAACGCAAAGATTTATCGTTAAATCATTCGATGATTTCGTTAGGTTCTTGTACCATGAAATTAAACGCTGCTGCCGAAATGTTGCCTTTATCTATGGCAAATTGGAACAGCATTCACCCTTTTGCTCCAATTGAACAAGCCGAAGGTTATCAAATTATGCTTAAAAAATTAGAGCAACAATTAAATGTGGTAACCGGTTTTCAAGGCACGACTTTGCAACCTAATTCAGGTGCTCAAGGAGAATATGCCGGTTTGATGGCAATTAGAGCTTATCATCTTTCCAGAGGCGATAACCACAGAAATGTATGTTTAATCCCGGCTTCTGCACACGGAACCAATCCGGCTTCTGCTGCCATGGCAGGCATGGAAATTATCGTTACCAAAACCATGGATAACGGAAATATCGATATTGAAGATTTAAGAGCAAAAGCCATTCAACATGCAGATAATTTATCATGCTTGATGGTGACATATCCTTCCACGCATGGTGTTTTTGAAAGTGCCATTTGCGAAATCACCAAAATTATCCACGATAACGGTGGTTTGGTTTACATGGATGGAGCCAACATGAATGCACAGGTTGGTTTGACAAATCCCGCCACTATTGGTGCGGATGTTTGTCACTTGAATTTACATAAAACATTTGCCATTCCTCACGGTGGCGGCGGACCAGGAGTTGGCCCCATTTGTGTGAACGAAAAATTGGTGCCGTTTTTACCTACCAATCCTATCATTCCAACCGGAGGAAGTCAAGCGATAACGGCTATTTCATCAGCTCCTTTTGGTTCTGCTTTGGTTTGTTTGATTTCATATGGCTACATCACGATGTTGGGTGCCGAAGGTTTAAAAAATGCTACGCAATATGCCATTTTAAATGCCAACTATATGAAAGCTCGTTTAGAAGCCCACTACCCCATTTTATACTCAGGAGAAATGGGAAGAGCAGCTCACGAAATGATTTTAGATTGCAGAGCTTTTGAAGAAAAAGGTATCAAAGTAACCGATATTGCCAAACGTTTGATGGATTATGGTTTCCATGCTCCAACAGTTTCCTTTCCGGTTGCTGGAACGTTAATGGTAGAACCCACCGAATCGGAAGATTTAGCTGAGTTAGATCGTTTTTGTGATGCGTTGATTTCAATTCGTAAAGAAATTGAAACTTCTACAAAAGACGACGCCAACAATATTTTAAGAAATGCTCCACACACGTTGGCCATGATTACGGCAAACGATTGGAATTTCCCTTATACCCGAGAACAAGCTGCTTATCCATTAGAATATATTGCTGAAAATAAATTCTGGCCTAGTGTTCGTCGAGTAGATGAAGCGTATGGCGATAGAAATTTAGTATGTAGCTGTGCTCCGATTGAAGCATATATGTAAAAAAGTGATTAGTCATTAGTGATTAGTCCTTAGTTAATAGTTTAAGGTTTCAAATTAATTTTGAAACCTTTTTCTTTTCATAAATATAATATAAAACAAATTATTAATGTTTCATTCAAGTAACTTTGTATTCCAATCATAGTCAGAAATGAAAGACATCCTATCCCAAGACGATTTATACCTTCTTGTAGATGAATTCTACAAAAAACTCTTGTCCGACCCAAAAATCAGTTACATTTTTACCGATGTGGTCAAAATTAAGTTAGAGGAACATTTGCCTATCTTAGTTACTTTTTGGTCGCAAGCCATTTTAGGTACAGGTGGTTATACCAACAACCTTACGCAAATTCATTTGGATGTAAATGAAAAATCATATTTATCCCCAGAATTATTTCAAATTTGGTTGAACCATTTTAACAATTCGGTTGATGAAAATTTTAAAGGCGAAAAGGCTGAGAAAATTAAAACTCAGGCCTTAAGTATTGCTACAGTGATGCAGATTAAGATTCAAAACACATAAAAAAAGCGGAATAATTTCCGCTTTTTTATTAATTCTTAATAATTTTTTTGGTCGCAATATTCCCATTTTCATCTTCTACCTTTATTAGGTATATCCCATTTGGTAAATTTAAAACTGAAAATCTATTTTGTTTAGAACTTAAAATTAATTGTCCGCTTAATGTAAACAAATTAACTTCTTTTAAAATTAAATTACCTTCAATTTCAATATAATCTGTAACAGGGTTTGGATAAATATTAAAATGATTGATATCCTTATGGTCAATACTAAGTGTAGGATTTTGAATGCATATATTGAAAAAAGAGGTTATTAAAGAGGTTTCTGTTTGAAAAACTCTCACATAATACGTTTGACCAACGGTAAATGTATTACTTTCATAAAACTCATTTATGGTGCTACTCGAACTATTGTCGCATACAAAACTCGCTCCTGAACAGGAACCTGTAATGATTTCCATGCCTAAGTTTACCCCTACACCATTAGAAAGTGATACACTCATCGTAGGGTCGGTAGCCACAAAGCTGTACCAAACATCTTGTAGGGAATTGGCAAAACAAGTCGTTGTCGTCCCGTTATTACTTGAACCACTAAATGTTCCAGAAGTTGAAACACAATTCGTATTAGGTGTTAAAGCGATAGCTCCGGAACACAAATCGTTTGCCGGTGTTGGATAATTTTGGATACAAATATTGAAAAACGATGTGATTAAAGTGGTTTCCGTTTGAAAAACTCTCACATAGTACGTTTGACCCACCGTAAAATTGTTGTTCAAGTAAAACTCATTAGTGGTACTACTCGAACTGTTGTCACACACAAAACTCGTTCCTGAACAAGAGCCCGTTATAA
>QLAH01000306.1_pt1 | contig 31922 bp, 23 predicted proteins | sample 4693081 | NCBI WGS metagenome assembly QLAH01 (sample SAMN09425401, study PRJNA476045) | Lake water metagenome, whole genome shotgun sequencing project. | reverse complement strand
GATGTGTTGGACTTCTTGACCCAGGCCATTCAGGCCGAACGCTTGGGGCACGAGCACCCTGACCTGCGGCCTCAACCCTCGGCTGAGGATGAAACCCCTTTGGCGGCGTAGCCCCCTGAATCTTTACAGTAAATCTAGGGCGGTGGTAAAAAATTGATTGAGTTCTTGATTCTTGGCCTGTAGTGCTAGCTCCATCTGCTTGCGGTCGCTAATATCCTCCGCCACATAGGAAAACCGAGGTCGCTGATAATTGCCAATGCCAATAAACGACACCACAACGGAGAGCCAAATCGTTTTTTCGTCCTTGGTATGGGCATAGTCAAACCTTACAGGATGACCAGAATTTTGGCTTTGGCAATAATAGTTAATCCAGAGTTGAATATGCTCTAGAGGTGTTCCTAAATTGCTGGCCCATTGTCCTGCTAAGGCCTCTACCGTGGTGTCAAAAAAGGTAGCTGTAGCCAAGTTGTCAGACAAGTGTAAAATGTCATTCTGGGACAGTTCCACCACGCCCATCATCAGCGGCGATGACGCATAGAAACTCTCTAAAATAGCGGTTTGTTCTTGCAGAGTTTGCTGATTTTGGCGCTGGGCGGTAATGTCGCGGGCAATGGTGGAGGTGCCAACCACCCTGCCCTCCCCATCCAAAATAGGCGATAGCGTCATAGCCACATTAAGGATGCGACCATCCTTGTGCTGCCCCTGAGCGAGGGCTTGGGTAATTTGGGCCTCCTCGGTGCGAAGATCTACTGGAATCAGGCGGTTCACCGATTGGCCGATGATTTCCTGGGCAGTATAGCCATAGAGCCGCTCCGCTGCCGGGTTCCAACTGGTGATGATGCCCGCTAGGGTTTTGCTGAGAATGGCCTCCTGGGAAGACTCCACAATGGCCGCCAACCGTAGCCGTTCATCGCGGTTTAGCCCCCGTTCGGCCTGGGCATGGGTATTGAGATCAGCCTTGGCCTGGTAGAGTTGTGCCGCCAGGCTCGCCTGCTGCACAGCAATGCCGCCATAGAGAGCCATCTGTTGCAGCCCCGCCATATCCCCCTGGGGCCAGGGCCGAGGGGCTGTACAGTCGTGGGCGATCAATAACCCCCACAGCCGCGACTCGCACCGCACCGGAATGGCCAAATTCGCCTTCACCTGGAATGTTGCCAAAAACTCGGCATGGCAAGGGGTTAGTTTAGCCTGGGCCACATCGCTCACCGCCCACACCCGTTGGTCGTCATAGCCCTTCAGCCAGTCCGCCTCAAAACAGGTGTCCTGAACGAGTTGATCGAGGATAGACCACTGCGGATCCCGAACGGCCTCCGCAACCACCCGGCCCGTCATGTCTGGCAAAAACTGGTAGACCAACGCCCGATCACAGTCCAGCAGTCGCTGCATCGACGCTAGGATGGTTTGCCAAATGGTTGGTAAATCGCGGGACTGATGGATGTGCTGGGCCACGGCGGCAATGGCCTGCCCCCAATCCCAAGGAGCTATCCGGCTATGGCAATCTGGATAACCGGGCAACTTTTGAACTCCACCTTCAGCCATCCTGAATTATTTCCTATCGAATGCTACTGTTCAGTCTACGCATTTATGCGGATGAGTCTTTCTTAAATTTCATTGAATTTAATCAAAAAGACTGTGGTTACTGTATTTCGTAAAATCCATAGGTAGGGGAGGGTTCCTTTGTGATGGTTGGCAAGAATTGATAGGGTTGATTATGGCGTTTGCGGAGAAACTGCGCAATCACCTAGATGCATAAAAGCTATGCACTTTAGTTATCGCTGAAGTGAGAGGCGCACTGTTAGGGCTGCCCCTTAGATCGTACATCTTGTCAACAGGATTTCTCCAGCACCACCGTCACGTACCAGTGAGAAAGATTGCCTATAGCGGATTTCACTTGAATGAGGTGCACCGTGAAGTTCCCTCCATCCCCCCTTAATAAGGGGGGATGGAGGGAAAATGACTACAGATAGAAACTGGGGGATCTGAATCCGCAAAATTTGTACCTCACTGAACCGAGAACCCCTATAAGTTTTTATTGATAGCGTAAAAATATAAGAAGAAGGTAAGAGTTGGCCTTACTTGATTAAGGGCTAATTCAAGGTTGAAGTGCAACACCTGCTCAAATCCACTTGCAGCCATGGATCTAATACTAAGCCTATGAAGGAGACCTATAGCCTGCTGTGCTGCACTTTATCATGTTCCTGGTTGTGGTCATGACCGCGAAGGCTGACAGCGGCTCTGAGACAGAGTGTTGCACTTCAAATTTGAATCTGCGGAATGCAAACGGGCATCGTCCGTATTGCGATGTTTTGTTCCGTGGAAATACATTGATTACCTTTAGCGATTAAGTAATTTACTCAGATCTTTCCAGCGATAAAAGTCGTGACGTTCTCCGGCAAACCTTCTGCGATCTGGCCCTACGGTTTGCCAAGTTCGACCAGGTGCTTCAACTTTTGTCCCTGGGCTGAGGCGTGAGATACACCCTTACCGAGTTCTAGATCTCCCCAGTGCTTAGCGGTCTAGGTTTCACGCTATACCCTTGATCAGGGGAACAGGGGGGAGCCTCGCCATGTGCCTCACCTGCGTGAAATTCGCTATAGATAGCCTAGAGTATTTGAATATCAACGCTTCTAAACTTAACGATGTGGACTGCCATTGCCCAACATATCAGCGCGACAACCGGGATAGCCTTTGCCATTGCAGATCGCCGCTCGGTGGGTGGGGGTTGTATCAACCAGGCGTATCACATTACCGATGGTCATCAGCACTTTTTTCTGAAGCTCAATAGTGCTGCTCAGGTGGCTATGTTCGAGGCAGAGGCGCTGGGTCTCAAGGATATGTACGCTAGCCAAACCATTCGGGTGCCCAAGCCAATCTGCTGGGGCACCACCGAGGGGTCGGCTTACCTCGTGATCGAGTGGCTAGATTTGGGCCATGCGGGTGAGGCATCCTGGCGACGCATGGGAGAGCAGTTAGCGGCCATGCATCGGGTCACGAGCACCCAGGGGTTTGGCTGGCACCAGGGCAATACCATTGGGGCCACGCCTCAGCCTAATCCTTGGACGGCAAGCTGGCTAGAGTTTTATCGAGAACATCGGTTGGAATATCAGTTTCGACTGGCGCGGCGGCGGGGGGGACGGTTCCCTCGGCAGCAGGCTTTATTAGACGCGCTGCCAGATCTGCTGGCAGGACACCACCCAGCACCAGCCTTGGTTCATGGAGACCTGTGGTCGGGTAATGCGGCGGTGACCACAGCGGGAGACCCTGTGATTCTCGACCCCGCCACCTACTATGGTGATCGAGAAGTAGACTTGGCCATGACCGAACTGTTTGGCCGCTTTCCCCATGCCTTTTATGAGGGCTATCAGGCCGCCTATCCCCTAGAGGTTGGCTATGGCCAGCGCAAGGCATTGTACAACCTGTATCACATTCTCAACCACTTCAACCTCTTTGGTGGCGGCTACGAATCCCAAGCCAACCGTATAATTGACCAACTCCTGCCCTAGGGGCGGCGATTATCTGAACCTAGCGACGACCCAGCCAGGGATAATAGGGACACGCCCATCATCACCGTGTTGGCACAGGGAAAGGCAATGACCAAGGATATTCGGCTACTGGTATTAGATATTGACGGCACCCTGGCAGGGGAATCGAACCACATTTCGCCCGGGGTGCTGGCGGCCATTGGCGAGGCCCAACGGCGGGGCATTGCCGTCGCTATTGCCACTGGGCGCATGTACCAAGCGGCCCTGCGGTTTCATCGGGCGGTGGCCTCGCCCCTGCCGCTGATGGCCTACCAGGGAGCGCTGATTAAATGCCCACGCACGAACACTCTGCATCGCCATACGCCCGTGCCCCGTGCCCTCGCCCTAGACCTTTTGGCCTACCTACTTCCCCTCGAAGCCCAGCAGGCGTTGTCGATTCATTTGTATATCGACGATCAACTCCATGTGCGGGCCATCATTGACGACACCAAAGCCTACGCTGCCCGATCCGGCGTCGAACCCCTGGCGGTGGGAGATTTAGCCACCTTCATGCATCACCAAACCCACCTAGAAACCACCAAATTGCTGGCCCTCAGCGGCGATACGGAGCTGATTGGCCAAATTTTGGCCCACCTAGAGCAACGCTACCCCAGCGAAGACCTCTACCTCACCCGGTCGGTAGATTACTTCGTGGAGGCCACCCATCCCCTGGCCAACAAGGGCGAAGCCGTACGTTTTGTTGCCGAGGAACTGCTAAATCTTAAGCCCGACCAGGTGATGACCGTGGGCGACAACTTCAACGACCTGGAAATGCTGCGCTATGCCGGGATTGGTGTGGCCATGGGGGATGCGCCTCTCCCGGTGCAGCAGGCGGCAGACTGGGTCGCCCCTGGCGTGGAAGACGACGGCGTCGCCGCCGCCATCGAACAATTTTTGCTGTAGCCCTGGGCTATCGGCCTGAGAGCAGCAAGGGGGGATCTCCCCAAGCTGATCCGGACAAACCTTTGCTAAGCTAGATGAAATTCTAGGTAAGGATTGCTTAACAATGCCCTACACCACCGAAGAAGGCGGACGCCTGAATAACTTCGCTAACGAGCCCAAAATGTATGAGGCGGAACCCCCCACGGCCAATCAAAAGCGCAACTACATCATCTTGGGTGGTCTAGCGGCGGCGCTCGTGGTGGGGCTGTTCGTGGTAGCCATCTCCGTTTCCTAAGGGCTCGGTTTGCCTAATCCTCTCCTTTTTGAATCGGGTCACAAGCAGGGCGATCCCCACGGGGGTTGCCCTGTTTGGTAATAGGGTATGTTGGGCTAAAGCTCCATTTCCCAGCATTTCCCATGGCTGCACCTTCGGCTTCCTTCGATTCCCCAACGCCCTCTAGGGGCTGGCCCCGCTGGTGTGAGGGGCCAACGGGCAGCGGCAAAACGGCCTGGCTGGTGGATCAACTTCTGGACTGGGCCGACCCAGAACGCCCGTCTCCTCTAGCCCCAGGGCAAACGGTGCTCGTCTTTGCCGCCATTGGCGATAATCGGCTGTGCTTGGCAGACTATTTGGCCAGCCGTGTTCAGGGGCGCATTCCGGTGGTGACGACGACCCCCAGCGGGTTTATTCAGGATGAAGTGACATTATTTTGGCCGCTGTTGGTGCCCCACCTGGGGCCTATGCCTCAGTTTCCGCTGCGGCTGCGACCCGAAAATGAAGAGGAACTGGCCACCCGATTTTGGCAGGAACGCCTGCGGGATGGATTGATGGCGGTTGAGGGTTGGTCGGAGGCTCAGACGGTGAGCCGTACCCTCGACTTTTTGAATATGGCCGCTTCAGCCATGATTCCGGCGGAAGATTTGCCCACGCTGTTGCCGGAGGGAATGCCCGCCGGGTTTGCCCCAGAGGCGGTGTGGCGCACGGTGGGGGAGGCCTTGGTGGCGTGGCGCGATTGGTGCCTAAACCACAGTCTGCTCACCTACGGGGTGATGACAGAACTCTACTGGCGCTACCTGTTCCCCCATCCGCTCTATCAAGCAAAACTGCTGGCTCGCTATGGCGGCATCTGGGTCGATGATTTGGACGAACATCCTGCCCTAGCAGGCCAATGGCTGCGGCTATTTATGGATCACAACCATCCTATAGCCATGACCTGGAACCCCCAGGGTAAGGTGCGCCTTGGGGTTCGCACCGACCCAGATCGTCTAGAGACCTTGCGGGAAACTTGCGCGGTGGTAGATATCTTGCCCCTGCCGGAGGGCCGTCTTGCCAATCCTTGGGCTGCCACCATTGTGGAATGGGTCTCGAACCCTCTGGCTTTGCCGATGCCCCTAGCGCCCTTCCAAAGTATTCAAACCCTGTCGCGGGGGGCGTTGCTGCGGCGGGTGGGGGAGGTGATTGCCGAGGCCGTGGCGGCGAAACGGGTAGCTCCTGGAGACATTGCCATCGTCGGGCCGGGATTCGATACTATCGCCCGCTATACCCTGGCGGAAATTTTGCTGGGCCACGGCATTCCCGTTGCCTCGTTGAACGATCAGCGGCCCCTGATGCACTCGCCCCTGGTTCGGGCCTTACTGACGCTGATGACCTTTGTTTATCCTCACCTGGGCCACCTGGCCGATGCCGACTCGGTGGCGGAAATGCTGGTGGTGCTGAGCCAGCGGCCCCAATCCCCCGATGTGGCCCCCTGGTTCGACACGGTGCAAATAGACCCAGTGCGGGCAGAACTGCTCGTAGATCACTGCTTTGCGCCCCAACTAGATCGGCCCCAACTGCTGCCCGTGGAGTGCTTTGAGCGCTGGTATCGCCTTGGCTATAAGGCCACCCAATGCTACAACCACCTACGCCAGTGGATTGCCCAGCAGCAGGAACAACATCAGCAACGGCTCATTCCTGGCGTTGTGGGCTTCTTAGATCGAGCCATCCAAACCTTCTACGGCGGTGGACATCACTTGCCCGCAGATCAGCTTACCGCCCTGCGAGAATTAGTAGAAACCGCCCAACAATACTGGACAGTGGACGATCAACTTCGCCAGCGAGAACCCCGAACGCCCCGTGGCCAAGCCTCCAGCATTCGTCTTCGGGGGCAAAGCCCCGGGACTCCCTTCGCCACGGCTGAGATGCAGGCCACTTCCCCCTTGATGCGCGCCACGACGACGATGCTCATCACCGAAAAAAGCGCCACCGAGCGATTTATTACCCTGCTGCGCCAGGGCACCGTTGCCGCTAACCCGTACCCCGCCAAGCCCATCGACCCGGCCCAGCAAGGTGTCACCCTCGCTACCGTGTTTCAGTACCGTCTACAAAGGCCCTGCCACCGCTGGCACTTTTGGCTCGATGTGGGGTCTCCCCGTTGGCTGGCCGCCGATAGTCTTTTCGGTTTTCCGATTTTTCTGTCCTCCTATGCCGGACGCCCTTGGCGCAGCGACGACCTAGAAGCCCTCCACCAAGCCCGCCTAGAGCGCACCCTCCACGACCTCTTGGGCCGAGTGACCGAGCGGGTTTTTCTCTGCCACAGCGACTTGGCCGTTAGTGGTCAGGAACAGGTTGGCCCCCTGCTGACGTTGCTAGGGGCTTCTGCGTCGGAGGCCGATGAAGGGGAGTAGGGGCGATGGGGATACGCTATTGCATCCAACCCAAATCCCATAGTCCCAGTTGATAGGGCTGGGAATCGGGGTTCCCGCCTCCGACTTGGGATGACTCAAAGCTGCACGACATCCAGCCGAGAGGTCATCAGGCGATCCATCCAGGCGGCTAGGAAGGCGCGGTTAGCGACCTGTTCTTGGGGGTTGGTGGTGTCTGCGGCGTGGGGCAGCAGCCCTTGTAGCGAAGCACTGGTAACGCAGAACATGGACTTCTGGAAGCTTTGGCAGATTTTCACTCGCACATCATCCAGGCCGCGACCGTGGGCCAGGTAAAACTCCGTGAGGTAATCGGGCAGGAAGTGGCGCATATCCTGCATCAGCAGCGTCGGGGGAATGCCCGCACCGCCCACGGGAATGGGGTCGGCGTAGAGGGCACCGTACTGGAAGCGACCCTGTTCCGCCGGGATCTGCCCCGCCTGGGCATTGAAGGACACCGTACCCAAAAACGGCGTGCCCCGGAAAAAGACGGCCTCCACATAGGGGACGGCCACATCCATCAAAAAGGTGAGCCCAGCGGATTGAGGCAGGATGTCGTAGGGTTGGCCGTCGATTTCGACGCTGTAGGTGATGGGGTTGCTGGCGGCGGCGACCAGACCCGCTTTGACAAAGGCGACCACTTCGGGAATGGTTTTCACCGTTCTGGCATCGTAGGCGTCGGACAGGTCGATGAACAGATCGCTCATCACCCGCCAAAACTGGCCCAGGGCGCTATAGTAGGCGATCTGGCGCACCTGCTCTACCAAAAAGTCGGGGAAGGCGGCGTTAATGCTGCGTACCAAAGGATTGCCCTTGGTTTTGGCCGTGGTGGCTTTGCGGCAGAGGTCGAGAAATTCCTCGGAGTCCAAAAACGCATCCATTTTGCCGCCGCCGTGCCAAAGCATGGCCTTCATGCAGTATTCGGCGTACTCAAAGTTAATGCGGTCGTGCCACCAGTGCTTGAGCAATTTGCCAAAGGATACTTCGCCATTGAAGTATTTGAAAAAGGGAAACAGCACCAAAAACTGGTGGTCGGCAATATAAATCAGGTTTTTCGAGTAGGCATCGAGCACCACCCCATAGCTTTTGAGGATGCCCACCACCTCCAGTACGTTGGTGTCCGAGTCGGGCAGTAGCGCATCTGCCGACAGCAAACGGTCGATAAACGGCTCTAGGGGGTGAACCGAAGCGGGCTTGGGGAGGGTGTGAGTCATGGCTGCAAGGTCTCGGCGGAGGGATCGGCAACGGTTTGGGCCAGGGGATTGGCGACGAGGGTATCGGCCAGCAGGGTATCGGTTGGCAGGGTATCGGCCACTGTAGGCTCACTGAGGGGGGCGAACCGATGGGAACTAGCCTGCACAAAGCCTTGGTAGGGTTCGTGGAGCACCAGGGTGGTGTTCTCGCTCCAGCGGGCCATCCAGTTAGGCTGAAGGCCAAAGGCGATGATCAGGCTAGCCAGCGCCAGGGCGGGGAGGCGGTCGCGCCAGGTTACACCGGGTAGATCAACATCTATCTGGGGCGATGTGCTTGGGAGAGCCACCGCTAGCCGTCCAAAGAAGGCCCGATTCACCAGCAACAGGAAGTACACCGCCGTGAGGCCCGATCCCACCATGCAGAGCAAGGTTTGTACCGGAAAAATCAAGAAGCTGCCGCGAAAGACCAAAAATTCTGAGATAAAGCCCACCATGCCGGGAATTCCCGCACTGGCCATCACCCCCAAAATCATCAGGGAACCCACAAAGGGCAAGCCCCGCTCTGGGTTCAGCAAGCCGCGCAGTACGGTGAGATCACGGGTGCCCGTAGTGTGGTAGACCACTCCGACCAGCAGAAACAGCAGCCCCGAAATCAAACCGTGGCTCACCATTTGAAACACCGTGCCCACAATGCTGAGAGGGGTCGAAGCCGCCGCCGCCAGCAGCACGTAGCCCATGTGGCCGATGGAGCTGTAAGCCACCATTTTCTTCATGTCGGTTTGGGCGATAGCGGCCAGGGAACCGTAGAGCACGCTCACCACCGCCCATGTGGCCATCACCGGAGCTAGGGCCATCCAGGCATCGGGGAACAGACCCAGGCCAAATCGCACCAGGCCATAGGTGCCTAGCTTCAGCAGCACCCCTGCCAGCAGCACCGATACGGGCGTCGAGGCCTCAACGTGGGCATCGGGTAGCCAGGTGTGGAAGGGAAACAGCGGCACCTTGATGCCAAAGCCAATTAGCAGCGCCACCAGCAGGGTGATCTGCTGCGCTAGGGGCAGGGCCGTGGCAAGGCCGCTGTCGTAGTCGAAACTGGTGTTGCCCGACAGCCACACTAGACCGAGGAATGCGCCCAGGATCAAAATCCCCGATAGGGCTGTGTAAATCAAAAACTTGGTGGCGGCGTATCCCCGTCTGGATCCGCCCCAGATGGCGATCAGCAGGTAGAGGGGAATCAGTTCTAATTCGTAAAAGATGAAGAACAGCAGCAGGTTGGCCGAGAGAAACGCCCCCGCCACCGCACTGTTAATCACCAAAATCAGCGCGTAGTACAGCCGAGGCCGATGCAGGTGGGGGTCGCTGATGTAGATGGCGACAATCCCCAGCAGGCTATTCACCGCCAGCAAGGGTAGGGAGAGGCCATCCAGCCCTAGGCGATAGCTGAGGCCCAGCGGCTCTACCCAGGGCAGCAGTTCTTCAAACTGGAAGCCCGGTGTGGTGATTTCAAACTGGGTGGCCAAAAACACAACCCAGGCCAGGGTTAGCCCAATCGTGAGGCCGCTGACCCATTTGGTGGTGAAGGCCGTGATTTTTCCGGGCCAGAGGATAACCGCTAAGGCCCCAATTAACGGGATTAGAATCAGTGCGCTCAGCATAGCTACCACAGGCTCCAGGTCATGAAGACTCCAATCAGGCCAACGCCAGCCATGATGGTGAATAAATACAGTTGAGATTGGCCGGAAATGCTGTATTTCAGGCTTTCTCCGCCCAATAGGGAGGCCAGCCCCACAGCATTGACGAGGCCATCTACCACGTAGCGGTCAAACCAATTGCTGAAGCGCGACAGGCCGCCCACGGCAGCCACAACGGTGTTGGCATAGAGCCGTTCGGTGTAGAAATCGTAGGCCAGCAGGTCTTGCAGAATCCGAACTGGACGGTTACGCGACCGCGACAGCGACTTAGACAGGGGAATGACCGCCCCGAGGGCCACCCCCGCCACTCCAAAGGCCACCAGCAGTGCCGTTACAGGCGGGTTCAAATACTCCAGAGGCGGCAACAGCGACATCCGAGCCATCATCACGGGAACCAGTAGGGTAACGATGGACAGCGACACCATGGGTACTGCCATCTGCCAGGGCACTTCTGGGGCACGGCGAGTTTTGGGTTGGGCTTTGCCCAAAAAGACCAGGCGAAACACACGGGTCAGGTTCAGCGCCGTCAGGCCATTTACCAGCAAAAAGACTAGGGCCAAGAGGGGCGAACTCTGGCTCAGGAAATCTGCTCCCATGCGTAGTCCCCAGAAGCAACCCAGGGGCAGAATTCCCACCATGCCCAAGGCGCTAATGGAAAAGGCCAGGGTGGTGGCGGGCATTTTTGACCACAGCCCCCCCATTTCCGTCAGGTTTTGGCTGTTGGTGGTGGTGATGATGCTGCCCACACTCATGAACATCAGAGCCTTCGTGACCGCATGGGTGAGCAGTAGGGTAATGGCGACCCCCGGCCACTCTGTCCCCACCGCCACAAACACTAGTCCCAAATAGGCACTGGTGGAGTAGGAAAGGGTACGCTTGAGGTCAATCTGAGCCAGGGCCACCAGGGATCCACCGATAGCCGTAATGCTACCCAGCGCCACCAGTACGCCCAACGTCACAGGCGACAGCACCACAATGGGCTGAAGCCGAATCAGCACATAGGCTCCGCAGGTAACGACGACGGAATTTCGCAGAATCGAGGCCGGGTTGGGGCCTTCCATCGCCTCATCTAGCCACAGGTGCAGCGGAAACTGAGCGCACTTGCCAATTGGCCCCGCAATCAAGGCCAGCCCCAGCAGCGTTCCGACTAGGGGCGAAAGGTTCTCGGTTTTGACCCACTCGTAGAGGTCGTTAAAGTTTAAACTACCCGCCATTGCCGCTAGGGCCACCACCCCCATCAACAGCAGTACGTCGCCGATGCGCTTGGTCAAAAAAGCATCGCGGGCGGCAGTGACCACCAAGGGCTGGGCATACCAAAAGCCCACCAACAGGTAAGTCGAGAGGGTCAACATCTCCAGTAGCGAGTAGGAGACAAACAGCGACCCACTCAGCACCAGACCGCTCATGGCCGCTTCAAAAAAGCCCATCAGCGAATAGAACCGCGCTAAGGCCCAGTCTTTTTCCAAATACCCCAGCGCAAACACCTGGGCCAGCAGACTAAGGAAGGTAATCAGCTCCAGCGCTCCCAAATTTAGCACCGAAATATCAAGGGCTAGTTCTAGGTGCAGGTCGGCAAACTTAAACCAGGAGACGATAAGCTCCTGGGCACCCTCATTCCAGATGGCCTGAAATACAAACAGGCCATGGACAAAGGCCAACAGCGTCATAGCAATGTTGAGGTAGGCCGCTGGCCTCGGCCCGGTGCGACGAATCCACCCCGTAGACCAGGGCAATGCCAAAATCGCCCCCAGGAGTCCATAGGCTGGCAGCAACCAAATCGTCTCCACTAGCGTCTGGATCATGAACCTGTTACTACCTCACCTAAAAAACTGCGGATCGCTATCCAGCCGCTCCTATCATTCTGTGCAGGATAATCAGCCGTTCTAGCATCTTATAAGCTTGCCTAGGCTGAACCAGACTCATTCGAGACCATCGCGCTGTAAAGATATATTGAAAAGCTGCATCTGCGCCGCAGACCCAGCCTCAATGGACGTGCTGTTTGGCCCATCCTAAACGTCAAATCACGGGAATTTTGCCGATCCTTTCAGCCGCTATCTTCATCCTACCCGATCCTTAAAACCCCTACAAAACAGCCCCCAGGGCTGCGAATAATCGTGTCCGTCAAGCCCTCCTCAAACCCATCACCAGCCCTGTTCGGTTACCTAATTCTCCCGTCATGCTAGCGACCGGCTTTGAAGCAGCCACAGGAGTGAGTCCTCACTCCCCCCAACCCCTGCCCTTCAAGCCAGAAAATACTTGGCCGAATCAGGTTTAATAATACTCAACATTAGCAACAATCATTGAGACTTATATTGCAAAAGTGTCAATCGACACCTATGCTTAGGTTGTCATCAAAGAGAAATCAGGCCTTTTCGTCTTCAAAGTATTGGGCAGGTCCCGTTTTTTTAGACTTCGGGATTGTTCGTGCTGCCTGCGGATAGCTGAGCTAGGGCAGGACGGGATGAGATGGGTCTAGATTTAACAAGGAGATTACGACAATGCCAATTGCTGTTGGAATGATTGAAACCCTGGGTTTCCCGGCTGTCGTGGAAGCGGCTGACGCCATGGTGAAGGCGGCTCGTGTAACCCTGGTGGGCTACGAAAAAATCGGGAGCGGTCGTGTAACCGTAATCGTGCGCGGCGATGTGTCTGAGGTGCAAGCCTCCGTGTCCGCTGGGGTAGAATCTGCAAAGCGTGTGAACGGTGGTGAAGTGCTGTCTACTCACATCATCGCCCGTCCCCACGAAAACCTTGAGTTTGTGTTGCCCATTCGCTACACCGAGGCTGTGGAGCAGTTCCGAAGCTAGATTGGGTTCAGCCTTCACCCGGTTTGCTGAGCCAGTTCAGCCCCCTGTGGAGAGCTTTCCTGACTTTACATGGTGTAGCCAAGCGCTGCACAGGTTACGCACACAGCTAGTAAACAATACAAGCTTAAGGAAGGGCTTACAAGTATGGCAATTGCAGTTGGTATGGTAGAAACGCTGGGTTTCCCGGCAGTGGTCGAGGCCGCTGATGCGATGGTAAAAGCCGCTCGCGTCACCCTGGTGGGCTACGAAAAGATTGGCAGCGGTCGTGTCACCGTCATCGTGCGCGGCGATGTGTCTGAGGTTCAAGCCTCCGTGGCCGCTGGTGTTGAAAATGTTAAGCGCGTGAACGGTGGCCAAGTGCTGTCCACCCACATCATCGCCCGCCCCCACGAAAACCTAGAGTTCGTGCTGCCCATCCGCTATACCGAAGCGGTGGAACAGTTCCGCGAGAGCGTCAGCGGCATTCGTCCCTACGGCAGATAGGTAGGTCATGCTCTTGGCTAAAGTGCGTGGCACGGTGGTTAGCACCTGCAAAGAACCCAGCCTCAGCGGTGTGAAGTTTTTGCTGGTGCAGCTCATCAGCGAAACGGGAGAACTACTCCCCGACTACACCGTAGCGGCAGATGTCGTGGGTGCGGGGACGGGTGAATGGGTGCTAATTACCCAGGGCAGCGGTGCGCGTCAACACCCTGGTTATGAAGGTCGCCCAGTCGATGCAGCGGTGATCGCCATCGTAGACACCGTCAGCTTGGATAGCGGTGCCCTCTACGACAAACGGCACGACTTTAGCTAGGGGTAGCCAAACGGCTACGGCAACCGTCCAGGGCTGGGAAACCACTCTGGGCATTGCCTATCCTGGCTTACGTGCCCCTGGGCAAGGGTGCTAATGTTTTTGGAGACTTCAGATCATGACGGTCAGCACGCTGGCGGCGTCCCGTGTGTCGGATGCCTCCCCGGAGGGAGCTTTTGCCAGGTTTGAATCCACAGGCGATGTGCGCCTAGGCCAGGGGGTGACCATCGCCCCCAGCGCTGCTTTGCGAACTCAGGTGGGGGCAACCTGTGTGGTGGGTTCTCGCACGGTCATTCAAGAAGGGGTAGCGGTCTATGGGCTGGGTCAGGCCAAGGTGCTTGGCGACGATCAACGGCCCTACACGGTGTGGATTGGCCAAGGTGCCACCCTCACCCACCGGGTTTTGATCCAAGGCCCTGCCTACATTGGCGACCACGTCTTTATTGGGTTTCGCTCCACGATTTTTAACGCCCGCCTAGGGGCTAACAGCATTGTGATGATGCACGCTCTGGTGCAGGATGTGGAGGTGCCCCCCGGTAAGCTGGTGCCGTCGGGATCGGTGATTACCCGCCAAAGTCAGGCCGATGGTTTGCCAGATGTTAGCCCCCAAGACCTGGCCCTGGTGCGGGAACTGCTGGGTTATGGCCCTAGCCCAGCCGATTTAAATGCTTTATCGGCTCAGCCTGCCTCGGCTGCGGCTGGCCCCAACTTAAACGAACGCGATGGATTAGGTACTATGCAATCTCAACAGCTTTCCCCCGACGTTGTGCAGCGGGTGCGCCAGTATTTGGCTCAAGGTCTGCGCATTGGCACTGAGCACGCCGATAATCGCCGCTACCGCAGTGGTGTGTGGCAAACCTGTAGCCCCATCCAGGCCTCCCGCGAAGGGGAAGCCTTTGCTGCCCTCGAAGCTTGTTTAGCAGAACACCGGGGCGAGTATGTGCGGATGTTCGGCATCGACCCCAAGGCTAAGCAGCGAGTGGCCCCGGTGACCATTCAGCGTCCCGATGGTAAGGCCATTGCAGTGAACGGTGCGGTGCCTGCGGTGTCTGGTGGGGCTAGTCAAGCCTATCGTCCGGCGGCGGTGGCATCGGGTTCTCTGTCCGCTGAGGTGGTGCAGCAGGTGCGTCAGTTCATCAGCCAGGGCTACCGCATTGGCACCGAGCATGCCGACTCCCGCCGTTATCGCAGCGGTGTGTGGCAAACTTGCACCCCCATTAACTCCAACCGCGAGAATGAGGTGCTGGCAGCGCTAGAGACCTGTTTGGCGGATCACGCCGGGGAATACGTTCGCCTGTTTGGGATTGATCCCCGCGCCAACCAGCGCATTGCGCCCATCACCATTCAACGGCCCGATGGCAAGCCTGTGGGTGGAGCATCGGTTCCGGCGGGGACGGGCTTTGGCCGTTCTGTGGTGCAGCGTCCGGCTGGCGGTTCCGTGAACCTGAGTGGCGACCTCGCCCAACAGGTACGGCAACTGATCAGCCAGGGCTATCACATTGGGGCCGAGCACGCGGATGTTCGCCGCTACCGCAGTGGTGTGTGGCAAACCTGCGCCCCCGTTACCTCCAACCGCGAGAGCGATGTGTTGGCAGCGGTGTCTCAGTGCATGGCGGCCTACCCCAACGAGTATGTCCGCATCTTCGGCATTGACCCCAAAGCCAAGCGCCGTGGCCCTGAAGTGACCGTGCAACGCCCCGGCGCAGCCCCCGCAGCAGCTCCTAGTGTTCCAGTGGCCTCCTACTCTGCACCTCAAGCATCTTCCCCTGCTCCGGCTAGCCGTGGCGGTGGTCAAGGGCTAGGCCAGGACGTTGTGCAGCAGGTGAACCAGTTCGTCAACCAGGGCTATCGTCTCAGCCTGGAGGCCGCTGACCAGCGTCGCTATCGCAGCAATGTATGGAAGACCTGCGCCACCCTAGAGGGCAGCCGTGTGTCGGATTTGCTAGCGGCCATTGACGGTCAACTGCGGGCACACCAAGGCGAGTATGTGCGTTTGGTGGCTGTGGATCCTAAGGCCAAGCGACGGGCCGCAGAAGTCACCATCCAGCGTCCCTAGGTTAGGGCGATTCTAGGGATACCGATAGCCAATGCTAGGGCCACTGCCAACGGCGATTGCCAATCCTGACGCTCCTGCTTTGGAGGGACAGGTTGAGGTAGCCGAGGGCGTGGCCCTTGCTGATGGGGTCGTGCTGGATGCGGCTCCGGGCTGTCGGCTGGTGTTGGCCCCTGGGGTGTGCGTCGGGAGCGGCGTGATTATCCAAGCCGTTCGGGGGGATTTGATCATTGAGCCGGGGGCGGTGCTGGGCAGCGGTGTGCTGATTTTCGGCACAGGACGCATTGGCCAAAACGTCTGCATTGGCGCAGAAAGCACCCTAATTAACCCTGTCCTTTCATCCGGCCAAGTCGTACCGCCTAATTCCCTGATCGGAGATCCTAGTCAATCGTCTGGAGACGGAACGGTTCCTAATCCAGTGGTGGTCGAGCAAGGAGTTTTTGTTCAAGCAGCGTTCAAGTCAGGAGTTTCTGTTCAAGAGGTGTCCTCTCAAGAGGCGTCCTCTCAAGAAACCTTCATTCAAGAAACGTTGGTTCAAGAGACCTCGGTTCAAGAAGCCCTCCCCGAAGACTCTCCAGGAAACCCGGCTGAGGCTGCCCCTCAGTCCTCCGCCAATCATGCCGAAACCGAGGCGGTGACGGGAGAAGCTTTGGAAACCGAACAGGCTGATTCACCCAACACCACGAACGGCACCCGCCCACCCGCCCATGGCCAAACGCAGGTGCAGGAACTCTTGGCCAAGCTGTTTCCCCATCGGCAACCGTTAAATGGTGTCACTTCCGGGGGTGTGTCTCCCGAAGACAGGCCTTAGAATGGAGTTACGGATACCATCCCCTAGAGGCGCTCTATGCAAGCCGACGGTAAATTAGCCTCCAAGCAAGAACTCAAGTTGGCCACCAAGGCCAAGCTCAATTTGGCCACCCCCAAGGCCAATTCGTCAGAGGCTCAAAGTCGGTTTGAGAAGTATCGTGGTTCGGCCCTGGGGATGGTGTCGGCAGCGGGGTTTCCGGTGGTGGTAAAGGCAGCGGACGCGATGCTGAAGGCCGCTGATGTGTACCTTGTCGGCTACGAGAAAACCGGGAGTGGGCTATGTACGGCCATTGTGCGGGGCGGCGTGGCCAACGTGCGGATGGCGGTTTCGGCGGGCGTCGAAGCCGTGGAGGAGGCAGGTCAAACGCCGTCCTCTAGCTTAATTCCTCGGCCTTTGCCCAACCTGGAGGCGGTGCTACCCATCTGTGCCCGGTGGGAGCAACTGCGGCGCGAAGGGAAAAGTCGGCTGGGTAGTCAGGCCATTGGCTTGCTAGAAACACGGGGATTTCCGGCTATGGTGGGCGCTGCCGATGCCATGACCAAATCCGCCGATGTGGAGCTGATTTCCCACGAAACCATTGGCGATGGGCTCTGTACGATTTTGATTCGCGGCTCCTTGCCCAACGTGGCCATTGCCATCGAAGCCGGGATGCATGAAGCCGAACGCATCGGTGAACTCCATGCGGTGATGGTAATTCCTCGACCTTTGGACGACCTAGCGGACTCCTTACCCCAGGCGGAACTGGAGGAAGAACAACCCCTGCGCCTGCCCATCAACCTGGAGGCCAAGCAGGAGGAAACCGTCGCCGAGCCGCTGGCTCTGGAAGCCTCCGCCACCGAAGAATTAGCCCAACCCCTCAGCCTAGAACTAGCGCGCGAACTGGCCGACGAGGAACTATGACAAAGACCGGCGATGAGCCCTACCCACTGAGGGTTATCGACTAAGGTTCATCGACTAAAATTCTTCGGGAGTCGTGCTACCCAACCCCTGTTATCCGCATGTGTCAACTCCTGGGAATGAACTGCAACGTGCCGACGGATATTTGCTTCTCCTTTGAGGGCTTTTGCGCCAGGGGTGGCAAAACCGACGACCACAAAGACGGCTGGGGCATAGCCTTTTTTGAAAGCCTGGGCTGCCGCATTTGAGGGCTTTTGCGCCAGGGGTGGCAAAACCGACGACCACAAAGACGGCTGGGGCATAGCCTTTTTTGAAAGCCTGGGCTGCCGCATTTTTCTGGATGACAACCCCTCCAGTACCTCCCCCGTGGCGGCCTTGGTGCGGCAGTATCCGATCAAATCGATGAACGTGATTGCCCACATCCGCAAGGCCACGGTGGGGCCAGTGGGGCTAGAAAACTGCCATCCCTTCCAGCGCGAACTGTGGGGACGCTACTGGGTGTTTGCCCACAATGGCGATGTACCCACCCTGGAGGCAGAACCCGGTACCTATAGCCCCGTGGGCCAAACCGACAGCGAACGCGCCTTTTGCCTCATCCTCAACACCCTGCGCCAGCGTTTCCCCAATGGCAAGCCCCCCATCGCCGACCTCTACGCCACCCTCAAGGCCATCACCGCCGACATTGCCCAGCATGGCATTTTTAACTATTTGCTCTCCGATGGTGAGCACTTTTTTGCCCATTGCTCCACCAAGCTCTGCTACATCGTGCGGCAGGCTCCCTTTGCGGCGGCGCATCTGATTGACGAAGATCTAACGGTCAACTTCCAAGAACTCACCACCCCCAGCGACCGAGTGGCCATCATCGCCACTACCCACCTGACGGATAACGAGCAGTGGACGCCGATCCAATCGGGCGAACTCCTGGTTTTCCAAAACGGCGCACCGCTTGCCCTCTAGCCCTATGCCACCCATCGCCATTCGACCGGCCACCGTTGAAGATAGGGCGGCAATCGCCACACTGCTGGATGAGTTGGGCTATCCCGTTGATCTCGAGTTCCTTGCCCACAGCATTCAGCGCCAGATTGACCATAACGATGCCGTGCTGCTGGTGGCCGAGGTTGAACAGACCGTGGTGGGCGTCATTTCCCTGCATTTCATTCCTCAACTGGCCCTGCCTGGAGACTTTTGCCGCATCAGCTATCTCTGTGTCAGTCCTAAAGCCAGAGGCCAAGGCATTGGCACCGCCCTAGAATCACGGATCTATGAACTGGCCCAGGAACGAGGGTGTGACCGAGTAGAAGTTCACAGCCACAGCCGTCGCCTGCAAGCCCATCGGTTCTATGCCCGCCAGGGGTATACGGAATCTCCAAAATATTTGGTCAAAAGCGTGGCCTGCGAATAGGGGGGATTGCTGCGGAAATGCACCGGGGCGGTTGGCGGCGTTGGTTAGGGGAGGGAAACCGTTTCAATGAGAGGGCAAATTTCCCCAGCTTCGGGCAGGGGCGGCTGGCTCATCCACTGATCGCGATAGCGTTCGAGTTCTGCCTTAAAGGTTGCCATCTGCTGAATTTGGCTCTCCAGGTGGTCAATTTTTTGCTGTAGGAGGGACTGCACCACCTGGCAGGGGGCATGGCCTTGCTGGTGGACAGTTAAGACCGCCTTGATATCCTCCAGGGAAAAGCCGAGGGCTTGGGCTTTTTTAATGAATTCCACCTGCTGAACCATGGCGGGGGCGTAGTATCGATAGCCATTGTGGCCCCGTTGAGAGGTAATCAACCCCAGGCTTTCGTAGTAGCGCAGGGCACCCACCGCTACCCCCGTCTGGCGCGACACTTCGCCAATTTTGAGGGAGGTGGTTATCATAGTGTGATCTTTCTCCTAAGGGCCAGCGGTAGAATGACAACTAGCCCGCGTGTTTCAAGGCTAGTCGCACTGAGGACTGATGATAGCAAACGCCCTTGACGTGGCGTGTCCCTGGGGACAATCCCCAGACCTGCCCAGGATAACGCTCCTAGGCCCATGGTAACCATCGTCTTTGCCCACGGTAGCGGGACAGACCTTGAGGGCGTCCCATCAAAAGCCTGACCTGTGGGGGAATGGGCCACAATCGGTCAGCGACTAACGGGCTATTGCCTGATTAACATATTTCTAGGATGTTGCCCAGAGGGAAAACTATGAATGTTATCCATTGTGTTTTCTAAGGGTTTTTAGGGAGACCGCAAGGGATGGTCTGGCATATCTCCGGTCACGTCAGATCGAGTTTAGTTTTATAGTGATGTAGGTCAACCGTCGCGACGTCTAGCTCGATATTAAGCCTTGATACTTTTTGTAAAATACCCATGTCAACATGGTTTATTTTCTCCCCTTTTGGGCTTGTTTAGGGAGGGATAGTTAGGGCGGCTAAACAATGGCTAAACAATTATTTGCTCTGATTTTCCCAGCCTGAGTCTCAGGGCATCAACGTCCTGCCAGTGGCTAGTTATGAGCCCTCTCGGAGATTCTGGTTGGCCCTGATCGAGCCATCTTCTAGAGTGGTTTTTGGTTCAAATCGTCATGGCCCCTGTGTTATTCACCGATCCAGTCAGTCTTGAGCTTGCGGTTGTGCGTAACCCGCTGATGGTCTCCCCCGAAACGCCGCTGGTAGATGCCATTGCCACTATGGCCCAGGCTCAAAAACACGGTGCCCCACAGACCGATCCGCTTTCCCTCGATCCACAATCTAGCTGCATTCTCCTCGTCACTAGGGGACACCTCGTCGGCATTATTACGGAGCGAGATTTGGTTCGCCTCAGTGTGGCAGGCATCCCCCTTGAGGGTAAAACCGTAGCGGATGTGATGATTTCCCCCGTGGTTACTCTGGCCGATTGGGAGTTTACCGATGTGTTTGTGGCGGCTAATTTGCTGAGGCAGCACCATATTCGCCATCTGCCCCTCGTAGATGACGCTGGACAAGTAGTTGGGCTAATTACCCACGAAAGCCTTCAGCAGTTGTTGCGGCCCGTGGATTTGCTGCGGCTGCGGCTGGTGTCTGAGGTGATGACAGGCCCGGTGGTGTGTGCCTCCGCCCAGACAACGGTGCAGGCACTGGCCGAATGCATGGCTCAACAGCGCATTAGCTGCGTGGTCATTGTGAGCGACGGCCCAAACCCGTTTCCGGTGGGGCTGGTGACCGAGCGGGACATTGTGCAGATCTACGCCATGGGGCTGGCCTTTGACGAGGTGCAGGCCCAAACGGTGATGGATGACACGCTGGTAACGGTGCGACCTGAGGAGAACCTGTGGTCGGTCAACACCCTGATGAAGCAGCACCAGGTGGGTCGGGTAGTGGCAGTGGATGGCGCGGGGCAGGCCGTGGGCATTGTGACCCAAACCACGCTGCTAGAAACCCTCAACCCCTTAGAAATCTATCGCCTGGTGGAAACCCTGGAGGCACGGGTGAACCACCTAGAGGCAGAGCGAGTGGCCCTACTAGAAACCCGTAGCCAAGACTTGGAACAGCAGGTGAAGCAGCGCACCTACGAGCTAGAGCAGCAGACCAACCGCGAGCATTTGGTGCGAGACATTGCCACCCGGATTCGATCATCCCTGCGGCTCGATAGCACCTTAGATGCGATTGTGCAGGAGGTGCGGGAATTTTTGAACTGTGATCGCACGGTGGTCTACCGCTTTGATCCCGACTGGAACGGCACTATTATCGCCGAGTCGGCGCATCCAGACTGGCCCACTATTCAGGGTCGCATCATTGAAGATCCTTGCTTTAGAAATCGGGCCAAGGAACTCTATCAGCCGGGCATGAAGTGGGCGGTAGACGACATTTTCCATGCGGGCTACCCCGACTGCTACATCAATACCCTCACCCAGTACCATGTGCGGGCCAATTTGGTGGTGCCCATCCTGGTACAGGGCAACCTGTGGGGCTTGCTCATTGGCCATCAGTGCAGTGGCCCCCGCCACTGGCATCCAGCGGATTTGGCCCTCCTCGACGACATCGCGGTGCAGATTGCCATCGCCATTCAGCAGGCCGAACTGTACGAACAGGGGCAGGCGGCCATGGCGGCCCTGCAAGCACTCAACCAAGACCTAGAGACCCGCATTGAGCAACGCACCCTTGAACAGCGGCACAGCGAAGCCCGTCTGCGGCGGCTCTTTGAACAAACTCCCGTGGGCATTGCGGTCTCCAACTTGCAAGGGCAGATCACACGGATTAACACCAGCCTTAAAACCATGCTGGGCTACTCCCAAACGGAACTCCTCAACCAGTCCATCTACGACCTGCTGCTCGACTCCTCGGCACCGCCCTGGATTGAAGAGTTGCAGGACTCCACCCTATCCATTGCCAAGCGGGAGGTGACCCTGCGATCTGCCAAGCAGCGGCAGGTATGGGCTACCCTCACCAGTGCGCTCATTTTGGATGCCTTTGGCCACCCCTCCGAGGTCATTCATCTGATCGAAGATATCAGCCTGCGTAAACAGGCGGAGGCAAAACTGACCCGCTATGCCCAGGAGGTGGAAGACCTCTACAACAACGCCCCCTGTGGCTACCACTCCCTTGATATCGAAGGGCGGTTTGTGCGCATCAACGACACCGAATTGGCTTGGCTGGGCTACGAACGCCACGAGGTGCTAGGCCGTTCCTTTAGCGATTTTCTCACCCCAGAATCCCAGGAGTTGTTTGCCGAAGCCTATCCCCGCTTTCAGCAAACGGGCTGGGTCAAGGATCTCGACTTTGAACTCATCACCCGCGATGGTGAGGTTTTTCCGGTGCTGCTGAGTTCCATGGCGATGCGAGATGATCAGGGCCATTACCTCTACAGCCGCACCACCACCTTCGATATGCGGGATCGCAAGCAGGTGGAACTAGCTCTCCAGGAAAGCGAGGAGAAATTTCGCCAACTGGCTGAGAATATTGCTGGGGTCTTTTGGATGCGAGACTTGGCCGGAAATCTGCTGTACATCAGCCCCGCCTACGAAACCATCTGGCAGCGATCCCTCGCTAGCCTCAAGGATCGGCCTGTTTCCTGGCTAGAGTCCATCCATCCCGAAGACCTGGCCCGAATGCGCCTCAATGTGAAGGAAAACCAAGCCTTTGATGAGGAATATCGGGTGATTTTGCCCGACGGTAGCCTGCGCTGGATTCACGACCGAGGCTTTGAGGTGCGCAACGCCCAAGGGGAGGTCTATCGCCTGGCGGGCATTGCCGAGGATGTGACCGAGCAGAAGCAAGCCGCCCAAAAGCTGCAAACCACCAACGAACAACTGATTCTCTCCAACGCCGAACTAGCCCGCGCCACCCGCCTCAAGGACGAATTTCTGGCCAACATGAGCCACGAACTACGCACTCCCCTCAACGCCATTCTCGGTATGACTGAGGGCTTACAGGAGCAGGTTTTCGGCCCGATCACCCCAGAGCAAACCCGATCCATCGCCACCATTGAGCGCAGCGGGCGGCACCTGTTGGCCCTGATCAACGATATCCTCGATTTGGCCAAAATTGAATCCGGCAAACTCACCCTGCAACGAACCTCGGTGGCGGTGTCCTACCTCTGTGAATCCAGCCTGCCCTTTGTTCGCCAACAGGCTATCCAAAAGACCATTCGCCTCACCACCCAGGTGCCCCCCAACCTGCCCGACCTGGTGGTAGACGAACTGCGCATTCGCCAGGTTTTAATTAACCTGCTGAACAATGCCGTGAAATTTACCCCCGCCGGGGGCCAGGTGTCGCTCACGGTGCAACCTCACCAAGACGCCCAGGGAGATTGGATCACCTTTGCCATCGAAGATACGGGCATCGGCATCGCCCCCGAGGCCTTGGATCGCCTATTTAAGCCCTTTGTGCAGGTTGACAGCAGCCTCACGCGCCAACATTCGGGCACCGGGTTGGGGCTGGCCCTGGTGAAGCAACTAGTAGAACTCCATGGCGGCACCGTCACCGTTACCAGCACCCCAGACCAAGGCAGTTGTTTTACGATCAGCCTACCCTGCGTTACCGCAGAATCCGTAGACGCTGTCCCCTTTCCCCAGATGCCCTCCCCACCCATCGCCGCCGGGGGAACTGTGTTAGTCATTGAAGATATGCCGATGGCCGCTGCCCAGGTGATTCGATACCTAGAGGAGATGGATCTGCGACCCATCACCTGTGCCCTAGGGGAAGAAGCCCTGGCCCTAGCCCAGCAGCATCAGCCCACCCTGATCATTTTAGATTTGATGCTGCCCGACCTGCCCGGTACCGAGGTGCTGCATCGGCTCAAGGCCAACCCCCTCACCCAGCAGATCCCTGTCCTCCTCACCTCAGTCCTCGACGAACGATCCCAAAGTCTGGCCCGGGGGGCTGTCGATTACTTGGTGAAGCCCATCAGTCGTCCAAAGCTGCGCCAGGTGCTTGCCCGCCTCGGCCAAGTGCCCCCTACCCAGGAGACCCCGCTGCCGGCCATGGAATCGGCACCGCCCCCCTTGCCCCTGGTGCTCTTGGCGGAGGATAATCCAGCCAATGTAGCCACCCTCTCCAGCTATCTCAGCCATCGAGGCTTCCGGTTGGTGGTCGCCAGCAACGGCCAAGAGGCCATCGACATGAGCCAGATTCACCATCCTGACCTAATCTTGATGGATGTGCAAATGCCGATTCTCGATGGCCTCAGCGCTATGCGTCAACTGCGCACCCTCCCGGCCACCGCCACTGTCCCCATCATTGCCCTCACCGCCCTTGCCATGGCCCACGACCGAGAAAACTGCCTCGCTGCCGGAGCCAACGACTACCTCGCTAAACCAATTCGTTTAAAATCCTTAGTGGAGGCTATGCAGCGTCTTTTATCGGAGGCCAGCCCGTGACGGATCAGTCCATGATCTCCCTTGGGGAGGAAACCCTGCCATCTATTTTGGTCGTGGACGACGAAATCGATAACTTCGATGTTATCGACACCCTGTTGTGTCAAGAAAACTACCAGTTGCACTACGCCCCTGGGGGCAAAGAGGCGCTTGATTTGCTCAGCACCTTCAAGCCCGACGTGATTTTGCTGGACGTGATGATGCCCAACATGAGCGGCCTAGATTTCTGCCGTCTCCTCAAGCAAGACAGCCAGTGGCGCAACCTGCCCGTGATTATGGTCACCTCCCTCAACTCCAAGCAGGACCTAGCCCGCTGCCTGGACGCCGGAGCCGATGACTTCATTGCCAAACCTGTAAACAGTGCCGAACTGCGGGCTAGACTCAAATCCATGCTGCGGATTAAACAGCAGTACGACAACCTACAACGGCTGCTGCAACTGCGGGAAGACATGGTGAAAATGATCATCCATGACCTGCGTAATCCTCTTTCTATCGTCATCCTAGCGGCGGAAATTCTGCGCTATCCAAACTTGCCTCCCGAAAATCAGCAGCGCAAACTCGATCAAATCCTAACCTGTAGCTACGAACTCAAGGCGCTGATCGACGACCTCCTGCTGATGTCTAAGCTGGAGCTTGGTAAGCTTACCCTCCATCGAAAAACGGTGGATTTGGTCGATTTCTGCCACGCCGCCCTCGTCGGCATGAACGACATTGCCAGCCAAAAACACCTCACCCTTGCCTCCGAATTTCCGCCGCCGGGGGCCTACCCTATCCATGTCGATCCCAGCCTCTTCCGACGCGTTCTGGATAACCTCCTATCCAATGCCATCAAATTTTCCCCCGATGGATCCCAGATTACCCTCACCGCCACCTACTCATCCGACGGCTATTTTCAAGTTGCCATCGCCGATCTTGGCCCCGGCATTGCCCCCGAACTACGCCAAAAAATCTTTGAAAAATACGAGGTTGGTTCCCTGGTCACCGGAGTTAACCAGATTGGGTTGGGGCTAGCTTTTTGCAAAATTGCCGTAGAAACCCACAACGGCACCATCAGCGTCACCGACCACGATCCTCGCGGCAGCGTCTTCCATATCGATATGCCTACCGATTTGCCGAGCGGAGGGGCTAGGATTCAGCCAGCAGGATAATCGTATCTTGGGGCTGAAACTGAATGAAGTTGTCCTTCACTGGGTTTAGCACCGTGCCATAGGCGCGGGCTACATTGTTTGCGTCAGCCTTACATCGATAGCCGATGGCCGATTCTCCTCGCCGCCGAGCCGCCTCAACCACGGTATAGAAGTTAACCGGACGATCTAGGGTGACGTAGTTGCGAGCGGGCTTGAGATAAATCTCGGATCCTTCGGGGCTGAATAGGTCTGTGAGCACGGCATTGATACTTTTCTGCTCCGCCACCTGGGCCAGCATTAGGCTAATCAGTTGTTCGCTGATCACAAAATCATCAGGACGAGCCACCTGGGCTAGGGCTTGATTTCGCACATCCAAAATTTCGGTGACGATTTGGCAGGAGTGCTGGATGCGGTCGCAAATGTCCCGCAGGTGTAGCAGGGTGACGAGGGTGCGGCCATCGGCCTGTTCTGGGTCGAGGTCGGCTGGGCACAGCACCACGGCATGGTCATACTGGCTTAGATCGAGGGCATCTAGCACATCACGGTCGGTAGGATCGCCCTGCTGATAGCGAACGGTTTGATGACTCAGTGCGTCAGCCCCCCCAACTACATCGACCTCCTGGGCTGGCAGGTTGGCCACTACCGTGATTTGAGACCCTGGGGCCACGTACTGATCTAGCAGTTGAATAATGCTATTGACCCGATCATTCCAGCCAAGGATAAGGGTATGTTCGGCTGTCGGTGGGGCTGGCTCGACTAAGTGAAGGGCCTGCTCATCTATGGAGGATGCCGCCGACGGATTCAGATAGGTGGTATCGTCATCTTCGCTAATCACAAGCAGCCGTTCCCCGGCTTGCAGCACCCGTTGGCTAGGGGGATTGAGCTGAATGGTACCATCGCTGGCCTGGATGCCAATTACCGAGGAGCGGTTGTAGGACAGCAGCGCCTGACCGTAGGATTTGCCCTGTAGCGCCGATTCTTCGCGGAAATAAATTTCGTCGCCGCTAAAGTTCAGCAGGTCGATATACACCGTAGACAGCCCCGACTGACGGCAGGTTTGCACCACGATGCGGGAAATCAGGTCGTTAATCAGCAGCGGTTCTACGTCGGTTTGGGCTATCAGGTTCAGGACATCCAGGGTTTTTTCAGACTGCACCTGGGCCACTAAATGGTAGGGCTGGGGATGGGCACGGGGGATGTTGGCGATGGCCAGGAGCGTAGTGATGAGGTGGGTGTCATCCTGGGAGGGGGCACTCAAGATCACGATGGAGCGGGCTGTTTGGATGCTCACCATACCCAAATCTGCCATGCTGCTAGGGCTGCCCGTCCGACAGACCAACCGAACCCGAGCTAGTTTACCCAAGGTTTCTTGCAGGGCAGCTTCCATGTCCACCTTATCGTTTGGGCTGAGAATGACGATGCAGGTATCTTGACGATTGGCATTGGCCAAAGCTAGCTCGGAAATGAGGGTGAAAATCTGCAACGACCACCCCAAAATCACAATGTGATCGGTCTCTAGCACACGCGAACGGCCCTTGCGTAGATCCTCTAGCTTGCTATCAATGCCGCTGCTGAGCAAACCAATGAGCGTACTGACCAAAAAGATGCCGCCAAAGGTGACAAATAGCATCGTCAGCCGAAACACCCAGCCCGTATCGCCTCCCACCGTGCCTGAATCTAGGGTACGCATCAGCACGCCCCACAGCGCCTCCGGTAAGTTCAGGCGACCTCCCTCGGCGGGCCGCATCCCGGAGGCCGTCACCACAACGGCCATCAGGGAAATAAAGGCCAAAGAGACCAAGCCCAGGCCACTCACCAAGGCCACCGTACCTCGGGCCATGAAGTTGTCGAACCAATAGCGCCATCGGTCGGCTAGGCTACCCGCATAGGCTGTGCGGGGTTTACGAGCTTTGCGAAGCTTTGAAGAAACCGGAACATTAGACATAGCAGTAATGAAGGGAACAACCTGCCCCAGACCTATAGACGTCAAGGATAGATCTTAGTATTCCCTGTTTACTAGCTAACCTATCGATATCAGGGTGCTCTCCATGGCCGCCGTGCTTCCATCTGCCCCAGGACAGCAGATTCTCTAGGGCATCTGCTGTCCTGGGCTGTCTATCCTCCATGATGCCCCATAGCCTTGGGTTGAAGCTTTGGGGTAAGATGCTATCCCCTGGCTCACGACGAGGTTGATCTATGACACCCCAGCGCGTTTTTTCCGGCACCCCGTGGGAGTCTGTCGTCGGCTATTGCCGTGCGTTGCGGGTGGGGTCGCAAATTTTGGTATCGGGAACGGCCCCCAGCGATGGCCAAGGCGACACCTACGCACCGGGAGATGGCTATGCCCAAACCCATCGGTGTTTGGCGATCATTGAGGAAGCCCTCGAGGAATTGGGGGCTAGCTTGGCCGACGTAGTGCGGACAAGAATGTACGTAACCGATCTAGATCAGTGGGAGGCCATTGCCAAGGCCCACCAAGAGCGATTTGGCGATCATCCTCCGGTCAGCACCCTCGTCAAGGTAGCGGGGTTGATCAACCCAGATATGGTAATTGAAATTGAGGCTGAAGCTTACCATGAACCTGTGGCGCTAGTGACTCCACCGGAGGCTCCAGCCATGACGCGGCGGGCCATCCTAGGGCGTCCCATTCAGCCCAATACTTATCCCTACGGCAGCACCTATCCACCCACCACCGCCCAGGATTTGGATGAGGGCTGTCTGGACTAGGGCGGTCACGGTACGGCGTTAGGGGTGCGCCTAGGGTTCGGCGGGCCAGTTGAAGCCCCGAGATTGCAAAAGCTGACGCTGGCGCTGGCGGGCGAGGGTTTGCAGGTCGATACTGCGGTCGGTTTCATCGACAATTTCCCCGGTTAGCACCTCTAGCACATCCTCTAGGGTGACGACGCCGGAAACACCGCCATACTCATCTACCACCACGGCCAAGTGTTCGCGGGCGGTTTGAAATTCTTGCAGGAGCTTATCGGCCCGCTCGGTTTCGGAGACAAAGCGCACCGGACGCACCACGTCGCGCACCAACTGCTGGCCCCGACCTTGGATGAGGGCGGCGAGGAGGTCGTTTTTCATCACTAGGCCGAGAATGTGGTCAATGTTGGTATCGCTGACCAGGATGCGGCTGTGCTGGGAATTGAAGATTTTGTCCTGGGCTTCGGCAATGGTGAGATCGCCTGGTAGGTGGGTGAGGGCCACCCGTGGGGTCATAATGTCAATGGATTTGGTGTCGTTGAGGCGAAACACGCGCCGAATCATTTCCGCTTCGTCGGCTTCGATGATGCCCTCTTCGTGGCCGATGGTGGCCATCAGTTTAATTTCGGCTTCGTTGGTGCTGGGTCGATTGCTATTGCTGATGAAGGGGGCTGTCACCCGCTCTAGGGCCACCACAATCGGCGTAAAGAGCCAGGTTATCCAACGAATGGGGATCGCTACGGCTAGGGCAATGGGGATGGCGTAGCGTTCGCCAAAAATCTTGGGAAAAATCTCGCCAAAGAGAATCACCAGTAAGGTGAGCACCGCCGTGAATATCCCTAACAGCGCATCGTGAAAGACACTGGCGGCGATGCCCCCAATCAGAACACTGCCCACAATGTTAAACAGGTTGTTGAGAATCACAATAGTGGCGATGGGGCGATTCACCCGCTGGCGGATGGCCAACAGGGCTAGGGCGGCGGGCTTTTTCGATTCCGCCAATTGCTGCGTCTTGAGGATGGGCACAGAAAGTATTGCGGCTTCGCTGCCAGAACACAGCGCTGACCCAACCAACATCACCAGAATTGCGGCTATTAGACTCAGCATAGGTTCGTTCGGGGCAGACCAACGGCGGACAAAGACACTGTTATGATTCTTCTAATCTTACGCTCTTGGGAGAACGGCGTTGCTTTTAGCCGTCTGTCCTAGAGTAGTCCATCCCTAGAACCTGCCCTAGAATAATGGTCGATTCAGACCAGCCCTCCTAGGGATTAGGAACGGGTTAAAGCTTTCCCGGTCGAGATCCATGTCATCACCACAGCCCATGAGCGATACCATTCTCGATGTCCGTCACCTCCAGGTTGAGTTTGAGGTGGATGGTCGGGTAATCTCCGCCGTTAACGATCTTTCCTTGCAGGTGAAGCGGGGCCAAACCCTCGGCATTGTGGGCGAATCGGGCTCTGGCAAGTCCGTCACCTCCCTGGCGGTAATGGGGCTGATTCCGTCGCCACCGGGGCGCATGGTGGGGGGCGAAATTTTCTTTCAGGCACCAGACTCTCCAGCCGTAGACTTGTGTGCCCTCAGCCCAGCCCAGCGGCAAGCCTACCGGGGGGGGCAGGTGGCCATGATTTTTCAGGAACCGATGAGTTCCCTCAATCCCGTTTACACCATTGGCTTTCAGCTTGTGGAGGCGATCCGCCAGCACCAGAACATCAGCAAGGAAGAGGCCCAACGGCAGGCCATCGAACGCTTGCAGGAGGTGAAACTGCTGCCTGATGTTTCCCAGCAACGGACGGCCTTGCAGGCGGAGAATCCCAACCTGTCGGAAATGTCGTTGACGGCTCAAATTGAAGCCCAGCAGCAGGCTATGCTCAACCGCTACCCCCATGAGCTTTCCGGGGGCCAAATTCAGCGGGTGATGATCGCCATGGCGATTTCCAGCAACCCGGCCCTGCTGATTGCCGACGAACCCACCACCGCCCTCGATGTCACTGTCCAGGCCACTATCCTCGACCTGCTGCGAGAACTGCGGGATCGGCGGGGCATGTCCCTGATTTTCATCACCCACGACCTGGGCATCATCGCCGAAATTGCCGACCAGGTGGCGGTGATGTATCAGGGCGAGATTGTCGAAACGGGTGCGGTCTTCGATATCTTTGCTAACCCCCAGCATCCCTACACCAAGGGGCTGTTGGCCTGCCGCCCTCGCCCCGATCAACGCCGTCGCCGCCTGCCCACCGTGGCCGATTTTATGGCCACCGAGGTAGAACAGGGCCAACTCACCATTCGTGAAAAAGTCCTCGATGACGCTACCCAGGCCCAATTTTCGTCCCTGACTGAGGCCGAGCTAGAAACCCGTCGCCAAACCCTAGCCACCAGCGCTCCCTTGCTGGTGGTGGAGCAGCTCAAGGTGGGCTATCCCATCCGGGGCGTGTTTGGCAAAACCCAGCGCTATTTCATGGCCGTCAACGATGTGTCCTTCCAAATTCAGCAGGGAGAAACCTTTGGCCTAGTGGGAGAATCGGGCTGTGGCAAAACTACCCTAGGCCGAGCCCTGCTGCGGTTGGTGAATCCCCTCGGCGGCAAAATCTGGTTTGAGGGGCGAGATGTGCTGGCCCTCCAGGGGCAAGCTCTGCGTACCCTACGCCGCGATATGCAAATTGTCTTCCAAGACCCCTATAGTTCCCTTGATCCGCGCATGAGCGTGGGGGCTGCCATTGCCGAACCGCTAAAAATCCACGGTGTCGTCAAAAGTAAGCGCAACCAGCAAGAAAGAGTTGCCTACCTGCTAGAACGGGTGGGCCTACCCGCCGACTGCATGAACCGCTTCCCCCACGAATTTTCTGGGGGCCAACGCCAGCGCATTTGCATCGCCCGTGCCCTCGCCCTCAACCCCAAATTCATCATTTGCGACGAGTCGGTTTCGGCCCTGGATGTCTCCGTCCAGGCTCAGGTGTTGAATTTGCTGAAGGAACTCCAGGCCGAATTTAATCTCACCTACATCTTCATTTCCCACGATCTCGCGGTTGTGAAATTCATGAGCGACCGCATCATGGTGATGAACCGAGGCCAAGTGGAGGAGGTTGGCCCCGCCGAGGCCGTCTATCGCCAACCCCAAACTCCCTACACCCAAAAGCTGATTCAGGCCATTCCTGTGGGCAGCTTAGAGCGTATTCAGGATCTCCAGAAGGGTCGTCTAGTTGCCTAGGGTAACGCTCTTGCCTCCTAGCGCTAGCTCGTACGAGGTGGTTCTCCGCTTCGGCTGCTATAGCTACAGCCAATTTTATTTCCATCAACCTCAGTTCGGGTTAGACATGGTGACCAGATCCCCTGGTAGCTTGCTTCCCAAAGGGTGGGCTAGAGAGCAAGTCGAAAGCAGGTTTCTAAAGATGGCAGTCCTTGGCTTATCTCGAACTCAGGTTCCATCAGGACATTAAGGGCCTTTCAACCCACATAAAAGCGCCCCCCTTTCGGAGAGCGCTCTTTTTCCTAGTCAATCAATGGACGGGTCAGTGAGATGAACTCAAAGACTAGCCGATGATTTCGGGAGCCTCGGCGGTAGCCAGGTCGAGGGGGAAGTTGTGAGCATTGCGCTCGTGCATCACTTCCATACCCAGGTTGGCACGGTTGATCACATCAGCCCAGGTGCCAATCACACGACCCTGAGAGTCGAGGATGGACTGGTTGAAGTTGAATCCGTTCAGGTTGAACGCCATGGTGCTGATGCCCAGAGCGGTGAACCAGATGCCGATCACAGGCCAGGCACCCAGGAAGAAGTGCAGACTGCGGCTGTTGTTGAAGCTGGCGTATTGGAAAATCAGACGACCGAAGTAGCCGTGGGCTGCAACGATGTTGTAGGTCTCTTCTTCTTGGCCAAACTTGTAACCATAGTTCTGGGACTCGGTCTCGGTGGTCTCACGCACCAGAGAAGAGGTCACCAGAG